>OLNG01000002.1_pt1 | contig 333772 bp, 280 predicted proteins | sample 1643091 | NCBI WGS metagenome assembly OLNG01 (sample SAMEA3136661, study PRJEB25190) | human gut metagenome | biome: human gut; feature: human-associated habitat; material: faeces | place: Austria | collected 2013 | reverse complement strand
GATCACGCGGCAGTTTTCGCAGATCCTCTTCACGCTAGGGCTGACCTTCATGGTTTTCCTTTGCTTGTACCTATTTACTTGTAACGGTACGTAATACGTCCACGGTTCAGATCGTAGGGGCTCATTTCCAGCACGACGCGATCCTGCGGCAGGATGCGGATGTAGTTCTTCCGCATTTTGCCGGAAATCGTCGCCAGCACGATGTGCTTGTTCTCAAGTTCGACGCGGAACATCGCATTCGGCAACGCTTCCACTACCTGACCTTCGACTTCAATCACACCGTCTTTTGCCATAAGCCTTACAGTCCATTCCTTGGGTGTATTACACTTGTATGTCCGAAGACACACCAAATTTAAAGGATATATTATAACGGGTCACGACACGCCGAGGCGTGCATGACCCGTTATAATTTCTTGCTTTATCCTTGCTCCTGCCGGCGATACGACCGGCAGCGGCAATCAGTCGCTCAACGCGGCGACGATGTTGGCCTGAATGGCGTCGATGTCGCCGACGCCGTCAATGGCGACCAGCTGGCCGCGGCTCTTGTACGTGTTGAGCAGCGGAGCGGTTTCCTTGGCGTACGTGGCCAGTCGCTTGGCGATGGCCTCGGGGGTGTCGTCAGAACGGCCCTGCTCCTGCGCGCGCTTGGCGATGCGCTGCATCAGCACATCGTGGTCGGCGTCAAGGGCGACGACCTTGTCCAGCGGCGTGCCGAGCTCTTCGAGCATCGCGTCCAGCGCCTTGACCTGGGAGGCGTTGCGCGGGTAGCCATCGAGAATCCAGCCGTTCTTGGCGTCATCCATGGCCAGACGGTCCTTGACGATCTTGTTGGTGAGCTCGTCGGGCACCAGTTCGCCCTTGTCGGTGTACTTCAGCGCCTCAAGGCCGAGCTCAGTCTTGTTCTTGATGTTGTAGCGGAAGATGTCGCCGGTCGAGATGGCGGGGATGCCGTAGTGCTCGGCGAGCAGGGCGGCCTGGGTGCCCTTGCCGACACCTTGCGGGCCCATAATCAGCAGTCGCATGTGGTCTCCTTGGTGAAGTGAATACGTTATATATGTTCGCTCCCATAAAAGCGGGAGCGCAGAAGGATCAGCCTTCCTTGTGATCGATGCCTTCGAGCAGGAAGCCGGTGTACTGGAACTGCTCGGTCTGGGCCTTGGCCTGACGCAGCGTGTCAAGGCCAACGCCCGCGATGATCAGGATCGTGGTGCCGCCGAACGGCAGCTTGGAGTTGAGGTTCAGCGCCATGATCAGCACGGTCGGGATCAGCGCGACGAACAGCAGGTACACGGCACCGACCGTGTTGAGGCGGTTCATCACGTAGTTCAGGTAACGGCTGGTGGCGTTGCCGGCGCGGATGCCGGGGATGAAGCCACCGTATTCCTTCATGTTGTCGGCGGTCTCGTCCGGGTTGAACGTGATCGACGTGTAGAAGAAGCAGAAGAACACGATCATCAGCGCATACAGCGCGATGTACCACACCGAAGTGGTGTTGGCGAGGTTCTTGTTGATCCAGTCGACCCAGGACTGTCCCGACTTGCCGAACTGCGCGATCAGCGTCGGGATGGCCAAGATGGAGGACGCGAAGATCGGCGGGATGACACCGCTCATGTTGATCTTCAGCGGCAGATAGGTGGAGGAGCCGCCGTACATCTTACGGCCGATCATGCGGCGCGTGTACTGCACGGGGATGCGGCGCTGGCTCAGTTCGACGAAGTCGACGAAGACAAGGATGACCACCAGCACGCCGGTGACGATGCCGAACTTCAGCCAATCGCCGTTGGTGCCGTTGGTGCCCCAACCGATCTCCCACAGCTGCGGCAGGAAGCCGGAGCAGATGGACATGAAGATCAAGATGGACATACCCTGGCCGATGCCCTTGTCGGTGATCAACTCGGCCATCCACATGATCAGGCCGGTACCACCGGTCATGATCAGAACCATGACGGAGAGGTTCCACACGGAGTTGTCCGGAATCGGCGAGGAGCACATGTTGTTGAACAGTGCGCCGGACTGTGCGGTCACCAGAATCGTGGTGGACTGCAGCACGGCCAGGCCGATGGTGAGGTAACGCGTGTACTGCGTCAGCTTGGCCTCACCGGACTGTCCTTCCTTGTGCAGCGCCTCGAAGCGCGGGATGACCACGCGCAGCAGCTGCACGACGATGGAAGCGGTAATGTACGGCATGACACCCAGCGCGAAAATGGACAGCTGCAACATTGCACCGCCCGAGAAGAGGTTGACCAAGCCGATGAAGTTTTCCTGGCTACCGCTAAGTGTGTTGATACAATCCTGCACCGTCTTGTAGTTGACTCCCGGCGTCGGGATGAACGAACCAATACGGTAGATGATGATCATGGCTAAGGTAAAGAGGATCTTGTTCCTCAGTTCCTTGGTCCGAAAGGCTTGGATTAACGTCCTCACAAGGATTCCTTTCCGTTGTGCGCGCCCGGCGCACCGAAGCAAACAGACTCTAACCGTCGAGTCTAGCGTACGGGGTCTACCCGCAGACACGCTGGTGTCATATGTCGTATGACGAGTCGTAATGACAGATAAGGCCCTCGCCCGCGACATGAGCGGGGAGGGCCTTATCTCATTGGTCACATGCAGTGTTGCCGAACAACAATCAGTTTTCGGAAACAGAGCCGCCGGCGGCCTCGATCTTGGCCTTGGCGGAAGCGGATGCCTTGGCGCCCTTCACGGTGACGGCCACGGTGATGTCACCATCGCCGAGAACCTTGACCGGGAAACCGCCACGGACAGCGCCCTTGGCAACCAGCGCGTCAACGGTGACCTCGCCGCCCTCAGGGAACAGCTCCCCAAGAGCGGAGACGTTGACAACCTGGTATTCCTTCTTGAACGGGCTCTTGAAGCCACGCAGCTTCGGCAGGCGCATGTACAGCGGCAGCTGGCCGCCTTCAAAGCCCGGACGAACCTGGTAGCGCTTCTTCGTACCCTTGTCGCCACGACCCGAAGTCTTACCCTTGGAGCCTTCACCACGACCGATGCGAGTACGGTCCTTCTTGGCACCCGGGGCGGGCTTCAGATTGTGCATCTGCAGGAGTTCATCTTCGTTGGCCATAATCAGTCAGCCTCCTCAACGGTAACGAGGTGACGAACCGTGAGAATCATGCCGCGGGTAACGGAGTTGTCCTCACGAATCACGCTCTGGCCGATCTTGCGCAGACCAAGGGACTGGGCGGTCGCGCGCTGCTTGGGCGTGCGGTTCACCAGACCATGGTGCAACGTGATCTTCAGGTTAGCCATCACTCACCATCCTTCTGTTCAGCGGCGGCCTTGGCCTGAGCCTCTTCACGAGCCTTCTTGGCCTCGGCGATGCCGGCGGCGCGAGCGCGAAGCATCGCATCGGGGGCGACCTCGTTCAGGGCGAGGCCACGGCGGGCAGCGATCTCTTCCGGCTCCTCAAGCTGCTTGAGGGCGGCCACGGTGGCGCGAACCATGTTCACGGCGGTGGCGGAGCCCATCGACTTGGTGAGGATGTCGGTGATGCCGGCGCACTCCATGACGGCGCGCACGGGGCCACCGGCGATAACGCCGGTACCCGGGGCGGCCGGGCGGAGCAGCACGGTGCCGGCGGCATCATGGCCGATCACCGGGTGGGTGACGGTGCCACGGATGCGCGGAACGGTGAACATGTGCTTCTTGGCGTCGAGCTGACCCTTGGCGATGGCCGCCGGGACCTCACGGGACTTGCCGTAGCCGACACCGACGGTGCCGTTGCCGTCGCCGACCACAACGAGGGCGGCGAAGCTGAACGTACGACCACCCTTGTGGGTCTTGGACACGCGGTTGATGGTCACCACGCGATCGAGCATCTCGTCGCCGTGGTTCTCCTCACGACGGTTGCGACGCTCGCCGCGTCGGCCTTCGCCACGCTGTCCACGACGGGACTTGCGCTCATCATTGTTGTTGTTCTCGGGTGCCGCAGTGTTCTGAGTCTCTTCAGCCACTTGGGTTTCCTTCACTTCGTTGTCGCTCACAGTGCCAGACCTCCCTCACGGGCGCCATCAGCGACGGCTGCGACGCGACCGGTGTACTTGTTGCCACCGCGGTCGAACACGACCTGCTCGATGCCTGCCGCCTTGGCCTTCTCAGCCACCAGCAGACCGACCTTCTTGGCGGCCTCGGACTTGGTGCCCTCGAAGCCAGCGAACTCGGCGGTCAGCGTGGAGGCGCTCACCAGGGTGTGGCCCTTGGTGTCGTCAACGATCTGAGCGACCATGTGACGGTTGGAGCGGGTGACGACGAGGCGCGGACGCTCCGGGGTGCCGACGACCTTCTTGCGAAGACGAGCGTGACGACGAAGGCGCGCGACCTTCTTGCCCTTACCTAGAATCTTGACGCTCATATCACTTACCAGCCTTTCCGGCCTTGCGCAGGATGCGCTCGTCCGCGTACTTGATGCCCTTGCCCTTGTAGGGTTCCGGAGCACGCAGCTTGCGGATGTTAGCGGCGACCTGGCCAACGACCTGCTTGTCGGTGCCCTTGACGACCACTTCGTTAGCGTTCGGCAGTTCGAAAGTGATGCCTTCCGGCGGGTTGACGGTGATCGTGTGAGAGTAGCCGAGAGAGAACTCGATGCCCTTGCCCTTGGCGACGGCACGGTAACCGGTGCCGACGATAAGCAGGCGCTTCTCGAATCCATCGTGCACACCCTTGACCATCGAGGCGATGATCGAGCGGCTCAGACCGTGCTTGGCACGGGTGGGACGCAGGTCATCCGCGGCGGTCAGGATAATCTCGTTGCCTTCGACCTGAGCGGTGATGCCCTCAGGGATGACGTAGGAATCGGAACCCTTCGCACCCTTGGCGGAGAAGTTCTGACCCTCGATAGCGACTTCCACGCCAGCCGGGATGGTGACGGGGAGCTTACCAATATGCGATGCCATGTGTCAGCTCTCCTTTCTCACCACACGTAGGCGACGATCTCGCCGCCAATGCCCCGGTCGAGGCATTCCTTCTGGGTCATCAGTCCCGAGCTGGTCGAGATGATGGCGATGCCGAGGCCACCGAGCGGCATCGGCAGGGAGTCGGACTTCGCGTAGCGACGCAGGCCCGGCTTCGAAATGCGCTTGATGCCCTGGATGGAACGCTCGCCGTTCGGGCCGTACTTGAGGGTGACCTCAAGGTCCTGGCCGACCTTGGCTTCCTTGGCGGTGAAGTCCTTGATGTAGCCTTCGCGCTTCAGGATCTCGGCGATGTTCGCCTTGAACTTGGAGTACGGCATTTCCACGGTCTCGTGCTTTGCCGCGCTCGCGTTACGCAGACGCGTGAGCATGTCTGCGATCGGATCTGTCATTGTCATGTGGGCTTGTTGCCCTTTCTCGCCGTGGTTTCCGCCGCCCTAGCGCCTGCACTGCAGACGTTCGGGCCGCGGACCTTCAGCGTCGATGTTTACCAACTGGACTTAGTGACTCCGGGCAGCTCGCCGCGGTGGGCCTTCTCGCGAAGGCAGATGCGGCACAGGCCGAACTTACGGTACACGGAGTGGGGACGACCGCAGACCTGGCAGCGCGTGTAGGCGCGCACCTTGAACTTCGGCTTGCCGGCCGCCTTGTTCTTAAGAGCGGTTTTTGCCATATCAGTTCTCCTTGAAGGGGAAGCCGAGGTGCTTCAGGAGCACGCGAGCTTCCTTGTCGTCCTTGGTGCTGGTCACCACGGTGATGTCCATACCACGCTGGTGATCGATGCTGTCGGGGTCGATCTCGTGGAACATGGACTGCTCCGTGAGGCCGAAGTTGTAGTTGCCCTGACCATCGAACTGCTTGCCGTTGATGCCGCGGAAATCGCGGATACGCGGCAGAGCCAGCGTCAGAAGGCGATCCAGGAACTCCCACATGCGGTCGCCACGCAGGGTGACGTACGCACCGATGGCCTGGCCTTCACGCAGGTGGAACTGCGCGACGGACTTCTTGGCCTTGGTGATCTTCGGCTTCTGGCCGGTGATCAGAGTGAGGTCCTTGACGGCGCCTTCGATGAGCTTGGAGTCGCGGGCCGCAGCGCCGACGCCCATGGAGACGACGACCTTCTGGACACGAGCGACCTGCATGGGGTTGGAGTACTTGAACTCCTTCTCCAGTTCAGGAACGATGACGTCCTTGTACTGCTGCTTCAAGCGCGGAGTTGCCGGCGCCTCGATAGTGCTATCGGTCATGCCAGCTCCTTTCCGGACTTCTTGGCGACGCGCACGCGCACGGTCTTCACCTTGCCGTCACGAGCCTCCTGCTTAACATTCACGCCGACGCGGGTCGGCTCCTTGGTCTCCGGGTCGACCAGCATCACGTTGGAGCGATGGATCGGAGCCTCCACGGAGACGATGCCGGACTGCTGTCCCTGCTGCGTGGCGCGGACGTGCTTCTTGACGATCTGCACACCCTCGACGATCAGACGGTCGTTGGGCAGCACGCGGGTGACGGTGCCCTCCTTGCCGCGATCCTTGCCGCGGATGACCTTGACCAGGTCGCCGCTCTTGATCTTGGCTACCATGTCAGATCACCTCCGGAGCGAGGGACACGATGCGCATGAAGCGCTTGTCGCGCAGTTCACGGGCGATCGGTCCGAAGATACGAGTGCCCTTCGGTTCACGGCCGGAGCCGAGAATGACGGCGGCGTTCTCGTCGAACTTGATGTAGGAGCCGTCGACACGACGGTGCTCCTTGACGGTACGGACGACAACGGCCTTGACCACATCGCCCTTCTTGACCGACCCGCCAGGGATCGCGTCCTTGACCGAGGCGACAATGACGTCGCCCAGGCCGGCATAGCGTCGCTTCGATCCACCGAGCACGCGAATGGCAAGGAGTTCCTTGGCACCCGTGTTGTCGGCGACATGAAGCCGCGTTTCCTGCTGAATCATTGATTCTCCTTAGCCGAGCTGGTTCTCCCCGAGCACCCTGCCTGCCTATACCAGCGCAGGCAGGGTGTCTCGCGGAGCCTTGCCGAACTTGTTTACTTGGCGCGCTCGATGATGGATTCGAGACGCCAACGCTTGGTCTTGCTCAGAGGCCGAGTTTCCATAATACTCACGAGGTCGCCAACGTGGGCGTCGTTGTGTTCATCATGGGCCTTGACCTTCTTGGTGGAGCGGACGACCTTGCCGTACAGCGGGTGGGTCGAACGCTGTTCGAGCTCGACGGTGATGGTCTTGTCCATTGCCTCGGACACGACATAACCGCGACGAACCTTGCGGAAGTTGCGCTCTGTAGTATCAGCCATGCTTACTTCTCCTCCGACTTGGTCTCGGTAGCCTCAGGCTCCTGGCTGATGCCGAGCTCACGCTCGCGCAGGACGGTGTACATCCTGGCGATGTCGTGCTTGACCGCCTTGAGGCGGGCAGTGTTGTCGAGCTGACCGGTGGCAGCCTGGAAGCGCAGGTTGAACAGCTCTTCCTTGGACTTCTTGAGGAAGCCCTCGATCTCTGCGTTGGTCTTCTCGTTCAGATTCTTGATTGCGTAATCAGCGGTACCGACTGCCATCAGATATCACCACCTTCACGTGCGATAATGCGGCACTTCATCGGAAGCTTGTCGATGGCGCGGCGCAGAGCCTCGCGAGCGACTTCCTCGGACACGCCGCCGATCTCGAACATCACACGGCCGGGGTGGATGTTGGCGATCCAGAACTCGGGGGTACCCTTACCGGAACCCATTCGGGCGCCCAGCGGGTGCTTGGTCAGCGGACGGTCGGGGAAGATGTTGATCCACACACGACCACCACGCTTGATGTAGCGGGTCATGGCGATACGCGCGGCCTCGATCTGACGGTTGGTCACGTACGCCGGGGCAAGCGCCTGAATGCCGTAATCGCCGAAAGCGATTTCGGTACCGCCCTTGGACATGCCAGAGCGGCCCGGACGATGCTGCTTACGATATTTGGTCCTCTTTGGGATAAGCATCAGCTCACTCCTTCGTTTCCGTTGCGGCAGGAGCCTCGGCGGCGGCCTGGGCCTCAGCCGGAGCGGCTTCGGTCGCAGCCTTCTGCTGAGCGCCGGCGGCACGGTTGCCACGGCGCGGGCGGCGATCGCCGCGACGGCCCTGACGGTTGTTGTTCTGCTGCGCCTGCTGCTCTTCGAACTCACGCTCGGTCATGTCGCCCTTGTAGATCCAGACCTTCACGCCGATGCGGCCGTAAGTGGTCTTGGCCTCGAAGAAGCCGTAATCAATCAGAGCGCGCAGGGTCTGCAGCGGAACGCGACCTTCGCGGTAGAACTCGGAACGGCTCATTTCCGCACCGCCGAGGCGGCCGGAGAGCTTGATGCGGATACCCTTGGCACCGGCGCGCATGGCGTCCTGCTGGGCCTTACGCATGGCACGACGGAAGGTGACGCGGTTGGTCAGCTGCTCAGCGATGCCCTGAGCGACGAGCTGGGCGTCCAGCGCGGCGTTCTTGACTTCGAAGATGTTGAGCTGGACCTGCTTGCCGGTCAGCTTTTCGAGCTTGGCGCGGACCTTCTCGGCCTCGGCGCCACGGCGTCCGATGACGATGCCCGGACGGGCGGCGTGGATGTCCACGCGCACGCGGTCACGGGTACGCTCGATGACGATACGGGACACGCCCGCACGCTCGAGATCCTTGTTCATGACCTTGCGGATCTTGTCGTCTTCGAGCACGAAATCACTGTAGCGCTCGCCGACCTTGTTGGAATCGGAGAACCACTTCGAGCGATGGCTCTCAGTGATGCCCAGACGGTATCCGAACGGGTTGATCTTCTGACCCATCTCAGCGATCCCCTTCCTTGTTGGCAACGATGACCGTGATGTGGCTGGTGCGCTTGTTGATACGAGCGGCACGGCCCTGTGCACGAGCACGGAAACGCTTCAGCGTAACGCCCTCGTCCACATAGGTCGTCTTGACGACCAGGTCATTCTCGCGGAACGGCTCACCGGCCTTGTCGGCCTTGACGCGAGCGTTGGCGATGGCGCTCTCCAGCACCTTGCGGACCGGAAGGGCCGCGGCCTGGGGGGCGAACTTCAAAATGGTAACGGCTTCGGTGGCCTTCTTGCCTCGGATGAGGTCGACCATGCGGCGAGCCTTGCGCGGCGTCACGCGGACGTGACGAGCGATTGCTTTAGCTTCCATGTTCTATTCCTTATCCTTAGCGACGGGCCTTCTTGTCGTCCTTCACGTGACCCTTGAAGGTCTTCGTGGGGGCGAACTCACCGAGCTTGTGACCGACCATGGCCTCGGTGACGAACACCGGGACATGCTTGCGGCCGTCGTGAACAGCGAAGGTGTGTCCGATGAAATCAGGAGTGATCATCGAACGACGAGACCACGTCTTGATGACGTTCTTGGTCCCCTTCTCGTTCTGCTCGTCGACTTTCTTCTGCAAGTGGGCGTCGACGAAGGGGCCCTTCTTGATGCTACGAGTCATCTTCTCGATACTCCCTTTACTTGCGGTTCTTACCATTCGGACGACGACGAACAATCATCTTGTTCGAAGCCTTCTTCGGACGACGAGTACGAACCTCACCCTTGCCCCACGGCGAAACCGGCGGCTTGCCACCGCGGGTACGACCGCCGTGCGGGTGGTCGACGGGGTTCATGGACTCACCACGGGTCCACGGACGCTTGCCCATCCAACGGGCGCGACCGGCCTTGCCGAGCTGAATGTTGGCGTGCTCGGAGTTGCCGACCTCACCGATGGTGGCGCGGCAGCGAGCATCCACATTGCGGATTTCGCCGGACGGCATACGCAGCTGGGCGTAGGCACCGTCCTTGGCGACGAGCTGCACGGCGGCACCGGCGGAACGCGCGATCTTCGCGCCGCCCAGCGGACGGAGCTCGATGGCGTGCACGATCGTACCGGTCGGGATGTTCTTCAGCGGCAGGTTGTTGCCGGGCTTGATATCGGCCTTCTCGCCGGTCTCAATGGTGTCACCCTGCTTGATGCCCTCGGGGGCGATGATGTAACGCTTCTCGCCGTCGGCGTAGTGCAGCAGCGCGATGCGAGCGGTACGGTTCGGGTCGTACTCGATGTGAGCGACCTTGGCCGGCACGCCGTCCTTGTCCCAACGCTTGAAGTCGATGAGACGGTACTGGCGCTTGTGGCCACCGCCGCGGTGGCGGGAGGTCATACGGCCGTAAGAGTTACGACCGCCGGTCTTGCTGAGCTTGCGAACCAGCGACTTCTCAGGCGTGGTGCGCGTAAGCTCGGAGAAGTCCGAGACGGACGCGTTACGACGGCCCGCGGTCGTCGGCTTATAAACGCGGATAGCCATAATATAGTTCTTCCTTTAACTTTTCTCGGCTAACCTTCAGTTGCCAAAGATGTCGATCGACTGGCCCTCGGCAACGGTCACGATGGCGCGCTTCTGGGAAACACGCTGGCCGAAACCGGTGCGGGTGCGCTGGCGCTTGCCGGCGCGGTTGAGGGTGTTGACGTTCGTCACCTTGACCTTGAAGATCTCTTCGATAGCCTGCTTGATCTGCACCTTGTTCGCGTTCGGGGCCACCACGAAGGTGTACTGGCCGCGATCGGACAGGGCGTAGCTCTTCTCAGAGACGACAGGCTTCAGGATGATGTCATGTGCTGGCTTGTGAATAGCGACCATGATCAGGCCTCCTTGGCGGCCGGCTTGGTCTTCGCGTCGACGAAGGCCTCAAGGCCTTCCTTCGTGAAGACGACGTACTGAGCCGTGACCACATCGTACGTGTTGAGCTGATCGGCGAAGATCGGGTGAACAGTCGGGATGTTGCGCACCGACAGCCACTCGTTGACGTTATCGCGGGAGAACACCACGGTGGTGAACTTGTTCTCGGTCACCGGGGTGAGCGCGGCGATGGCGGCCTTGGTCGACGGGGTGTCGGTGACACCGAAGTCAACCACGACGACGCGGCCGGCGTTGGCGCGATCGGAAAGCACGTAGCGCAGGGCCGCGGCCTTCATCTTCTTGGGGGTGCGCTGCGAGTAGTCGCGCGGCTGCGGACCGAACACGGTGCCGCCGTGGTACCACTGCGGTGCACGGATGGAGCCCTGACGAGCACGACCGGTGCCCTTCTGCTTCCACGGCTTCTTGCCGCCGCCGGAAACCATGCCGCGGGTCTTGGTGGCGTGCGTGCCCTGACGGGCGGCAGCCAGCTGGGCCACGACGACCTGGTGGATCAGCGGGACGTGAGCCTGGACCTCGTCGGCGGTGTGGCCGAAGAGCTCGGCGGGCGCCTCAACGGAGCCAGTGGCCTGGCCCTTGCCGTCAGTGACGTTGAGAGTAACGTTTGCCATGATAATCAGGCTCCCTTCACTGCGGTGCGGACGAGGACGATACCGCCCTTGGGGCCGGGAATGGCACCCTTGATGGCGAGGACATTGTTCTCGGCATCAGCGGACATGACGGTCAGGCTCTGGACGGTCGCGGTCACGTGACCCATGCGGCCGGCCATGCGCTTGCCCTTGAGAATACGGCTCGGAGTGGCGCATGCGCCGACGGAGCCGGGGCGACGTTCGTTCTTGTGAGAACCGTGGGTACGGCGGTAGGACTTGAAGCCCCAGCGCTTGATCGTGCCCGCGAAGCCCTTGCCCTTGGTGGTGCCGGTGACATCCACCTCTGAGCCCTCGGCGAAAGCGTCAATGGACAGCTCCTGGCCGGGCTCGTACTCGGCGGCGTCCTCGGTGCGCACCTCAACGAGGTGGCGACGCGGGGTCACGCCGGCCTTGGCGAAGTGACCAGCGAGCGGCTTGGTCACCTTGGTGGGATCAATCTGGCCGTAACCGATCTGGATGGCCTTGTAGCCATCGGTCTCCTCGGACTTGACGGCCGTGACCACGTTGGTGGACACATCCACCAACGTGACGGGGACGAAGAAGCCGTTCTCGTCCCACACCTGCGTCATGCCGAGCTTGCGACCCAGCAGAGCCTTGTGGCTACCTCTTTGCGAAGTCATAACGATCCCTCCTCCCTTACAGCTTGATCTCGATGTTGACATCTGCAGGCAGATCGATGTGCATCAGAGAATCCACAGCCTTGGGGGTGGGGTCCACGATGTCGATGAGACGCTTGTGCGTACGCATCTCGAAATGCTCGCGAGAATCCTTGTACTTGTGAGGAGAACGAATAACAACAAACACGTTCTTCTCGGTCGGCAGAGGAACCGGGCCCACCACAGTGGCACCCGCGTTCGTCACCGTCTCGACGATTTTCTTCGCCGATTGGTCGATGACCTCATGGTCATAGGACTTAAGCCTGATGCGGATTTTCTGTCCCGCCATTGCCGTCCGCCCTTTCTAGCGATTCGTTGACTATTACCATCCTGCTAAAGGGCACCGGCGAGCATGACACACGAAAATACTTTTCGCGGCCATAACCACATCAGTGCGTAGACATGCAAGAAGCCCGTCGAAACGGCCCCCTTGTTCCACGCTCGCTTTTTTGATTCCAATTTGCGAGCCCAAAACAGGCAACTTGTTAATTAAAGCACCAGGGGTACCTATAGGGAATTCGGGCGTGTCGCACGCCCGAATCCCGCCATATCCCCTCAGGGCTGCCGCCCCTCGGCGTCGCCTACCGGCAGCCCACCGGGCTACCGGCCACACGGCTCCGCGGGCGTGTCGCACGCCCGAATCCCGCCATATCCCCTCAGGGCTGCCGCCCCTCGGCGCTATCTACGTTTCGTGAGGTTGATTTGGCGCCTCGGGAACGTCTATCTGCGTTTCGTGAGGTTGTCAGAGCACGATACCCTCGGTATCACTGCCCTACGGTTGTTGGAATCATGCGGTTCCCGGAGCGCCTCTACTCTGCCATCAACCCCTCGAAATGCAGATAGCCCATTATTCTCGCCTCTCAGTGCGCCGATACACCTATCCGTACGCGATTTTCAATGGGCTATCGGGAAAGGCAGTAGCCAAACGGCCCCGTGCACGGTTTTCGTGCTGTACGATGACAACCAACTTGGGAGAGACATTCAGGCTCGCCCTCGCCGCGCTGCGTTCGACGGTCGGCGATGCGAAGTTCCGTGAGATCGAGAAGACCTGGGTGCAGGAACATCAGGAGCAGTTCGACCCGACTGGTCTGAAGATTACCGCGACTTACTCCGACAAGTCCACGAAGGCCATCGACCCGACCGATGAGGCCGTGACCTATCACTACGACTTCGCGAAACCGTCCGGCGCGGCGAAGATCACGGTGACCTATGACGGCCAGACCGCATCGTTCACGGTCAAGGTGACGGCCGATGCCGGAAACAAAACCGGCAACAACCCCAAGCAGCAGGCATCGCCGGTGCAAAACGGCAACGCCGTGGCCGTGCTCGCCACATCGATGACGACGGTGGTCATCGCCTCGTTCGGGGACCGGCTGCTGCCGTTATGCGGGGCTGGTGGCAGCCAGGTTTCGTGCGATGCCGTGGCGCAGTATCGGCAGGGCATTCGCGTACTGCCTGACTGGCGTTCCTGGACTGATGTGCAGGCATGGTGGCCGGCGTATTCCGTGCCGAAGGCGGCGTTGACGACCGCAATCGTTTTCGCGCTGACGCAGTATGGCTCGGTGCTGTTCGTCAAAACGATGATTCGCGAATACGGGAAGCGATCCTACTTGGTGGCCTCATGGGTGTGGCACGCGGCGCTTGCCATCACCGGGTTCGCCGTCAATATGTGGCTGGGTGTCGTCGCGGTCGTCCTGCTGACGCGGTCAGTGGCGATACCGCTGCGATTCCGCGGGCAACGCGAAACCGATGATCGCCGGCGTCACCGAAGCGATGTGCCTGCTACTGGTGTTCATAGCGGTCATCATCTGTCCTCACCTGGCATAGCGGCGATCCGCCTCCCCTTCCTATCCGACTCCCTCCCCGACCATAGTCCCATTTCAGAGGCCGCAGATGGGACTTTGGCGGGATGAGGTGGCCGTGTTGTTCGTGAGGCAGGTCACAGCGCAGGCGATCCCCTATGTGAAGCCCGCGTTGAAGCGCCCCGCGTGCTGCATTATCGTAATCACCGTGACAAAATCGCAAGCTGCACAGATCAAACCCATCACGGCGCATCACGCCAACCAGCTGTACCAGCACGGCACGCTGGCGCTGCTGGTGCCCGGACTGCTCGAAGGCACCACGACCATCGGCGAACTGCTCACCCACGGCGACACCGGCATCGGAACCGGCGAGGGGCTCGACGGAGAGCTCATCATCCTCGACGGCGTCGCCTATAAGGTTGGACAAAGCGGCGTGGCGGAACGCGTGCCGGACGATTTCACCATGCCGTTCGCGAACGTGCATCACGCCGCGTTCCAATACCAGTGCGAGCGCCGCGATATCGGCCTGGAGGATCTCAACAACCGCATCGTCGAGGCGAACGGCCGCGCCAACACGTTCTTCTCGGTCATCGTGCGAGGCACCTTCAGCTTCATCAAGACGAGGGCGGTCATCAAACAGCAGGCCCCGTACCCGACTCTGGTGGAGGTCGCCGACCGGCAGGCGATGTTCCTGCGGCACGACGTGAAGGGCACGATGCTGGGATATTTCTCGCCGGAGATGTTTCATGGAGCCGCCGTCGCCGGTTTTCACGAGCATTTTCTGTCAGACGATCGCACGTTCGGCGGTCACGTGCTCGACGCGGTGCTCGATCACGGCAAGATATACAGTCAGGTGTTCGACACGCTGGTGCAGCATCTGCCGGTGGATGATCCTGAGTATCGCAACCACGATTTCCGGCATGATCCGATAGCCGAGGCGATCACCGCCGCGGAGGGAGACAAGGCAGGTAATTGACGGATTCAGTGGGTAGTCGCGAAGAGAAGATTAGTGGAGGTAATCACTGAATCCGCGTGACCACCCACCGGCACTACGTGCCACCTCCCGCCAGCGGGAGGCAGGAATGGCCTGAAATAATTGTGGGGGCCTTCCGCATAGGAAGACCCCCACATTGGTTCAATCACCTGGGATGGGTGATGTCATGCCATCGTCAGACGCGCTCGGACGCCTCTTCGGTGGCGGCCACGCCCTCGCGCTCGACGCGAATCTTGTGGCCTTCGGCCTGCGGCACGCCGTAGTATGCGGCCACGGCGATGTCCTTCATGTCCTCGATCATCGGGATGCGCGGGTTGGCCGGGGTGCACTGATCCTCGTAAGCGCGCATGCCGATCTGGTCGAGCACGCTCCAGAAGTAGTCCTCTTCCACGCCGCAGTCCTGGAAGGACTTGTTCATGCCGAGCTTGTTGTCGCGGTAGTCCTCGACGGCCTTCGCCAGGTTCTCGACGCCTTCGGCCGGGGTCTTGCCCGGGTCGATGCCGATGATGCGGGCGATGTCCTGGTAGCGCTTGTCGGCGACGTACTTGTTGTACTTCGGCCAGCTGGTCGGCTCCTCCGGGACGGCACCGTTGTAGCGGATCACGTACGGCAGCAGGATGGAGTTGGTGCGGCCGTGGGCGATGTGGCACAGGGCGCCGATGGTGTGGGCCATGCCGTGGCACATGCCGAGGAACGCGGAGCCGAACGCCATGCCGGCCATGGTGGCGGCGTTGTGCATCTTCTCCTGCGCGTCGGTCTTGGCGAGACCCGGCTCGCCGTTGACGGACTCGGCCAGGTTGTCCCAGATGAGCTTGGCCGCGTGCAGGGCCATGCCGTCGGTGAAGTCGTTCGCGTACACGGACACGTAGGCTTCCATCGAGTGGGTCAGGGCGTCGAAGCCGGCGTCGGAGGCCAGCTTGCGCGGCTGGGTGCGAGCCAGCACCGGGTCCACGATGGCCACGGACGGGGTCAGCGCGTAGTCGGTGATCGGGTACTTGTATCCGGTCTTGTGGTCGGTGATCACGGCGAACGGCGTCACCTCCGAACCAGTGCCCGACGAGGTCGGGATGCACACGAGCTTGGCCTTCTCGCCCAGCGGCGGGATGCGGAACGCGCGCTTGCGGATGTCGAAGAACTTCTCACGCACATCGGAGAAGGAGATTTCCGGGTGCTCGTAGAGCAGCCACATGATCTTGGCCGCGTCCATCGGGGAGCCGCCACCGACCGCGATGATCGTGTCGGGCTCGAACTCCTCGCGCATCATCTCGGCGCCGCGCTCGACGGTCTCGACGGAGGGCTCCGGCTCGACGTAGTCGATGATTCGGAAGGTGACGCGATTGTCACGGGCGCGCAGCTGGTCGATGACCTTGTCGACGATGCCGAGCTGCTCCATCACCTTGTCGCACACGATGACGGCCTTCTCGATGCCGTGCATGTCGCGCAGGTACTTGATGGCGTTCGGCTCGAAGTACGTCTTGGCCGGAATCTTGAACCACTGCATGTTATTGTTCCTCCGAGCGATGCGCTTGATGTTGATCAGGTTCACGGCCTGGACGTTGCCGGACACCGAGTTGCCGCCGTAGGAGCCGCAGCCCAGGGTCAGCGACGGGGCAATCGCGTTGTAGATGTCGCCGATGCCGCCGAGCGAGCTCGGCTGGTTCCAGATGATGCGGCAGGCGTGCATGCGCAGGCCGTACTCGCGCACCAGCGCCTCGTTGTTCGTGTGGATGGCGGCGGTGTGGCCGGCACCGAGCTTGAGCATCTTCTCGCACATCTCGAAGGCCTGCTCCTTGTCGTCGGCCTTGAGCACGGCCTGCACCGGGGCGAGCTTCTCGTGGGTCAGCGGCTCGTCGTCGGAGACCTCCTTGCATTCGGCGGCGAGGATCGTCGCGTCGGCGGGGATCTCGAAGCCGGCGGCCTTGGCGATGAACTGCGGGGACTTGCCCGGCACCACGGAGTTGAGGACCGGCTTCTGGCCGGAGCCGGCGGTGCAGCCGAACATGTACTGCTCCAGCTTCGCCTTCTCGTCCGCGTTGACGAAGTATGCCTTGCGGCGCTTGAGCTCCTTGACGAGCGGCGCGTAGACGTCCTTGTGGGCGATGATGGCCTGCTCGGTGGCGCAGATCATGCCGTAATCGAAGTGCTTGGAGAGGATCAGGTCGTTCGCCGCACGTTCGATGTCCACATCGGTATCGATGTAGGCCGGAGCGTTGCCGGCGCCGACGCCGAGGGCGGGCTTGCCGGAGGAGTACGCGGCCTTGACCATGCCGGGGCCGCCGGTGGCCAGGATGGTGGCGACGCCCGGGTGCTTCATCAGCGCGCCGGTCGCCTCGATGGACGGATGTTCGATCCACTGCACGCAGTTCTCGGGTGCGCCTGCTTCGATCGCGGCGTCGCGGACGATCTTCGCGGCGGCCACGGACGACTTCTGGGCGCCCGGGTGGAAGCCGAACACGATCGGACAGCGGGTCTTGAGTGCCAGCAGCGACTTGAAGATGGCAGTGGAGGTCGGGTTGGTGACCGGGGTGACACCGGCGACGACGCCGACCGGCTCGGCGACCTCGTCGATGCCCATGACCTCGTCCTCGCGGATCAGGCCGACGGTCTTCTGCCCGGCCATGTAGTGAGTGACGTGCTCGCAGGCGAAGATGTTCTTGGTGGCCTTGTCTTCGACGAGACCACGGCCGGTCTCATCGACGGCCATCTTCGCGAGCACCAGATGCTTGTTCAGGGCCGCGACGGACGCCTTGGCGACGATGCGGTCGACCTGCTTCTGATCGAGCTTCTCGAACTCGTCAAGGGCCTTGAGACCCTTCTTGACAAGGGCGTCGACCTCGGCTTCGGCCGCCGCGCGCTTCTCCTCGGGGCTCGGCTTGGCGGGCGCCTCGACCTGTGTTGCTTCTGCCATGAATACTCCTCGACTAGCTGTGGTTTCATTCCGTTGTCGTTGCCGCCATCACCTGGCGGATCATCCATCCACATGCTCGCTATTGCGCATCTGTGGCCTACGCCACAATCTACGTGATACACTGCGCAAACGCACACGAACAAAAACGACGGCGTTTCGTGTTTGTCTTTGGTATTTATCTGTTGCTATTTGTTAGATTTAACCCTGTTTTGCTGCCGATATTCCACGAAATGATATCTTTTGTTCGCTTTTTGCGACATCGCACACCATCAAACGAATTTCCGAGACACAACTTATATAAAGTATGTTTATAAAAGTTGCACTCGTCGACAAACTTTTATAAAATTATTTATTAAAAGCGGTGTCATGCGTCCGGCACCACACGGAATCGACCCAGCAACGAGGCTCCAATGACGACCACGGACACCGACATCGCCACAACCCGAAACATCACCAAGACGCGCAACAGGCAGGTCATCATCCGCCACCTCGCAACGCACGGCAACGTCACCAAGCGCCAGCTGCAGCTCGATCTGCAGCTGAGCCTGCCGACCATCACCGGCAACATCCGCGCGCTCGAACACGACGGCATCATCGCTTCCGGCCCCCTGACCGACTCCACGGGCGGCCGCAAATCCCAAAGCTACCGGTTCAACCCGAGTCATCGCACCGCAATCGGCGTCACCATGCACCGCAACACCCTGCGCCTATGCGCCATCGACCTGCAGGGGCGTCCCATCGCCACCCTCTCGCGCACGCTCCCCTATGCCAACACCAACGCCTACTACCAGCGGATGGGTTCGGCGATCAACGATTTCGCTGCGGAGACCGAAAAGGCCCACGGCCCCGTGCTCGGCGTATCCTTCGCCATCCCCGGTGCCATCTCGGCCGACGGCACCGTCATCACCTTCAACGACTCGACCGGAGCGACCGGCGTCACCATCGACACCATCGCCCAGTCGGTGCGCTACCCGCGTCAACTAATCCGCGAGGCCGCGGCCATCGCCATGACCGAAACGCTGCACGACACCGCCATCAGCGACGCCATATGCCTGTACCTGAACCGCAGACCCAGCGGCGCGCTCATCATGAACGGCCGCCTGCACCGCGGCCCGAACCTGTGCGATGGCGCCATCGAACACATGACGCTCGTCCCAGGCGGCAAACCGTGCCACTGCGGCAGGCGCGGCTGCATGGCCGCCTACTGCTCTCCCGAAAACCTGCCGGAGGACTACGAGAGCATCCCCGGCTTCTTCAGCGTGCTGGAGCAAGGCGAGACCCATCACCGCGAGCGCATGAACGACTGGCTCGACCACGTGGCGCTGGCCATCGCCAACGTGCGGTGCGTCATCTGCGCCGACGTCGTCATCGGCGGGGAGGCGGCGCTGTACCTCGACCACGACAACATCGCCGACCTGCAGCGGCGGGTCACGGCCCTCAGCGTGTTCGGCACCGACCATTTCACCCTTCGGCTGAGCCGCAGCGACGAGAACAGCGGCGCCATCGGCGCGGCCATGCAGTTCACCGACCCCTACATGGACGCGCTGTGCGGCTGGAACACGGGCCCGCACCCGTCCTCGCCCGCTCCGACACGGACGAAAATCGACACCGCTACAATGGGTGTATGAAACACGCGATACCTCAGCGGTATGCAATCCCTCATCGCTATGCGACACGACCGGGCCTGTACTTCACGGAAGACGGCGGCGCCGATGTCATCGTCCGTTCCGAAACAGCCGATCAGGTGTGGCTCTGCATCTACGAGAAGGTCGATCAACCCACCGCCTTCTTCAACGATGCCATCCGCATCTTCGATGATTCAGCAACGCCGTTCATCAACGAAATACACGAGCACGCCGTCTGCACGCGCATCATCGAGCCCATGTACGTGCGCGAGACGCTGTTCCGCATGGATGGGCCGAACTACGGCCTGTGGTACGTGCATCTTCCCAAGGCGTGGGACGGCATGCGCTACGCCTACCGAGTGGACGGCGCGTGGGATCCGAGCAAGGGGCTGCGGTTCAACCCGTACAAGCTGCTGCTCGACCCGTATGGCAAGGGGATCGACGGCCGCATGAAGCTGTCGCCGGCCGCGTTCTCATACCAGTGCGACGTCAGCGAGGACGGCAAGGTGCGCGGCTCCGCGTTCGGGCCGATGAGCACCGTCGACGCACTGGGCAACATGCCCGTGTCGGTGGCCATCGACGACCGGGACAAGACCAAGCACGACGCCGACCCCTCGCACCCGCACGTGCCGTGGAGCAAGACCGTGCTGTACGAGCTGCACGTCAAGGGATTCACCGCGAACGCACCCTGGCTGCCCAAGGAACTGCGCGGCACGTACGCGGGTCTCGCCCACCCGACCACGCTCTCGTACCTGCAATCCCTGGGCGTCACCTCCATCGAACTGCTGCCCATCCAGGCCAAGCAGGACGAGCTGTTCCTGCAGGAGCGCGGGCGGCACAACTACTGGGGGTACTCGCCACTCAGCTACTTCTCCCCCGAGCCTTCGTACGCCACTGCCGAAGCCCAGCGCAAGGGGGCCCGGGCGGTCCGCGACGAGGTCATCGGCATGGTGCGCGCGCTGCATGAGGCCGGGTTCGAGGTCATCATGGACGTGGTGTACAACCACACCTGCGAAGGCGGCGTGGAAGGGCCGACGACATGCTGGCGCGGTCTGGACGCGCTCTTGTATTACCGGCGTCAGAAGGGCAATATCGGGCGGCTTGAGGACACCACCGGCTGCGGCAACACCTTCGACTTCACCAACACGCACGTGGTGACGTTCGCCGTGGACTCGCTGCGGTATTGGGCCAAGCGCATCGGCATCGACGGGTTCCGATTCGATCTCGGCGTGTCGCTGGCGCGGCTGGACGGGGACTTCACCAAGCATCACCCGTTCCTGTATGCGTTGCGTTCCGACCTGCTGCTCGGCAACCTGAAACTCATCATGGAGCCTTGGGACCTGGGGCCGCAGGGATGGAGGACCGGCGGATTCGGCATGCCGTTCAGCGAGTGGAACGACCGGTTCCGCGACACGGTGCGCCGATTCTGGATCACCGACACCCAACCGGGGGCGCCCAGCGGTATCGGCATGCAGGAGATGGCCACGCGACTGTGCGGTTCGTCCGACCTGTTCGCCACGGAGCCCGGGCGCGGATGCGTGTCCTCGATCAACTACGTCTCGTGCCACGACGGATTCACGCTCACCGACCTGACCCGATACGCGGTCAAGCACAACGAAGCCAACGGCGAGAACAATATCGACGGATCGAACGTGAACCACTCCGCGAACTTCGGTGTCGAGGGGCCGTCCGACGACCCGGCGATCATCCGCAAACGCGAGCAGGCCGCCATGAACATGCTCGGCACGCTGATGCTGTCGCTGGGCACGCCGATGATGCTGGCGGGCGACGAATTCGGCAACTCGCAGAGCGGCAACAACAACGCCTATGCGCAGGACAACGACATCACCTGGCTGAACTGGGACTGGATGTACCAGACCCGCAAAACCATGCAGATGCACCGCCTGGATACGGTGTCCCGACTGCTGTCGATACGCAAGTCGCTGGGACTGTACCATCACGAGGAGTTCTTCACGCGGCTCACGCAGCTCGGCCTGTTCAAGCCGTCGAGCCGCGTGCAATGGTATCTGCCCGACGGCACCACGCCGATGGATCGGGACTGGTTCGACACGACGATACGCAGCTTCGCGATGCGACTGCTCTCGCAGGATGAGGTCGATGTGCTCATCGTGATCAACGGCGTCGACGAGGTACGCCGGTTCACCCTGCCGAGCGACTGCTCCTGGCAGTGTGACTGGAGTTCCGCGACCGCGGTCGGACTGCGGCCGGCGCCGGGCGATCGGCTGCAGCGTATCGCCAAGAACCAGGCGCTGCGCAGCAACTGGACCATGTCCATCAGCGAGAAGGACAACATCCATCAGCTATTGAAGACCATTCAGGCGTCGCTGGCCGAGCAGGACAAGCTGGATCTGTTTGGCGCCACCACAGAGCATGCCGATGTGCTGTTCGAGGATGACGAGCAGGCCCCGGGCGTTGGCGCGGATGTTTCGGCGACCATGTCTGCGGCCAGTACCGTGCATGGCGCTTCCGCGTCGGCCCGTGATGACGGCGACGCTACGGTTAACGGGTCGGCGGTATGGACGATGCCCGCACTCAGCATCAGCGTGATGCGCAGGCTGCAGTAGAGGTGCTCATAACGAACGAGGCCCTTTCGGGAAACGATGTTTCCGAAAGGGCCTCGCGATAGCCAGAACTGGCGTATATTAACGCTTCGAGAACTGCGGAGCGCGACGTGCCTTGTGCAGACCAGCCTTCTTGCGTTCCACGACACGGGAGTCGCGGGTCAGCATGCCGGCCTTCTTCAGGGCGGCGCGGTTGGCGTCACGGTCGATGGCGTTCAGAGCGCGGGCAACGCCGAGACGGATGGCACCGGCCTGACCGGTGGTGCCGCCGCCGTCAACGAGGACGATAGCGTCGAACTTGCCTTCGAGCTTGAGCAGAACGATCGGGGAGTTGACCTCACGCTGCAGCAGCTTGGAGGGGAAGTACTCCTCCAAGGTGCGCTTGTTGATGGTCCACTTGCCGGTGCCGGGAACCAGACGCACGCGGGCGACGGCTTCCTTGCGGCGGCCGGTGCCGTAGCCCGGAGCAATCGCGGAAGTGCCGGTGCCGGCACCCGCGTTGGTCTCGGTGGTGTAGCTGGTGAGCTCCTCTTCGGTTGCCTGAACCGCGGAGTCGTTGGTGTTTTCAGCCATGATTCTCTATCTCCCTTCGGTTCACTTGGCCTGCTGCGAGACCTGAGCGATCTCGAAAACCTGCGGCTGCTGCGGGGTGTGCGGATGCTCGGCACCACGGAAGATGCGGAGACGGTCCAGCTGCACCTTGGACAGACGGTTCTTCGGCAGCATGCCCTTGACGGCAGCCTTGATGATGCGCTCCGGCTTGTTCGCCAGCAGCTCGGCGTAGCTATCGCGACGCAGGCCACCGGGACGACCGGAGTGCGAGTACAGTTCCTTGCCCATCTTGTTGCCGGTCAGAGCGATCTTGTCGGCATTGATGATGATCACGTGGTTACCGGAATCGGCGTGAGGCGCGTAGGTCGGCTTGTTCTTGCCGCGCAGCAGCGTGGCGACCTGAGTGGCCAGACGACCGAGCACCACGTCGGTGGCGTCGATGATGTACCAGTCATGAGTCAAATCGGCTGGTTTCGGAGTGAAAGTTTTCACTGGTGTACCTTTTCTTGCTTATTGTGTTCCGGGCTTGGACTGCCGCGCTGGTCAGGCTTGGCGGTTTCGGCCTCATTATCCGTGGGCTCCCTGAAAGTCCTCGATGGCGAGTGGGAAAGCGCTTTGAAGGACCCCTTAGGGAAACACAACAATCCTCTATGATAACGCCACCTTTGACATTTCGCAACGCCACACGACACACTTCATCATCCGGCCGAACGACATGTACGGCCGGATGGCATGCCCATATCGCACCCTCAGCGCCCCTGCATGACCTTGGCGAGCGAGAGCAGACGCGTGTTGGAGAACAGCTCCTCCAGCGGCACGACATTGCCCTTGCCGTCGGCCAGCGGGATGCGCCAGTTCGGATATTCGTTGTTGGTGCCGGGCTGGTTCTGGGCGCGGCGCTCTCCCACACCGTCCGCGATGGACGCCGCGAGCAGCTTGCACGGGGAGCCGCGCAGGCCGCGGTACAGCGCCTCGACGATCTCCTGCTCGTGGGCTTTCTCATCCTTCAGCAGGTCGGGGTCGAGATAGCCGTTGACGATCAGCATGACCATCATGGCCTTGTGCTCGGCGCGCGCGTTCTGCTCGAAGTCCTCGACCGATCCTTCGATCAGTCCCAGGCGCTCGCGCAGTTCGACGTGCTCGTACGCGAGATATCCGGCTGCGGGCGGCAGGTCGTGCGTGTTCACCGAAGCGAGCGAGAACTCGCGCCAATCCTTCGGGGCGCGGAACTTGCCGTCCATCTGCTCGAACCATTCGACGGCGCAACCCAGCACCTGATGCGCGGACAGCGACGTCGAGACGTGGTCAGGCACGACGCCCAGATCCTCGCCGACGACCACGCCGTGGGCGCGCAACGCCTCAAGTGCCAGGATGCCGAGCATGATCTCGGAATCGTACTGCACATAGGCGCCGTCCTTGGGCGTGTGCCCGGAGGGGATCCACCACAGGCGGAACAGGCCGAGGATGTGGTCGATGCGCACCGCGCCTGCATGGGCGAACATGCCCTGCACCATGTGACGATACGTGAGGTAGCCGGTGTTCTCCAGCTCGATCGGGTTGAGTGGCGGCTGGCTCCAGTCCTGCCCCTGCTGGTTGAAGTAATCCGGCGGCGCACCGACCGTGGCGCCCTTGGCGAAACACTCCGGGTTCCACCACACGTCGGAGCCGGACGGATGCACGCCGACCGCCATGTCGGCCATGAGGCCGATCTGCATGCCGGCGTCCTTCGCGGCCTGCTGAGCGGCTCCCAGCTGCTCGTCGGCGATCCATTCCAACCAGCGGTAGAAGTCCAATGTGTCGGGGAACTGCCGACGCAGCCCCTGCACCTCGTCGCTGTTCTTGTCGAGGCGCTTCTCCCAGCTGTCGGCTTCGCCGGTCGGCGCGCCCCACTTGTCGTAGCACAGGCACCACGTGGCGTAGGCCTCAAGCCCTTCGGCGGACGTGCTCTTGTAGTCGTCGAACGCCTTCTGACGCTCCTCGCTGCGCCCGGCCTTAAAAATCAGCCACAGGGCGTGCATCTTCACGCGCCACATCGAATCACGGTCGATAATCTGCGCGTCCCCGTTCAGCGGTTCGGCCTGCGCGTGCAGCTCGCCGATCTGCGATTTCAGTTCATCGCCGAGGCCGGCATATTCCTCGATCGCCTCGGGACGAATGTACGTGAAGTTGATGAAGCGGCGGGAAATCGGCAGGTACGGCGACGGGGTGAGCGGCGCTACCGGCTCGCACGCGTGCAGCGGGTTGACCAGCATGAAATCGGCGCCGGTCCTGCTGTGCGAATCGACCATGAGGGTCTTGAGGTCCTCGAAATCGCCCACGCCCCAGGATCCGGCGGACCGGATGGAATACAGCTGGGCCATCCAGCCCCACAGCTGGTCATGTTCCATGGCCGGCAGCATCGGAATACGCTCGGGGGCGCTGATCAGCGTGGCGTCCTGCGTGCGGTCGCCCACGCTGACATGCAGCGTATGGTATCCCATCGGCAGATCCGCGGGTATGGTGATGGATGCCGTCGCCACGAACTTGCCGTCGACCTCGTACGCCTGCGATCCGTCTCCGGCTCCCGGCTCCAGCGCACCCTGGTATTCGTCGCCGTTTTCCAGTGTGATGGTTGCGGAGGGAATCTGCATGATACCGGTGTTGAGCAGCACACGATCTTCCTTGCCGACGACATGCAACACGGTCGGGGCGACGAGACGCCCGTGGCGCTCGCGAAGGATACGGACAACGGAATCATCGATGGCGTCATCGTCATGGGCGTCCACGCCCAACGCACCCAGCAACGCCTTCAGGACATCATCATCGATCTCGTGATAGTCGTCGCTCATGCCGATGTAGCTCGTGGCCAATCCAACCAGACGCGCCAGATGGATCAGCGGACGCGCGAGACGCTCCGCACTTTCTGTACTCTCTGTCATATTCCTTAGTGTAAGCCCGCTTTTGCGCGGCACGCTTACGTATACCGCGAATTGCGCCAGATTTTACCCGCGATTATCGCCTGATCCGCCGGCGGCGGACGGGTCGGAACGAAACGGGGTCAGTACGGGGGTGGCAGGAGGGAGCGCAGGGAGGGTGTCGCGCAATGATGCGTCACGAGGCGTCCGAGGTCCGGCTCGCCGCGGCTTTCGCCACTTCGGGCGAAGGGTCGTCGCGCAACCGGTCGAGCGTCTCCTGCGAAGTGCCGGGGTTCAACGCCACCGCGCGCCGCACCATCGTCGCGAGAATCGCCGGGGCACCGGATTCCTCCGATACTCCGAGCCTTGACAGCACGTCCAGGGTGTCGGCGTCAAGATCGGTGTTCTGCGCTCCCTCCAGCCGCATCTTCCATGATGTGCGCTTGTTGCGCAGCGCCGCGTCGCGCACCTCGGGGACCTCGTCCTTGGTCAGGCGCCCCACCAGCCAGTTCTTGTCGTCCTCGTTGGCCGCCACGGCCCTGCGCACGTCCGGACTCGGGTCCGTCGACAGCTTGACCAGGATGTTCGGGAACGGCATCGTCTCCGCCAGCATGATGCGATCTTCCAACGGCGTGTGCCGGTTGCCGGCGACGGCCTCCAGTAGTGCCGTCGCACGGGAGAACGCCGCCTGATCGGAACGGTCCGGCAACGGACGGCGCGCGAACTCGGACAGTTCCGCGCTATCGGTGGAGTGCCGCAGCCGCTCATACGTGGCGGTCAGAGGCTCGAAGGGCGTGGAGTCAGTGGCGCTGTCGGGCTGAGACTGCGTGTCAGGCTGAGACTGCGCTGCAGTCTGCGCCATGGCCTCGCGCACCGTGGCCTCGTCATCATGTCGTTGCATCTCGCTCATAGTCATCACCATACCCGAGGGGTCGCCGAACCGAACCATATCTTCCGCAAAGTATTGCGTTCCTGCTGACGGGTGAGCTGAGTACTGCAAAACCACCCCCAGTCATGCTGCGCATAACAGCGCGCCTGTTTAGATTGCGACGGGACGGCTTATCAGTTCACCGGATTCGGGCGTCACCGTCGCGCTGAACGTCTCACGCACGCGCCGGAGAAATTCCCGCTCACGCTCCACCGGCACCACCGTGTCCAGTACGACACGGTCACTGTACCGCTCATTCTCCAGCGCGGCCCCGCAATCCGAGGCGAGTTGACGGAACACGTCAAATTGCGGGTACTGCAGCGCTGTCGTGTATCTGCGGCACGTCTCGATGGACGCCAGTCTGGCCACCTTGACGCCCAGCGAGGCGGCGGACGAATACGCGCGAATCAGCCCGCCCGACCCCAGCAGGATACCACCGAAATACCGGGTGACCGTCACTGCGCAGTTCATCAGATCTCCCTGCCGCAGCACGTCGAGAATGGGCTTGCCGGCGGTGCCGGATGGTTCGCCATCATCGCTCATCCTCTCCCGCACGCGACCATCGCCGTCGACGCATATCGCGGCGTACGCCACATGCCGGGCCTTGGGGTGCAGCTGGCGAACGGAATCGACGAACAGCAGCGCCTCGTCCAACGCATCCACATGGCACACATCGGCGATGAACTCGGACTTCTTCTCCACCAGTGCGTCATGCGCCGGCCGGTCGGACGTGTCAAGAACGGTTTTCATCGGTGATGTTCCACTCCTTCACGACGTTCTTGTCGGCGCCCATCGAATAGATGACGTTCCATATGCGCTGGCGCACCTGCGCATCCTGCGATTCGGACCAGCATGTGCCGTTGGGATGGTCGCTGGAGATCGGGCACCACTGGTATGAGCCCTGCCGCATGTTCGCGGTCGGCACCCAGTCGATGCGGCTGACGCGCCATGCCCCGGCCACGCCCTTGCGGCCGGCGAACTGGATGCGGGCGGTCACGCCCTGATTGTTGACGATTCTGCTGGCGGGGGCGCTGACCGTCACCGTGTTGCCAAGCCCGTAGATGATCCACGTGCCGTTGTAGTTCTCGATGGGCTGCGCGCAATGGCATCCGGCGCCGTAGATCACGTCGAACGCGCCGGTGTCCGCGAGCTCATGTGCCTCGGAGACCTGCCACGAATCGGCGTAGTCGATGTATTCCTGCACCGAATGCATGGCCATGGCCACCACGTCGGCGCCCTGTTCACGGGCGGCCTTGGCCTTGGCGACGGCACGGTCGATGTCGGACTGATGCTGAGGGTCGCCGGCTTCGCGCAGGCGGTCGACCTGCCAGTCATGGTCGGCGGTCATGCCGTTGAGCGACACCGTGCCGGTGACCAGGCCGAGCTTGCCGCCGCCCGTGGGCGAGTCGATGACCAGCGGCTTGGTGGAGTCCTCCTCGGTCTTGTACGAACCGGTCTGCGCGATGCCCTTGGACGCGAGCGTATCCCACAGGCGGGCGATGCCGTCGGCACCCTGATCCCATGAATGGTTGGTGGCGTGCGTGCAGGCGGTGTAGCCGACCGAGGCCGCGGCATCGGCGACCTCCGGCGGCACGTTGAATACCGGATAGCCGGTGTAGGGACCGCCGCGTTTGGCGATCGGCGTCTCGAACTCGCACACGGCGATGTCGGACGCCTGGATGTATGGCTTCATGGTTTCGAACAGCGGCGTGAAATCGAACGCTGTGCCGTCGGTGGCGGCGGTGTTCGCACCGGCGAAATGCTTCCACAGGTTCGGATGGAACAGCAGGTCGCCGTTGACCAGCATGGAGATGCAGTCGGTGTCCGGGCAGTCGGGCGAATTGCCATGGTGCTCCACAACCGGTTCGGGTACGGCCTGCTTGTTGTCGAGATCGACCCGGGTCACCGTCGCGGCCTTGTCCGGTTTCGCGACGGGAGCGGCGGCCTGCATATGCCGCACGACCAGCCATCCGCCGCCGACGAGCACCGCCACGATGACCAGCACGACGACGAGCGCCCTGACGGGCGAATGCGATGCCGTCGTCCTGTGATGCCCTTTTCCCCGGATGTGCCCCATCGTACGCTCCTTGCTCATCTCGTCCTGATGGTTCTCAGTCTAACGCCCGTCAGCTACTGTCCAGTAAGCGGACACGACACGCGCGGGCGGATCTCCCATACGACACAAGCACGGACGTGCGACACGCGCGGGAAACCGGCATATGCAATCACATTGCGGCGGCATCTTTCTTACTATGTGAACGATGACATCATCGTGTCACGGTAAACGAAGGGGGTAGAATGACTGCTTGGAGACGGACGGACAATGGCGTACCTCCGCCCCCCCTGCTTCGCTACAAGGGACGATACGCCTTGCCCGGATGACCGGTCGCGCGGATTATGCACGACCGGCTTTCTCATATCATGACCACACGAATCCCAGCGGACATTCAGCTTTTCGTGGCTTACCGATTCCCTACCAGTCACACAGCATCGACCCACGCGCCGGCGGCTCCAGCCTGCTGTCATAATACGGGCTGCAATAGTCGTTCTTGACGTCCCTCGAGAAAGACTCGGAAAAGCAAAAAGCCCCGGGCAAACGTCCGGAGCCTAGTCGGCGGAGACAGAGGGATTCGAACCCTCGAGCCGCTAAACACGACTAACACCTTAGCAGGGTGCCCCTATCGGCCACTCAGGCATGTCTCCATGTTGCACATTGGCGCAACAACATGGCATCTTACCATCGTCCCCCGGACTTCAGCAACACGGTGTGCCGCACGCGGCGTCATACGGGGCCTGACGGCGGGTCAACGCGCCGGATTCGAGTCGCCCGTGAACGTGACGATCACCGCGACGATCACCAGCGCGACGCCAGCAATTTCGCGGCGCCCTGCGCTCCGGCAGGCCAGGCCACGCGCGGGCGGCAAAGAGATTGCGACGGCCGCTCCCCACCGGTACGGCAAGGCCCGCTCCATCCCGGCCCGGCACGGTACGGTACGATAAGGGATATGAGCACCGCACCTAGACTGGCCGCCGCCAAACGCGATTGGGGGCATGACGAGACCGGCTGCACGGTGCTGCACATCGACATGGACGCCTTCTACGCCTCGCTGGAAGTGGCACGTCATCCCGAACTCAAAGGCAAGCCGGTGATCATCGGCACCGGGACGCGCTCGGTGGTGTCGGCGGCGAGCTATGAGGCACGGCGTTACGGCGTCAATTCGGCGATGGCGAGCGCCCGCGCCCGTCAGCTGTGCCCGGACGGCGTGTTCCTGCCGGTGGACATGCACTACTACCGGATGATGTCTCGGCGCATCGTCGAAGGGGTGTTCAGCCAGGTCACTGACCGGTTCGAGCAGGTTTCGGTGGATGAGGCGTATATGGACGTGTCGGGGGCGCTGCTCGCCTGGCAACGGCCGACCCGGATCGGCGCCTGGATACGACAGGAGGTCGCCTCGCGGTTCCATGTGACCTGTTCGGTGGGCGTCGCCGCGAACAAGCTGGTCGCGAAAATGGCGTCGACGAATGCGAAGCCTGATGGCATGCTGCTGATTCCCGCCGCCCGTCACGCCGAGTTCGTACAGATGATGCCGCTGCGGGGCATACCCGGCATCGGGCCTTCGCTGGAGCGGCGGCTGGCGGAGTGGGGCGTGAAGACCGTGGCCGACCTGGCGAAGATGAGCGAGCAGACGCTGGCCACGGCCATCGGCTCGCAGACCATGGCCCACGGCCTGTATATGGCCGCGCGTGGCATGGATGGGCGTGCGGTGACGCCGTACACTCCGGAGAAGTCGATCGGCTCCGAGAGCACGTTCCCCGAGGACACGCGCGACATGCGCCGGGTATGCGACCTGCTGCGCCGGTGCTGCGACGAAGTGGCGAGCTCGCTACGCAGACGCGGTCTGGTGGCGCGGACGGTGACGGTGAAACTGCGGTTCGCCGATCTGAGCTACAAGTCGATGTCACACACCATGGAACGCGCCGAGGACACGGCCGCCGCGCTGTATCCGCAATCCGTAGAGCTACTGTGCCGGATGCTGGGGATCGAGGGTGGCGTCGCCGCCATGCGGAGCCCCGGCACTCCCCTGCCGCGAGACATCCGGCTCGCCGGCATGAGCGCGAGCGGATTGGCGAGGTCGGCTGGTTCGACCGTGCAGCCGACGTTGGATGACGTGCTGGAGGAGACCGAGGCACAGTCCGCCGGAACCGTCACGCGGTCGGCGCGGCAGCGCGACGCGGAGCAGGCGCTGGACGCGATACGCCGCAAATACGGCAAGGGCGCGGCGTCGCTGGGATTGTGAGCCGGTGGGTGAGCCGACCGACATCAGCGCGAGAGACGCCTCGCCGCGTCGGCGACGGCATCGTCACTCGCGGTGGCGGAGAAGCGCAGGCATTCCGGCGCTCCGTAGAACTCCCCGGGGCTCGCTATGATGCCGAGCGCGGCCAGATCGTCCATGTCGCGCCAGCAGTCGCCCGACTTCGCCCGCACCCACACGTACAGCGCCCCCTGCGGCATGCGGGCGTCGTATCCGGCGGACCGCAGCGCGCCGACCAGCGTCTTCAGACGGCGGCGATAGCGCGTCCATTGGGTTTTCGCCGCATCGAAATCACGCAATCCCGCGGCCATCGCGGACTGCACCGGACCGGGGATGATCTGCCCGATCTGCTTGCGGTACGCCGACATCTCACGCACCAGGCCGGCGTCTCCCGCGATGAACGCGGTCCGGTATCCCGCCATGTTCGACTGCTTGCTGAGCGAGTACAGCACCAGGATCCGGTCTGCGGTACCATCGCAGACGGCGGTGTTCAACGCGCACGGGGACGTCGCCAACGACACCGGCGTCGACGCACCGGCCTCGGCACCGTCCACGTGGAAATCACGCGAATTCGACGACCAGCACATCAGGGCATAGCACTCGTCGGACAGCACCACCGCGCCGATGCGACGCGCCGCCGCGACGATATCGGACAGCCAGCCGCCGGACAGCACGCCGCCGGTGGGATTACACGGCGAATTGACCCATACCGCCTTCACACCCGGCACATGGCACCATGAGTCGACATCCGAGACGTCATCGACCTTCAGCACGCTCGCACCGGCCAGCTGCGTGCCGATCTCGTACGTGGGGTACGAGACCTTCGGCTGGACCACGACATCGCCCTCGCCGAGGTGCAACAGCGAGGCCATCAGCGCGACGGCCTCCTTGGAGCCGACCGTGGGCACAACGTCGGCGTTGATGGATTGCAGGTCCACGCCGCGCACGGCACGGAACCATTCGAAGATGGCGTCGCGCAGATCACCGGATCCGGCCGTCACCGGATAACCGTGCGCGTTCTTCGCGTCCGAGGCCACGGCAAGCGCCTCACGCACGGATTGCGGCACCGGGTCGACGGGAGAGCCCACCGACAGGTCGACGATGCCGCCCGGCACCTGTGCCGCCTTTGTCTTGTACGGGGCGATGCGAGACCAATCGTATGGCGATGAATAAGCGTGAAAGCCCATGCTGGTCCTTTCCTCGACGTCCTCCGGCCGGCCGTGGCGTGTCACCCGGCGAAGGAACCGTGCTCTATGAAAGCGGCCGCCGCACAAGGCGACGGCCTGCAGAATGATACCGGGCGGATCAGTCCTGATTCTGAGGCGGCAACGCGGCCACCTGTTCGGGATCGTGGCCGATCGGGCCGTGTGCGGAAGCACCGCCGAAATCACCGACCTCGGCGAAGAAACTCACCGCGGCATCCTTGTACCAAGCCCACTCGTCGGGCAGGTCATCCTCGTAGAAGATGGCTTCGGTCGGGCACACCGGCTCGCATGCGCCACAATCGACGCACTCGTTCGGATTGATGTACAGGGAACGCGAACCCTCGTAGATGCAATCGACCGGGCACTCGTCCACACAAGCCTTGTCCTTGACGTCCACGCACGGCTGGGCGATAACGTATGGCATGACTCCTCCTTGGCTTAGCTTGACTTACCACAGTACGCGGCAACGGGGACGCGCGGTCACGCTCCCGCTTTGTTCCACCCCGCGAAAGTCCCATCTAACGCACACGAAATGAGACTTTGGGCGGCTAACGCAGGTCCATGCCGACGACGACCGGCTCGGGGACGAGGCGGACGCCGAACGCCGCCTCCACGCCGTCCTGCACGGCATGCGCCAGCGCCGCGATGTCGGAGGCGGCCGCATCCCCGCGGTTGGTCAGTGCCAGCGTGTGCAGCGTGGACAGGCCGGCCGGCGAGGATTCGTCGACCTTGAACCCCTTATGGAATCCTGCATGATCGATCAGCCAGGCGGCGGAGGTCTTCACGCCCGCCGTGCCATCCGGCAGCGTCGCGGGGAAACGCGGGGCGTCCTGCGGCAGCCTATCGGCCGCCTCGGCGGGAAGCACCGGATTCATGAAGAAGCTGCCGCAGCTGTGCCGGTCGGGATCGCGCACGACGGGCGTGTCCGCGCCTGCGGCCAGCTGGCGACGCTGCGCTTCGAGCGCGATGCGCACGTTGACGTCGCGCTTGGTGCCGGCCATCGCCGGCTGAAGATAACGCGCGGCATCCTCCAGCATCCCCTTGGCCGCACGGACCTTGAGCACGGCGTTGCGGATGGCCGCGGTCTCCATGCGGTCACCGACCTCGACTCCCAGCGCCTTGGCGAGCTGTCCGTAACCGACCGTGCCGGTAGTGCTGTGCCGCAGCGCGAATGTCACCGACAGCACCACGTATCGCGGCGTCGGGAAGAACTCGCCGGCCGGCACCGCCGGAGCCTGATACATGCTCGTCTTGAGAGCGCTCATACGGTATCCGAATCCCATGTCGGCAGCCGCGATGTCCAGCGTCCGCTTGTCCCGACGGTCCCACGCCTCCACGGATTCGACCGCGCCTGCGACTTCCTGTCCGTACGCGCCGATGTTCTGCACCACCGAGGCGCCGACTGTGCCGGGGATGCCGGACAGACCTTCCACGCCCTCCAGCCCGAGCTCGACGGTGAACGCGACGAAATCATCCCAGTTGCAGCCGGCTTCGGCGTTGACGTGCACGATTCGCTCGCCGTTCTCGACCGGCGCGGCCTCGTCGGGCACGGTGATCTGCCGGCGGGCGTCGCGCACGACGACGCCATTGAACGGCCCATCAGCGACCAGCAGATTGGATCCGCCGCCAATCACGCATAGCGGCAGCCCTTTGGAGTCCGCGTCCTCCACCGCTTCAATCACCCCGACGCGCGAGGTCGGTTCGATGAATCGGGCGATATGGCCGCCGACGCCGATAGTGGTCAGATCTGCAAAACTCGTCATGCCCTCTAGGGTACACGCGCCCGTCCCGCGAGCGGCGGCCGTGCGACGGCCGGGGCGATGAAACGACAGAAGCCCGACCAGTGAAGGTCGGGCTTCTGTGACAAAGACTTGATAAAGCTCAGCGGGTCTCGCGGTGCACGGTCTGCTTGCCGCAACGCGGGCAGAACTTCTTCAGCTCAAGACGGTCGGGCGTATTACGACGGTTCTTCGTCGTGATGTAGTTACGCTCCTTGCACTCAGTGCATGCCAGCGTGATGCCCGGACGGATATCGGCGCTTTTGCTTGCCATGTGGTTCACCTCTGTGGTCGTTGTTTACCGGTGGCTTACCGGCCTTTGTAGCGAGAAAGAGACTCGAACTCTTGACCTTACGATTATGAGTCGTACGCTCTAGCCAGCTGAGCTATCCCGCCAGAGAGCCCCGAGTGAGAATTGGACTCACGACCTCTTCCTTACCAAGGAAGTGCTCTACCACTGAGCTATCGGGGCGTGGCGGATAGTGGATTCGAACCACTGAAGCACGAAGCGGCTGATTTACAGTCAGCTCCCTTTGACCGCTTGGGAAATCCGCCATGGCTGCTTGTCGAGGCTGTGGCCTCAACCGGCAACTTGGCTATCTAAACACAAGTCGCCAACTTTTGCAACTCGCGTGTCGCACACGGCATGTCGCAAGTATTTCCAAGGTATCACGGCATCTCACCTTCGATACTCGCATCATGTTTTTCTGCGCAATGACGCCGGGAACGGCCATCTGAACATCCGCCAGACCGCATTGCCGCGTCGTTTCGCGGCGACGGCGCACCGGGCGCACAACCCGCGCAACGGTTCCGGCGACGGCGCGACGGACGTCGGACGCGCCGGCTGTCACATGGTCCGCGAGTTCGGCCAGATACGCGCCGAAATCGGACTCCCCTTCCGGCGTCACGGCTTCCAGACATTCGGCGATGCGACCGGCAATACCGCGCTCAGTGTCGACAGGCGACCATCTCACGCCCGCGTCCCATGCCGAATCGCACGCCTCGCGCCACGCCGCACGCCAAGCCCGCCCCATGCCGTTCGTCGCGTCCGGCGATCCGGTCTCTCCGACCGCCTCCATCAGGCCGAACCGCATCCGGCGTCGACGCCGGCGCACCCTCGATGGGCGAGCACCGGGACCACCACCAAGCGCACGTCATCCGCCATCACGAAATCACGACCCTGCATCAGCGCCCGCGCACGGGCCATCGCCGCCACGTTGAGGCTGCCTCGCGGCGGCACTCCGAACCGCACGCCCTGCGCGTCACGGGTCGCCGCGGACAGCGCCACGATATACGACGCCATCTCAGGCGCCAACGTCACCCTGCGGCATGCCGCACGGATATCACGGACCCTTTCGATCGAGCGAATCTGCCGCAGCCCGTGGGTATGCCCGTCCACGCTGATCTGCCCCTCGCCCATGGCCTCCAGCATGGCGGACTGCGCCTTCGGATTCGCACGGTTGACCTCGTCGGCGATGACGATATTGGCGAGTAACGGTCCCGGATGGAAATCGAACGAACCGGTGGCCTGCGAATACACGCTGACACCGGTCAGATCGCTCGGCAGCAGATGCCCTCCCGCGACCAGCGTCATTACCGCGAGCTCAATCACCTCGCGGGAGCACGACAGCACACCGGCAAGCGCGTCGATGATGTCCCGATGACCGCCGCCGACATGGCGGGAGTGTCGATCGCGATGTCTTCGTCAGCTCCGCCGTTGCTTTCGATACCCGTTGCGCGTACCACCCCAGTCGGCTCCGCCGACAGCCCCCGTCAGCGGGTGCGGCTATTGTGCGGCGTCCCATACGGCGCGGGACAGTTCGGTGATCTGGCTTGGGGCCACGGCTGAGGAGATGTCGTTGCTCATCACCGCGAGCACATACGGATGGGTACCGAACACGATCGCCACGCCGTTCTGCACGGCCGCCAGCTCGCCGGTCTTGTTGGCGACCTTCACACCGGACGGCACGCCCGCGGGAATCTTGGTGCGCCGCGTCTGGCCGAGCAGCAGCTGCATCATGCGTTCGCTGGCGTTTTTCGACACCAGCGTCCCGGCGTACACCTGAGAGAGGAACGAGCCGCAGTCGCGCGTCGAGGTCCAGTTCTCCACCGCGTTGCCCGAGGCCATGCCGGTCAATGTGCGCAGCTCCTCGCTGGAGGTGAAGCCGTATCGTTGCGCGGTCGCGGTGACGGTGGCGATGGCGGCTTTGTCGTCGCCGTTGCCGATGCGCGACAGCAGCCCGTTCGCAGCTTCATTCGAGCTGACGGTGATCATCTGCTTCAGCAGGGCGTTCACGTTCGCGTCATCGGTGATGGTGCCATGCTCGATGCCGTCGAACACGGCCAGCATGATGTAGAGCTTGACCAGTGATGCCGCCACGAGTTTCTCGTCGTTGACTGTGACGTCGCGGCCGCTTTCCAGATCGATGTAGGTCGCCGACCATGTGCCGCCGTACTGCGCGAGCTTGGTATCGAGCACCTGTTTGACGGCAGCGACACGTGTCTCACTCGGGTCGGGTTCTTTCGGCGCTGCGGGCGCAGGCACGGCCGTGACCTCCCGCGCTGATCGGCTTGCCGCAATTCGGACATACCATCATGATTGCCTGCCTCATCGGAATTCCCTTGTATCGTCTTCCCTTCCGCGCAGTCTACCAAACGAGTGCGGCCAGACATAGGAAAACCCCGGCGCATATCATGCGATCCGGGGTTCCGTGCTGACGGCGCTGTCGTGCAGCGTTCACTCAGCCAAGAATGGCGAGCACGTCACGAGAGGAGACGATCAGGTAGTCCTCGCCCTCGTAGTGCACTTCGGTGCCACCGTACTTGGAGTACAGCACCTTGTCACCGACCTTGACGTCCATGGGGATGCGCTCGCCCTTGTCGTCACGACGGCCGGGGCCGACGGCCAGGACTTCACCCTGCTGCGGCTTCTCCTTGGCGTTGTCCGGGATGAACAGACCGGACGCGGTCTGGGTCTCGGCAGCGGCCTGCTTGACGATGATCTTGTCTTCCAACGGTGTGAGCTTGATCGACACTGTGGGTCACCTCGTATTCTTGAAATCCAATCGTATGGTCCCGCGATGGAATGCCGCCATTCAGAGGCTGACGATCACTTCGGGCATCATCCCTTCGCGCTAGCACTCATCGTAGCGCGATTGTTAGCACTCTGCCAACTCGACTGCTAACGCTCTGAGAGAAAATCACACGCAATCACGACGAGCGGCGCGCGAGAATCGCCTCAAGGCCGGTTCCCAGCGAGTCGGAGGACGCATCCGGGGCATCCACGCTTGACCGCACCTCCGTCTGATGGAACGCGTCGGTATCGTTCACCGAGGCGTCATCCATGACCGCGGCGACGGTGGCATCCGCATCCGACTGCCCTGCATCGCCGCCGTCCACGGTGGCGGGCTGCTCGGCAACCAGTGCAGGAACGGCCTTCGCGACCTGCTTCGTCGATTTGATCTCCAGGCTCTCCGGCGCGGGCGCATGGCGGTCGACGCCATTGCGCGGCTCGCCCAACGAGAACGAAATCAGATCCTGAGACGCGGCCACTTCGAAGGCGTCCAAGGCCGCGGCCGGGTGCACCCGATCCAGTTCCGTGGTCATGTCGCCGCCCGAGGGGGCGCCCCCCTCCTCGACGACCACTTCGGCATGGGAGTCCGTGGGCTCCACGACATTCGTCGCGGACTCGTCCGCGGACGGCTGCGCGACGGCATCCTGCCGCGGCTCAGGCTGCACGGCCGACGTTACGGCCGCTTCCGGCTGTTCCGATGCCGCATCCACATCATGCCGGCCGTTTTCGGACGCAGCCATCGCATGGGCCTTCTGCCTCGCCTCACGGGCGGCCAACGCGCGATCCTGCTCGATACGTGCGCGGTGAAGCGCCTGACGAATCTCCCGGCGTTCCATCACGTCGGTCTTCACTTCGGTCTCGGCAGAGGGATTCGCGGTGGCGGTTACCTGGTCGCCGGCCGTATCAGCGATTGCCTTCGCCGCAGACTTGGTCGGAGACGCAGACTTGTCTGGGGACGTGGACTTTGCCTGAGACGGGGACTTTGCTCGCGGGCGGGCACTCGCCCCGGCCCGTTTCGCCAGACGTTCCCTGCGCCGCGCCTCGGCCAGCGCATGCTCCCAGCGACGGGCCTGACTGGAGGCCCGCACGCCCAACGCCAACACGACCGCCAGCAGCACGCCCGGAATCAGCGCGAACAGGGCGCTGAAATGCAGGACCATCGACAGCACCAGTACCAGCACCGTGATCAGCAGCAGCGATAGCGCCAATATGCGCCGACGACGGACCGCCGCACGCCGAAGCTCGCGAATATGCGCCACTTTCGCCGTGGTCGGCGTCGTGGTGCTCGTTTGCGCCCGCTGCATAATAGCCCCTTTCGGCTGCGGCGTATGCTCGTCGGAGAATCGAGTACCGCTGTCGGCATCCACCAGATGCAACGACGACGAGTACCTGTCCTGACGGTGCTCGGCCACCTTTTTCATGCTGTTGACCGTCCGCCTGGGCAGCCAGCCAACCGCGATAACCATCAGAATCACCAGCACCACCACGGTGCTCAGCGACTCATAACCCATGTCCTTAAGAATAGGAGACTCCCCTTACGATTGCACTGATTCCGGCATGGCGTGTCGAGCTATCAGACGATGGATGAACCCGTCGCCGGCGTCCTCGGCGAACAGGCTGTAGGTCTCATGATCGCGCCACTGCCCGTTGACGAACATGTACCGGGGCCGCACGCCCTCATAATGACACCCCACTTTACACGCCACCCTGCGGGAGCGCTCGTTTTCCGGCAGTAATGCGATTTCCATGCGGTGCAGCCGAGGGCCGGTCGGATCACAGAACGCCCAGTCGGCGAGCAGCGCCACCGCCATCGGTGCGAAGCCATGCCCCGCGTACCGCTGATCGACCCAATACCCGATCACACCGGTGCGCATGGATCCCAGATCTATCGCTCCCAGCGAAATCTGGCCGACGATATGCTCATGATAATCGATGGCGAACACCACTCCGCGGCCGGTCTGCTCGTTGTGACGCATCTGCTGCATCCACTGGTTGTAGGTCATCGGCGAGCCGTGCATGGGATCGCCTGACTCCCATGGATGCAACCACGCATCGTTGCGCCACCGCACCTCGTTCCACTCCTCTTCGTCGTCCGCCATGATCGGCCGCAGCTTTATCGGGCATTGCGGAATGCCGATCCACCGCGGCACGCGGATGGATGGCGCTGCCGGCTGCCGGAACACGGCGCATATCGATTGCAAAACAGACACGCACCCATTGTGCCATCGTCGCGTCTCCGACACGGCGCACCGTCCGCCGATGACGGACATTCGTCCGTGATAGAACGTAACCATGAACCTTTGCCAACGCCGGCAGACGACCGATGCCGATATGTCGGACGATCTGCGCAAGAGACAGCTGAGACGGGACGCCATCGCGCGGCGTAAGACCGTGACGCGGCAGGAACGGGACGCGGCCGCGGCGGCACTGGCCGAACACATTGTGCCGTTGCTGGACTTGGTCGGCGTGCAGGCCGGCACGTCTGGCGTTATGTCCGCGCCACACGGCCGCGGACACCGGCCGCCGACCGTGGCCGCCTACGTGTCGATGGGCAGCGAAATCCCCATGCGGCCGCTGCTGTCCCTGCTGCTCGACCGCGGGCTGCGCGTCCTTGTGCCGCGCTTGGGCTCCGGTCTGGACGTGGGATGGGCTCTGCTGCCCGACATGGCCTCATTGCATGGCGTGACCTGCGAGGGAACCGGCATGGCACAACGGCCGGATGAGCCGGATACGCAGACACTTGGCCCGGCGGCCCTTGGCGATGCCGACCTGATCATCGTGCCCGCGCTGGCCGTGGATGCGCATGGTGTCCGGCTTGGACGCGGCGGCGGCTGGTATGACCGCGCGCTGACATACCGACGCGGAGGCGTGCCGGTCGTCGCCGTCTGCTGGCCGTGGGAATGCATGGCAGACGACCTGCCCCGCCAGTCTCACGATATCCCGGTCGACTGGGTGGTCACGCCGCAGGGAGCCCAACGCCTGTAGTTCGCCATCCGCGCAAGTTCGCGGAGGGAACAAAACGAGACGTCGAGCGGCGCGGTGTCCGCGTGACGACTAGGATATGAACGGACTTGATGCGTATGCCGGGCATCGCATACGTGCCGGAATCATATAATGAGCTTCGACCAGGGAGGAACCGTGCCAACCTATCATTACCGTTGTAAGAACTGCGGATACGATTTCACCGAGCAGCAGTCGTTCGAGGACGACCCGATCACCGTGTGCCCCCAGTGCGGGCAAGAGCAGGTGCGCAAGGTGTATTCCGCCGTGCCGATCGAGTTCAAGGGGCACGGCTTCTACCGCACCGACGGGCGCGGCGGCTCCGGCAAATAAGCAGCTGCCATTGGCGCGTTCGCCGTCTTCCGGCGGCCAGTGCTCGGCCCGCGCATGTGCGACACGCCCAAGATGTGGATAACTGCCGAGCCTTCGACCACATTTTCGTCACGGCTTGCGCATCGGAACAACGTTCAGTCACCATGCTTGCATGGTGACTTTTTCTATATTGGAGAAGCTGAAGCGCCCCACGTTGCGCCAACGTCGGATGCTGCGGCTCACACGGCGGCTGATGGCGGCCTGTTGCACGGCCATTGCAGCATTCGCGACACTGCAATGCGTGACGGCGAGCATCGTCACGCAACCGGTCGTGGTGGCGGCACGGCTCATCCCACGCGGCGCGCGTATCGGCGCGGAGGACGTGGAGATCCGGCAGATGCCCGTATCGGATGGTTGGGATACGGCGCTCGATGCGGCGAATCAGGCGGCGGGAGGCATCGCGCAGACGGACATCGCCGCCGGGCAGCCGCTGTTCGGCGCCATAGTTTCGCGGCGGCCGGTGGCGGAACCCGGTCAGACGGTGATCGATGTACGGGTCACCGGCACGGTGGACGGCATCGCGGCCGGTGATGTCATGGATCTGGTATCCGGCACCCCTTGCGACGCTTCGGCTGGTACGACTTCATCGCGTGACGAATCCGCAGGCGGCCGGTCATGCGTTCTCGCGCGATCGGCCACGGCGATGGATGCCGCCCATGACGATGCGATGACCGGCGGCACGCTCATCACGTTCGCTTTGACTCCCGACGAAGCCATATCAATCATCAACGCACAGGAACTCGGTCCGATTATGGCCGTCACTGCGCAATAGCTGCGGTTGCTCAGCCGCAGCAGCCACCTCCAGTCTCGCTGTTCGCGCGACAGGGGTGGTCACCACACTCAACGTTTGTCGTTGAAGATGGCCCAGTGGGGTGGCAGTTCGCCGAGGATGCGTTTGTCGTCGTCGGCCTCGCGCTGCTGCTCGGTGCGCATATCGCCCGGTTCGAGTTTCACGCCGTCTGCATCGAAGCGCTCGGTTCCGTGGAACACGACGCGTTTGTGCTCGCGCCGCGTACGACGCGAGGCACTGTACGGCCTTGGCTCCGAAGCATCTGCGGCCACATGATCCCCGTCACCAGTAGTATCGCCGCTCATCGCACATCCCCGTAGATCTCGCCGATGCGCGACACGATCGCATCGACCTCCTTGTCCGGGTTGACGAATGCGCCGACACTCCACACGCTCATCACCGACCAGCCCAGCGACGCAAGGTCCTGCATCAGGCCGCGATGCCGTTCGCGCGTGGACTGCACGCTCATGAACTGCGCGTCGTCGGTCAGCACGGCCAGCGCGAACGGCTTGTCGGGCAACCCGACGACCATCGGAATGTGCAGGCCGCGGTCGAACCCGTAGTCGACGGCGGCGTTCAGTCCGCGGGACCGCACGCGCTCCGCCAGATCATTGAACAGCACATTGTTCGACCGGGTGATGGTCACCGGACGCACCACGTGGTCGTCCAGCTGCTCCACCCAGCGCAGCATGGCATGCAGCAGCTGCGGTCCGGGCTGGTGAAGTCGCTCATCGTCCAGATCAGACTCGTCGAACGCCGAAACGATATCGAGATGGCGGTCGCACAGCGCCAGCGCATCCAGCAGCATGGCACGTCCGCCTTCGCCCTCCAGCACGCCGAACTGCTGCAGCAGACGCCCATGCACGGTCTTCGCGTAGCACAACGACAGAATCACGTCCGTCGACTGGGCCCCGGCGATCTCCGGCAGCGCGACGATGCGCACGTGGCGCAGGAACTGCCCCATGGTCTTGTTCTTCGACGCCAGCGATTTCAGTTCCGCACCGAGTCGCGAACGGAACGCGTCGGTGAGCGTGACCACGGTCAGCGTGTAGCCGACCGGCACCACGTTGAAACTCGCCGCGCGTTCGGTGATGATGCGGACGACCTCATCGATCTCCTGCTGGCTGCTCTCGACCAATCCGGTGGCCATGACCGGTGTTCCGTTCGCCTCGACCTTGTGGAAGGCCACCCGGCCTTGCGACGGCTCGGTCGTGACGTCATAGCGCACCTCTCCATACCCCTGGGATTCCAGGAACGCGGCGAGCCTGGGCGCGCGCCGCACGGGGTGGGAGCGGACCTTCACGCTCGGCAGCAGCTCCATCAGCGCCTTCACGCTCGGCGAGGTCACGGTGGACCGGTGGGCCAGAACGGCCACCTGCTTCGCGCGGCAGACGATGGTCAGCAACTGGATGGCCGGAATGTGCGCGGCCGCGTCGATGATTGCCACGTCGGCGAGGGTCGTCGGATCGGTGAGCGCGGCAAGCGTGGCCGGGGTCGCCACGATGATGGGCTTGGCCGCGGCCAGGATCTCGGGGTGGTCACGGCGTATCCGGCTGAGCGGGATGCGGGTCTTGCCGGCCAGCACCGTGTGCAGCTGGTTGGATTCCTGCGTGCGGGAGAACAGCATTTCACACAGGCGGCGCATGGATTCCTGCGCGACCATCGGACCGACCGAACGCACGTGTTCGGTGTCCACCTGCGCGAAACGATCCGCAGCGGACTGCAACGCCGACCCATCCTGATTGGAGATGATCGCGGACGCCCGCACGATGTTCTCGAACACCGTGGTCCACCATGCCAGCTGCAGTTCGGCATCCACCGATTCCACCGGCACACGGCGCGTGTGCAGGTCCTCGACCAGTTCGGTGAGCCCGGCCGTCTGGAATTCATGTTCGAGACGGCAGCGCTCCGGCAGTGTGTCCAGCGCGAGATGGTCGTCGAACAGCGCCTTCAGACGTTCCTCGACGGCGACGAAATCCTGCGATTCCAGATCGCCGCCCTGCACGGTGGTGGACAGTACGGCGTCCAGCGCCGTCAGGTCGCGGGCCAGCTCCTCCTGCGTGGCGATGATGTCGTCGAGTTTGTTCGGCAGCACCGGCCACCCGCCGTGAGGCACGAACATGCGCCATTGCGCAGCCTGCTTGGCCACGACCTGCAGCGCATCGTGCAGGTTCTCGACCTGTGCGCCCACGCGCAGCAGGCTCTTGGCCTCCTTGATATGGCGGCGACGCTCCCAGAATCCGATAGTGGTGCCTTCGGCCTTGCGTTCGGCCTTGGACTTGCTCGACTCGATCATCGCGTCGATGTCGCGCTCGAAGATCTCCGGCTGGAACACGTCGAGCACGCGGCGCAGGTTCTTCAGCACCTGCACCTGACGGCCCCACTCCTGCGCGGTGTTCGGTATCGGGAACCCGCATGTCTGCACGGTGGACGACACCTGTTCACGGGTCAACGGCAGCAACTTGCGCAGCAGATCGACCACACGCTGGTAGACGGTCACAGCCTCGTCCTCGGACGTAATGGAGGCCTTGAACCAAGCAGTATCCTCCGGTCCGAGCGTGAATTCGCCGAGCTCGCCGGCACGCCTGAGCTTCGCCGCCCATTCGTCCAGATGACCGCCGATCTCACGCGCGGTCTCCTTGCGCAACCGCACTCGGGTGGCGGGATGCGCGGGCAACGTGGCGATTTCGGCGAGGTTCTGTATGGTCTGGTACGCGGACACGCCCCACTGCTTGTCGGTGCAGTGCAGGTCACCCAGGTACCGGGTGAGACGGGAACGCACGCCGACCAGCTCATCGGCGATCTGGTCGAACCGGGAGCTGGCGATGCCGGGCTGGAATCCGACCGCGGCGATCAGCTGATGGTCGATGCTGTCATTGCAGCGCTCGTCCGAGACGTCGAGCACTTGGCCGCTGAGCTCATTGGCGCTGATGGCCTGACGGAAACGACGCTTCTGATCGGCGATGCACGGCACGTACAGTACGCTGCGGCCGTTCATCACGCAGCGCGACGCGATGGCGGCGGCGTAATCGGCGGTGTCACGCCCGTTGACGACATCGACTCCGAGCGAATGCCCGGCTGCGACCATATCGGCCGCGTACCGCACGGCGTTGTCGACATCGCCGACTTCGAACTCGTTGTGCGGATCGGCGTCGAATGGGCTGAACGCAGGTGCGCCGGAGTCCTTGAGCGCTTCGGCGGCCTCCTTGCTGCCCGCGAGCGCGTCCAGCACCGTGTTGCCGGTCGCCCCCTCGGCCAGCGTATCGATGATGTGCTGGCTTTCGGCAAGAATCAGCGAGCCGGGCGACATGAAGCAGCCCAGGATAATCTGCCGCTCGATGGTGAAATCGGGGAACACCTTCTCCGCACGCTTGGTGATCGCCGCGAACACCGCGGACGTTTCGGGCGTGCCGCTCTCGTAGTTGGCGCCGTTGAACAGCTCCCGCTCGTCAAGTTCGACGTGCTGCTCGCGCATCACCGTCACGAACGCGGGGTTGAGCCGGACATGCCCGACGAACCGGATCACCGCCACATCGCCTTCATCCTGGGCGCTTTGCACGGATACCGGATACAGCAGCACCGGCATGGCACCGTTGTCCCATGTGGCGACTCCCACGGTGAGAGACAGTTCCGCGACGCCGCTGACGCGCAGTTTCGCGGCCTTCTCGTCAAGCACCCGCTCCAGTCGGCGGTTCGCCGCACGCAGCATGCCGTTGTCGCGAAACAGCAGATCCAGCGACGCGCGGCCTCCCGCGAACAGCTGGGCGATGCCGGAGGGATGCGCATGGGTCAAATCGAGCTTCGCCCCAAGCTGGTTGATGTCCTCCAATGGGGACGGCACCAATCCGGCGCGGTACTGCTCATGCCATTGACGCATGCGTTCCAGCGATTGGGGCGCCTGTTGCATGCTTTCGCTCATGACCCGACTCACTTCCCTACCGCTTTGCGGTAACTCTTGTAGCCCTCATTGTTCTCCAGCGCGGTGTCAATGTCCGCTTTGCCCTGATCTTCCAGCCAATTATAGAGGTCATCGTACAGCAATGGATTCATGGCAAGGAACGGCAGCAGCTCTTCGCAATTCGCGATGGCGAACTGCTCGGTGTAGTCTTCCGTGGTCTTCGCCTGGTCAGAGGTGTACCCGTTGACTTCGATTTTCGGTTCGGCGGCGGCAAGCCTGCCTTTCGACACGAGTTCGAACACCGATCCCGGCTCGAATGCGGGTCGGAACGAACCGGTCGAGTCCGCCTCGTCGTCGTTCGGCAGCGCGAACCGGCGGTGCTCTTCCGGAATCTCCCCGTGGGCGGTGTCCGTATCGGCTTTCACGACGCCGTCGCCTGCCACGGCGCCGGCGGTGACTTCCACACCGGCCGCGTTGGCTGCGACCTCGTTCACCGCCTGACGGATGTCGTCGTGCGCCTCCTGATCGGATGACGCCTGCTGGAATCGGTCGTCGGACGGCTGTCCGTTCGCCAACTGATCCGCCTGCTCTGCGGGCGCGGTGGACTGCCCGGCCTCTTCGCTGTCCTCGGCGAGCGCGTCGGCGAACAGGTCGCGGGGCAACGCCACCGCCGGCTTAGCATCGGCACCGGCCACGTTCAACGGCATGGAATCGGGCTCGCTCGGCTCATCGTTGGTCTGCGATTGGGCCGCGGTCACTACAGAATCAGATACAGCGGAATCAGCCGGTACCGTATCCGCGGCGGACTCGGATGCCACGGTTCCAGAAGTCACGGTTTCAGGCGATGCCGTATCGGATGTCGCAGTCTCAGTGAATACGGCCGCGTCCGCGGCATCAACGGCATCCGCAGGCGCCGCATTCTCGGAGGACTCGGCGGCTTCCGGAACCTTGGTCTCGGCATCGCTCTCGGCAGCGTCGGCCTCAGCCGGTGACACGGTTTTGGCCAGCACCGCGGCCTCAACGGGCATGGCAGCATCCGACGAAACGGCAAGCTCCGAATCCGGCTCAGCGGCGCCGGCCGCGGAATCCGCCTCCAATCCATCCGCCGTGGTCGTCTTCTGCGGCGGGAACGTCTGCGATGCGGCAGCATTCAGCTCACCGACACGCTTGCGCACGGTGGCAGCGCTGATCGCGGCGGTAGGTTCCCCGGCACGCAGGTCAAGAATGTCATCCACCGACATGTCGGCCACATCCGGCTCCTGCTTGACGGTCTCCAAAGCGTATCCGAACAGGTCGGGCACGACGAACGTATCGCTCACCGGCTGCTCCACACGAATGAAATCGACGGGGACATCGCCGAATTGCAGGCGCATCGGTGAAGTCGGCAGCAGGAAATCGACGTTCGGCGGCAGACGCATGAGATCGCCATTGCCCCGCACCACATATGACCCGTTGGTCGAGCCCAGATCGCGCACGGTGCCGCCGCCGTTCTGACTCACCGCGAAGGTCGCATGGCGTTTCGACATGGACCGTGTGCCGTCCGCTATCTCCAGGCGTTCGGTGCCGTCATCGGGCAACGGCCGCAACGGCTTGCGCCCGATTTCGATGCTGTCTCCCGGCTTCACGGTTTTCTGATCGATGCCACCGATTCTCACCGTCCACTGCTGTATCGTCCGCTGATCGCCAGTCACGTGCCGCCCTTCCTTTCACGCTCGTTCGCATACTATGTGCCATTGTGTCATGTCCCGCTGTGTTTTCAGGGATTGATGACCGATGAATTGACAACATTATCGCATTGATGCCGGTATTTCGGATTGTAGCGCACACCGGTGCGGAACGCCCATGTCAGGCCGTGTCAGGCGTTCACAGAAGCGGTCTCGGCTCCGGTGCGCGGACCGCCGCATACGCGCAGACCCTGCGGCCGCGTGTGCGACAGCAGGGTCTGTGCAAAGCTGCAATGTGCGGGTTTCACTCCCGCGATCATTACTTGAGCTCGACGGTGGCGCCAGCCTCTTCCAGCTGAGCCTTGGCCTTCTCGGCGTCTTCCTTCTTGGCCTTCTCCAGGATGGCCTTCGGAGCGCCATCAACCATGGCCTTGGCGTCAGCCAGGCCAGCGTTGGTGATGGCCTTGACAGCCTTGATGACCTGGATCTTCTTGTCGCCGACAGCGGTCAGGACGACGTCGAACTCGGTCTTCTCTTCCTCTTCGGCGGCAGCGCCGGCAGCCGGAGCGGCAACGGCGACGGCGGCCGGAGCGGCAGCCTCGACGTCGAACTTCTCTTCGAAGGCCTTGACGAACTCGGAGAGCTCGACGAGGGTCATTTCACCGAAAGCTTCCAGCAGCTCTTCGTTGGTGTACTTAGCCATGATGGCTTCCTTTCATTCTGGCGGCGGCCTTCAGCGATTGCCGTCCGCCTGATGTGTGTTGTTTTCCGATTGTGGTTCATGCGGCAAGCCGCATGAGAATCAAGCTGCCTTTTCCTGCTTCTCGCGCAGAGCGTCGATCGTACGCACGGCCTTGGTAGGCACAGCGACGAACAGGTACGCGGCCTTGGCGGTCGTGGCCTTGAGGTCGCCTGCGAACTTGGAGAGCAGCTGCGGACGGGACATCATGTCCGCCAGCTTGGTAGCACCCTCGCCGTCGTAGACGGTGCCGTCGGCATAACCGCCCGAGATAACGAGAGCCTTGTTGGTCTTGGCAAAGTCACGCAGCGTCTTCGCAGCCTCAATGAAGTCGCCCTTCACGAAGGTGATGGCGGTCGGGCCCTTGAGCAGGTCGTCAAGACCCTCAATGCCCGCTTCCTTGGCGGCGATGCGCGCCAGCGTGTTCTTAGCCACAGTGTAGGAAGTATCGCGGCCTAGCTTTTCGCGCAGTTCGGAAACCTGCGGAACGGTAAGCCCGCGGTACTCAGTCAGGTAGACAGCGTCGGCGTTACGGAACTGTTCCGTAAGCTGAGCGACTACCGCTTCCTTTTCGGGCCTCTTCATGGCGTTCCTTCCTAGATCGGCCATTGATCCTGCGAAGTCCTGCGCACCCTGCCAGGGCAATAAAAAAGCCCTGCGCACAGGCAGAGCAACATACAACCGTTTCCGGCGAGCCGTATTACGGGCACATATTTCTCAACCTGCGCTGGCTTGGCGAACCAAACTTCGTGAGTGCTTGCACACTCCAACCAACGGTCTGTGGTTTACAAGTCATATAGAATACGGCCGCGAGCGGACACCTTCAACCCGGGCGTGTCGCGACCGTCCGCCCAGCACGAGCGCCACTCCGGTAATGCCCGCCGACAGCATGGCTATGATGGCCACGACGGCATCGGAGCCGCGCAGGGCATCCCGTTTCCCGTTGCCATCGGACGAATCGCCGGCGTTCCCGGCGGTGGTACCCTGCGAGGTAAGGCCGAATTCCACGCCGGCTCTTTTCGTGGCGCCGTTCTCCGTCTCGTTTGCGATGACCCGTTCCCTTCCGGTGGAGCCGATGATCTGCGCCGACCGGTGCATGACGCCTGCGATCTGCTCGGCGAGGAACCGGTACCCGTCGTCGTTGAAGTGAACGCCGTCGGCGTCATACAGCTGCCGCCGGTTCGCGGTCGCCGCGTACAGGTCGATGGTGTTCCAACGCTCGTCACGGATCAGCGACTCCTGTACGGGATGTAACCTGTTCACGGAGTTGACGGAGACATATTTGGTACCGGGGGCGACCCGGTATGAGTGCGGTGAACTCGCGAAATACACGACCGGTCGGCTGGCGAGATCCCGGTACACCCTCACCAGCTCCTTCGCCTCGGTCCTGTACAGTGTCTCGTTCCAGTAGGCGTCCTTGGAATCGTTGGTGCCGAGCATGATGATGACGATATCGGGGGCGAACTCCTTGCTCTGCCGGAATTCGGCCGAATCCCAATATGACCAGCCCGTGCCCCGCAGCAGCGTGTCACCAGCGGCGCCGAAATTGCGCACGTCATAGCTGCTGCCGAGGATGCGGCCGAGCCACGCCGGATATGCGGTGTCGCCTTTCTTGCCGCCACTGGATTTGGAGCCGTCCGTAAGGCTGTCGCCCACGCATGCGATCTTGATGGGCGCGGCTGCGTGCGCTTCTCCCTCGCACGGCACCATAACCGCCAATAAGGTCAACGTCAGCACGGCGAGCGCCGCGGCGAGCAGACGGAACGGCGAATTGCGATGAATCACACGGTTCCTCATGTCGCAGACCTCGCTATCCCTTCACGGCGCCAAGCATTATCAACGCCACGCTGCCAATACCATAAGTTTCTCACGGCAATCGTGGCCATAAGTGAGGATTTGCCAGCGAAGACCTATGCGGCTCACATCGGTCCGGAATGTTGACTAAACAGGCGGCATTCCATCGCGACACGCCCGGAGTGCTCAGCAAGATCGGCATGCCGAATTTCATGAAACGCCGCCATGGAGCCGATTCCCGCAAACGCACGCGACGATTGTGCTACGCACTCCGGGCGTGTTGTGGTCGGAGGCTGCAAATAATCGGCCCGCCGGACGAAAATTCTCCGTCCGACGGGCCGACCGCCCCATGTCGTCTCAGCGCTTGGCCAGTGCGAGCGCCGCACCGGCCATGAGCGTCAGGGCCGCGACGGCGATCGGAACGATGCCGGCACCGGTGGCGCTCAGCCCGCCCTTCTCGCCGGTATCGGGCTTGGTCTCGTCGCCCTTGCCCGGCTTGCCGGGATCGGGCTTGCCGCCGTCGTCAGGCTTGCCGTCACCCGCGCCGGGCTTGCCACCATCACCCGGTCCGGGCTTGTCACCGTCATCCTTGGCCTTCAGCCCGTCGACGGCCGCATTCAGACTTGCGAGCGCAGCGTCAATCTCGGCCTGCGTCGCATCAGGATCGGCGGAGACCTTCTCGGCTGCGGCAAGCGCATCACGCACCGCCCGGACGGACTCATCCGTATACCCACCCAGATCCTTGGCCTTGACCTGCGCGATCACGGCGTTCAGCTCGTCCTTGCTCACCTTGCCGGGATCGGGATCCGGCGTCTCGGCGGGCTTCAGCCCGTCGATGGCCGCATCGATGGCGGCGACGAGCGCGTCAACCTGCGCCTGTTGCAGGGATTCGTCGGCGTCTCCGGCCTTCGCGGCCTTCACTGCGGCATCCATCTTCGCCCACGAGTCAGCCGTGTAGTCGGCCGCATTCAGCGCCTCTGCCCGCTTGATTGCCGCCTTCAGTCCGCTGCGGTCGATGAGACCGTTCGCGTATTCGACCTCGCCGAGCTTGAACTTCGCCTGCTTGATATAGCAGCGGTCGGTGGTGACGCCGCCGGGCCAGTTCTGCGAGAATTCCTTGTCCCAGTGACCGTACGTGTCCATGATGAACGTACCGTCGTCGAGCACCGCTACGCCCGCGTAGCCGGTGTCGCCCGACTTCGCGTTGCTCGTCCAGTCCTCGGCCAGCAGGATGCGGTATTCGCCGTCCTCCTGGTTAATGAGCTGGTCGTAGGTGCCGACCCAGGCCACCCAGTCGCCGGCGTTCCAGTCGTTGCCGCCGTCGAACCGGTTGTTGCCGTTGAGATCGTAGTTGATCTCGCGGAACGTGACCAGCAGACGGCCGGAAATCGGATCGTAGGCAATCTTGTGCCGTTCGCCCGCCAGCGAGCCGGGCAGATCCATCGGCTTGCTCCACGTCTCACCCTCATCATCGGAGTAGATCAGTGTCGCCGGGTTGTTGTGCGACTGGCTGCGCGCCAGACCGATGATCCGCTTGCCGTCGGGAGAACGGAACATGCCGATCTCGCACATCTGGTATGCGCTTTCGATGCTGCGCCATTGCGCAAGATACGGCTCCGATTCGCTCCACTGCTCGTCGCCGTTCTCGTCGAAGGTGAGGTACGTCCTGAAATTGACGTACGCGTAGTTGTGGTAGACGCCCATCCATTTCTGGATGTCGTTGCCGTCGGAGTCCTTGAGCTGCACGAGACTCGCCATGGCGACGATGGCGTCGTTGTTGGCGTTGTCGTACGTGCGGTTGGACTGCCAGTGCCGGTATTCGGTCCAGGTCTCACCGTTGTCGTCGGAATACGATGTGTTCCATCCGTACCTGTTGCCGGCGGAGTCGGTGCCCCAGCCCGGGCAGGCGGTGATCATCATGATGCGTTCGGTGCCGTCGGCCAGGTTGAGCACGTACAGGGTCGGCGTCTCCTGCGAACCGGCCCACGACGCGGGGATGTCGGTCTTGCGCGTCCAGGTGGCGCCGTCGTCGTCGCTGATCTTCATGATCAACGGTCCCTTGCCGTGCCCTTGCGGGAACGAGGTGATCAGACGGCCGCTCTTCGTGCGGATCATGTCGGGCTGGCCGAAGTACTGGTTGGACGTGTCGAGTGACTTGTGCACGTCCGTGACCTTCGTCTGGTCGAGCTTGTACTGCGGCAGCGTGTTCTTGATGGTGAGTTCGCGGCTCACGTTGACGGTCACCATGTCGGTGAATCCACCTCCCCGGACGGTAATGACCGCCGTTCCGCGGGACACTCCGGTAACGGTGCCGGAGGCGTCGACCTTGGCGATGGTCGGGTCGCTCGACTCGAACGTGACTGTACCATCGCCGTCGCCGCCCTGCAGGTTGGCGACGATGGTGTACGTCCCGCCGATGTACATATCGGTCTCATGCTCGGCGAGGTTGAGACCGGGCAGCAGCATGCCGGCCGCGATCTCGGTGTCGGAGAGCACGCGCTTGTAGATCTTCACCTCGTCGATCAGGCCAGTGAAGCCGGGGCCGCCGATCACGTCGATCGGGGCGACGACATCGTGCATCTTCGTCCACGTGTTCGTCGCGCCGATCTTCGTGCCGTTGACGTACATGGTCAGTCCGGCTGCCTTGTCCTGAGTCCACGCGATGTAATACCACGTGCCCGGCTGGAAGTCGTACCGGAAGGTGAGCACGTCGCCGCTGGCGGTGCCGACACGGAAGCCGGATTCGCGGTCGGCGTCCATCTTGAGGTCGGCCGAGTACTTGCCGTCCGCGCTCGTCATCACGGCCGAGCGGCCGGTGAGTTCGGCGTCGGAACGCACCCAGTAGCCGATCGTCCACGGATCCGTCTTCGCGATGTCGTTGCCGCCGGCCAGGGTCACGCCTTTGCCGTCCGTGACCTTGAGCGCCTTGCCGGACTTGCCGTCAACGTATTGCGCCGTGGCGTCGGCGGTGCCGTTGCGGGTGCCCCAGGAGTCGTTGGCGTTCGAGTTGTCGAACGAGTAGTAGTGCAGCCCCTGCGCCACGACCTGTGGCGTCACGGTGAGGGTGATGCTCGCCGATTTCGTCGGGTCGGCCTTGGATGTGGCGGTGATTGTGGTGGAGCCCACGCCGGCGGCGGTCACCACGCCCTTGGCGGATACCGTGGCGACGCCGGTCTTGGACGAGCGCCATGTCACGGACGCGTTCAGCAGGTTCGCCGGCTTGAGTGTCGCGGTCAGCTGCTTCGCCGTGCCCAGCATGATCTCCTGGTCGCCGCCGTCGATGGCAACGGATTCCACCGTGCTCGTGCCTTGCGCCTTGAGGGATATGTACTTGTCGGTGAGCGTGTCGAGGTCACCCTTGAATCCGCTCATCTCATTGGCAAGCTGTGTGACCTGCGCGGCGGTCAGATACGAGTGCGAGGTCGTCACCGTCGTTCTGATCTTCGCGTACATCGCGTCGGCATCGGCCTGCAACGAGGGGATCTCGGTGACCATGAGCCTGATCTTGTTCACGTCGCGCACGCCCTCGGCGATGCGCTCCAGGCGCACGGACGACTTGGACACCTTGTCTCCGCTCTTCTCGCTCGGATAAATCAGGAACGGGTCGCCGGGCTCGAAGGCGTTGTGCGTGGCGTCGTTGAGCGGGTCGGCCACCCATGCGTCGTACGCCCAGCGCAGGAAGCCGCTGGTCTGCTCGCCCGCGTTGACCACCGACCAGTAGCTTTCGACCGGGGCGGACAGCGAGAAGTTGCCGGGCTCATGCTCGGTGCAGGAGTACAGCGTGGTGCGAAGGCCCTTTGCCTCACGCGCCTCGATCAGCCGGGTGAAGTCGGTGGGATGGGCCGCCGCCGCGGTGTCGCCGACGTTCAGGTCGGTGACGCGCAGCGCCAGGTCGAACTTGTTGACGAAGCCGTCCATCGCGCCGGCGGTCTTCAACGGCACGTCGTGGATATTCCGTATCGAGTCGATCAGGTCGAACGCGTCGGCGCTGAAGCCGCGCTCGTCGATGCCGATGTACGACTCGTCGAACCAGCCCTTGTCCATCAGATGCTCGATGAGCTTGCGCAGGAAGTCGGTCCACACGCTCCTCCAGCGCTCGGATCCGACCGTGTATTTCTCGGACTTCATCGTCCCGTTCTCCCAGTACGTGAAGTTGCCGTGCCAGGGCGCGATGCTGTATATCACGATCTTGTCGCCGATGCCGAGTCCCTTGTTGAACGTCACCCACTTGTCGAAGTCGGTGAAGTCGTAGGTGAACCCGCCCCCGCTCTTGGTCCACTTCACCATCGACGGGTAGTGGATGGCGTTGGCGCTGTAGGTCTGGCCGGACCATGCGTCCTCGTTGATGGTGGTTGTGATGGCGTGGCCGCCGATGGACTTGTACAGTTCCATGCTTGATCTGAGGATCTGCAGGTGCTCGTCCGAGAACGGGGTGACGCCGTAGTATTCCGCGGAGGAATACGGGTACTGCCACAGTTCCACGTCGAAGTTCTTCTCATACTCTGCCGGATCAGGCAGCGTAGCGGCCTTCACCTCGATGGTGTAGGTGAATGTGAGCGGCGTTTCCATCCCGTCTGCGGTGGCGGTCAGCGTGGTGGTGTAGGTGCCGGCCTTGGCGTCCTTCGGTATGGCGAACGATACCCAGATGTTCTGCACCTGATTGGCCTTCACCGTGATCGGGCCGCTTTGGTAGAGGATGTCGTTGCTTTCGGAGCGGTTGGTCTCGGTGGCGGCGGGCACCTCGCGGTTCGGGTCTCCGTAGCCGAGATAGCTGCCGTTGTATGCCCTGGTGGACTTGATGAACGTGGCCGTGACGTTGCTTTTGGCGATGACGTCGCCGCCCTGCGACGTCAGGTCGCTTGCGGTGACCGTCAGGTTCGAGACGGTGGTGCCGTCCGCGGCGAGCGAGATCTCGCTGTTGACCTTGTCGTTCTTCCATGCTTTCAGCGTCCGGTTGTTCGTCGTGAGGGCCTTCACCTCGTCGAACCGCTTCTGCGTGTATTGCGTATCGGGGTCCACGATGCCGCCGGTCAGGTTCGGTGCCATCCTGGCGACGGTGACGTCGACGGTCTTGCTGATGCCGGCCGCAGTCGAGGCCACGGTGATGGCGGTGGCTCCCGGCGCGACCGCGGTGACCGTGCCATCTGCGCCGACTGTGGCGACACTCGTGTCGCCGCTCGTGTAGGTCATGTCATCGATGGTCGCGTAATCGGGCGCCACCGTATACGAGATCCGCTTGCTGTCGCCAACGCCCAGCGTCATCGAGGTCGTGTCGAGTGTGACGCCGGTGACCACGTACGGCTGATGGGTCACGACGACCTTGGCGCAGTCGATCAGCGCGTTCGTGGAATTCGTGTCCCGCTCGCCTGTGGCCACCGCCTTGAACACGTGCTCACCTTCGTCAAGCCCGGTGAACGACGCGATTTTCGTCTCGTTGATGTTGGAGGCGTTGTACAGGCTGTACGTGCCTTTTTCCGCTCCGTCAATATAGTATTTCACCTTGCCCATGGGCCTGTTCTTGCCTGCATAGACGTCGATTGCGCTGCCGAAGAATCGGACCGTATACCAGATGTCCTCCGCCGGGAGGCTGTCGGATGGCGCCTTGGACCACGTATGCACGTCGTTGCCCGGATCCCAGGCGTTGTCGGCGAACGTGAAGTAGTTGCCGTCGCCGGTGATCTTGGTGTGCGGGATGGTGGTGGTCTGCACGGGCTCGACGGCCTGCGCCCGCATCCCCGCGAAATGGGGGCCCATGACCGTCGCCAGCATCATGGATACCGTGGCGATCACGGCGGCGGCAGGTCTCCATGGAGAGCCACGACCGCGCAGCCACATAGATATTCTTCGGTTCATTTATGGACATCCTTTCTTTCACCTTTGAAAATCGGCCACCCTATTGTGTCCCAGCCTTTATCTTTGCCAGCTGTTTCTGATTGTCCAGTATGCCAATCGCGACCTTGCGCTCAGCATCCACTCAGTCTATGTGTTATGAAAGACAACGGCCTCGATCTTATCAGGACACAAGCTTGGCGAGATCGTTGCCGTATTCGCCGAGCCTCGGCAGGTCGACCTTGCGCCCGTTGAACGGCTCCTGCTGCCATGAGCTGTAGGAGCATGTCACCGTGGCGTCCTTGCCGCGCCGGTACTGGCTGTCGAGCAGCTGGCCGCTGATGTAGATCTCGCAGGCCACGATCTGATCGTCGTCTGCGGACGGATCGCCGCCCACCGTCAACACCATCGTCGCGACGGGTGGTATAGGGCAGTCCGTTCTGTCCCTTACATCCATCGCATTGCCGAGAGAGCAAACACACAAGACGGCACGATACGAATCCGGCCCCCGCTGGAAAACCAACGGGGGCCGGGATTCAAGGCAGGGCAGATGCCATTACAGCACTGCCAGCAGGATGAAGTTGAGGATGAAGAGCAGCGAGACAATCCAGATGATCGGGTGAACGCTCTTGGCTTCCTTCTTGCAGGTCTTGACGATGCAGTAGGTGATGAAGCCGGCGGCGATGCCGTAGCTGATCGAGTACGCGAGCGCCATGAACACGGCGGCGAAGAACGCCGGAATCGCCTCGGAGATGTCGCTCCACTCGATCTCCTTGAGGCTGGAGGCCATCATGCAGCCGACGATGACCAGCACGCCGGCCGTCGCTGCGGACGGCACCGCGGAGATCACCGGGGACAGGAAGATCGACAGCGCAAAGCAGATGGACACGACCACGGAGGTCAGGCCGGTGCGGCCGCCCGCCGCGATGCCCGCGGAAGACTCGACGTAGGTGGTGGTGTTCGAGGTGCCGCAGATCGCGCCGATGGAGGTGGCGATCGAGTCGGCGAACAGAGCGCGGTCCAGCTTGGAGGAGAAGCCCTTGCCGTCCTCCATGTGCTTCATGTCGTCATCGGAGAAGATGCCGGTGCGGCGGCCGGTGCCGATGAACGTGCCGAGCGTGTCGAACGTGTCGGACATCGAGAACGCGAAGATCGTGACCAGCACGAGCGGCAGTTTGGATACGTCGGAGAACAGCGCCGGGAAGCCATCGGCGCTGAAGATCACGCCGAAGGTCTGCGGCAGCTGGGCGAACGTGTCGGAGATGGACACGGAGTTGGACATGCTGGTCAGGCCCATCGGGATGCCGATGATCGCGGTGATGACGATGGTCAGCAGCATACCGCCCTTGAGCTTGAGCACGGTGAACACGATGGCGAACAGCAGGCCGATCAGGAACAGCCACAGGGTCGGGGTGTTCAGCGTGGCCAGACCAGGCGTGGCGCCGGTGGCCAGGCCCTTGCCGGCGGCCTTGGTGTCCTTCGGGGTGAAGGTGACGAGGTTGACGTTGAGCATGCCGACGTAGGCGACGAAGATGCCGATGCCGCCGCCGATGGCGTTCTGCAGCATGGGCGGGATCGCCTCGATGATCATCTTGCGGATCTTGGTGACGGTGATGATGATGTTGATGAGGCCGCACAGGAACACCATGCACAGTGTCTCCTGCCACGTGAACTTCAGACCGAAGCACACCGTGTAGGTGAAGAACGCGTTGAGACCCATGCCGGCCGCCTGCGCGTACGGCACATTGGCGAACAGGCCCATGACGAGCGTGCCGATGATGGCCGCGATGATCGTTGCCAGGAACACGCCGCCCCACGGCATGCCGGTCTGGTGCAGGATCTGCGGATTGACGACGATGATGTAGCTCATCGCGAAGAACGTGGTGAGGCCGGCCACGATCTCCGTGGACACGGTCGTGCCGTTCTCCTTCAAATGGAAGAACTTCTCCATACTTTCTCTGCTTCCTTGAATGTGCGAGGCCATCCGGCCTCGGCGAGACAAACTGCTATTCGCCCGGTTTCCCGAACACGCCCACCATAACATCTTCATAAGTCATGGATGTTATGGTGTCGGACGGCCTGTGGATATATGTGGATAACCCGTTCTCCATCCACATATCCACAGAAATCCCGCCGTCGGTGGCGCGCGGGCCCCCGACCCGCTAGCGTTGCGCCCATGAACGATTACGAACCGATACCGGGCGAGCCGACAGCCACCATGTTCCAGTCATTGGAACAGATTAGGCGGCAGACTCTGCAACGCTGCACCGCCACGGTAGGGCAGTCCGACCGCCAGCTGCTCTTCGGCATGACCACCGCTCTGGAACTGCAAGGCGTGCCGGTGCCCTCCCACTGCAATCTCGACACGGCCGCGCTGCATGTCACGGTGCGGACGCGCTCCGGCAGGCCTCATATTCGACCGTTGAAATCCGTCCCGGTCATTGTCCACATCTGGAGCCATTGCACTCCGCAATCACTCATCCACATATCGAATGGCGTGCACGCATTGCACGTGTTTCATGTGTGGGCGCAGCTGTCCCCATATCTTTCGACAGAGGATCTTGTTGTGCTCGGAGATTCCATTCTCGCGATGCTGGTGCGCAATGGCGCGCCGGACGCGGACAAATTGTATCTGGAGTTGCAGCGTTTCATAAAAGAGATGCCGCCGTTCCGAGGAAAAAGCATTTGCAGGCAAGCCATGACACTGGTACGCCCCAATGTATGGTCTCCCGCCGAAAGCTCGCTACGGCTGGGCGTTCAACGCCACGGAATACCGGATGGACGATGCAATGTCGTGGTTCCTGGAATCACCTTTCGTTCAGGAGCAGCCATTTCGCTGGACATCGCATGGGTCGAGTTCAAGGTCGGAGTGGAATATGACGGCGATCATCATCGAACGGATAAGGTCCAGTGGCGCCGAGACAACGAAAAAGGGAACGGTTGCGGGCCCACGGCTGGATATTAATCATCGTGACCGCTCAAAATCTGATTGACGAGATGTCGATTGCGGAACTGGCCCTGCGTATAGCAAGACGACTCGCCGAGCGCGGAGCGACGATAGAATTCGAGGTCATCGCAATCAGCCTAGAGGGACTGGCAAGGAAGCACAGGTATCGGTATGACCGAAGACGATAGGCGTCGAATCATGCTATGACCGGGAACAACGCGAACGTTCTCGGGTGGAGCGGAGCGTGACAATCAAGAATGTCGTTGTACAACATCTGCAAAATCGCACAACACGGCAGTTGTCCAGCATCGCCGTCGCCTCTTCTATTCCGGAGCTCCCCCTCACAAACGCGAAGACCCCGCGCGGAGGCGGGGTCTTGTGGCGATGGACGCGCGGGCGGATGCAACGCATGCGATCCGCCAGCGCGCCGCCGATCAGCCGAAACGACCGGAGATGTAGCGCTCGGCTTCGGCGTTCTGGGGGTTGTTGAACATCGTGGTGGTGTCCGCGAAGTACTCCAGGTGGCCGGGCTCGCCGACGGCCTTCAGGTTGAAGAAGGCGGTGTAATCGGCGATACGGGCGGCCTGCTGCATGTTGTGGGTCACGATCACGATCGTGTAGTCGCCCTTGAGCTCGTTGATCAGGTCCTCGACGGCCAACGTCGAGATCGGGTCGAGCGCGGAGCACGGCTCGTCCATCAGCAGCACCTGCGGGTGCACGGCCACGGCGCGGGCGATGCACAGACGCTGCTGCTGACCGCCGGACAGGCCGATGCCCGGGTTGTCGAGACGGTCCTTGACCTCTTCCCACAGGTTGGCGCCCTTGAGCGCCCACTCGACCAGGTCGTCGGCGTCGGACTTGGAGATGCGGCGGTTGTTCAGGCGCACGCCGGCGAGCACGTTCTCACGAATCGTCATCGTGGGGAACGGGTTCGGGCGCTGGAACACCATGCCGACATCGCGGCGCACGGCGACGGGGTCCACGTCCTTGGCATACAGGTTCTTGCCTTCGAGCTCGACCTCACCCTTGACGTGGGCGCCGGGGATGATCTCGTGCATGCGGTCGAGGGTGCGCAGCACCGTGGACTTGCCGCAGCCGGACGGCCCGATGAACGCGGTGACCTTGTTGGGTTCGATGTTGATGTTGACATCCTCCACGGCCAGGAAGTCGCCGTAGTAGATGTTCAGATGTTTGACGTCAATGCGTTGTCCCATATGAATTCCTTTATTGATGTATATACAGTGTACGGCGGCTTACCGTTCGGACTTCACGGCGAAGACGCGAGCCACGACACGGCCGATGAGGTTGAGGATCAGCACGATGATGATCAGCACCAGGGCGGCGGCCCAGGAGCGTTCCATCGGGATCGTGGTGACGCAGGAGGAGCCGGCGTTGGGCGGGCAGTTGGCACGCAGCTTGCTGTATTCCTGGTAGACGAACACGGGAAGCGTGGTCATCTCGCCGCTGAACAGGTTCACGTTGGTGAACGTCGCGTAGCCTGCGGTCATCAGCAGCGGCGCGGTCTCGCCGATCACTCGCGCGATGGCCAGGATGACGCCGGAGACGATGCCGGGCAGGGCGGTGCGCAGCACGATCTTGCAGATGGTGCGCTGCTTGGAAACGCCCAGCGCGTACGAGGCCTCACGCAGGTCGCCGGGCACGACCTTCAGCATCTCCTCACTGGTCTTGACGACGGTCGGGATCATCAGCAGCGAAAGCGCGACGGAGCCTTCGAAGCCGCTGATGGTGCCGGGGCCGCCGATGAGCGAGAACATCGAGTAGGCGAACAGACCGGCGACGATGGACGGGATGCCGCTCATCACGTCGACCAGCAGGCCGATGGACTTGGCGAGCTTGTTGCCGCGGGCCGCGTACTCGATCAGGTAGACCGCGCACATCAGGCCGACCGGCACGGAGATGACCATGGCGCCCAAGGTGATCTCCAACGTGCCGATGATGGCGTGCAGCACGCCGCCGTATCCGCCGGAGGGCGTCTGGCTGCCGCCGACGACGCCGGACATGTTGTACGAAAGGAAGTTGAGGTTCAGTCGCTTGATGCCGTTGGCGACGGTCGTCCACAGCACGGAGATCAGCGGGATGCACGCGATGATGAAGGCGAGGCAGATCAGGCTCTTCATGAAGACGTCCTTGCGCTTGCGGGACGCGGCGAAGGAACGGCTGGTCTTGAACCGGTCGAAGTCGATGTCGGGCAGTTGCTTGTCGTTGCGTGCGGCGGGCGTCTTCTTCACGGCGTTCGCGTCGACGCTGATGGTGCTCTTTACAGTTGCTTCACTCATCATGCGCTCGCTTTCTCGGTGATCTTACGGGCGACGAAGTTCACGAGGAACGTGATAACGAACAGCACGAGGCCGGTGCCGATCAGCACGGGCACGCCGATGTTCGGGTCGGCTTCCGGGTATTGCGCCGCGATGTTCGCCGCGATGGTCTGGTTCTGGGATGCCCGCAGCAGCTTGATCGAGTACGTCAGGCCGGGGGAAAGAATCATGAGGACGGCCATGGTCTCGCCGAGTGCGCGGCCCAGGCCGAGCATGGATGCGGAGACGATGCCGGACTTGCCGAACGGCAGCACGGCCAGCTTGATCATCTCCCACTTGGTGGCGCCCAGGCCGATGGCCGCCTCCTCCTGCAGACGCGGGGTCTGCATGAAGATGTCGCGCGACACCGAGGTGATGATCGGCAGGATCATGACGGCCAGCACGACGGCGACCGTGGCGACGGTTCGCGAGGGGCTGTCGGCGACCGACGGGTCATTGAGCGATCCATCGAAGATGTAGGTCCACCTCAGGTACTTCGCGAACCAGTTCCACACCGGCTGGATGGCCGGCACCAGAATCAGGCCGCCCCACAGGCCGTAGATGACGGACGGGATGGCGGCGAGCAGGTCGACCACGTAGCTCAGCGCGGTCGCCAGCTTCTTGGGTGCGTAATGCGAGATGAACAGGGCGATGCCGATCGAGATGAAAAACGCGATGATCAGCGACAGCGCGGAGACAAGCACCGTGCCGAACACCAGCGGGCCCACGTACTGCCAGAAGTTGTGCGCGCGGTTGCCGGTGAATGATTCGATGGTGGCGGTGTTCGCGGCCTGATCGCCTCCGATCAGCGGCCACGCCTGAAACAGCAGGAACAGGAACACCGCCGCAAGCGCGACGAGAATGAGAATGCCGGCAGCATAGGCGATCGTCTTGAACACGACATCGCCGGTCTTGCCTGTACTGGCCGGACTGTCTGCCGCTTTGTCTTGCGAACTCACAGGTTCTCCTTCGTATGCATTTTCAATGGTGGCTTCACGGCCGTGTACAACCGACAGAAGCCGCAGACACCTTTCATTGTGTCAGGTGTTCTGCGGCATCCGCCATACGGCGTGTCAGCTCACGCTGATCACTTGGTCTTGATAGCCTCGATGGACTTGGTGACCTTCTCGACGATGTTGCTCGGCAGCGGGGCGGAGCCGGCAGCGGAGGAGGCGGTCTTCTGGCCTTCGTCGCTGGTCACGTAGGTGAGCCAGCTCTTGACGAACTTGGCGGTGTTGGCGTCCTTGTAGGCGGGGCAGGCGATGTCGTAGGAGACCAGCACGATCGGGTAGGCGCCCTTGGCTTTGGTGGCGTGGTTGATCTTCACGACCACGCGGTTGTCGCCCTTGACGGACGTGTCGATCTCGGAATCCTCGATGACCTTGGAACCGGCGTCAGCGGAGATCTCGTTGTAGTTCTCGCCGACCTTGATGGCCGCGGTGCCCAGGTCGCCGACCTGGGAGAAGTCGGCGTAGCCGATGGTGCCATCGGCCTGCTTGACGGCGGTGACGACGCCCGAGGTGCCCTTGGCGCTCTGCTGGCCGGGGATGTCAGGCCAGTTCTCGGAGAGCTCATGGGTCCAGGAGTCGGGGGCCTGGTCCTTGAAGTAGCTCACGAAGTTCTGCGTGGTGCCGGACTTGTCGGAGCGGTGCACGACGGTGATCTGGGTGTCGGGCAAGGTCAGGTCCTTGTTCTGGTTGGCGATGGCCGGATCGTTCCACTTGACGATCTTGCCGTCGAAGATCTTGGCGGCGGTGTCGGCATCGAGGTTGATGTGCTTGCCGGCGTCGGAAACGCCCTTCAAGTTGAAGATGATGGCGATCGGGGAGATGTAGACCGGCACGTCGAACGCGGTGGTGCCGTTGGCGCACGCCTTGTCGGAGGACTGGGTGACCTCGTCATCGGAGAGGGCCTTGTCGGAGCCGGCCCACGCGGTGGCGCCGCTCAGGAAGGTGGTGACGCCCGCGCCGGAACCGGTCGGGTTGTAGGTGACGTTCGCGCCGGAGTTCGCCGCCATGTAGGCGGAGATCCAGGCTTCCTCGGCCGCCTGCTGGGAGGTGGCACCAGCGCCGGAGAAGCTGCCGGTAATCTTCTCGGTCGAGGTGGAACCGGAGTTGTTGCCGGCGGACGAAGTGTTGTCGCCACAGGCGGCGAGCGACGCCAGCATCACGATGCCGGAAACCGCCGCGATGGAACGAACGAAGAGATTCTTACGCATTGTTTCTTTCCTCTTATCAACTGTCATAGCGGCTCGTGTCATACGATTCAGAGCCGATTCCTTTTCATGACAGTTACTAGCCTATGAGCTGTTCGAGGGGCCGGAAGACAAAATCGGTAAACAGAAGATGAATAGTTGCCGACCTTGCCACGTAGTTGGAATGCGCGGTTTGCGGTATATGGTTCGGCCCGCCTGCACCGGGTGGTTCAGGCGGGCCGAGGGCGCTTTATACCGGGTGCGGGCCGGTCACTGCTGCGGGCTGTCGATCTTGTAGCCGAGGCCGCGCACGGTGGTCAGGTACCGGGGATGGGCCGGATCCTCCTCGATCTTGGAGCGCACGCGCTTGACGTGCACGTCGAGGGTCTTCGTGTCGCCGACGTAATCGGAGCCCCAGATGCGGTCGATGAGCTGGTGTCGGGTCATCACGCGCCCCTTGTTCTGCATGAGGTATTCGAGCAGTTCGAATTCCTTGAGCGGGAAGAACACGCTTTCGCCGCGCACGGTGACCTGATGCTGGCCGACCTGCATGGAGATGTCGCCGCACACCAGCGGGATGTCGTCGTCGACCGCACCGCTGGCCTCGACCGCGCCCTGGTTGCGCCGCAGGACCGCGCGGATGCGCGCGAGCAGCTCGCGGAACGAGTAGGGCTTGGTCACGTAATCGTCCGCGCCGATCTCCAGACCGACGACTTTGTCGATCTCGGCGCTTTTGGCGGTGAGCATGATGATCGGCACGCGGCTCTGCTCGCGGATGCGCCGGCACAGTGCCGTGCCGTCGATGCCCGGCAGCATCAGGTCGAGCAGCACCAGGTCGATGCCGCCCTTGGTGAACAGCTCCAGGCCCTCCTCACCGCTGGCTGCGGCGGAGACGTCGTAGCCCTCGCGCGTCAGCTGGTACACCAAGGGCTCACGATATGATTCCTCGTCTTCCACGATGAGAATGCGTGTCATGTTTACCTTTCACACATACTGTGTTCAATGTCCGTACCGTCACCATCGTAGCGTGTTCCGGCACCGCCCGCATTCGGCTCCGAAGACTACGTTGCTTTTCCGCGGGTTTCACGATGGGTGGCCGACGTGCCGGGGAGACCGTGGCGGCGGGCCTACTCCTGCGTCGCGGCGTCGCCGGCCTCCGGCGCGCCGACGGTCTCGCCGGGCGCTTCGCCGTCATCCGCCCGCTCGCCGTCATCGTCATCCGGTTCGGGAGCGACCGGCAGCTCGATGGTGAACGTGGAGCCTTCGCCCTCGCGCGACCATACGGAGATCGTACCGCCGCACTCCTGCACGCAATGCTTGGTGATGGCAAGGCCAAGCCCCGAGCCGCCCGTGGCCCGCGACCGCGCCGGATCGACCCGGTAGAACCGTTCGAATACGCGGTCCAGCGACGCCGAGGGGATGCCGATGCCCTGGTCGATCACGCGAATCGTCATGGAGCTCGGGTCCTTGCACAGCGAGACGCTCACGCTGACCGTCGTGTATTCGGGCGAGTAGCGGATGGCGTTTTCGACGAGGTTCTTCACGGCCATGGTGAGGGTCTCCCGGTCGACCATGATGGCGATGTCGCGCTGCGCCTCGTCGTCCGCGGCGGCGTCAGCGTCGACCGGCGCCTGCTCGCCGCGCAGCGACAGCCGTATGGCGATGTGCTTCGCACCGGCCTGCACCAAGTTCTCGCCGACGGCCGCGCGCACCACCGACATGGCGGATATGCGCTGCGCCTTGAGCATCGCCGGCGCGTCCTGCGCGCGCTGCAGTTCGATCAGGTGGGTCACCAGTTCGGTCAGCCGCGCGGATTCCTTGGTGATGCGGCCGGCGAAATACCGCACGGCGCCAGGGTCATCCGCCGCGTCGGAGACGGTTTCGGCGAGCAGCGAGATCGCGCCTGCGGGGGTCTTCAGCTCGTGGGAGACGTTGGTGACGAAGTCGCGGCGCATCCGCTCGAACCGACGCTGCTCGGTCACGTCGTTGATGAACACCGCGTACAGACCGTCGCAGATATGGCCGACGCGTACGCGCAGGTAGCTGTCGGAGGGCGCGGAGCTGCCGGCGGTGACACCTCGTCCGGAAATCGCGCTCGACATGCGGGTCAGGTCGAGCGAGACGCACATCTCGCGTTCCCGCACGCCCCCGTTCTCCACCACGACGTGCAGGATGTCGAGGATCTCGTCCTTGACGATCCAGCCGTTCTCGATGACATCGACGTTCACCGAGCTTTTGCTGGAGCACCGCACGGAACCGTTGCCGTCGCAGACGATCACCTCGGACGGCATGACGTCGATGAGCCCCTGTTCCGCCTCGCGCACCGGCACGTCGGTGCCGAACAGCGAGCCGGAATCGCTCCCCTGTCCCGCCAGCGTGTCGCGTTCGCCGGACTCGCGCCCCAACGCGTACGACCTCGATACGGCAATCACCAACACGATAATCGTCACCAGCACCGCCAACGCCACATGCACCCATGTCATCGGACCCGTCCCGCCTTTCCTCGGCCCTGCACCGCTCTCATCCACCCGCACCGATGATGCGGATGCGGATGGTTTCAGCGTAACGGCTCCGCACGTCCCGCCGCCAGCGCGACTACGTAAGTTTGCCAGTTGTTCAACTTGCCGTGTCCTTCCGCGGCGCAGCCCGTCGAAGCGAGCCGCGCCCGGCGTCACATGCGCCGCAGGATGTCGAGCACGATGCGGGCCGCGGTATCCGCGTATTCGGAGATATCGAAGCCCTTGAACTCCTCGTAGTCGGTGTCGGCGTTGTCGCTCAGCGCGCGGATCACCAACGCGGGTACTTCGTTTCGGGCGGCGACGTGCGCCACGGATGCGCCTTCCATCTCGACGGCGTCGGCGCCGGTGTCGTGGATGACCTTGGCGATCTGCGCCGGCGTATCGACGAAGTAGTTGCCGGACGCGATGATGCCGATGATGTGCGTGACGCCCATGGCCGCGAGCGCCTGGTCGGCGAGGGACAGCAGACGGTCGTCGGAGTGGAATTCCTCGACGGGCTGCTGCTCGGTGCCGGGCTTCCATTGGCCGACGAGTCGCATGTCGGTGTCGAGGTAGCGCAGTGTGCCGCCGAGCACCACGTCGTTGATGTGCAGGTTCCGGTTGAGGTTGCCGGCGATGCCGGAGAAGATCACCGCGTCGGGATGGTATGTGTCGATCAGGTGCTGGGTGGTGGCGGCGGCGTTGACCAGCCCCATGCCGCCGACGGTCGCGACGGCGGTGACGGTGCCTCCGTCGTTGGTTCCCAGCGTGCCGCGCGTCACGTCGAGGCCGGCTTGGCGGTCGTGGGTGACGTCGTTCAGTGATGCGGCGATGAGTGCGACTTCGTCGTCCAATGCGCCGATGATGGCGATGGTGGTCATGGGAATCCTTTCCGTGTGGTTGTTCGTGAAGAGTAATGGACGCCGTTTCAGCGCCAGCGCCGGGCGGACACCGCGTCGGCGAGCTCGTGCAGCAGCCGTTCCGTCTCGTCCCAGCCGATGCAGCGGTCGGTGATCGACTTGCCGTAGACCAGTTGGTCGAGCGGGGCCGCCGGCTGGTTGCCGCTTTCGATGAAGCTTTCCATCATGATGCCGGTGATGCCTTCCTCGCCATCAGCTATGCGCCGGGCGATGTCTCGCACGACCTCTGCCTGCCGGTGCTCGTCCTTGCCGGAGTTGCCGTGCGAGCAGTCGATGATGAGCCCGTGGGTGGCGGCGGATTCCGCCGGCATCATCGCGCGCACGTCGTCCATCGCACGGCGCACGGATGCGGTGTCGTAGTTCGGCCCGTGGATCGAGCCGCGCAGCACCACGTGGCAGTCCGGGTTGCCGAGCGTCTCCACCGCGCAGGCCCGGCCCATGTGGTCGATGCCGAAGAACGTGTGCTGCTGCGCGGAGGCGTAGCAGCCGTTGACGGCGGCCTTGACGGACCCGTCGGTCGCGTTCTTGAATCCAATCGGCATCGACATGCCGCTGGCGAGCTGGCGGTGGACCTGCGATTCGGTGTTGCGGGCGCCGATCGCGCCCCAGCTGACCGCGTCGGAGATGAACTGGGGGCTGGTGGGCTCCAGGAATTCCGTGGCGGCGGCGAGTCCTTCGTCCAGCACGCCGATCAGCGTCTTGCGCGCGAGCAGCAGGCCCTTGCGGATGTTGTGGCTGCCGTCGATGTCGGGGTCGTTGATCAGTCCCTTCCAGCCGACCGTCGTTCGCGGCTTCTCGAAGTACACGCGCATCACGATGAGCAGTTCGCCTTCGGTCTCCTTCATCACCTTCGACAGCCGGTGCGCGTAGTCGAGCGCGGCGTTCGGGTCGTGCACCGAGCAGGGGCCGACGATGACGAGCAGACGGTCGTCCTGCCCATACAGGCAGGCGCGTATCTCGTCGCGCGAGTAGGCGACGATCTCCTGCGCGGCGGAGTCAAGGGGCAGTTCCGCCAACACCTGGGCCGGGGTGGGCAGCGGTTCGAGCTCCAGCACACGGCGGTTGATGATACGGCTGACGCCCACCTGATCCTCCCAGCGCGGCACGCCCGTGGCGAGCAGCGGGTTCTTGCCCTCGTCCATGGCCTGCCGGATGGCCCGCAGCTCCTCCGGCGTGTTCAGCGGCTTCGGGCCGGCGTGACGCGGCGTGCCCTGCGGCGTACGCTCTCCCATGTTCTGCTGCTGCATGACGTGATGTCTCCTTGCCTTGTTCTCTCCCCCAAGGATAAGGCACGGCCCTGTACTTGGCCATACACGGGCCGGCACACGGGCCGCGCCAGCCCGTATCCGCCGCGCATGACGAACGTCCCCATGCCCCGCGTCGAACGGGCACGGGGACATTACGATGTTCTGGAGCGCTGCCGTCTCGCCGGCCGCGGCGTCCTTGTAGTCGCCGGCCGCGATCGCGACCACCGGCAACACCGCCAGGATCGTCTTCCAGGGAGTTTTGCGCCCTGAGTGCCGTGCCGATTCCGCCATCACGCGCCCTCCTTCACCGACGCGAACAACGTCACGCCTTCGCCCACAGTTGCCGTGCATTCATCATGATGAGCCATGCCCTTTCAGTCTTCTCTGACTTGCGCCACGCTGCGGTCGCGCACTAATACCCCCCTGCCCGCGCTGGCACCTATGCCAACACGCGCCGGTATCCGCGGTGTTTCTTGAAGGAGAGGAACCACCGCTTGAACTCTTATGCGAGCCTAACATGAAACGGGAAAAAAAACGGGGGCACTTGATTTATACAAGAGTTGTTGTACAATATTTCTTGTCAATTGGATATCGCTTCATAACATGAGCGCAGCATCACACGCGACAGGTGTCATGAGGCACGGAAGGAACGGACATGGCACAGGCTTCCGACACGGCGCAACCGCAGACGCCGCCCCGCCGCGACAACCCCGCGACAGTCACCGACACGAACCGCCTGAAGGCGCTGTCGCACCCCACACGACTGCGCATACTGACCGTGATGAGCGACACCGAACCCGTCACGGTCGGCCAGATCGCCGAACAGCTCGGAGAATCGGCCGGAACGGTCAGCTATCACCTGAAACAGCTCGAAAAGGCCGGATTCGTCACGCAAACGCCATCACCCGACGGAGACAACCGCAGAAGCTGCTGGCTGGCCGCCCAACGCAGACTGGAAATCAACGCGGACGCGGCCGTCGATTCGGCAATGGCGACGACAATGGATCAGGTCAGCTCCACGCTTCGGCAAGAGGCATGGCAGCGATACAGGTCGGCCTCTGACAACCTGCCCAAACAGTGGACGGACCCAACGGTGACGAGCAGCAGCGTGCTGCGGCTGACAAGCGAGGAATACGCGCGCATGTCACAGGAGTTGCGCGAGCTCTTCAACACATGGACATCACGCGACCTCGCACACGAGGAAGGGGACGGCTCGCAACCCGTCATGCTCAACATCGACGCCTTCAGATGGCTGCCATAACGGCGGCCTGACATACCCTCTCACCCCACGCCCTGCGCCCACAATGCAATGGGCGAGCGCAAGCATACGCAATTTCACCCCTCGACGCACAACACCCCTCAACTTATTCAAAGGAAACATCATGCCCGAATCATCGCAGGCGCAAACCGCGCCACACCGCGAACGCACTTCCCCGCAACGCAGTGAATCGCTGTGGGGCAACCCCACATATCGTCAATGGTTCACTGCAGACACCGCCTCGACGATCGGAGCCGCGATGAAAGGCTTCGCGATCTCGCTGATCGCCTTCTCGCTCACCCAATCGGTGGTGCTCGCCGGATGGCTCGCCACGTTCAGCCAAATTGCCACGCATGTCAGCGACGTGTTCGGCGGCACGGTCGTGGACCGGCACAACCGCAAAGGGCTCATCATCGCCAACGCCGTGTTCGGCACGCTGCTGTGGGGAACGGTGTTCGTGCTGATCGCCCTGCATGCAATCACATTCCCGATATTCGCCATCGTGACGGTCGCGGCGTCAGCGGTCAACGGACTACTCGCCAACGCGACCAACGCGATGCTGCGCACGATCATACCGACCCGCGAATATCCGAAGGCGCAAAGCCTCAATCAGGGGCGCGATTCCGTGGTCAGCATCGCGGGATCCCCGCTCGGCGGCGTGCTGTACGCGGTCGCGCCGTGGCTGCCGTTCGCGGTCGCCTCGCTGATGTACGCGATCAGCGGTGTCAGTGCCGCCCAGCTGCGCGTCGACGAACATGTCCGCGACATGGTGACGACAGATCGCAAGAGCAAGCGTCCCGACACCGCGTCGCAAGCGGGCTGCACGTCCGATGCCGCCGTCGTGCCCGACGCCGATGCGACAGCAGAGTCGGCGCACACCTCGTTCTTCGAGGATTTCATCGAAGGATGGCGCTGGACGCTGCGCAGGCACACGCTGCTGGCGATCTGCGTAATCGCCGCGCTGGTGAATTTCGGGCTCAACGGCGTGTTCGCCGCGGTGAACCTGCAACTGGTGAGCACCCACGTGGACTCCGTGCGACTCGGTTTCGTCAACACCGTCATGGGAGTCGGCATGCTGATCGGCGCGGTGATCGCCGCACGGGTATGCGAGCGAGTGCACATGGGCACCGGTCTGGTCGTCCTGTCGGTGACGTCGCTGCTGACATTGCTGCCGATGCTGTTCAGCAGCGATTACCTGGTGATACTGGCGTCATCGCTGATCGTCGGGCTGCCCATCCCCACCATCAACTCGCTGCTGATGGGATTCGTGTTCGCCAAAGTGCCGAGCGAGATGCAGGGACGTGTCGAGTCGGCGAGCGACATGCTGTCGATGATACCCACGCTGTTCTGCTCAGCGCTCGCCGGCTCCCTGCTGCCACGCATCGGGTTCGGCGCCACGATTGGCCTGTTCCTGGCCGTGCTTGCGGTCAATGTGGTCATCGCGCTGCTGATGCCGTCGATCCGCTCGCTCCCCGCCGCCGACCACTGGGACGACGCGTCGCTGTGACGATGCATCACTGAAGCAGCGCCAATGCAAAAAACGGTTCGGCGCGGCCTCTCGAACAGACAAGGCCACGCCGAACCTACGTATATGCTAACAGCCATGTATTGTGGCATGCCCCACCTAGCGGCCTAGGCCGGGCACCGGATCAGAGCGCGCGACGCGCGTCGATGGCGTCGGCGAGCGTGTGCAGCAGCTCCTCGGTGCGCTCCCACGGCACGCAGGAGTCGGTGACCGACTGGCCATACACCAGCTGGTCGAGCGGTGCCGGTTTCTGATGCCCGCCCTTGAGGAAGCTCTCCATCATGACGCCGAGGATGCCCGGCTCTCCATCGGCGATACGCGAGGCGATGTTCTCAATGACCTCGGCCTCGACGTTCTCGTCCTTGCCGCAATTGCCGTGCGCCGCATCGATGACCAGACCGCGTTCGCTCGGACCGCTCGCCTTCGACGCGCGCAACGCCTCAAGCGCGGCCGCCACGGAAGCCGCATCGTAGTTCGGGCCGGTGTTCGACCCGCGCAGGATCAGATGGCAGTCCGGGTTGCCCTTCGTCTCGGCGGAGATCACGCGGCCATCCAGGTTGATCGACAGGAAATGGTGCTCGAACCCGGCCGCGAAACACGAGTCGGCGGCCGGCTTGATCGAACCGTCGGTCGCGTTCTTGAAGCCGATCGGCATCGACATGCCGCTCGCCAACTCACGATGCACCTGCGACTCCGTGTTGCGCGCGCCGATCGCCCCCCAGCTGATCAGATCGCAGATGTACTGCGGTGTAATCGGATCCAGCCATTCGGTCGCCGTCGGCAGCCCCAGGCCAAGCACGTCGGTCAGCACCTTGCGCGCCAGCCACATGCCCTTGCGGATATCGAAGCGGCCATCCAGATCCGGATCGTTGATCAGACCCTTCCAGCCGATCGTCGTGCGCGGCTTCTCGAAATACACGCGCATCACGATCATCAGTCGGTCCTCAAGCTCGCCCTTGAGCGCCGCAAGACGCTGCGCGTACTCGTGCGCCGCTTTCGGATCGTGAATCGAGCACGGGCCGACGATGACCAGCAGACGATCATCGCGACCGTGCAGGATGTCGCGGATCTCCTGACGTGATTGCAGCACCAGGTCGCTCATATCATCGGTGAGCGGCAGTTCCCTGAGAAAATACCGCGGTGCCGGAATCGGGTCGAGCTGGCGAATGTTCACGTCCACCGTTTCAGGGAACACGGCATTCCCGCCCAAATGCCGCTCGTCCTCGGAACTGTCCGGACCACGAAGCCCTGCCATCGCTCTGCTCTCCTTCCGCACCGCAGGCCGGTGTCTTTCGACCCGCGCCCTCACGTCGCATACCAATACCGAACACACAATAGTAGATGCCGTCGGAATACGGAAAACAACGGCTGCAATGCGGGCACGGCGGAGCTGCGAAGCCGTCACCCGGCGAAAGTCCCATTCCGGCGGCTGCGGATGGGACTTTCGCGGGATGGAGATGGGGCGCTATTCGCAGGCGACGCCGTCGCCGTCGCGATCGAGTTTGGCCGAGTAGCCGGGCTGCCCTTTGTATAGCGGAGCTTTGCCGGCTGCACGCACCGCGGCGCAGTTCTTGTAGTAGACATCGGAACTGTCGCCGTCAGGCGGAGCGGCCGGCTCCACCACCGTGCTCGACTCGGACTGTTCGCCCGATGAACCGTCCTGCGATGAGCTGCCTTGCGACACGTCCTCCTGCGGCGCCACTGATTCCGCGCCGTCGCCGGTCGGAACGGTCTGGGCCGGGCAGGACGACAGCACGCGCGACATCGCATCATGCTCGGCCTGCGTCACCCACAGCGAGTACTTCGCCTTCACGCCGATCTGCCGAGCCACGTATGAGCAGCGGAACGATTTGTTGGCGGGCAGCCAGGTCGCCGCGTCGCCGTCGGACTTGCGCTGGTTCGACGGGCCGTCCACCGCGAGTAGGTTGTACGGGTCATTCGCCAGCTGCTTGCGCCGGTCGGCGATCAGCTGCTGCGCGCCCTTCTGCCATGCGTCCGACAGCGCCACCACATGATCGATCTGCACGGCCGCCGAGGTGCTTTGCCCGCGCACGAAATCAATCACCGCGGCGGTGTACGGGTCGACGAGCCGACCGCTGGTCACCACGCAATTGTGCGTACCGGCCTTGTAAGTCTTGTTGGTGAGGTCACGGTTGAGGATGTCGTTGCGCGTGTCGCACCCGTTGTGGTCGACGTCGGCCCATGCCGCGCCGAACTGGTCGCGCGAATAACCGGTTTTCGGTGCACGTCCCTTGACCGGCAACGTCTCCAGCACGCTCGTGGCGAGCTGTCCGCCGGACGTGGAAGCCGAGCTTGACGGTTCGGACGACTCAGCCGATTCGGATTGTCCGGACGACTGACGCTCAGCCGACCCCGCATCGGAGCCGGGAGTTCCGCATGCGCCGACGGTCAACACGAACGCGATCGGGATAAGACACGTCAGTATTCGATTGAATGTATTGAATGATGTGCGGCTTCCGGCCGACGCTTTCTTCATCATGCAGCTTTCTCTGGGCTTATTCCGCTATGCCGCAACCGATGCGCGGTCCTCTGGCTAGAAACATCATTGTCATCCAACAATAGCGGAAGACCGCCGTCAATGACGATTCCCCACATCGAACGGCACATTCCTTTCGTAAAATGTCCATCCGACACGGGGAATCGACGAAATCGGTCATTCAGTCTCGTGCTCGACGCACGGGCCGATACCTCGCTCAGGCCAGCGCACCCATCGGATCCCATGCGGGGAGCATGGTGGCGGGCTCGGCGAGCGCGGCCTGATACTCGGCCGGGAGCATCGCCTTGGGCACGGCCACCTCGTACACGTACTCGGTGAACCAGTCGTCGCTCATCGTGAAGTAGCCCTTGTCGGCAATCTTGTCGCCCCAGGAGTTCTCCACGCGCCAGCGACGGGTCGTGGTGCCGTCATCGGCCACGTCCACGCCGACGAACGCCATCGCATGGTTCATCGCGGAGTCGCCGAAGCGTACGCGCGACTCCTTGTCCATGTCGAAGTCCACATCGTAGACGCTGCCGTACTCGAACAGGTCAGTCGCCCACGCGCCGCGCTCGCGATCCATGAACGGACCGCAGTCCGCGCCGAACCACACCGGGATGCCCTTTTCGGTCAGGATCGCGCGCACGCAATCCTTCATGAACTGGTTCGGCACGTTCAGGTACTCGGTCGGGTTGCCGCCGGCCACGTTGCCCAGGTGCTCGATGCCGATCTTCTTGCCCTTGGCGTGCTCGCGGCGCGGATCGTCCACGAGGCACACGTAATCCTCAAGGTCGGCGGTGCCCACGTACTTCTTCCAGAACTCGACGGGCGTGATTTCGCCGTCGCGGTGGAACATGCCCTCGGAGTCGGTCCACTCCCAGTCGAAGCTCTTCGGCGGCTCGCCCAGGTGAATCGTCAGGATGCGGTGGCCGGCGGCGACGGTCTTGGCGACCTCGTCGTCGATCGACGCGGGGTCGGCGTACATGTGCGCCACGGCAGTGTGCAGCAGGTGGCGCAGCTGCGTGTTCATAGCGCCCGTGTTCTTCGAGGATTCGGTCTCCGGGAACAGGTCCTTCGGCACGGCACCGTACTTCTTGTACACGTTCAGCGCCATCGTCCACTGACCTCCGTCACCCATCACGTCGGCGAGCAGGTGCTGGATCAGGCGCGAGTCGGACGGCTCTCCGGCACGAACCAGCGCGGCGACGTCCTGCAGGAAGTAGTTGACGCGCTCCAGCTTGTCGAAGTACATCGCGTAGTTCTGGGAGAACTCGAACTCCTTGACGCCGAGGTTCTTCTTGGCGACGAAACGAGCCACATTCAGCGAGCTGAACAGCCAGCAGCGACCGGAACGGTCCTGATGGGTGACCTCGCCGTTGTCGACGGTGACGGAGAAGCGGCGCTGCAGCAGACGGGAACGGTCATAGTTCAGCGCGACCTTGTCGATACCGGCGGCGGTGACGGCGTTCATGGCCAGACGGTTGGACTGGCTGGTATCGAATGATGCGACCAGATCATTCAGCTGCTCGCCGGACAGCGGTGTGATTTCAGACGATGACGTGTTCTCGGTCATGCTGCTCCTTTGACTTGGGACGTGCGCGGCCGGTTTTGTGGCCGCAATGAAACGTGGCATCCAGCGTTTGACCGGATGCCACGACGGGTCTCTAATGAGTGTAGCGGCGACAGCGGATTCCCGCCATCGAACCGGTTCAATACCTTGATTCGGCAGGAGTCCGGCGACTTCTGCAGCCGCCTGCGGGCCGGACGGCGAAGCCCGGCATCCGACGCTTCGGGATCCCGGCCGACTGCTATTCGGCGGTTTCGGCCTCGCCGGCCTCGGTGTGCTCGGCCGAGCGCTCGGCCACATGCTCGGCGACCGGCTCGGCGGCGACCGCTTCCGCATCCTGATTGTCGGCATGCTCCGCGACGGCATGCGACTCATACGCCGGTGCCGGCTCATCCTGCGCGGCGGCATTGTACAGCGGCACATCGGGCGCTCCCTGATGCGACGCGGCGCCAGGCTGCTCCACCCCCTGCTCGTTCATGAACCCGAATCCGCTGAACGCCTTGGTAAACATCGAACGCAGCTCGGACACGCGCTGCGTGATGGCCGCCTCACGCGATTGCAGCTCGGCGATGCGCCCCTGAAGATCCTCCAGCTCGACCTGCGCGGCCTTGCGGCGATCCTCGATCTGCGACGCCGCATCCTCGCCGGCCTTTTCCAGGATCTGCGCGGCCTGATCGTCGGCCTCCTTGCGCTTGCTCGCCGCATACGTGTCGGCATCCTCGCGCACGGTCTTCGCCTGGCCGATCAGCTCGTCGGATTCCTTCTTGGCGGCCACGCGACGCTCTTCGAGGTTTTCGAGCAGCTCGCTCACCTTCTTGGTCGCTTCGTCCTGCTGGGCGGCGATGTCAGTGCGAATCTGCTCGACCTCGGCGTTGACCTGGCTCATCGTCTGCGTGTGGCGGACCTCGGCGTCGTCGCGAATCTCCTGCGCCTTCGCCTTGGCCGCATCGATAATCTCGCCCGCCCTGCGCTGCGCGTCGGCCATCATCTTGGACACCTGCTCGCGCACGTCGGACAGTTTCTTGTTCGCCTCCGCGAGCGCCGCCTGAATCTGGTCGTTGGACTCGGACTTGAGCTTGGCAATCTCCTCGTTCGCGCTCCTGCGCTGCGAGGCGATCTGCTGGGTCGCCTTCGCCTGCATCTCGGCGATCTCACGCTCCTGCTTGGCGCGCTCCGACGCCATGCGCTTTTCATGCTCCTCGCGCGAATTGGTGAGTTCGAGATCGACGGACTGACGCTGCTCGGTCACGATCTTCGCCGTTTCGGCGCGCAGCTGGGCGGCGTCCTGCTGCGCGCTGGTCGTAATGGTCTGCGCCTGATTGGTGGCGTTGCCGGTAATCGTATCGGCCTTGGCCTGAGCGTCATCGAGAAGATGCTGCGCATCCAGCTTCGCGTTGTTGATCAGCGTCTCCGCCTGAGCCTTGGCGGACGCGCGAGTCGAGGCGGCATCCTGCTTGGCACGCTCCAGCAGCTCGGTGCTGGTCTGCTCCGCGGAGGCAAGCATCTGCTGGGCGTTGGCGCCCAGCGAGGCGAACGTGTGGTTCTTGGACGACTGACGGTTGCGCTCCTCCTGCAGCTTCGCCTGCAACTGCAGCAGACGATCCCCATCCTGCTTGATCTGCGCACGCAACGCGGCCAGCGTCTGCTGCGCGCTGGCAAACGCCCGGTCCACCTGCTCCTTATCGTATCCACGTATCACAATCGGGAACTGGTCCGCCATGTTCGGTTCCTTTCGCCATTACACCTGCTCGTTAGCACAACCACACACGACTGTACCGCATGGCGTCAAGCCCACGCCAGAAACGCGACGAACCATACGCGAACGTACACACATGCCAGCAAGAAACCAGCTGCATCCCAGCAAAACGTCAGGCGATGAGAATATCCCCGGACGACGGCTGCAGATAATAACGGACCGTCTCGCGCACCACATCGCGCCCAGCACGCACCTGCTGGCGCAGATCCAGACCGTTCTGCAGCCTGCTGCCGCCATTGATCGGAGGGAAGCTGACGAAGCCGGCCAGCACACGATCCTGTGTCGCCGTCCAGTGCAGCAGCTGGTAGAACAGCGAATTGCATACGAACGTGCCCGCGTCGGAACTGAGCGTGGCGGGTATGCCGTCGCGCGCGAAATCGTTGATGATGGCCCGCAATGGCAAACGGGTCCAATATGCGGCCGGGCCGTCCTTGATGATCGGCTCGAACCGCGGCAGCGCGTTGTCGGCGTCGGGGCGGGCAGCGTTCATCAGGTTCGTGGCGCAGCGTTCCATCGCCACGCTGTGCGCCGCATGCTTGAGACCGGTCGCGATCACGATGTCCGGCCGGGTCGCATCCAAGGTCTCCAGCAACGTGGGCCAAGCGTTGGCGAAGCTGACCGGGAGCGCCACGGTGTTGATGGACACGTTGGCGTCATGCAGCGGATCGTCCACGTCGGACGGCTCCCCGATGCCGTCGCGGACGAGCGCCTCGGGCACTTCGTACGACGGGTTGACGTCGATGTTCTCGTAGTGGTCGAACCCACAAATCACGACATTGAGCTGCTGCATGATGCCAGTGTACCCCGCGAACGCCTGCCGCTGCTATTGCTCGCGGACCTGGGCGAACACCTGATGCATCCGTTCGCGTGCGAGACGCTTGCGGATCTCCAGCGAGATCTGCTCGGCCTGGGGCAGGTCGTCGCGCGTGGTGATCTTCATGTTGGTCCGGGAGCCGGCCACGATGGCGACCGGGACGTCGGGCAGGTAGTCGACGACCACGCGCGTATCATCGGTCGGGTGGAAATCGGGGTCGCGCGAGGCTAGCTCGTATGCGCGGCGGATGGTCTCGAACCGGAATGCCTGCGGAGTCTGCGCCCGGAACATGTTCGCGCGGTCCGGGACGGAGCGCACGACCTTGCGGTCGCCCAGATCCTCGGTGAGCAGCATCGTGTCGGTGGAGGCGAATGCGACTGTGGCTGCCTCGAACTCGTCCAGCGCGGTGATGCAGCCGTCGATCGAGGACTGCTCGACGAACGGACGCACCGCGTCGTGGATCAGCAGTTTCGCGCGGGGCGGGATGCCAGCTGCCCCCAGCGCCTGCAGAGCCGCCGCAGTGCTGTCGGCGCGTTCGGCGCCGCCGTCGATGATCATGCGCACCTTCGGGTAGCCGGCCTCATCGACCAGGCGTTCCACTTCATCGCGCACCTGCGGGTTGACGACGACGATGGTGTCGGTGACATGCGGGTTCTGCTCGAACGCCTCGATGGACCAGCAGACGATCGGCTTGTCGTCGACGCTCACCAGCTGCTTGGGGTTGTCCGGATCGAAGCGCGTGCCGAAGCCGGCGGCCAATACCACGGCGACGACCGGTGCTTCGGGTTCTCTGTCATCTCTCTGAGTCATACCGCCCACCGTATGCCCCGCCCTGCCCGGGTGTGACGGAAGCCACACTCTTCTGCACGGAATTTTTTCTGATTCGACGACGAACAGGCCGCCAACACCGGTGTCGGCCCCGCCGCAACGGGCTATCTCGCTTTCGAGGGGTTGATTTCGGCTCCGCCGAACATCTATCTGCGTTTCAAGGGGTTGCCCAAACACGATACCGCGAGTATTAAGCGCCAAACGCCATTGGAATCATGCGGTTTAGGGCCTTGGGCTACTTGGCCATCAACCTCACGAAACGAAGATAGATGTTCCCGACCGGTGGAATCAACCTCACGAAACGAAGATAGCGGCCCGATTCGTCACAACCGAGGCAAATCGGGGTCAGCCGCGCATGATCAGGGCGAGCAGGCGTCCCTCGTGCGTCTTGCCGGCGAGCGAGGCGCGGCGGTGGGAGTACCACAGCGGGTTCTCCAGCGTGCACATGCTGTGGCGCACGGTGCTCCAGCGGTCGGCGAGCGCAGGCTCGCCTTCGCCGTCGGCGGCGCACAGCGAGGCAAGCTCCTCGTCTTCATACAGGTATTGGGAGGCGGCGTTGACGCGCGGGCGCGAGTCGACGATGCTGTCGGCGGGAACACCCGCCTTGGCGAGCTCCATGCGGGCGGCCTTGGCGATGTCGATGCCGGGGCCTCCGAATCGCGTCAGGGTGAACGTACCGGGGAATTGCGCGTCGAACCCGTCGGCGATGGCGTCGCCGACCTCGTAGCAGTCGCCGCAGATGCACGGTCCGAGCGTGGCCGCGATGCGCTCCGGCGCAGCGCCCTTGGCCACCATCGCATCAATCGTGGCACTGATGATGCCGCGCTGCAGGCCCTTGCGCCCGCAGTGAGCGGCGCCGATCACGCCGGCCTGGGCGTCGGCCATCAGCACCGGCAGGCAATCCGCAGCGAACATGCCCAGAGCCACACCCGCGCGAGACGTGACTTGCCCGTCCGCCTCCACGACGGTCGCGGCCTGCGCCTCGCCGTCGGCGGTCACCTCACCGGGCGTGCCGGACACATCGAAGCCGAACGGGGTGTTCAGATGCCACGATGCATCCACGTCCACCGCACGCCCGGAATGCACCTGACTGACCAGCGAGAGCCCGCAGCCGACGGATTTCACGAGCGACACGCGATTGGCGAGAATCGCCTGCGGGTCGTCGCCGCCCTTGCCGCCGAGATTGCAATCGCCGAAATCGCCGTGGCTCACCCCGCCCAGGCGCGTGGTGTAGACGACAGTGACACCAGGCGCCAGCGCGATCGGGATCGTCACTGGAACCGGGTTGCCCTCCTCGTCGGTGGGGCTGATGGCGTTGCTGTCCAGAATCTCATCATCAAACTGCGTATCGCTCATGATTCCTTATCCTATGTGATTGCGTGCTCTTCGGCTCGGCGATTGGCGTCAGGCGGCTTTGAGGGTGGGGTGCTTGGTGCGGGAGCGGATCGCGGCGTTGACCGGCACCTCATGCGGGCACGGCATGGAGAACACGTGCGCTGGATTGTTGATGGCTTGCACCCAGTTGCCGTCGGCGTCGCGAAGGCCGTTTTCGGGCACGGTGTAGATGAGCGGTGCATCGCCCGGCAGCAGGAATTCGATCTCCTGGCCGGGTTCGATCTTGTTGCGGCTCATCAGCGTGACGCGACCGCCTTCGTCCGGGCTCCACGACAGCACTTCGCCGACGACCAGCCATGAGCGGAAGTAGCCGCTGCGGTTGGTGTTCTCGGTGACCTTGCGGTCCGGGTAATAGAAGCCGGTGGAGTATTCGCGGTGAGCGACCTTGTAGGGTTCCTCTTTCAACCATTCGGGCAGTGTGACGGGCGGCGCGGGCGCGACGGCCGCATGCTGCCAGCCGTTCGTGTCGATCGGGGACTCGTCGCGCGTGTTCGATTTGCGGCGCGTGCTGCGGGCCTGTTGTTCAAGATCGGAGATACGGTCTGGGGCGGTGGGGCTCTGGCCGACTTCCAGGACGCCGTCGTCGCCGGGGACGCCGGCGAAGGCGACGTCAGCCTGTTCCATGATGTGGTCCGTGAGATCGGCACCGGACAGTTCCGCCGCGTACGGGTCATCGTTCAGCCAAACGGGGGCGGGCGCGTCGGTGCGAATCACGCGGTCGTGGAACGGGCGCAGCGTGTTGCCGTCCGCGGCCTCGAAACCGCGCTGCACCATGTATTCGTTGACGGCGGTCTTGTAGGCGTTGGTCATCGCGGCGATGTAGTACGCGCTTTTGGCCCGCCCCTCGATCTTGAGGCTGGTGGCGCCGGAGTCGATCAGGTCATCCAGGTGCTCCATCATGCACATGTCCTGCGAGTTGAACAGGTACGTGCCCTCTTTGGTCGCCTCGACCGGGAAGTACTGGCCGGGACGCTTCTCCTCGACCAGCGAGTACTTCCAGCGGCACGGCTGCGCGCATTCGCCGTGGTTGCCGTCGCGACCGGTCAGATAGTTGGAGATCAGGCAGCGTCCGGAGAACGCCATGCACATCGACCCGTGCACGAAGCATTCGACGTCCATGTCGTCGGGAATGTTGGCGCGGATGTCTCGCACGGCCTGCAGATCCATCTCGCGGGCGAGCACGACGCGTCTGGCGCCGAGGTCGTACAGCGCGTTGGCGGCACCGTAGTTCGTGACGCCCGCCTGCGTGGAGACGTGCAGTTCCAGCTCGGGGGCGACGCTATGCGCGGTCATGAGCACGCCGATGTCGGTGACGATCAGCGCATCCACACCGGTGCCGGCCAGCTGGCTGATGTATTCCTGGATGGCCCTGACCTCGTTGTTGCGCGGCAGCACGTTGCAGGTCACATATACGCGGGCGCCCCGCGCATGGGCGTAGCGGGCGCCCTCTTCGAAGTCCTCCAGGCTCAGGTTCTTCGGAGCACTTCTCATGCCGAACGCCTTGCCGCCGCAATATACGGCGTCGGCCCCGTAATCGACCGCAGCCTTCAGCCCGCGCAGGTTGCCCGCCGGAGCCAGCACTTCCGGCTTACGCCGGGCCATTCGTTGTTGAGATTCAAGCACCCCACCAGTGTAGTGCATGGAATCTGGTGCCAATGTCGCGCCTCTGACATCAGGCGTCAAGTACACCCCCCCCCTAACAAAATCCGCTCCCGGCGAGTTCTAGTGATCGTTGCAACACCTGGCCTACCGCAGGGAGGATCAGGTGACCGCGAGCCACCATGACGACGGGACAGGGACCGGCCGCTGGGTGTTCCAGGGGCACGGTTATCCGACGAGGAAGGCGATGTGCGAGGCCAGGCGGGCCGAGTACGTGCGCCTGCCGGCCGAGGAGGGCGTGAACTTCACCCAGGCCGCCCATGCGGTCGGGGTGTCGAAACGCACCGGCAAGGCCTGGAGGAACGGACGCGCCCGGGCCACCGGCAGGAACGAGAGACCATCGGTGGACTGGTATCGTTCCACCATGGACAAGCCCAGGAAGATACACGCCCGCTATCTGGGCCAGGAGGAACGCATCCTGATCGCCGACCGGCTGCGCCTGGGCGACGGCATACGCGCCATCGCCCGCCTCCTTGACCGGAACCCGGCCACCGTGAGCCGCGAGATACGACGCAACACGAACCCCCTGACCGGATGCTACGAGCCGTACCACGCCCAGCGATCGAGCGCCGACCGGCTCAAACGCCCCAGGCCCAGGAAAGCCGGGCCGGGCACGCGCCTGTGACGGGAGATACTCGCCGGCCTTGGACGGCATTGGAGTCCCGAGCAGATCGGCAACCGGCTCAGGCATGACTTCCCCGATAATGAGGACATGCACGCAAGCGTCGAGACGATCTACCAGGCCATCTACGTCCAGGGCAAGGGCGAGCTGAAAGCCGAGCTGAAACGGGCCATGCGCCAGGGCCGCGCCCAACGCAAACCCCGTGGCGGCGCGGGTCGCAGACCCCGGTTCCGGGATCCCATGGTCATGATCTCGGACCGGCCCGCCGAGGTCGAGGACCGGGCCGTCCCCGGCCATTGGGAGGGTGATCTGATCACCGGTTCGGCGAACAGGAGCGCCATCGGCACCCTGGTCGAACGCGCCACCAGGTTCACGATCCTGCTGCACCTGCCCGACGGGCACGACGCAGGCCAGGTCCAGCAGGCCATCGTCCGCAAGATGCGGAACCTGCCCAGGCTCCTGCGCAACTCGCCGACCTGGGACCAGGGTTCGGAACTCGCCCTGCACAAGCAGATCGGCGCGAGCCTGGACATGCGGGTCTGTTTCTGCGACCCGCACTCCCCGTGGCAGCGCGGCACCAACGAGAACACCAACGGCCTGTTGCGCCGGTACTTCCCCAAGGGCACCGACCTATCCAAATACCCCGAGGACTACCTCGACGCGGTCGCCGAGGAACTCAACGACCGGCCACGCAAGACCCTCGGCTTCATGAAACCAAGCGAGAAGATCATCGAACTGCTCGACGCCGCGTGATAGCCTCAACAACCGACAACGTGGCCATGGAAGGCCGCTCAAACCTCAGGTGCTGCAACCACCACTAGAATCCACCTCATGCAACGCATGACTGGGGTGGCCATGCCCTGGAGTCGCAAGACTCCAGTGAGACTACAAAAGCAGGCTCTCAAAACTCGCGGATAGACAAGGAAAACCGCTATTCCACCGGTGTATCTGCGAGTTTTGAGAGCCTGTCGCCTTAAAGCCTCACAAGCTCGTCGGGGGTGAGCTCCAAATCGCCGGCATGCAGGCTGTCGAGGATGGTCTCGGGGCGGTGGGCGCCGGGGATGACGAAGACATGGTCGCCCTTGGCGAGCTCCCACGCGAGCACGACCTGCTGGTAGGAGACGCCACGAGCCGCCGCGATCTCGCGGAACGGGTCGAACTTGGTTTCGTCCTTGGGCTTGCGGAAGCCGCCCAGCGGGCTCCAGCACACGAAGTTCAGACCGACTTTCGCCGTGTATTCCAGCGTATCGGCGGTGTCGAGGTAGATCGGCGAGTACTGGTTCTGCACGGCGATGAGCTTGTCGCCGAGGATGCCGCGCGCGATGTCGATCTGCTCGATGGAAGCGTTGGAGATGCCGGCCTCCTGCGCCACGCCCTCGTCCACCAGCTGCTTGATGGCTTCGACGGACTCGTTGTACGGCACCTTCGGGTCGGGGCGATGGAAGTAGAGCAGGTCAATCGTGTCGACGCCGAGCGCGAGCGCGCTCTCCTTGCCGCGCTTGATCAGGTTTTCGGGGCGCCCGTCCACGTCCCAGGTGGGGCGGCCGTCGGTGAAGTTGCGGAAATGACCGACCTTGGTGGCGATGGTGACCTCGTCCTTCGGGCCGTTCCAAGAGGCCATGGCCTCGCGGATCAGCTTTTCGCCGGTCTGCTCTTCGCCGCCGGAGCAGTAGTAGGCCCAAGCCGTGTCGAGGTGACGGCAGCCGGCGTCGAGTGCGGCGTGGATGGTCTCGATGCCCTTATCGTGGCCGAGGTTGTTCTCGATGGTCAGCGGCATTTCGCCGAGGCCGATGGCGGTGGTGCCGAACGGACCGAGGTTGCGGTGCAGTACCATGTGCATCTCCTTGATGGTCATATAGTGTCGCCCTCCACAATACGCCGAGGCCGCGGCGGATACGACCCCGGTAGCAGCGAACGGTTCTCAATAAGAAACGTGCGAGGATTCCGCACAATTTCGCACAATCGCACAAGTAGGCAAAGTCCCGGAATTCCAGGGCTCAGCCGATTTTGATGTTCATTTCGGCCGACAGCAGGCTCGCACCTTTCTTATTGAGAACCGTTCGCTGCTACAAATCCGCCCGGAGACCGCTCATGTGACTATCCCCACATTTCACGCCGACACCAAAAATCCACCATCGCCCAAAATCGGCATCATCCCAACGAAACACTACATATAGTGACCACACACTGCGCGCGACACGACTTGTAGGGGTTCTTGACTGCAAATTACAACGCTGTAGTCTGAGCGAGTCAACACGTTCACCCCAGCGCATCAAGGGAGCAACATGACCGTCACCGTGTTCACCAAACCGTATTGCCCGCAGTGCGACGCCACCAAGCGCCAGCTCACCAAGCAGGGCGTGATTTTCGAGACCGTGAACCTGGAGCAGAATCCGGAGACCCTGGCACAGCTGCAGCATGCCGGCTTCCAGCAGGCTCCCGTCGTGATCACCCCCGATGCATCCTGGACCGGCTACCGCCCGGACCTGATTCGCGAGCTGGCCAAGAAACTGGCCAAGAAGACCGCGCCGGTGGCCGCATGAACGGCAGCGCCCCCGCCACCCCCGGCACGCCCCAGCCTCATCCGCGCAGCACCCCGATCGACCTGACCGCCGCGCACGCCATCCCCGCCGCCGACAGCACCACGCCCAGCACCCCCGAGCAGCCGGCCGGCAACACGGTCGAGCACATCGGCGCGGTCGTGTACTTCTCCTCCGCCTCCGAGAACACGGCCCGGTTCATCGAATCCTGCCAGCTGAGCGGCATCGGCATCGCCGTGTACCGCATCCCCCTCAAGCCGGGCTCGGCGCCGCTCAACGTGCGCGAGCCGTACGTGCTGATGGTGCCGACCTACGGCGGCGGCGACGCGAAAAAGGCCGTGCCGCCGCAAGTGAAGCGCTTCCTCAACAATCCCGCGAACCGCGCGTGGATCCGCGGCGTGGTCGCGTCCGGCAACACCAATTTCGGCACCGCATACTGCGCGGCAGGTGACATCATCGCCGCGAAATGCCGCGTGCCGTTCCTCTACCGTTTCGAGCTTATGGGCACGCGCGAAGACACGCGCAAGGTGCGCGATGGACTCGTGCGTTTCTTCCGGGACCACCGCGGCTGAACGCGCCACAATCACCGTTATTCCAGTTACTCCAAGGGAAAACTATACTCATGACTGACTTCACCGACACCGAGCTGCCGCTCGACAACACCACCGACACCACTGTCGAGCAGTACGATCCGGCGCACGACTACCATGCGCTCAACGCGATGCTGAACCTGTATGACGCCGATGGGCGCATCCAGTTCGGTAAGGACAAGGCCGCCGAACGCGAATACGTCACCGGCCACGTGGCCACGAACACGAAGCGCTTCGAATCCACCGGCGAGCGCCTGCGCTACCTGATCGACCACCAGTATTACGCCCCGGCGGTGTTCGAACGCTACTCCCCCGAGTTCCTGGACGACTTCTACGCGCACGCCGAATCCTCCGGATTCGAGTTCGGCACGTTCCTGGGCGCGTTCAAGTTCTACACGTCATACGCGCTGAAGACGTTCGACGGCAAACTGTATCTGGAGGACTTCCCACAGCGTTGCGCGGCGGTCGCGCTCGAATTGGCGGCCGGCAACGAGCAGCGGGCCGTCGAATACCTCGACGAGATGCTCTCCGGCGCGTTCCAGCCGGCCACGCCGACGTTCCTGAACCTCGGCAAGGCGCAGCGCGGCGAGGCGGTCAGCTGCTTCCTCGTGCGCATCGAAGACAGCATGGAGTCGATCTCGCGCGGCATCAACGCGGCCCTGCAGCTGTCGAAGCGCGGCGGCGGCGTGGCGCTGCTGCTCAGCAATCTTCGCGAGCTCGGCGCCCCGATCAAGCACATCGAGAACCAGTCGAGCGGCGTGATCCCGGTCATGAAGCTGCTGGAGGACTCGTTCTCGTACGCGAACCAGCTTGGCGCGAGGCAGGGTGCCGGCGCGGTGTACCTCAATGCGCATCATCCGGACATCCTGCGCTTCCTCGACACGAAGCGCGAGAACGCCGACGAGAAGATTCGCATCAAATCACTGGCGTTGGGCGTCGTAATCCCGGACGTCACGTTCGAGCTGGCCAAGAAGAAGGCCAAGATGGCGCTGTTCAGCCCGTATGACGCGGAGCGCGTGTACGGCAAGCCGTTCGCCGACATTTCCGTCACCGAGCATTACGACGAGATGGTGGCCGACGACCGCATCAGGAAAACCTATATCGACGCGCGCGAGTTCTTCACGACGCTGGCCGAAATCCAGTTCGAATCCGGCTACCCGTACATCGTGTTCGAGGACACGGTGAACCGCGCGAACCCGATCGCCGGGCGCATCACGATGTCGAACCTGTGCTCCGAAATCCTGCAGGTGCAGGAGGCGAGCTCCTACAACGAGGACCTGACCTACTCGCACGTCGGGCGCGACGTGTCCTGCAACCTCGGCTCGCTGAACATCGCCAAGGCGATGGACGCGGGCCTGGCCGGCACCGTCGAGACGGCGATTCGCGCCCTGACGTCGGTGTCCGAACACACGCGCATCGACGCGGTGCCCTCGATCCGCCGCGCGAACGATGAAGGGCACGCGATCGGCCTGGGACAGATGAACCTGCACGGTTTCCTCGCCCGCGAGGGCATCCAGTATGGTTCCGAGGAAGCGCTCGACTTCACCGACATGTATTTCATGACGGTCGCCTACCACGCCTACCGCGCCTCGCACACGCTGGCCGTCGAGCACGGCACGGCGTTCCGCGGTTTCGCCGATTCGGCGTACGCCAAGCCGGCCGGCGAGGGCAATTATTTCGACAAGTACACCGACGGCCGCCGCTCCCTCGCCCCGCGCACCGAACTCGTGCGCGCCCTGTTCGAGCGTTTCGGCGTCGCGATCCCGACCGAGGCCGACTGGGCCGAGCTGCGCGACGACATCCTGCGCGACGGCATCTACAACCAGAACCTGCAGGCCGTGCCGCCCACCGGCTCGATCTCGTACATCAACCATTCCACCTCGTCGATCCACCCGATCGCCTCCAAGATCGAGATCCGCAAGGAAGGCAAGCTCGGGCGCGTCTACTACCCGGCCGCCTACATGACCAACGAGAACCTCGAATACTACAAGGACGCCTACGAAATCGGCTGGAAGGCCATCGTCGACACCTACGCCGAAGCCACGCAGCATGTGGACCAGGGACTCTCGCTCACGCTGTTCTTCCCCGACACCGCCACCACCCGCGACCTCAACAAGGCCCAGATCTACGCCTGGCGCAAGGGCATCAAGACCCTCTACTACATCCGCATCCGCCAGCAGGCGCTGGAAGGGACCGAGGTGCAAGGCTGCGTCTCCTGCACGCTCTGAGGAATCGATGGATGATATGTGCGTATACCGCCTTTTTTCGGCGCTCGACGTACCTTCGTACGCCTTCGGCCTCAGACGGCGGTCTCCACACACGTCATCCACCGATTCCGCTCCACAGCCCTGCGCACGCCCGCAACTCAAGGAACCCACATGTCGCCAATGATCTACCGACTCATACTCCGTCTGACCGCGCCGGAGGAGTTTGAAGACAAACCCGCCGACGACGAGATCGAGTAATCCGAAAGAACGTAACAGAACACCCCCAACAACGAAAGACAGACAACCATGGCACCAATCTCCGTACCGCGCAAACCGCTCAAGCTCATCGACCGCGTCTCCGCGATCAACTGGAACCGTCTGGAGGACGAGAAGGATCTCGAAGTATGGGACCGCCTGACCGGCAACTTCTGGCTGCCCGAGAAGGTCCCCGTCTCCAACGACATCCCCAGCTGGCAGAAGATGAGTGACGACGAGCACACGCTCACCATGCACGTGTTCACCGGACTCACGCTACTCGACACGATTCAGGGCACGGTCGGCGCGGTCTCGCTGATTCCCGACGCGCTCACCCCGCACGAGGAGGCCGTGTACACGAACATCGCGTTCATGGAGTCCGTGCACGCCAAAAGCTATTCGAGCATCTTCTCGACGCTGTGCTCCACCAAGGAGATCGACACGGCGTTCGACTGGAGCGAGCGCAACGAGTTCCTGCAGAAGAAGGCCGAAATCGTGCTCGACTACTACGAGGGCGACAGTCCGCTGAAGCGCAAGGTCGCCTCCACGCTGCTCGAATCGTTCCTCTTCTACTCCGGCTTCTACCTGCCGATGTATTTCTCGGCGCACGCGAAGCTGACGAACACGGCCGACGTGATCCGTCTGATCATCCGCGACGAGGCCGTGCACGGATATTACATAGGCTACAAGTATCAGCGCGGGCTTGAGCGGGTGAGCGACGCGAAGCGCGAGGAGATGCGCGAGTACACGTACAACCTACTCAACGAGCTGTACGACAACGAGGTGGAATACACCGAGTCGCTGTACGAGCGTGTGGGACTGACCGACGACGTGGAGAAGTTCCTGCGCTACAACGGCAACAAGGCCCTGATGAACCTCGGGTATCCGGCGCTGTTCCCGGCCGAGGCGTGCGACGTGAACCCGGCGATTCTGGCGGCGCTGTCGCCGAACGCCGACGAGAACCACGACTTCTTCTCCGGCTCCGGCTCGTCCTACGTGATGGGCAAGGCCGAGGAGACCGACGACGAGGACTGGGACTTCTGACGGATGTGTGCCCTCGCACGGTGGCTGAAATTGCGTCACCGTGCGAGGGCAGCGTCACCGTGCGAGGGCGCACAGCGTGACGGTACCCTGAAAACCGTTGCAAATACTGGGCTCTAGCAACATCGTCACTGTGAGAGGGCACACACAGTGACGGTGGCCTCACACAGTGACGCTTTGAGCGGTACCTCTGCGCCCCTCAGCGCAACGGTTCTTTGCATGAGGGGATATCAACCGTTGGAATCGCACCGGTTACGCGCGTAGGCGCTTGCCAGCGGAGTGGCGGCGCTGGCGGCCACGTTCACGACCGTGCTGAACCGCGGCGACCACGCGATCTTCTCCGACACGACCTACATCGCCGCATACCGTCTGCTCAACCAGATTTTGCCGGAGTGGACAATACGTTCATCTCGCCGTTCAACGCATGGCTCATCAACCGCGGCTTAGTCACGCTGCCGCTGCGCATGAGGCAGCACAACGCCTCGGCCCAGGCCATCGCCGAACACCTGCAATCACTGCCGCAGGTGCGGTTCGTGGCGTATCCGGGGCTCGAATCGCACCCGCATCACGCATTCGCCGCCAGCCAGCTCGCCCGCCCGGACGCCGGTTTCGGCGGGGTACTCGCGTTCGGACTGAACACCGACCATGACAGACACAACCGTTTCGTCAGCAAACTCAACGTCATCACGTCGGCGGTGTCGCTCGGCCATGCCGAAAGCCTCATCGTGTTTCTGGGCGAAGACGACGAACGGCAGTACCTGTATCCGTCCGAGTTCCATCAGGGTTTCTTCCGTCTCGCCGTCGGTCTGGAGGATACGGACGACCTGATTCGCGACATCGACCACGCGCTTAGCTGAGGTTGCGCTCTCAAAACTCGCAGATAGAGGGGCTTTCCGGTCCAAAAGCCCCTCTATCTGCGAGTTTTGAGAGCGTGACTTCAGCGGCCTCCGAAAGATCCGCCGCCAATGCCGCCGGAGGAGCCCCCGAAACCGCCGCCGCCCGAGAACGAACCGCCCGAGATACCGCCGAAACCGCCACCACCGGACGTCGCCGCGTGGATGACGGAGCCGATCTCGGAGAAACCGGCATTCAGCCGCGCGCCGAAGTCACCGAAGTTCGCGCTGAACGACGCCGGGTCGAAACCACCGCCGACGCCGCCGGCACCCGCCCCGGCGGTCGGACCGCCCATATAGCCATACCCGTACGGGCGGTAGCTCCAGTACAGCAGCGAGCCGGCGCCATGCGCGTCCAGCCATTGCGGATCGGTCACCTGCGGGTACGCCTTGGCGAACTCCGCCATCACGCGGTCCGAAATGCCGAACGCCGCGGCATACACCAGATACCGGTCCCACAGCACCATGTCGGCCACCCCGCGGTCACTGAAATTGCTGAAATCCTGCAGATACCGGTACAGTCCCTGCACCTGTCCCGCATACCGTTGGCCGGAAGACGTCAGCGCACTGGACGCAGCATATGAGCACACGACGATCGACAGCATCATGATCGGTGCGGAAATGATCAGTGCCAGTGCGATATTGCCGCCGAACACCGCGATGATGCCGGAGACCAGCGCCAGCGCGGCGCCGAGGCCGCCCATCCAGCTGGCCAGCGTGCCGCCGTTGCGCGTCGCTCCGAGCATCGCGAACTCGGACGAGCACGCTTCGGTGAACAGGTTCAGCGCCTTGTACCCGTTCTTCCAGTCCTCGCAATGCCGCTTCATGCCGTCCAGATCGAACACGGGAGAGCCGACGCGCTTGGAGACCTTCTGCATCAGGCTCAGCGCGGCACGCTCGCTCTGGCTCAGGTTGAGCTCCCGCTTCGCGTCCTTGTCGAATCCCGCCGGCAGCAGCACTATGGTCATCGTCTTGCCCAGCGACTTCGCCTTGCCCTCGTCGGCGCCAATCATGCCGGCCAGACGCACGTTGTCGGCATTGCTCATATCGATGCCCCGGTACAGGCTCGACGGACCCGGATAGATGGCGATCGCCTTCTTCGAGGCGAGCGACAGCATCGTCGCCGTCATCTGCAGCGAGTCGACACTGCTCTTGGACAGTCCCATGACATCCGCCATCTTCGCGGCCGAGGCAGGGCTCATGTCCGGCGGCTCACGCCAGTATTCGATGTCGCCGTGGTATTGGGATTCGCGATAGCTGCGCACCGCCGCGACCATGCCGATGGCGAACAGCACCAATCCGGCGAGGACTACTGCGATCCACAAGGCCACGCGCACGCGGGCCGGGCCGGCCTGCTGTTGCCGCCACGCGATTTCCTGCTGGTCTTCGGATTGCTTCAGCTTCGGCAGGTACGTGCGACCGGTCTGCTGGCGCACCCACGCGGCATCGCCCTGCCGCCATCCGGACGGAGGCTTGACGGCGGAGGCGTCGTAGGCCGCCACCACGTCGAGATACTGCCCGGCGCGAACATCGGACGCACTGAAACGCAGCGAGCCGTCGTCCATCCGGGAGGTTTCGGAGACGCCGGCGTAGTGCAGCCATGCCCAGCTGCTGGAGGCGTCGATGCCGTCGGGGAAGCGCACAATTCCGGTGACCTTGCCGATGGGGATCAGGTTACTGTCACCGAACGGCTCCCACTGCCACGATGCCACGTCCTTGTAGAGCGTGGTGCCGCCGTGGAGCGTCATCGTCACGTCGAACTTGAGACTGCTGGCTTTTTTGGTCGCGGGGATGTTCCAGCCGATCTCCACGTCTTTCGACCGCCGCGAGGTCGTGTTGTCGCTGATCTCGTACCCGTCCTTGGCGGGATCGAACGGCTGGGGGTTCTCGGCCCCGTCGGTCACGTCCGCGATGTACCAGTGCCCGGCGTATTCGCGGTCCCATGACGTATCGGAATGGTCGGCCGGCGATGCCAGCGCGCCCTGCTCATAGTTTTCGCCGGCGGTGACGTTGCGCACGCTGATGTCGGTGATGTTGGTCAGGCCGTCCTCTCGCAGCGTGTACTTCTGGTACAGCTGCCGCCATGGTGTGTCGCCGTCGCGCGTGCGGAGCTTCATGTCGATGTGCTGGGTAACCTTCAGGCTGCCGTCGGCTTGAACCGCGACGTCATAGTCCAGCGTGCGGTAGCTCAGGTCGGGCGAGCTTCCGCTCAGCATCAGGCCGGCGCCGATGACGATGGCGAAGACGACGAGTGTGCCGGCCAACGCCGTTGCCAGCGAGCGGAGCAGACGTTTCAGGTTCATGGCGATCTCCAATGATCAGCAGCGGCGATGGTTCCGGCGGTCGGTGACGCCGGGCGTCAGAAACGCACCTGCGGCACCTGGCGGGACCCCTCGTCGGCCTGGAAGTACTGTGCCTGCTCGAAGTGGAACATGCCGGCGATGATGTTGCTCGGCACCGTCTCGATCTTGGTGTTGTACTTGAGCACCACATCGTTGTAGAACTGCCGCGCGTAGGCGATCTTCGTCTCCAGGTCCTTGAGCTGCGCCTGCAGATCCATGAAGTTCTGGTTCGCCTGCAGCTGCGGGTACGCCTCCATGGTCGCCTGCAGGTTGAACAGCGCGCGGGACAGCGCGTTTTCGGCGGCGGCACGCTCGACGGTGGTCGCGTTCGGGTTCGCCGCGGCCGCGACGGCTCCGGCGCGCGCCTGGGTCACCTGGGTCAGCACGGAGGATTCATGCCCGGCGTACCCCTTGACCGTTTCGACCAGGTTCGGTATCAGGTCGGCGCGCTGCTTGAGCTGCACGTCGATCTGTGCCCAGCCGTTCTTCACGCGATTGCGCAGCGCGACCAGCGCGTTGTAGGCACCGACCGCCCACAGCACCAGCGCGATGATGACGACGATGACTATCGCCAGAATGATCCACCCCATGTGCACTCCTTCGTATCGTTGTTGCCGCCATTGAAGCATGACTATGTGAAATGATACGTCACCGTGTCGCCGTCCATGTCCTTCACTCCGCACGGTATCATCAAAGGACGTGGCCGCCCTCGCCGGCGTCGCGCAGAGCACCGTGTCGTATGTCATGAGCGGCAACCGGCCGATCTCGCAGAAGACGCGGGACAAAGTCGAGAAGGCGATGCGGGAGCTCGGCTACGTGCCCGACGCGCACGCCCGGGCCATGATCAGCAACCGCTCGTACATCATCGGTCTGCTCACCGAAACCACGGAGACCACGCAAGGCGCGGAGCTGTTCCCCATCCTGCGGGCCATCCGCGCCACCGCGAAGGAACACGGCTACGACCTCATCCTGATGTCATCGACCTGCACGACCGAAGACCTCGCCGACATGCGTCGGCTGGGCAAAGGCAACCTCGTCGACGCATTCATCATGCTGGACATCCGGCATCATGACGGGCGTCTGAAATCCGCAATGAAACTCGGCCTGCCCATCGTGCCGTACGGCGACCCCGAGTTTCCGTTCATCAACATCTTCGACCGGGAGAGCGTCATATGCGCCGAACGGCATGGGATACAGCTGGAGCGGTTCGAGGCAAAGGACACGCGCTGGCAATCGTTCGAGCCGCTGACAGGGAAGTTCCCGGAGTGGAAGGGCAACGGCGTATGCATTTACACCCGCTCGCCGCGGACGCTTGCGTGGATAGAGCAGATGATGCTGCTCACCGGCGTCGCCCCAGGCAAGGACATCGGACTGATCGGCGAGGGCGGTCGAAGTCGCCATCGAGCAGATCGAAGGCAAGGAATTCGAGCCCGGCGTAGAACGCACGCCGCCGAGATTCACCCGCCGCGAGACCACGATTCTCGGATTCGCGGGCTGAGGCCGCACAAGGGGCATGCGGCCTTTGCCGCAGGCCACATCCGGAAACGGTGCCGCCTCACCTACCGTGGCGAATGCCCCGCCAGGCCGGATCATCCCCAAATTACGGGTTGAAATTGTCGATATCTGTGATTCCCCGTGCGAAATCGCCGTTTTAGGGCCCGAAAGCGGCGATTTGACACGGGGAATTGCGAATAACGACAATTTCAACCCGTAATTTGACGTGCAGGATGGGCGCGCGGCACAGAAAACACAAAAACGGGGAGCCCCGTGATGGGGCTCCCCGTAAGTGAGGCGCAGGCTACCCGCGTTGGCTCAGAGGACGCCGGTTCTCGGACATCGAGCCGTTAGCGCGAGCGGCCATGCTGCAAGAGATCAGTTCTCGAACGGATCGAAGTCGCGACGCACGCGGCGGCGCGGACGCTCGGAGCGCTCCACGCGGTCGGCGCGGTACTCGTCGTAGTTCTCGTCGGTCGCGTAACGCGGGTTGCGATCGTAACCGCCACGACGGCCACCACGGCGATCATCGGAACGGCCGCCACGGCGGTCGTCGCGATCGTAATCGCGGTCGTCACGGTCGGAACGGCGACGCGGACGGTCATCGCGGTCATAGCCGCGGTCGTCACGGTCGTCGTAGTCGCGGTCGGAACGACGACGGCGCGGTCGATCGTCGAAATCGTCATCGCGGTCGTCACGGCGGGAGGAGCGACGCGGACGGTCGTCGTAGTCGCGGTCGTCACGGCGGTCATCACGGTCGGAACGGCGACGCGGGCCTCCGCGGCGGTCACCACGGTCGCCACGGTCGTCACGACGACCACGGCCGGCGTTGTTCTCCTGGTCCTCAAAACCGGGGATGGCGAGCGAGATCTTGCCGCGGTCATCCACGCCCTGCACGACGACCTCGACGGTGTCGCCTTCCTTGAGCACATCCTCGACGGCGTCGATGCGCTCGCCGTTGGCGAGGTTGCGGATCTGCGAGATGTGCAGCAGGCCGTCGGTGCCCGGGGTGAGGTTGACGAACGCGCCGAACGACGTGGTCTTGACGACCTTGCCGTTGTAGGTCTCGCCGGCTTCCGGCACGTGCGGGTTGGCGATCTGGTCGATGATGGCTTTGGCCTTCTCGGCCGCTTCGCCGCCTTCGGAGGAGATGAACACGGTACCGTCATCCTCGATGGCGATCTCGGCGCCGGTGTCCTCCTGGATCTGGTTGATCATCTTGCCCTTCGGCCCGATAATCTCGCCGATCTTGTCGACCGGAACGGTGGTGGTGATGATGCGCGGGGCGTACTCGCTCATCTCGGCCGGGCCGTCGATGCACTCGTTGATGAGGTCGAGGATCGTGGTGCGGGCCTCGTGAGCCTGCTGCAGGGCACCAGCCAGGATATCGGCCGGAATGCCGTCAAGCTTGGTGTCGAGCTGCAGGGCGGTGATGAACTCGGAGGTGCCGGCGACCTTGAAGTCCATGTCGCCGAACGCGTCCTCGGCGCCCAGGATGTCGGTGAGCGTCTTGAAGACGTGCTGGCCATCGACGTCACCGGAGACCAGACCCATCGCGATACCCGCGACCGGGGCCTTCAGCGGCACGCCGGCGGCGAGCAGCGACAGCGTGGAGGCGCACACGGAGCCCATCGAGGTGGAACCGTTGGAACCGATGGCCTCGGAGACCTGACGGATGGCGTACGGGAACTCCTCGCGGCTTGGCAGCACCGGCACGATGGCCTTCTCGGCGAGGGCACCGTGGCCGATCTCGCGGCGCTTCGGGGAGCCGACGCGGCCGGTCTCACCGGTGGAGTACGGCGGCATCTCGTAGTTGTGCATGTAGCGCTTGGACTGCGGGCCGGAAAGCGCGTCGATCTGCTGCTCCATCTTGAGCATGTTCAGCGTGGTGACGCCCAGGATCTGGGTCTCGCCGCGCTGGAACAGGGCGGAGCCGTGCACGCGCGGCACGATGTCCACTTCGGCGGACAGGGTGCGGATGTCGCGCAGGCCACGGCCGTCGATGCGGTAGTCCTCGGTGAGGATGCGGCGGCGCACGATCTGGCGCTGCAGCTCCTTGAACGCGTTGCCGAGTTCCTTCTCCTTCTCGGCATCGTCCATGTCGGTGAACTCGTTCGCGAGCACCTCACGCACGTGCTCCTTGATCTCGTGGATGCGGTCCTGGCGCGGCAGCTTCTCCGCGATGGACAGTGCCTCGTTGAGGTCCTCGTGGGCGATCTCGTCGATGCGGGCGTACAGCTCATCGGTGTACTCGGGGAACAGCTGGAAGTCCTTGGTCTCCTTGGCTGCCTTCTCCTTGAGCTCGTTCTGGGCTTCACAGATCACCTTGATGAACGGCTTGGCGGCTTCGAGACCCTGCGCGACGACTTCCTCGTCCGGCTTGATCTGGCCCTCGTCGTAGATGAGGTGCCAGGCGTTCTTGCCGGCACCGGCTTCGATCATGGCGATGGCGACGTCACCGTTCTCGATGACACGGCCGGCGACCACGATCTCGAACACGGCGCGCTCACGCTCGCTCCAGCGCGGGAAGGCGACCCACTGGCCGTCGATCAGCGCCAGACGCACGCCGGAGACCGGGCCTTCGAACGGCAGGCCGGAGATCATCGTCGAAGCGGAGGCCGCGTTCAGGGCGATGACGTCGTAGGCGTCGTCGGGATCGATGGACAGCACGGTCTCCACGACCTGCACTTCGTTGCGCAGCGTGTGCGGGAACAGCGGGCGCAGCGGACGGTCGATGATACGGCACGCCAGGATCGCCTCGGAGCTCGGGCGGCCTTCACGGCGGAAGAACGAGCCCGGGATCTTGCCCGCGGCGTACATCTTCTCCTCCACGTCGACGGTCAGCGGGAAGAAGTCGTAGTTCTCCTTCGGGCTGGAACCGGCGGTGGTGGTGGACAGAATCATCGAATCATCGTCAAGATAGGCTGCCACCGCGCCATCCGCCTGCTGTGCGAGACGACCCGTCTCGAAGCGCAGGGTTCGTTTTCCGAACGAACCATTGTCAATAACGGCCTCCACGGCCTTGATTTCGGGACCCTCCATAGGGTTCCTCCTTTTTTTGTTCTATTGTCTGCTGATATCTGTAATCCACATCGAGACGCCGAAATCCCGATTTGTTCAAGCTTGTCGGCTTTTCTCATTGACGCGGCCCGTCCCGGACCGCACCCGTTCATTCCAGATTCTTCTTCATCATCGGCCCTCAACCGCCGGGCCACAGTATGTCATCCGCGAATTCGCAACATCCTCATCCACATGCCGATATGCAAAACGCCCGAGCAAGGAATGCCCGGGCGGAAGTTCTCTTATCGACGGAGACCGAGACGCTCAATCAGGGAACGGTAACGGTTGATGTCGACGCGCTTGAGGTAATCAAGCATACGACGACGGTCACCGACCATGAGCAGCAGACCACGACGGGAGTGGTGATCGTGCTTGTGCTCCTTCAGGTGCTCGGTCAGGTCGGCGATACGCTTGCTCAGCAGCGCGACCTGGACCTCGGGGGAACCCGTGTCGCCTTCGTGCGTCGCGTACTTGGTGATGATTTCCTGCTTTTCTTCAGCCGTAAGTGCCACGGCATCCTCCTTATGGTTGCTGCGCGGTGCACCCGGCTTTATGCCGGTGCGCTCTCTATCCGCGGGCGAAACACGCCAGTGGGATAGTATAGGCAAGGGGTCGGACTACTTCCGGCCTTTCGCGGCAGGGTCTCACACCGCCGTCAGCAATCCGCCGAACAGCACAATGAGCAGCGCCGCGGTCTCGATGGCGAAGAACAGGATGAACGAAGCCCAGCTGCGCGTCAGCACGTTCAGCGGAGAGTCCTTCTTGATGAGGATCAGCAGGCCGACCCACACGACCGCATACACCGCCACGCCGACCCCGGCCGCGATGATTCCCAGATTCGCCGCATTCGGCAGCCGCGCGGAGTCGCCGTACACCACGTACGTGGAGTACCAGAAATTCAGTTTGAGCAGGCTCAGGCCGGCGATGAACTGTTCGGCGGCCAGCCCGACCACGAACACGATGCGCCACAGCCAGTTGCGCGACTCCACCACGGCGAGACCGAGTCCGGTGAACGTTGTCAGCGTCACGGTCCACGACACGAAGGCCACGCCGCGCGGGGTGAACAGGTTCAGATGGGTGATCAGCCATTGCGTGTGGCCGACCGCCAGGGAGCGTCCGAGCCAGTACGGCGCGATGATGGCGGCCAGCACCGCCACGATGAACACCGCCCATGGCACCGGGTGCGACTGCCGCCGCTCGATATCGGCCAGAGACAGGTCGGTCACCGGGATGGATGGGTCCGGATGCTTGGAAACGTCAACGGTTTCGACGTGGTCACCGACCAGTTCCGTCGCCTCGTTGTTATTGGTTTCGTCCGCCATGTTCGCCTCGCTCGCCATATGTTCTTTACTGACTTCCATGCACGACAATACGGGCTGAAATAGACGGAATCCGGGATTCACCGTACAATATCGCCGTTTCGGCACCGCGAAACGTACCATTTCGTACGGGGAATCTTGGATTCCGGCCATTTCAGCCCGTAATTGCCAGCGTCGTCCGGGCCGATGCCCCGGCTCTCACGAGCGAGGGCGACCGCCCGGACTCATGCCGAATCAGCCGATCCGCTTGCGCAGGCCGGCCATCGTCACGCCCGCCGCGGCCAACATCGTCATTGCGGCGATGAGACCGAAGACGTCGGCGCCCGTGTTGGACAGCTTGCCGTCGGCGCCGGGCTTGTTGACACCCGGCTTCTCACCGGGCTTGTTCTCGCCGGGCTTGTTCTCGCCGGGCTTCTCGCCAGGCCGCTCCGGCTCGGTGCCGTCGCTCTTGACCAGGCCCTTGATGGCCTTGTCGAGTGCAGCGCGCAGCGCGGTGTAGGTGGCGGGATCGCCCTCGCCGTTCGGGTCGGCCTTCAGCTGCTTGCTCAGGGCCTCATACGCGACGGTGAACTTGGCATAGCTGTCCTTGGTGTACTCGGAAGCCTTGCCCGCGTAAGGCTCGGCGTCGTTCAGCGCGAGCTGCGCGTAGTCGCGTGCGGACTGGTCGTAGCGCAGCGTGGACTTCGCGGCGGTGTAGGCCGCTTCCAGCGCCTCGCCGTCGGCCTTCGCCAGATCGTCGGCGTTGGCCAGCGCGGCGGCGAAGTCGTCGTACGCGGACTGGTACTTGTTGTAGCTCGCCTCGGTGTAGGTGGCATTGTCGTTGGAGACGTGCTCGGCCTTCAGCTGGTCGGCGGTCTTCGCCGTGTACCGTTCGACACCCTTCATCGCCGATTCGAGCGCGGCGACGGCGGCGTCGACCTTGGCCTGCGTGGCGTCCTGGTCGGCAGCGACGGCCTTGGCGGCGGCAATCGCGCCGGCGAGAGCCTCGCGGCTCGACTTGGTCCAGTCGGCGGAGTCGACCTTCTCGGCTTCGGCGACCTTGGCGTTCAGCGCGTCCTTGGTCACCGTACCGGGTTCGTCGATCTTGGTGGCGGACAGGTCGTACACCTTCCACCACTTGGAGGTCTGGGCCAAGTTGGTGATGCGCACGGCCTTGACGGTCGCGGCGGAGTCCAGCGTGAAGATCTGCTTCTGGTCGCCGTTCACGTCGCCGATCTTGGTCCAGTTGCCATCTGCATCCTGGTATTCGATCTTGCCGTTGACGATCGTGTCACCGCCCTTTTCCGCCTGGATGAAGCGGAACTCCTTGGCCTTGCGGGCCTCGGCGTAGGTGACGGTGAGGGCGGCGTTGGCCTTGACACAGTCGCAGCCGGCGGACTGCATCCAGAAGAACGTGCTGTCGTCACCGTCGATGACGGCCTTCGGATCGACGTTCTCATGCCATGCCGCGGCACCCACGCCGTTCGTGCTGACCGTGGCGTCGGAGGGCATCGGGGTGACGCTGCCGCTGGTCTTGGCCTTGACGAAGGAATCGAGCGCCTGCACGGTCGGGCGCACGATGACCAGGCCGCCACGGGCGGGCTTGTTGCGCTGGTAGTAATCGGCGATCGTATGCGTGTCGGACTTGGCGAAAGCGGCCTTCGCGGTTGCGTAGGTCGCCTTCGCGGCCTCGGTGTCACCCGCGAGCGCCTGCTTGGCGGCGGTGATGTAGTCGATGGCGGAGGCGGTCAGGTCGTCCCAGTAGCTGATCCACGGTTCGATCTGGTCAAACATGTTCTTGTCGCCGGGGTTCGCGCGGTAGTTCTTCGCGGCGCGCTGCAGCGTGGTGTAGACGGTGAGCGCCTGGCTGAAGTCGGCCGCGGTGGCGGTGCCGCCGTCCAGCTTGCCCTTGAGTTCGGTCAGGACGCCCTTGACGTCGAGCTTGCCGGTGTAGTCGACGGACTCATTGTTGATCCACCACTTGTTGATGGCGTCATACTCGGCATCCTTGTGCGCGCCGTCGATGCCGCCGTCGTTGAGGATGCGCATGTTCATGGCGAGGTCACGCAGGCCACGGGAGCCCTTGGACGCGATCGGCGAGTTGTGGTCGATGTAGCTGAAGGAGTCCTCCCAGGACTGTTGTCCGTCCTTTTCGCTCTGCCACAGGTTCCAGCTGTAGTCGGCGGCCATGAAGATGCCCTGCTTGCTCGGCTCGGACTGCTGCATCGGGTTGAGCATGATGCCGTCGTAGGTGCCGTATGTGGCACCGGGCTTGAGGAAGTTGTTCTGGCCTCCCATGACCAGGTACTGGTAGGCGGTGTTGCGGTTCATGTCGGAGCACGGCCAGTTGATCCACATGAACGGGGCGCGACCGGTGTTCTTGGTGAACGTGTCGGCGAAGTCCTTGCTGGCCACGCCGAAGGTGCGGCCGCCGGTCATGACGATCTGCACGTTGGATGGGATGTCCTTGTACCAGGCGTCACCGGCTCCGGTGTAGCTGTACAGGGCCGGGCAGTAGAGGATCGTGTCCTTGAGGCCCTCGTACTTCGCGGTGCCGTCGTCGTTCTTCTCCTGCTGCAGCTCGTGGATCCAGTCGGTCAGGTCCTTCAGCACGCGCACGTAGGTGTTGTCGTTGCCGTACTGCGCACCCCAGTCGGTGGAGTCGTCGGCGAGCAGTGCGATCTGGCGTACGCCGGCGTCAATGGTCTGCATGTACTTGGCCTTGAGTTCCTTGAGGTCCTCCTGGTAGTGCTCCTCGGTGTCGAAGCGGAAGTGCTTGCCCCTAGCCTCGCCGTCGTTATGGAACGGCGCGAGCGCGTAAACGAAACGCACCTTCGACTTGTTGCCGGCCTCGGCCTGCGGCTTGATCTCGTTCTCGATCTGGTCTTCGGTGTACAGGCCGCGCCAGTTGTTGCGGTGCAGCGGATCGTCCTTGGGGGCGTACACGTAGGTGTTCATCTTGTAGTAGCCGCCCCAGGTCATCAGGTTCACGCGGTCCTTGGTGCTCCACGGGCTGCCGTAATAGCCCTCGATGAAGCCGCGGGACTTGACGTCGGCCCAGTCGCTGAAGGTCAGGTTGCTGACGGCGCGGCCCGGCAGCTGCTGGAAGATCTGGTACAGGGTAGTCAGGCCGTAGAACGCGGAATCGGTGTCGCGGCCGAGCACGAGGATCGTGTCGGGCGTCTTCGCGTTGCCCTGACGGACGGCAAGCACATAGGAGTCGTTCTTGGAGAACGTGCTGTCGTCCACCTTCAGGGTGCCGTCGGCGATCAGCTGCTTGGCGTACTTGTCGACCACGCCGTTGGATCCGTTGATGCCGACCAGCACGTTGAGCTGGTACGCGGTTTCGGGCACGGCGTCGGCCGCGGTGGTCTCGATGCCCTTGAGCTTCAGGGCCTCGTTCAGACGGGCCTTGGTGGCGGAATCGATTCCCGGTTCCACGACGGTGTTCGCCTTGTCGCGCAGAATCAGACTGCCGTCGCCATACTCGGTGTTCTGCGGCTGGGGGTAGATCTTGTACTGGCCCGACTGTTGGGTCGTGCCGGAATCGGCCGCCGTGCCGCTGTCGCTGGCCGCCATGGCCGGAACCGCGAACGCCGCGGTCATGGCGATCGACGCGATGGCCGTCACGATTTTGCCTAGAATCTCATGCGTGGAATTACCATTCGCTCGCATTTGTTTCCTTATCTGTTCTTGTGATACTGTGCACCGCCCGCGCATATGCCTCATCACATGACCAAGCCCACATCCCGGTGGGCCTGTCCTCGTCGCTGCGGTATATCTGGCGTGCGGCGAAACGATTGCGTTCCCGCGGGTTTTCGCCAGATGCCGCGATCCATATTTCAGCTTCTCGTGGCAGTCGTCATCGACGACGCGTTCTCTCAACCGTTCCGATTAGTCATGCTAGTTTTACTATCGAATCACGTCAAACGCGATTGGACGGCCGGATTTGCCGGTGAAGTGGCAGTGGAGCGGATGACGGGAATCGAACCCGCGTAATCAGTTTGGAAGACTGAGGCTCTACCATTGAGCTACATCCGCGAAAATGTCGCTTTTGGCGACTTGAGCTATTATACACATCGCCGACACTTTGGCAACTCCCGTGTCCATGCGGAACGGGACCGTCAAAACAGGACCGTCGGAACAGGCGTCACACCATGAGACCGATATCGCCGGTGCTCAGCCTCTCCGTCTCCCCTGATGCCGTGCGCACGCTGATCGAAGCGTCATCGTTGAGCGATACCACCTTGCCGGCGATCGTCCGGCCGTCGATGAGCTGCGCGTCGATCTGCCGCCCCATCATCCAGCAGACGTGGTGCATCTCGGAGCGCAACCGGGAACTCTGGATGAGCGGCATCTGCACGAACGCCTCCAGACGGGTGCGCAGTGAAGCGACCAGGCGCGCCGCGATCATGTCAATCAGTTCCGCGGTCGGCGGCAGCGGTGCGACGTGCATCCGCAGCGACGTGGATTCCGGCGTCGGCAAACGATCCGCGGGCACCGACAGGTTGACGCCCACGCTGAAGATCACGGCGACGTCACCGTGCCGGTCGGGCGGCGAGGCGACCTGGGTGAACGTGCTGCCGAGCTTGAGTCCATGGCAGTAAATGTCGTTCGGCCATTTGAGATGGAACCCGCATTCGGGGTCGAACGGGACCGCGCCGCACTCGTCCAGGGTTCCTTCGATGGCGTCCAGAGTGGCCAGGCCGGCAATCATCGACATCCAGCCGTTGACCGCGTCATCGGTCGCCACCGATTCGGGGATGGTCACGATGAACGATATGGCGAACGAGTGCCCGGGAACGCATGCCCACGGCCGGCCGAGCCGTCCTCGGGCGTCATCCATGGCACCGGCGGCGACCACGGTGATGGCGATGCCGCCGTCATCGTTGCGCGCGAACCTCCCCCGCTCGATGAGTCGGCGTGCCTTCGCATGGGTGGAATCGATGCGTTCATAGGCGGCCACCTCGTCCGCCGCTTTCGCAGTTCGGTCAAGTCGCGGCGCTGCGACTTTGTGTAAGGCAATCATGATGATACTGTACGCCGGAAGATATGGCAGCGTCAAAACGGATGTATCGTCACACAAGCGTCGGCCGCATACGATACGACCCGCTGGCGCGTCTCCCGGGAGTCTTGCCCGAGCCTCGCACCAGCGGGCCGTAAACAGCCGACGAGCCCGATGTCGGATTCTGCCCCGACATGGATGGCGTACACTCGCCAGCCGATGCCTGCGGACGCCCCAACGAATATCCGCCTGCATACATACCTATGACGCACGCTTATTTCGAGCGTCGTCTTCAAAGAGTCTGAGAACTGTCCGTATAGCGGCGTCATGACTGCCGAAAACCGCCGTCACACGGTCAACATGGCGACGGCCGAGGCGATACCGCCATCATGGCTCAGCGAGACATGCCACCGAAAAACCAAGGAAACCGATGCGCTCGACGCCGCAGCCGGCTCGGAACCCGTGCTCACCGGAGTCACGATCGGCACCCGCATGACCGCAGGCCCCATCCTGACCAACCCGGGCGCGCCCGACATTTCATCGGAGTTTCTGGAGGCTGCGGGGGGCAGCGACGCACGCAGCTTCCGCTCGACGTCCGGCCGCAACGCAACGCACGGTCGGCTGCGCGAATCATCCACGATTTCAATGCCGTTCCACGGGAAATTCTCGATGGTATACGGGTTCGGCATGTCGCCGAGCGCGTCGCACCAGGCTTTCAGCACCGCTTCCTTGCCGGCCCACTTCGCCGCCAAGTGGGTGGACTCGTCATCGTTCTTGCGTCTGGCCCGCTCGCCGGCCTGCCTCACCTCGCGCACAGAGAACAGCCCTCGCATGCGCGAACCCGGTTCCGCAAGCTGTTCGGCGAACGCCGAGACATCGACGACATCGTGCCCGAGACCGAGAACCGACATACCGCGCCACCTTTCCGAGAGACCTGTTCCAGTGTATGACGGGTCCGGGCCGCTTTGCGTCCTTAAGTGCGCGCCGAAACGACAAGTGTGCGCACTTAAGGACGCAAATGGGCTGGTTTGCGTCGCTATGTGCACGGACACGTCGTTTCGGCGCGCACTTACGAACGCAAAATGGGCCCACACGCGGAAACGTGCGGGCCCATCATTCAGCAGTCAGACGTGACTCGGCAGATCAGGCTTCGAAGAAGCCAGACTGACCGAGGCGGGCGTCAGGCTGAGCCGTCAAAACGGGGAGTCCAGTGAACTCCCCGTAGGCGAAGCGAGCGGGCGCGCTACCTGCGCCCGCGAGGGAATCCTGACGAACGACTCGGCAGATCAGGCTTCGAAGAAGCCAGACTGACCGAGGCGGGCGTCAGGATTCAACAGCATGGCCTTTTCGACTTCGTGGCCGTTGTAACGATTGCCGTCGGCGAGCTTGGTGCCGTCCTCGCGGAAGCGACGGTTGTCGATCGGCTCGTAGAGCGCCGCGCGACCCATCATGCCTTCCTCAAGGTGACGCTGGCCGGCAGCCAGACGGGCGTTCGCACGCTCGCGCCAGGCGTTCAGTGCGTCCTCACCCGCGGTGTGTGCCACGGCCGCCTCGAAGGCGCCCGGGTTCACGATCGCGGCGAAACCGCTCACGTGGCCGAAGCCGAGCGAGGTGGCGAGGCCGGCCTTGACGCGGCCGACGTGCAGCGGCTTGGTGAGCCACACCATGTGGTCGTCGCGCTCCAGCTTCGGGTCCACGCAGTCGAGCGAGACGTTGGCCGGGATCACGCCGGACTTGAACAGCTGCGTCAGGCCGTTGACCTGGAAGATGCAGGCGCCGCCCTTCGCGTGGCCGGTGAGCGTCTTCTGGGAGATCACGAACAGCGGGTTGCCGTTCGTGCGGCCGATGGCGTGCGCCAGCGTGTTGTGCAGCTCGGACTCGTTCGGGTCGTTCGCGTTGGTGGACGTGTCGTGCTTGGAGACCACGGCGATGTCGTCGGGGGTGACGCCGAGCGCGGCCAGATCGTGCACGAGCTTCGAGTCGCGGCCGCCGAGGCCAGCCGCCAGGGCGCCGAGGCCCGGGGCCGGGATCGAGGTGTGCGCGCCATCCGCGTACGAGTGGATGAAGCCGACTACGCCGGCGACCGGCAGACCCATGCGAAGCGCGATGTCACCGCGCGTCAGCAGGATCGTGCCGCCGCCCTGGGACTCCAGGAAGCCGCCGCGGCGACGGTCGTTCGCACGCGAGAAGAAGCGCGCGTCGATGCCCTTCGCGTACATCTCCTCCGAGTTGGCGGTGGCGTTCATGTTGCCGAAGCCGATCACGGATTCCACGCCGATATCGTCAATCGCGCCGGTGACCACGAAGTCGGCCTTGCCGAGGGCGATCTTGTCGGCGCCCTCCTCCAGCGACACCGCGGCGGTGGCGCAGGCGGAGACCGGCTGGATCATGTTGCCGTAGCCGCCGACGTAGGACTGCATCACATGCGCGGCCACCACGTTCGGCAGGGCCTCCTGCAGGATATCGGTCGGGATCTCATGGTTGAGGAAGCGGTCAAGGTACAGCTTGCGCATCGACATCATGCCGCCGAAGCCGGTTCCCTGCGTGCTCGCCACCATCGAAGGATGGATGGCCTGCAGCACCTCGGTCGGCGTGAAGCCGGCGGACAGGTAGGCGTCCACGGTGGTGACGATGTTCCACAGCGCGATCTTGTCGACGTCGCCGACCATCGAGGCCGGGATGCCCCACTTGAGCGGGTCGAAGCCCTTCGGGAACTGGCCGCCGACCGTGCGCGTCATCGTGGCGCGACGCGGCACGCGAATCATCGAACCGGCGTGACGGGTGACGTTCCATTCGCCCGACTCCGGGTCGGCCGCGATGGAGGTGTGCGCCTCGTCCATCTTGACGTATTCCTTGGCAATGTCCTCGGTGGGCACGGAGAAGGTGACGTCGTGGTCGAGGAAGACCTCGGTCTCCTCTTCGTCGGCGCCGTCCTTGTAGTCGTTGCCCATGCCTTCATCGAACGGACGGATGCCGGAGCGGGCCACGACCTCGTCATGGTAGCGCTCGGCGATGTCCTCTTCGGGCACGAGGTTGCCGTCGGTGTCGTACCAACCCGGCTTCGGACTGTCCTGCCATTCGACCAGACCCATGTTCCACGCGAGTTCGAGCACCGCGCCGGCGGACAGGTCGACGCTGCCGTCGGAGTGGATTCCGAGCTCCGCCTCGAAGCGGGTGCGGCCGGAGCCCCACGGGCCCAGCTCGCCGATGGAGACGATGACGATCTCGTCCTCGGGCTTGGCGGTGACGTTCTGCCAGTCGGCCAGGTCGACCGGCGCCTGCTGCGGCACGTGCGGGCTGGGCAGCGCCTTGATGCTCAGGCCGGATGCGGCGGTCTTCGCGGAGGTGGAGTCGTCGTCCGACTGCTGTGCGGAGGCCGCGTCCTTCTCTGCGTCGGCCATCGCCTCGGCGCGCAGCGCCTTGATATCGATCGGGGCGTTGCCGAGCCCGCCGGTCAGGTCCACGTCAAGCGGATGCTCGACTGCTTCCGCGCGGGATTCCGCGGTGCACAGGTCGAGCAGCTTCACGGCGATCTGTTCGGTGGAGTACGTGTGGATGCCGTGGCGTTCGACGACCTCGACCAGCGGGTCGTTGCCGCCCATCAGGCCGGTGCCGCGCACCCAGCCAATCTTCGGGTGGGCGAAAGTGACACGGGACGACCATACCTTTTCGGCATGGGCGCGGTTGACGATCGCGTCAAACGCGCTCTTGACCTCGCCGTACGCGCCGTCGCCGCCGAAGATGCCGCGGTTCGGGGAGCCGGGCAGCACCACATGCAGCTTGTGCTGCACGTCGGTGTCGGCGCCGATGGCGGATAGGCCGGCGATCGCGCGTTCCACGCCCCACAGCATCAGTCGTGCCTGGGACTCGAACAGTTCGCCGGAGTCGGTCAACGTGCCGTGCACCGGCGGGGCGGCGAACGGGAAGAACAGCGTCGGCTCGTATGCGGGCTTCAGGATCGTGGTGGTCGCGCCGGAGGTCTTCTTCTGCACGTTGCCGATCCACTGGACCAGTTCGTCCACGTCGCGGTAGCTGGACAGGTTCGCGGGAACCAGCCACAGCTTGGCGCCGCCCACCGCGTGCTCGCGGTAGGTTTGCTTCGCCCACGCCTTGACGGACGGACGGAAGCTGTGCGAGGTGGCGATGACGGTCGCGCCGCCGGCCAGCAGGCCGTTGACGACCTGCGCGGCGATCGAGTTCGGAGCCACGCCGGTCACCACTGCGATGTCGTTCGCGAAGCGGGATGCGTCAGGCACGTCGGCGACCGATTCGAGGGCCTCGGTGGCGATGCGGTCGAAGGTGTCGGCGAGCCGTCCATGGCTCTTGGACGCGAACCACTTGGCCTGGTCGGCGACGTCCTTGCCGGCGCCGACAAAGCTCAGGGACTCGACAGACTGGTCGCCGTTGTAGAACAGGCGAGCCAGGTCTTCGCGCGCGGATGCCCAGCGGTCATCGAAGAGGATGGCCTTGCGGGAGTCGAAGCGCGGCTCGACCTGCTTGGGCCAGTCGGAGCCGAGCTCGGCGTCGACGGCGGCCACGACGGCCGCGTTCTCGTCCTCGCCGGGTTCGGCGGCCGGAGCCGTCACGCCCAGTTCGTTGAGCACGTAACGGGCGGTGGAGGCGAGCACGCCGTTGGCACCGGTGACCTTCTCCGCGAAGGCGTCGAGCGCCGCGGAATCCACCACGGCACCGCCGGCTGAGCCGCCGGCGCTCGGCTTGGAGACAGCCACGCCCTTGGTCTGCCCGACCAGGGCCACCGCATCGTCGATGAGCTGATCGGCAGCGGCCGCATTGGCGGCGGCGCCGGTGGGCAGCTTGGCCAGATCACCGCCACGCGAGCTGGCACCCTCGCGGGTGTCGAGCAGCAGGGTCGCGGTCACGGCGGCAACCCAGCCTTCGCCGAGCTGCCACACGTTGGTCACGCGTTCGCGGATGTGCGCGGGCTTGACGCCGGCGGCACCGAACAGCGCGCGCAGGCGGTCACGGATCGCATCAGACAGTACCGGGCCGAACGCCTTGTAGTTCGGGGCGACCTTGTTGACGAGCTGTGCAAGCTGGGTGAGCGTCGCCTCTGCGGCGCCATCCACACTGGCCACACCCAGCTCGGAGCTGATATCCATCAGCAGCTGGTTGCGGCGGGACGACACGCCATTGGTCAGCGTGTCGGTCGTGTCGTTCGCGCCGATTTGGTCGAGGCGGATCTTTGTGGAGTAAGCCATGAGCACACCGATGGCGTCGGACGCCTTGAACGGCAGGTCGTCGACCGGGCCGCTGACGGCGGAACCGAGTTCGGCGACGGCGGAACCGACCTGAGCGGCGGACGGCGCGGCGACGACTGCCGGAGCCGCGGCGGGCGCGGCGGCAGCGGGCGCAGCCGGAGCCGGAGCAGCAGCGGGCGCCGCGGTCTCGGTCTCCTCCGGCTCATCGTCCGGCACCAGTGAATCAGAGTCGGTCATGTACACACGGCCCTCATCGCGGCCGACGTTGTACACGGTCACGTCACAACCCGAGAAATCGGGCAGTCGCAGCGTCTTGGAGCCGAGATTGGCGAGCGTCGGCGAGTTGCCGAGACCGACCTCCACGTACTCCTCCACGCCGAGACCACCGCGGTTGGCGGGGTTGAACAGCAGCGCCTGGGTCTCGATCCAGCGCACGGGGGACGCGAACTGCCACGACAGCAGTTCGGTGAGCAGCAGACGGCCGAGCTTCTGGTCGTCGGCGGCGTAGGAGTCCCACACTGCCGGGTCGTCCAGAGCGGCCTTGATGCGCTCGGACGGCACGACTTCGAGGATCTTGGCGGCGAATTCCTTCGTCATCTCGAACGGGGACGCCACCAGGTTCGGGATGTAGCGGTCGACCAGACGGCCACGGTAGTCGATGTACTGCGGCAGCAGCGCGTCGAGTTTGTCGCGGAACTCCGGCACGCCCTTGCGAAGCAGCGTGGAGTGGAACGGCACGTCGATGCCCGGCACCAGCATGAACGGCGGCTTGCCGCCATATTCCTTGGCGCGGCGGGACGCGTCGGCCTGCAGGTACTTCAGGCCGGCGATCGTGCCGGCGATCGCGTACTGCTGGCCGGCGAGGTTGTAGTTCACGATCTCCAGAAACTCGCCGGACGCCTTGGCGACGGACTCGACGTATTCCTTGACGTGCGCGTCGTTGACGCCGAACTGGTTCGGACGCAGCGCGCCCATGCGGTAGTTCGAGCGGCCCTGGGCGTCGCGCTCGATCAGGTGGTGCATGGTGGAGCCGCGGTGGAACACCAGTTCCAGCTCGGTCTCCAGCGGGATGATGTCGGCGAACGCGGACAGCGCGTTGTACTCGCCGAGCGAGTGGCCCGCGAAGTACGCCGGCCAGATGTCGGAGCCGGCCTCGCGCAGACGCGCGGTCTGGGCGTAGGCCACCGTGGCGAGCGCCACCTGCGTGAACTGGGTGAGGTTGAGCAGGCCGTCCGGGTGACGGTAGGTCACGCCGTTGGCGGTGAGCTCCTTCGGGTTGTCGCGCACGACCGCGAGGATCGAGAAGCCCAGCTTGGAGCGGGTCAGCTTGTCGGCGCGCTCCCACACGCTGCGGGCGGCGGGCGACTTGGCACGCTCGTCAAGCACCATGCCCTGTTTCTGGATGCCCTGGCCGGGGTAGACGAACGCGGACTTCGGCGCGCGGACCAGCGCAGTGCCGCGCGAGACCAGCTGACCGTCGATGCGGCAGGTCACTTCGAATGCCATGCCGCCGTGCTCGACCTTGCCGACGCGCTCGATGGAGATCTCCACCTTGTCGTCGAGCTGCACCATGCCGTACATGTTGTAGGTCCAGCCTGCGATCTCGTAGTGAGCACCCTTGTCGTCCAGCGCCTGGACGGCGTGCTGGGCGGTGGCGGACAGCCACATGCCGTGCACCAGCGGGGCGGCGAGCCCAGAGATGCGGGCGCCGCGCGTGGAGGTGTGGATCGGATTGAAGTCGCCGGAGGTACGCGCGAATGCAGTCATGTCATCGGGTGCGGTGACGGTGACGCGGCGCAGCAGACGGCGAGGCGTGGCCTGCACCGTGGCTGCGGCGGAGTCGTCCTCCTGCTTGGCTTCGAGGGCGCCACCGTATTCGGGGGCGTCGGCCGGCAGCGCGTCGGAGTAGACGCGGCCGCGAATGGCGAAGCGCTCGGTCTCGCGGGCGAGCACGGTGCCGTCGGCGGCGGTGTGCAGCACGTGGATGGTCACGACGCGGCCGGATGCGGACTCGAAGTAGTCCTCGGCCCAGCTGGTGAGCGTGATGGTCTCGTCGACGTGCTTCAGCAGCTCGTCCTCGGTCTCCTCAAGCTCGATGAGGTGGTCGAGATGCACCGCGTTGAGCAGTCCCTCGATGACCGGGTAGCCCTTGACGTACACGGAGCCGAGCGCCGCGTAGATCGCCGGCCATGCCGGGCCGACCAGCGCGTCGGGGGCGATGCGCGAGGGCGCGAGGTCCTGCGGCAGCGCGCCGCCGGTGGCCGCCTCGTGGTCGTAGCCGAGGTTGGCGGACAGCGTGTAGGTGGCCGACGCGGTGCCGAACGGGTAGGCGGCCTTGTCGCCGGACGGGGTGATCTTCGGCATGTCGGTCAGCTTGTCGCCGGTGATGGCGGTGTTGCCGATGCCTGCGGTGGCGGCGAGCATCGCGTAGACGTTGCCGACCAGGCGCTCGCGGTTGACGACCGGCAGCAGGCCGGTTTCGGTGCCGCGCAGCGTCAACGGGATGACGATGTCGCGCACGGCGTGCTTGGAGACGCCACCGTCCGGATCGTTGTCCCAGTACGTGTCGAGATGGATGTCGAGGTCGTATTCCTCGCCCTGCTCGGAAGCGCCGCGGTCGATGATCTCATAGTTGGTGTCGCCGACCTGCGTGCCGTATGCCGGGTTCGTGGTCAGGTGGCCGACCCAGGAGATGTTCGGGCAGGTGCGGATGAACGCTTCGGCGCTCTCGGCGCCGCCGAGCTCGCTGTAGGCGTCGGTGGAGGCACCGGACTGCAGTTCGCGGGTGCGCTCCAGGGCCGCGGCCTCGAAACGGCCGAGGATGTGGGCGACGGGCTCGTCGACGGTGGTGATGCCGGCCACGGAGATCGGGCCGGGAATCACGCGCACGGAATCGGCGGAATAGCGGGCGTCCTCGGACTGCCACAGCTGATCCTGGCCCCACCGGCGCAGCAGGTCATTGTCGATGACCGGCACGAACGGCATGGGCTTGGGATATTCGCTCACGAGTACCGGGAACCAAGCCACATCGGCCGGGGTCACGTGGATTTCGGCAACCTGCGGGTAGGCGGCTTCCAGCTTGGCGATGGCGGCCTTCGGATCGGAGGCGACATCGTCCACGCCGGCGAACAGCGAGGTGAACTCGCCGGATTCCTGACCGCACACACGGGCTTCGATGCGCTGCAGCAGGTGCAGGAAGCGCAGCGAATACGTCGGGTCGACCACGGGGAACACCAGGTCGACGAAACGCTCGGCCCACTCGACGTAGGTCATCGAGGCGAGGTCGCCGAAGTACGGCTTGGCGGTGGCGTCGAGCGCCTTGATGATCTCATCGCGGCGGCTTTCCAGCTCTTCGGGGTGCTTCATGACGCGCACCAGCAGACGGCCGCAGGCGGCGGAGGCGTTCTCGACCTCGTAGATGTCGGCGTGAAGGTGGCTCAGGCCGGAGGAGACTCCGCCGACCGACTTGCCGGACGGCACCCACTTCTCGCCGGCGGGCGCGAACGGGTCGGCGTCGGCCGACGTGTCGGTGATGCCGGGCGTCTTGACGAGCAGCTGCTTGACCGCGGGGCTGGTGTGGGCCTCCTTGGCGGTCATGACGGCGGTGCCGATGAGCACGCCGTCGACCGGCATGTCGGGCAGGTCGTAGGCGCGCGCCCACTGGCCGGAGATGTAGTCGGCCGCGCGCTCCGGCGTACCGATGCCGCCGCCGGCGACCAGCACGAGGTTGCTGCATGCGCGCACCTCGGCGTATGTGGAGGTCAGCAGGTCGTCCAGCGACTCCCAGGAGTGGTGGCCGCCGGCCGAACCGCCTTCGACCTGCATCAGGATCGTCGTGGGGGCCACGGCCTTGGCAATCGCCACGACCTGGCGGATCTGCGCGACGGTGCCGGGCTTGAAGCCGACGTAGGGCAGGCCGTCCGCCTGCAGGGAGGCGACGAGCGCCTTGGCCTCGTCGAGCTCGGGGATGCCGGCCGAGACGATCACACCGTCGATCGGCGTGCCGGACGCGCGCTTCTTCGGCACGATGCCGGAGGGGCCGAACTGCAGGTTCCAAAGGTAGCGATCCATGAACATCGCGTTGAATTCGACCGTGCGGCCTTCTTCGAGCAGGTTCTCCAGCTCGGCGACATGACGGTCGAACACGTCGGCGGTCACCTGGCCGCCGCCGCCGATCTCGGCCCAATAGCCGGCGTTCGCGGCCGCGGCCACGATCTCGGGATCCACGGTGGTCGGGGTCATACCGGGCAGCAGCACCGGCGGCTTGCCGGTCAGGTCGGTGAACTTGGTGCGGATCTTGTCGCCGGCGGGAGTGTGCAACACCTTCGGCGCGAACGCCTTCCAGTTCTGGGTGCGGACGGGCTCGTCCTCCATGGTGGACAGCGCAGAACGCTCGGCCATCGTGGCGGCTTCGACCACGCCGACGCCGGTGCCCTGGATCAGGTTGCCGATGAGCTTGCCGAGCGTGTTGCCCGGGCCGAAGTCGACGATCCACAGCTTGGACGGATCGCAGGATTCCAGCATCGCCTTGACGCGGGCCGCCCAATCGACGTGGTTGAGCAGCACTTCGGCGGCCAGCTCGCGCGTACGGGTCTCCTTGAAGCCGCAGGCGTGCGCCCAGGCCACGGCCTGCTCGACGGCATCGGCCATCAGCGGCGAGTGGAACGGCAGCGTGACCTCCAGGTATTCGAGGACGGGCCCGAACACCGCGCCGCCGCGGACCTTCTCGTCACGCAGTGTCTGCTGGCGCTTGTGCTCCTTGCCGGCCTCGACCTCGAAGGCGGCAAGGTCCTCCGGGTAGCCGGAGAGCACGTGGTTGTTGCTGGAGTTGGTGACGGCGATGCTGATCGGGCCGCGCGGGTTCGGCACGCGGGATGCGAGCACCTCGACCTGGCGCTTGGTGGCGCCGCGCACAGACAGCATCGGAGTGGCGCCGGCGTGCTGCGCGGTGAGCGCGAGCTCGCGCGCCTTGCGGGTGCCGGCCACGCCGATCAGCTCGGCGATGGCCAGGATCTCGTCGATCTGCTGGCCCGCGGCCTCGATGGAGCCGGCCTTGCGGATGACGTTGACCATGTGCGCGCCGAGCACGCCCTGCGAATGGCCGAGCACGGCGACGGGGGCGGTGTTCGCCACGTCAAGGCCGAGACCAGCGGCGTCGATCAGCGCGCCGAGTTGGGTGAGCGCGATGCCTTCGACGCTGACGGTCGCCGCGGCGGCGGCACCGAGCCGTGCCGGGTTCGGCTTGAAGCCGAACAGGTCGACGGCGCGTCCGGTGGTGGCAAGCAGGTCAGCGGCCACGGGGGCGAGCATCGTGTTCGCCGCGGCGACATGGCCGCGCAGCGTGGCTTCGAGCGCCGGATCATTGGTCAGGTCAGCGAGCGCAACCGGCCAGGGTGTGGACTGTCCGCCGAAAGCGAGCGCATGAGGTTCGCCGTTGAGCCGACTGAGAAAGAAATTGGGGTCTGACATGGGTTGGTGTTCCTTCTTTTATTTGGACATTGTGCGGAGCCGCCGTTGCCGGTATCGGCTCAAAATCTGTTGTGCCGCGGCGTGGCCGCCGCGGCGGGATGGACTACAGCGGCTGGTTGCCGTGATGCTTGGTGGTGCGGCGCACGCGCTTCTTGTCAGCGAGCAGTCGCAGCGATTCGGCGATGGCCTGACGGGTCTGCTCGGGATCGATCATCGCGTCGATTTCGCCCATTTCGAGCGACAGGTTCGCGTTGACGGTGGTGCGCTCGTATTCGGCGGCGAGCTTGGCCCGCAGCGCGTCGACGTCCTCGCCGGCCTCCTTGGCCTTGACGAAGTCCTTGCGGTGGATGATGTTCACCGCGCCGGTGGCGCCGAGCACCGCGATCTGCGAGCTGGGCCACGCGAAGTTCATGTCCGCGCCGATCGCCTTGGATCCCATCACGATGTACGCGCCGCCGAACGCCTTGCGCAGCACGACGGTGACCATCGGCACCTGCGCGTTCGCGTAAGCGTAGATCACCTTGGCGCCGCGGCGGATGATGCCGGCGTGCTCCTGATCGGCGCCCGGCTTGTATCCGGGGGTGTCCACGAGCGTGATGACCGGCAGGTTGAACGAGTCGCACAGACGCACGAACCGCGCCACCTTTTCGGAGGCGTCCACGTCGAGGATGCCGGCGCGAACGTTCGGCTGGTTGGCGACCACGCCGATCGGCCGGCCGTCGATGCAGGCGAATCCGACGACGGCGGACGTGGCGAACAGCTCGTGCACCTGCACGAATTCGCCGTAGTCGACGATGCAGCGGATCACGTCGAGCACGTCATACGGCTGGCGGTCGTTGTCCGGCACGATGTCGGTAAGGCGTTTCGCGGTCTCGCGGTCCGCGCGAGTCGCCGCATAGGCGTACATCGGGGGCTGGGCGTCGCTGTTCGACGGCAGGTAGGCAAGCACCGTACGCGCGTAGTCGATCGCGTCGGCCTCGTCCTCGCCGAGGTAGTGCGCAACGCCGGATTTCGTGCTGTGCACGAGTCCGCCGCCGAGGTCGTTCATGCTGATCGTCTCACCGGTGGCCGCCTTGACGACGTCCGGGCCGGTGACGAACATGTCGGAGTTCTCCTTGGTCATGACGATCAGGTCGGTCAGCGCCGGGCAGTACACGGCGCCGCCGGCGCACGGACCCAGGATCAGCGAGATCTGCGGGACGAAGCCGCTGGCGTCGCAGGTCTTGCGGAAGATGTGGCCGTACTGCGTCAGCGCGGCGACGCCTTCCTGGATGCGGGCGCCGCCGGAGTCGACGATCGCGACGATCGGCACCTTCAGGTCCAGCGCCATGTCCATCAGGTGGCAGATCTTCTCGCCTTCGGCACGACCCAGCGTGCCTCCCCTGACGGAGAAGTCCTGCGCGTAGACGGCGATCTTGCGGCCGTACACGTCACCGAATCCGGTGATGACGGCCGAACCGGCCTTGCCGCCGTTGATGTCGCCGCCGCGGAACCGGCCGATCTCCTCGAACGAGCCGGTGTCGAGCAGCAGTCCGAGCCGCTCGCGGGCGGTCATCTTGCCCTTGGCGTGCTGGCGGGTGCGCGCGTTGGATTCAGCGTCACGCGCGAGTTCCGCCGCGCGTACCACCGCTGCGCGGATCGGCTGCTCGCCCTGCGCCTGTGCGGCGCCGTCCGCCGAGACGTGCCCAGGTTGTTTCATGACCTGTTTCACGGCCGGCGAGTTCATGATATCGGTCATCACTTGCCCTCCTTGCCGCTCTTCGCGGTGCTTGCGGACTTGCCGCCGTCATCCACCGCGCTGGACTTGTCGCGCGCCTTGGCGCCGTCGACGTCCATCGCGACCAGCGTCTCGCCGGCCTCGACGCCGGTGGCGGGCGCGACGAAGATCTTCGCGACCGTGCCGTTGACCGGCGCGTACACGTAGTTCTCCATCTTCATCGACTCCAGTACCACCAGCAGGTCGCCCTTGGTGACGGACTGGCCTTCCGCGACGTTGATGCGCGTGACCACCGCCTGCATGGGCGAGGCGATGACGCCGGACTTGCCGTCGTTGTGCTCCTTCTTCTCCGCGATGGCGTGCAGCCCCTGGCCTCGCAGCGGCTGCGACGGGCGCTTGGCTCCGCGCGAACGCCCCGCTCCCATGAGGTTGTTGACGATGTCGGTCGGCACGGTGAGCTTGACGCGGCGGTCGTCGACCTCGATGACGAAGCTTTCGCTCGTCGGGGCCTTCGCGCCGGCGTCCTGGCCTTCGCCGCTGAGCGACGCCGGCTGTCCCGAGCGCACGGTCTGCGGCTCATGGTTGAGGTACTTGCGCTCCAGCCACTTCGTGCTCACGTCGAAGAGATGACCATGCTCGGCGGTGAACTCATCGTCGTTGAAGATCTGCTTGAACAGGCTGACCGGGGTCGGCACGCCCTCGATCACGAGTTCGTCGAGCGCGCGGCGCACGCGGGCGACAGCCGCCTCACGGCTCTGCGCGGTGATCACGACCTTGCCCATCATCGAATCGAACTTCGGCGAGACCGTGTCTCCCTGCTCCACGCCGGTATCGATGCGCAGGCCGGGGCCGGACGGCCAGACGATGCGCTCCAGCGTGCCGGAGGACGGCGTCAGGTTCGTCGCCGGATCCTCGCTGGTGATGCGCAGCTCGAAGCTGTGGCCGCGCGGCGCGGGGGCCGGTGTCAGGTGGCCGCCGTCGGCGATATCGATCTGCTCGCGCACCAGGTCGAGCCCGCACACCTCCTCGCTGACCGTGTGCTCGACCTGCAGACGCGGGTTGACCTCCAGGAAGTACACCTTGCGATGCGGGGTCACCATGAACTCGCACGTGCCCAGACCGATGTAGTCGACCTTGTTGAACAGGCTGCGCGAATACGTCTCCAGCTGGTTGATGACCTCGTCCGGCAGGAACGGAGCGGGGGCCTCCTCGACGAGCTTCTGGTTGCGCCGCTGCACAGAGCAGTCACGCGTCGAGTACACGGTGAAGTCGCCGAAACGGTCGCGGCCGCACTGGGTCTCCACGTGGCGGGCCTTGTCGATGAACTTCTCGATGAAGTACTCGTCCAGGTCGCCGCCCTGCATCGCGTCATGGTTCATGTAGAAGCGACGCATCTCGTCATCGTCGTGCACGACGGTGATGCCTCGGCCGCCACCGCCGTCGGTGCGCTTCATCATCACCGGGTAGCCGTACGTGTGCGAGAAGTCCAGCAGCGTGCGCAGCTCGCGCACCGGCTCGCTGATGCCCGGCACCGGCGGCACCTGCGCGGACTTCGCCACGCGACGCGCGGTGATCTTGTCGCCGAGGTCGATCAGCGCCTGCGGATGCGGCCCCACCCAGATCGCGCCCGCTTTCTCGACCTTGTCGGCGAAGCTCGGCACCTCGGAGAGGAATCCGTAGCCGGGGTGCACGGCGTTCGCGCCGGACCGGTGCAGGATGCCGATCAACAGGTCCTCGTTGAGGTATGTGCTCGCGTATGTGTCACCCGACAGCAGGTACGACTCGTCGGCCAGCTGGACGTACTGGGCGTTGCGGTCCTGTTCGGAGTACACCGCCACCGTGGAAATCCCCATCTCCCGGGCGGTTCTCACCACGCGCAGCGCGATCTCGCCGCGGTTGGCGACGAGTATTTTTTTGACGATATTTCCCATATATTCCACTATCGCCGTATGCGCGCGAGCGCGGAGTCAAGTTTTCGACAAAAACGGCGGCGATATTTTGTAGAGCGAAGACAAACGGCCACGTAAGTTCCGGCACCGTAACCGGCGAACATCCACAAAAGGCCGTCTCGACTTTTGTATGTTCCCGACAGGCCGTCTAAGGCGAGGGCTTTCTATCATTGGCGACAACGGGGGGACACTCGCCGTCCGTTCTTTCATCATCGAGAGGGGTTATTCATGTCCGAACGTACTGTTTCCACCGCCCAGCGCGGCCGTATGCTGGCTTCGACCATCGGCAAGCCGGTGCTGTTCGCCGTCCTCATGTGGCTCGCTTCGGCAGCTGGTGAGATTTCGATCCCTGGCACCCCGGTGCCGATCACGCTGCAGACCTTCGTCATGATGCTGGCAGGTCTGATGCTCAGCTGGCGTCAGGCAGGCAGCGCGGTGGTGCTGTATCTGGCCGCCGGCGCGGCCGGGCTGCCGGTGTTCGCCGGCGGCGCCTCCACCGCCGCCCTGTTCGGCCCGAGCGCGGGCTTCCTGATCGGCTTCCTGCCGGCCGTAATCGTCACCGCCCTGCTGCGCGGCAAGGCGCGTCTTGACTCGGCTCCGCACGCCGCGCTGACCGCCGTCCGCTACTTCGGCGCCTCACTGGCCGGCAACCTGGTGGTGCTGTACCTGTTCGGCATCACGATTCAGTCCATGGTCATGCATGTTCCGTTCACGACCGTGGCGATTGCGTCGATGGGCTTCGTGATCGGCGATGTCATCAAGGCCGTCGTCGCGTCGCTCGCGGCGACCGGTCTGGCCAAGCTGTTCTGATTCGCGTCGCTGTTGTCGCAGCGAACGGTTCTCAATAGCGTTTGTGCGAGGATTTCTAACATTCCCGCACAAACGCTCACATGGAAGAAGCCCGGAATTCCGGGCTTCTTCCATATTTTTTGTTCATTTCGGACGGATGCAGGCTCACACCTTTCTTATTGAGAACCGTTCGCTGCGACTACAGCGGCAATACGCCGACGTCGGCCGTGTGCACGACATGGTTTTCGCCCGCATCGTCACGCACGCTCAGCGACGCGTCGGCGTTCAGCGCCGTCGCCGTACCGGTCAGCACCGAACCATCGGTGAAGCGCGCCTCAACACGACGTCCCAGCGTCCAGCACACGCGGGAGGTCTCCTCGCGCAGCCGCTCGGCGGCGGCATGCGGGTCTGCCACGAAACCGCTCAGTCGGGAACTCAGCGACCGCACGATATGCGCGGCGATCATATCACGCAGTGTCCGGGCATCGGGCAGCCCTTGCACATGCAGTTGCAGTGACGTGGACTGCTCCGTGGGCAACCGGTCGGCCGGTATCGCGAGGTTGATGCCGATGCCGATCACCAGCGCCGCGCTGTCATCGCGCCCGGGCAGCGGCACCATCTCGGTGAGGATGCCACCCAGCTTGCGTCCCTGGCAGAACAGGTCATTCGGCCACTTGAGCCGCAGACCGCAATCTTCACTGGCCACCCCACATTCGGCGAGCGCGCCCCGCAGCGCATCCAGCGCGGCAAACCCGGCGATCACCGTCAGCCAGCCGTTTACACTGCCGTCGGCGATCACGCCCGCCGGCAGCGTGGCGATGTACGAGCAGGTCATCGATTCGCCGGGAGCACTCACCCATGTGCGTTCCAGCCGGCCGCGGCCCGCGCTCTGCACATCAGTGGCCACCACGACCACACCGGCACCCCCGTCGGCCGGAGGCGCCATGGTGCCGTCGCGCAGCATCTGCCGCGCCAGCGTATTGGTCGATGCGGTTTCCGCCACCGCAATCACATTGTCAGCCACCTCGGTGGTGCGTGGCATGTTTGGAATGATTCCCCTTGCTGTTTCCGACATGCCTTCAGATTATGCCCGATATCGTCCTACGGCAAATGCCGGCAATGGCACGATCGCCGCCGTTCAAGGCGCATCGGTAGAATACCGTGACATGACCACAGCTCACATCACGGATCACTCCGCCGCCACCCCGGCCCGCGGCGGGTGCGGAGGCAGCGGCGGCAGGTCACGACGCGCCACCGGCACCGCCCTCGCGCGTCTCGCGACCGTGGCGCGATGGACGCTGGCCGTCGCGGCCTGCCTGTGGATCGCCTTGTGCGTGGCGGTGGGGCCGCTCTACTGGGCAGACTCCTCGATCGCGGATTTCGGCGCGGTGAACTGGTTGTTTGCCGTTGTCGGATTCCTTGTACCATTCGCCGCCGTGGTCGCGATGACTCGCTGGGCGAACGGCATACCGGTGTTCGGCTGGTCCAGCGGCAAGAACGGCCTGCATCCACGGCGCCTGATTCCGGCGGGCGCACGTCGCGCGGCCGCGCGGCTCCTGGCATCCGCTCCCGGCTCGTGGGTCAGCCGGACCGGACGGTTCCTCGCCCGGATATGCGTACGTGCCACCGACCGGTGGTGGAAAATCGCACTGATCCTGTTCATCGGCTGGCTTTGGGTGCCGACGACGCTGCTGTCCGCGTTCGGCGCCGACATCCGCTCTCAGGCTCGCGAGTTCAGCTGGGCCTGGAACCAATGGACCGGCCTGGATCAGCCGTATATCGGATTCTTCTCATTCGTGCCGATGGACATCTATCCGACCGCGCACTACATATGGCCGTCGAATCCGACATACCTGACCGATCAGCACAACATCGTGCTGACGGTACTGTATGGTGCCGTGCTGTCGGTCTCCCGGTATTTCACCGATTCCAACGACGTCGGATTCGTGGTGCTGTCATCCGCGCAGTTCCTGTTCGCCGCGTTCTGCTGCGCCGCCACCGCCAACCGGTTCTTCAACCTGCCGTGGCTGCCGCGCCGCGCCGGCATTGACTTCACGCATCCCGAACGCGGGCCGATGGCACTGGTCATGCTTGATTTCGCGCATCCGGAGCGCGGGTACGCCTCCCCCGGCTTCGCGGCGCGGGCATGTGCCGGGAACGGACGCCTGCCCGAAGGTGCCTCGGGATGGTTCTCGCGTCTGGTGATTATCCTGTTCTTCCTATGCTGTCCGCTCGCGGTGTTCTCGACGATCTCGCTGACGAAATCGCCTCTGTTCGCGTTCTCGTTCGTGTGGGCGTTCGGCGTGTGGTACGAGCTGTTCCGTACGTGGCGAGGCAAGGGCGACAAGGTGGTCAGGCTGCGCCGTCGCAGCCTTATCGCATTGATCCTGGCCTGCGTGGTGATGCTGGCGAGCGCGAAGTACGCTTGGTACATCATCGTGCTGCAGCTGATTCTTGCGCTGCTTTCCGACCATCGCCGCTGGAAGGCGTACGTCGTCGCGTTGCTGCTGCCGGTCATCGTGCTGCATGGCGGCGTCGTGATGCTGACCCGCACCGGTGCGATCATCAGCGGCGATCCGATCGAAAGCCACGGCGTCCAGCTGCAGCAGATCGCCCGCATCGCCAAGCGCAATCCGGGCAGCATACCGCAGTCCGCCAGGGAGGAGATCGCGCCGATCTTCAATCTCGATCAGATGGCCGACGCCTACCAGCCGCAGGATGCCGACCCGGTGAAGTCGTCCGGTATCCAGTCGAAGAAGGTGAGCTACCGCTGGCGGTCGGTCACGCAGAAGGACATAGCCCGGTTCAATAGCACCTGGTGGCAGATCGTCAAGGCCGATCCCGTCACCGCCATCGACGCGCTGCTGGCGAAGTGCTTCGGCTATTTCAACCCGATGGATCAGCCGTACGTGTCGATGGATTACTACGTGACCAGCGATTATGTGACAGACCAGACCACGTGGATCAAATACTGGTGCAGCGAGTGGCGGCAGTCCATCGCCGAGGGCGCAAAGCAGTTCGGTGAGATTCCGGTGCTGGGATGGGTGGCTCACGGCAACCTGTATGTGATGATGACGCTGCTGATCGGCGCGGCCGAAGTGGTGCTTCGCCGGTGGCGCACACTGGTCATGCATCTGCCGCTGCTGCTGCTCATGGGCGTGATGATCACCGCGCCCGCGAACAATTTCGAGCGACATATGCTGCCGGTGGCGTTCGTGTTCGGATTCGTGGTGCTCACGTTCTGGCGGGAGTCGCAGCGGGCGCGGCGCAACGCGGACATCCGGTGACGACTGGTGACGCTTGCAGACGGTTCGGCTATGCTGGACGGTATGACCGATTTCGACACGGAGCATGGTTCCGTTGACTTTCTTGACCTGCTGAGCAGTGGTTCCGCTCAGGATGACGCCGATTCCCGACTGGAATCGGTGGCGTTCGCGTGTCTGGTCAATGGGTTGGCGGATGAGCGTGCCGCGGCGATTCTGGGGATTCTTGATTTTTCGGATGATTTTCTGTGCTTTGCCATCGGTGGCAAGCCGTTGCACACGATGGCGGGCACAAGGGCCGCGATCCGCAGGACCGTGCATGATCTGGGCGGCGGGCCGTGCGTGACGGGGACGACGAACGGTCTGTGCGTGGCGCTGATCATGCCGCGTGCGGCGGCGACGCCCGATGTGACGTGTACCAATACGCTGTCGGCGTTCTCGACGAAGGCACCGGTGTGCCTGGGACCTTTGCGCCGCGGTGTCGAGGGTGCCTGCCGCACGGTGCAGGCGGTCCATTCGGCGATTGCGGCGGCTCCCGCATTGCCGCAGGTTCCGCGCCCGATGCGTGCCGATGACGTGCTGCCTGAGCGGGCGCTGCTGGGAGATCAGGATGCCGTGGACGAGCTGGTGAATACGGTATATGCCAGTCTGCAGACGGCGGGGCCGGACGATCCTACTTTGGAAACCGTGTCCACGTTCCTGCGCAACGGCGGCTCGTTGGAGACCACGGCCAAGGAATTGAGCGTACACCCGAACACGGTGCGGTACCGTTTGAAGCGGGCCGCCGAAACCACTGGCTGGGACGCCGCCGACGCGCGCGAAGCCTACGTGTTACGCACCGCCATCGCCCTGGGCCGCATGCATACCGCCTGAGCGCACCGCGACTGAGGAGCAACGCCGGCAACGCGCCACCACACAACACACCCCTGAACACGCCGCGATGCGCGCGGTACCAAGACGCACTGAAGGAAGCGGTACAAAGGTACCGCGACTGAGACGCAACGCAGGTAACGCGCCATCGCGGTGTGTTCAGGCGTGTTCAGAAGAGGCGAAGGGAATCATCTTCCCTACCCTTCATCTCGTCATAATCGAGGATGAGGCATTCGAAACCGCGGTCCTGGGCGAGGACGCGGGCCTGAGGGGTGATGGTCTGGGCGGCGAAGATGCCGTGGACGGGGGCGAGGAGGGGGTCGCGGTTGAGGAGCTCGCAGTAGCGGGTGAGCTGCTCGACGCCGTCGATGCCGCCGTGGCGTTTGATCTCGATGGCGACGTGCTCGCCGTCGGCGTTGAGGGCCATGATGTCGACGGGGCCGATTGCGGTGGGGTATTCGCGGCGGATGAGCTTGGAGCCGGGGCCGATGCGGTCGATCTGTTCGGAGAGATAACGCTGGAGGTGGTCTTCGACGCCGTCCTTGATGAGGCCGGGATCGATGCCGAGGTCATAGGTGGTGTCGGAGTAGACGTGGTACAGGGAGACTTCCAAGACGTCGCTGGTCTTGTCGGCGCAGACGCGAAGGATATGCTCGGGGGTAGGCCCGTCCGCGGCCTCAACAGAGTCCGGGGTGACGTCCTTCAAAGTGCAGGGCGCAGCCATCCAGTTGAGCGGCTTGTATGAGCCGAGTTCGGAGAAGATCAGCAGACTGTTGTCGGCCTTTATGAGCAGAACGCGCTTCGCGGGAGGAAGCGACGCACTGAGGCGACCGGAATATTCAGCAGAGCAATCAGCAACAATAACGCGCACGTCACACCAGTGTACAGTACGCGCGGAAGGGAGGGAGCGCCTCTCGGACCAGTAACAGGCACGAAACGTACGGCCGCGCCGACAGCGCGGGCGTATCGAACGCCAAAATACGGGTTGAAATCGCCGTTCTGAACAATTCCCCGTGTGAAATCGCCGTTTTTGGATCCTGAAACGGCGATTTCACACGGGGAATTGCGGATTTCGGCTATTTCAACCCGTATCTTGGCGGGAATGGTGGAGTGCGCCGGGCATTGACGGAGAGGGGGATAACACCGAGTAGATAACACAAAAAGGGCGCCGCCTGCGGGATGCAGACGACGCCCAGTGCGAGCGCAACGGCACAGCCGCTGCCGTGCCGAAGAGCTCGCTATTCGATACCGGGTCCTTCAGTGCGGACCACGTCACGGCCGCGTTCGACGGCAACCGTGAGCTTGTTGAAATCGAAGGAGATGAATCCGTCACTGACCTCGAACGCATGGCGCTCGCCTGCGGGATCCACGACCGAAACCGTGCCTCCCTTGATCACCGTGAGCACCGGCTCGTGGTCGGCCAGAATACCCATCTCGCCTTCGGAGGCGGGGATGGTGACGGACTTCGCCGTGCCGTGCCACACCGGGTGATCGGCGGCGACGATGTTGACCTGCATCAGGGCCTTTGACGATTCAGCCATCACTCACCAAGTTCCTTCTGCAGATCGTGCCACTTCTTTTCGAGGTCATCGATGCCGCCGATGCCGGAGAACGCCTGCTCCGGGACGTCGTCGTAAACGCCGTCGCAGATGCGGGTGAAGGCCTCGATGGTCTCGTCGGCCGGCACGTAGGAGCCCGGACGACCGGTGAATTTCTCGGCCACGTAGAAGTTCTGGCCGAGGAACTGCTCGATGCGGCGGGCGCGGTTGACGGTGGTCTTGTCCTCTTCCGAAAGCTCGTCGATACCAATCAGGGCGATGATGTCCTGCAGCTCCTTGTTACGCTGCAGAATGGCCTTGACGCGGTTGGCGCAGTCGTAGTGGGCCTGGCCGACGTAACGCGGATCAAGGATTCGCGAGGTGGAGCTCAGCGGGTCGACGGCCGGGTAGATGCCCTTGGATGCGATGTCACGAGAAAGCTCGGTGGTCGCGTCCAGGTGGGCGAAGGTCGTCGCCGGGGCCGGGTCGGTGTAATCGTCGGCGGGCACGTAGATGGCCTGCAGCGAGGTGATGGAGTGGCCTCGGGTCGAGGTGATGCGCTCCTGGAGGGAGCCCATCTCGTCGGCCAGGTTCGGCTGGTAACCCACGGCGGAGGGCATGCGGCCCAGCAACGTGGAGACCTCGGAGCCGGCCTGCGTGAAGCGGAAGATGTTGTCGATGAACAACAGCACGTCCTGGTTCTGCACGTCGCGGAAGTACTCGGCCATGGTCAGTGCGGTCAGCGGGACGCGCAGACGGGTGCCCGGCTGCTCATCCATCTGGCCGAAGACCAGTGCGGTCTTCTCCAGAACGCCGGCCTCGCCCATCTCGCCGATGAGGTCGTTGCCCTCACGGGTACGCTCGCCGACGCCGGCGAACACGGACACGCCGCCGTGGTTCTGGGCGACGCGCTGGATCATCTCCTGGATCAGCACGGTCTTGCCGACGCCTGCACCACCGAACAGACCGATCTTGCCGCCCTGCACGTACGGGGTCAGCAGATCGATGACCTTGATGCCGGTTTCGAACATCTGGGTCTTGGACTCCAGCTGGTCGAATGCCGGCGGCTTGCGGTGGATGGGCCAGCGTTCGGTGACCTTGATGGTCTCGTCGGCCTTCTTGTTCAGCACGTGACCGGTCACGTCGAACACGTGGCCCAGGGTCACGTCGCCGACGGGCACGGAAATCGAGCTGCCGGTGTCGTGCACCGAAGCGCCGCGGACGAGGCCGTCGGTGGGCTTCAGGGCCACGGCGCGCACGGTGGAGTCGCCAAGGTGCTGCTCGACCTCAAGCGTGATCGTGTGCGCGGTCTCGCCTTCCTCGTGAGCGCCGGTGTTGGTCAGCTCGACGGTCAGGGCGTTGTAGATATCGGGCAGGTGGCCCACCGGGAATTCGACGTCGATAACCGAACCCTGGATACGCGTCACACGTCCATTGATCGGCTCTGCAGCCGTCTCGGGAGCCGCTGTGGTCTGATTGTCAGCCATATGCGTTCCTACTCTTCCTTTGTGTTCAGCGCGTCGGCGCTGCCGATGATTTCGGTAAGTTCCTGGGTGATGGACGCCTGACGGGAGGCGTTCATCTTACGGGTCAGCGAGTCGATCAGGTTACGCGCGTTCTCCGTCGCCGTGTGCATGGCGTTCTGCCTGCTCGCGGTCTCGGACGCGGCCGCCTCCAGCAGGCATTCGTGAATACGCGACTGGATGTACTTCGGCAGGATGGCATCCATCACCTTGTCCAGGCTGGGCTCGAAACGGTACAACGGGCGCACCTTGGAGCTGGCGGCGTTGTCGCCCTCGCTCTCGCGCGACATGCCCGGGCCGGATTCGACCTTGGCCTCGACCACTTCGACGGGAAGCATACGCAGCACGCGCACCTTCTGCACCACCATGTTGATGAACTCGGTGTAGACGATGTAGAGCTCGGAGACCCCGCCCTGGCTGGCCGGCTTCATGTAGGCGGTCATCAGTGCGTTGGAGATGGCCTCGGCGATTTCAACGCCCGGCTTGTCGGTATCCCCCTCCCACGTGTCGGCGATTGCGCGGTTGCGGTACTTGTAGTACGTCACGCCGCGCCGGCCATACACGTAGAGTTCCGGCTGCTTGCCGGCGTCGTCGAGTCGCGTGAGCAGTTCCTCGGTCTCACGGATGATCGACGAGGTGTATGCGCCGGCCATGCCACGATCCGCCGTCAAGGCGAGGACGGCAACCTTGGGGTTGTCCTCCTCCTTCTTGACAATCGGATGCGTGATACGGGTGTGGGCTACCACAGCCTGAACGGCATCGAAAATCGCATCGGCGTACGGCTTCGCGTTCAGGGCCACGTCACGGGCCTTGGCGATATGCGAAGACGCGATCATCTCCTGGGCGTTGAAAATCTTCTCCAGCGATCCCGTAGAGGCGATCCTGCCCTTCAATGCGAGTTGCGATCCCATGGGCTACTTCTTTTCTCCAGCCATCGGGTGCTTGGTCGGATCGTGCGCGGGCTTGTCGGCCTTGGCGATGATCTTCTCCTGCTCCACGGGCACGGGCTTGCGCGTCGAGGACTTCTTCACGACCAGCGGCTTGCCGGCCTTGGTCACGTACGTCTCGCGGAACGCTTCGACGGCCTCGTCCAAGGCGGCTTCGGTGTCAGGCGTGAAGTTCTCGGTCTCACGGATGGTCTTGAGGATGTCGGTGCTGTGCTCCAGGTAATCGAGCAGTGCGTGCTCGAACGGCAGCACGTCGCCCAGCGGCAGATCATCCATCTTGCCATGGGTGCCGGCCCACACGGAGACGACTTCCTGTTCCATCGAATACGGCGAGAACTGCGGCTGCTTGAGCAGCTCGGTCAGGTGCGAGCCACGGTTCAGCTGGTTCTTGGACGCGGCGTCCAGATCAGACGCGAACATCGCGAAGGATTCCAGCGAACGGTACTGCGCCAGCGAGATCTTCAGCGTGCCGGAGACCTTCTTCAGGGCCTTGGTCTGTGCGGCGCCACCGACTCGGGAGACCGAGATGCCGACGTCCACGGCGGGACGCTGGTTGGCGTTGAACAGATCGGACTGCAGGAAGATCTGGCCGTCGGTGATGGAGATCACGTTGGTCGGGATGTACGCGGACACGTCGTTCGCCTTGGTCTCGACGATCGGCAGGCCGGTCATGGAACCGCCACCCAGATCGTCGGAGACCTTCGCGCAGCGTTCGAGCAGACGCGAATGCAGGTAGAAGACGTCGCCAGGGTACGCTTCACGCCCCGGCGGGCGGCGCAGCAGCAGCGAGATCGAACGGTAGGCTTCGGCCTGCTTCGACAGGTCGTCGAAGACGATGAGCACGTGCTTGCCGTGGTACATCCAGTGCTGGCCGATGGCCGAGCCGGTGTACGGCGCGATGTACTTGAAGCCTGCGGAATCGGAAGCCGGGGAGGCCACGATGGTGGTGTACTCCATGGCACCGGCCTCTTCGAGGCTCTGGCGCACGGATGCGATGGTCGAACCCTTCTGACCGATGGCCACGTAGATGCAGCGCACCTGCTTCTTCGGGTCGCCCGTCTCCCAGTTCTTCTTCTGGTTGATGATGGTGTCGATCGCGATTGCGGTCTTGCCGGTCTGGCGGTCTCCGATGATGAGCTGACGCTGGCCGCGGCCGATCGGCGTCATCGCGTCGATGGCCTTCAGGCCGGTGGACAGCGGTTCGTCGACGGGATGACGGTGCATAACGTCAGGAGCCTGGGCTTCGAGGATTCGACGCCCTTCAATGCCCTTGATTTCACCCAGACCATCGATCGGGTTGCCCAGCGGGTCCACGGTGCGGCCGAGATAGCCGTCGCCGACGGGCACGGAGAGCACTTCGCCGGTGCGTCGGACCTCCTGGCCTTCCTCGATGCCTGCGAAATCGCCGAGGATAACCACGCCGATCTCACGGGCGTCAAGATTGAACGCCAGGCCGAGCGTGCCGTCCTCGAAGGTCAGCAGCTCGTTGGCCATGCAACCAGGCAGTCCCGTCACGTGCGCAATGCCGTCGCCGGCCGTCGCGACATAGCCCACTTCCTGGGTGGGGGTGTCACTCGGCTTGTACGACTCGACGAAATCATCGAGCGCCTTGCGTATCGTGGCGGGATCAATGGTAAGTTCTGCCATGATCACTCCTTATTGTTGGAAAATTTCATGTCGGGCTCCGTCGCCGCGTGTGGCGCGGCCCGGAACCGTATCGTCAGGCTTTCGCCTTTACCGTGCGGTGCAGCTGCTGGAGCTGGGCGACCACGGTGTTGTCCGTGACCTCGTCGCCGACCTGGATGCGCATGCCGCCGAGGACCGTGGGGTCGACGACCGAGTTGATGTGCACCGGATGGTCGAGCTTCGCGGAATATACGTCGGTCAGTCGCTTGATCTGGTCGATGTTCAGCGGCGACGCGGTGGTCACGGTAATCATCGACTCGCCCATATGGCGCGAGAACTTGTTGATCAGCCACTGGATGGTCTCCAGATAGCGCCGGTTGCGCGGGTTGCACGCGGCGTGTTCCGCCAGCCGGAGCGTGACCTCGTTGAACTCGGTCTTGCCCAGCACGGCGTTCAGCAGATCGATGCGCGCCTTGGCGGGTACGCTGTCGTCATTGAGCTTCGAACGCAGAACCGGCAGGTTGAGCAGCGCGGAATGCAGCTCGGCCAGTTCCACGGACACGCGCAGGGTGACGCCCGCGGCATCCGCGTAGTACATCATGGCGTCAACGCCGAAGTCTTCGACGGCGTTGGCGATGTGCGCGGCACGGCTCCATTTGCGACCGACCAGATCGCTCATGATCTCCAGGGTCATGGGATGGGCCTGGGCACCGATGAGCTCCTTGAGCACGCCGATCTTGTCGTCGACCGGACGTGACGGATCGGTGAGAGCGCGTTCGAGCTGCACGGTGTGGTCAAGCACGTTGGTGATCGTGAACAGTTCGTTGCCGATACGCCATGCGTCCTTGCCGGTCGAGCGCAGCTTGGGCGCCAACTCGTCACGCGAAACGCGATCCGAGATGCGGGATGCCTCTCCTCGCATTGGTCACCTCCCTTTCCGGAACGCCGGAATCACTTCTTGTCGTTCGTGTCCAGGTCGTCGATCATCTTGTCGATCATCGAGGACTGCACGTCGTCGCTTTCAAGCTTGGCACCGAGAATCTTGCCGGCCAGGGCCGTGGCAAGAGTACCGACTTCGCCCTTGAGGGAGACCAGCGCCTGCTGCTGCTGCGACTCGATAGAGCGCTGCGCGTTGGCGGTGATCTGGGCGGCGTCGGACTCCGCGCGGGAGCGTGCGTCGGCGATGATGTGGGAAGCTTCGGCACGGGCGTCGTCACGAATCTTGGAGGCTTCGACGCGAGCGGTGCTCAGCTGGGCCTCGTACTTGCTCTTGGCGGCGTCGGCATCCTTCTTGGACTGCTCTGCCTTGGCGATGTTGCCTTCGATCTTCGCCGCACGCTCATCGAAGATGGCGTTGAATTTCGGCATGAAGAACTTGTGGAAGAACAGCGCGACGATGACAAGGATGATCAGGGACCACACGATGTCGTAGACCTGCGGAATGAACAGCTTGAGGCCGTCACTTGCGGCTATTGTCATCATGAAGCCCTCCTTTCAATGTCGAATAAACGTGTGAATCGTCGCCTGTCGTCTCACTTAACGATCAGGGCGGCCACGAAGCCGAGCAGACCCAGCACCTCGACCAGTGCGAGGCCGATGAACATGATCATCTGGATCTTGCCGCTCACCTCGGGCTGACGGGCGGTGGACTCCATCGCCTTGCCGAACAGGATGCCCAGGCCGAGGCCGGGGCCGAGGGTCGCGAGGCCGTAGCCGATGACGGAAAGGCTGCCGGTGACCTGAGCGAGAGTAATGATGTCCATTTCTGTTTCCTTTCTAACGTAACCGTTAAAAAAACTTGGTTAATTTCTTCAGTTGTCTCGGGAATTGCAAAGTATTCGTATTGTCCGTGGTGAGTCTCACGCGGGTGCGGCTCATTCCTCCGGGTAGCTCATGCTGATGTACACCGTCGAGAGGATGGCGAACACGTAGGCCTGCAGGAAGGCGACGAACGCCTCGAACAGGGTGAGCACCAAACCGAAGACGAACCACAGCGCGCCGACGGGGATGCCGGCAAGCTTATTGGTCGCGTCGATGACCCAGTACTGTGCAAACGCCAGGCAGGATGCCACGAGCAAGTGCCCGGAGATCATGTTGGCGAACAGACGGATGGTCAGCGATGCGGGGCGGATCAGCACCAGCTCGCACAGCTGGATCGGCGCCAGCAGGATGTACACCGGCCACGGCACTCCCTTGGGGAAGCACTCGTCGCGGATGTAGCCCCACAGGCCCTTCTCGCGTGCTGCGGTGATCCAGTACTGGATGAGCACCCAGACCGCGAACACCAGCGGCATGACCACTGTGGCGGTGGCCGCCATGTTCATGCCGGGGATGATGCCGCACAGGTTGAACACAAAGATCGTGAAGAACAACGTCGAAATCATCGGCACGTAGCGCTTGCCGCGCAGCTCGCCCATGACCTGATATACGACGCTGTCGCGCACGAAGTCGATGCCCATCTCGACCACGCCTTGCCAGCGGCCGGGGATGAGCTTGGCGCGCTTCGCCGTGATACCGAGCACCACGAGAAGCACCACGGTCGCCACGATGCGGATCAATATGATGCGATTGATCGCGAAGGGGGTTCCCTGGAACAGGATCTCGGGAGGAAGAAAATCATTGACCGTTGGCAGTTCGGGACCGCTGTCGGCCGCCAATAGTGCGCCCGTACCGACCGCATCTACCATATCGCGCCTCCTGCTCTCATTATCAGCTGTCAGTTTAGCCCAACGGTTGAGGCGAATGTGACGTTTGGATATCGTCCGTCCAGCCGTTATCGAAGCTGCCCGGGCATAAGACCGACCAACCGGAGTTCCTGCCCAGACATTCCGCTCCGAATGACTAAGTGATTATCCTATGACCACCTTGGACAACACGCAACATGCCTTATTTTTCAAGGGCTGTACGGCGTTTCTTCTCCAAATTTGTGAGCGTTAACATATTGGTCATTGTCTCATTATTTGGACATTTTTTTAAACACCGCTCATAAGGCATGGACAAAAGAGGCGGTATTCCACCTATTGAGCACGGCGATGGCCCTCTTTTGTACGCCATGTGGACACCAAACCGTGCTAATGCAACAAATCTCGAATCTCCGCCCAATTACAGCGGGATTCCGAGGTCATCTGCGCCCTCCAGATCCGAAAGACCATCAGCGGGAGCCGACCGGGATGGTCCCAGATCCCCGTCAAACGACCGCAGCGCAGGCGAGAACCATCATTCGCCACGTATCACGCCGTAGTCGTCATGGACGAACGGTGAGAAATCGTCCTTGCGCGGGCCGGCGGGCGCGTGGCGGAAACGATCGATGCCAAGCCGGCGCTCCGCCCGCAATCCGGGCACTTCGGTGAGATCGTACGGCGTGGTCTGATACACCCAGTTCAGCCAATTGCGCCACAGCAGATTCGCGTGCGATCGCCATGCGAACAACGGCTCAAGGTGCGGATCGTCATGCGGGAAGTAGTTGTGCGGGAACGGGACGTTGCTCATCCCCTTCGCCATGTCGCGCTCGTACTCCTCCTGGAGCGTCGTCTTGCCGTACTCCCAATGGCCGAGAGCGAACACTTCGGAGAAATCGCGAGTGGCGATCAGGCCAGGCCCGGACTGCGGACCCCAAGTGAGCACTTGCAAGTCGGGATTCGCCGCCACGTCGGCCTCGTTCACACCCGCCAGACGGGAGTGCGGCTGCAGCGCGATCTCGTCGAAACCATTGGTCAGGAAGCAGTACTCGTCCTGCAGGTACTGCGGGAACACCCCGAATATCTTCTCCGGCAGGTCAACCTTGCGCACGCCATACCGGTAGTTGAGCGCCCCCATCGCGCCCCAGCACAGGTACATGGTGGAGAACACGTGGGTGCTCGCCCAGTCGAGAATCGACTTGAACTCGTCCCAGTAATCGACCTGTTCGAACGGCAGGTGCTCGACCGGGGCTCCGGTGACGACGAAACCGTCATAGTAGTTGTCGCGGAAGGCATCCAGCGTCTCATAGAACTTGACCAGGTGATCGTGACTGACATGGGTCGGTTCGTGGGTGGATGTCTTCATGAAGTCGATTTCGACCTGCAGCGGCGATTTGGAGATCAGGCGCAGCAGCTGCGTCTCGGTTTCGACCTTCTTGGGCATCAGATTCAGGATCACCAATTTGAGCGGTCGCACACGCTGGCGCTCCGCCTCGGGCTTCTCCAGGGCGAAGATGCGTTCCGAGTCGAGGATGGCACGCGCGGGCAGGCCGCTTGGGATCTTGATAGGCATGTTCTTATTATGGCAATGGCCGGGATATTGATACGCCGTCAGGTTATCGCCATGAGTTATGACCGGTTATCAATCCCGGCATTTCACTCAGCGCAAAAATCCGACACGCCGATTTGACAATCTTGCATTCTCCCCTATCTTAGATAGAGCTGTTTGAAAACAGCCGGCGCGGGGTGGAGCAGCTCGGTAGCTCGCTGGGCTCATAACCCAGAGGTCCATGGTTCAAATCCATGCCCCGCTACCAATTGACCGCCGTTCCCGGAATCATCCGGGACGGCGGTTTTTTGCATTTGCAGGACTTTTGCCGCCGTCAAATTAACGTCAGTAAGATCGTTAAGCGTTACGCCAAGATAATTCGCAACTTTCACCATGTCGTCAAAGGTCCACGGATAGCCAATCTTGAGCATGCGCGAGAACGACTGCGGAAACTTGCCAAGAATCGCCGCCACATCCTTCTTGGGGATATGACGGACAGAAATAATCATGTTGATGTTCGTTATAGCCACATCGCCGGCCGCCATGCTGGCGGTGCTGGGCATTGTTATTGTTGCTGTCATAGGTTCCATATTAAACACAGTTGTTTAACTTTGCAACACGCCGAGAATTGCCAAACATGCACATTGGGCTGTAATACTTAACATGTGAGTTTAGCTAAGAACGTCAGAGTTACAGCAAATGTGCGATACTTACTCCGGCAAAACCGAGTTACGCAGCGCGACCTTGCTGCCGCTCTCGGTATGCATGAGCAGACCTTTTCCAACAAAATGTGCGGCACGCGACCGTTCACCTTGCGCGACTTGACCCGCATTGCTGATTTCTTCGATGTGAGCGTCGATTTCCTTCTTGGTCGTTCTGATTATGCGAAACCGTTGGAGGTGGCGTGATGGCTGGCGTGGAACGTGTGTCGGTGCATGTAAGCCGTCTGGCGCATTGCCCTGATGTGTTCTTCGTCGAGTTCTCTCGTGCCGGTTCTGTGGGGAACCTCGTTGTTCCTCTGGATCGTTCCGAGGCCGAAGCGTTGCGCGACGAGCTTGGCGAAGCGCTGTCGGGCCGGATTACGGAGGCCCCGGATGTTAGTTGATGGTTTTAATGATCTCCACGGGTTCAGGGCATCCGTCCCAGACGATGGTGAATTTGATGGGGTAATGGGCTTTGCCGTCCCCGTCCTCCACGTGTCCGTCAAAGAACGCGGTGCCGCCTTGTTGACGCTCCTCTCGCAGTTTCGGCAGTCCAAGGTTGAAGAAGTGGACGTCGGGCAGCCCCCATGGTTCGCTATCGGTTCTTCCAAGATAGTTGTTCCATGTGTTCGTGTAGGTTCCCTCGACCGCTTCGGCAAACACGGAGATGTTACGCGCAGGGCCTCCGATGTTGGTAAGGACGAAGCGCGACCCGCTTTCGTCGATGTCGATTCTGAACTTGGGCGGCATGGGAGGCTTGAGAGTCGCCGACGTTGTTGCTGGAAACATGGTGTCTATTTCGTCATTCGTGATTGGCGTCGCAGGCCCTTCCGCTGGTGTTTCCTTCCGGGACGCTTTGCTAACGAGGCCAATAAGTTTTTTGACGATGAACGCACCCGCCCCACCGATGATTGTCAATATTGCGCAAATCGCCATGACCCAGTTCGGGTCACCCATGTCGATGTTTTGAAACCAATTCGTAATTCCATTCATGACGTTCAATCTACAACCGGAGGTGTCTCGTGCCGTATTTGAAGCCTGAGTCCACCAGCGACACGTTTGACGTGTTTTGCAGGGTGACCGATGGTGGCAATCCTTATCGTTTCCATGTCCTCGCGGACATCCGTGGGCAGTTGTTGGACGTGGATGGGTTGTCGATGGGTGAGTTGGTGACGGTCAATCGTGAGATTGCCAGGGCCATCAGGGAGGCGAAGCATGCGCGCCATCTGTAGGACCGTGCTACGTGGCCTGTGCGTCGTGGCTGTGTTGCCGTCGGTGCTGCTGGCGGTTGGTTTGTGCGCGTTCTGGCGGTGGCTGTGGGACGACGATGACGAGAGGAGTCGGTATGGGTACGGCTACTAGGGTCTGCGTGGATAATTACGAGGCCTATCCGGGTATCTTCCGTGTGTCGTTCGACTCCGGTGATGTTCGCGCGGCGGTGGTGCTGACCCGCCCGCAGTTGGAGCAGTTGCGCTCGTGCGTGACTGATTCGTTGGCTCATGACGATGCGGTGCGGCGAAGACGCGGCGGCGATCTGTGACGGCTTGCGCCGTCGATAACCGAATATGCCTTTGACCACGCCGACCGTCGGTTGCGTGCGAGGCGTGATGAAGCACCCGGCCGCGCCTTGCCCAGCGCGTTACAAACACACCACGTGTGGCGTGGTGGTTGAAGCGTCCCTAGCGGGGAGGCGTGCGGGTTGCAGCTAAACCACGTGTCGTGTTCCCAGGGACGAAAGCGGCACCATCGACCCCATGCGTGGGGTGGCACGTGCGTTGACCTTCGTCGCGGCCTTGCGCCGCTGACCATATGCGACGGCCTTGGCTCCAAGCCGAAATGCTTCACATGTGGGAACCCTTCGGGAAGAACGGGAATCAGGAACCTTCTTGATTCTTGTTTTCCCGCCTTATGGTTCCCCGCTCTAACCTTCCACCATCCGAAATTCATTGATTCCATCGATTACAGGACTTACCCACTTAACCGCCTACGAGCTGATTGGAGAACATCATGGGTTATGCAGTTGATTACGTGCCGACAAGGGAACGAAGGAAGATTAAGAAGAAGTACCGCCGTGAGCATGTGACCAGCAAGGCGGTCAGGGCTCGGGATATGAGGAACGCGGTTCGGTGGAATCTGCCGACGCTAGAACATGATACGACCGGTACCGCTACTGTCGATCGTTCCATCGTCATCAATCTGCTTCGTTTGGACCGTATCAGCCCGACCGCCGACCCTACCGGGGACCATGCGATGCAGCAGCTGGTCAGCGAGGGCATTGTGCCCAAGCCTTTTCGCATCGCCGGTAACTACGGGTTCGACCGCGACGACCTGATCACGTCGCTCAAGGCATGGGTTGGTCTGCTGTGAACCCGCGCGTGAAACTCACCGTCAGCCAGGCCGCAAGGTATCTGCATGTGTCGCGGCGCACGATGCAGCGGATGCGGGACCAGGGCACGGGGCCGGCGTACTTCCGAAGCGGCGAGGCCCCGAACTCCCCGATCCTGTACGAGCTGGCCGACCTTGACATGTGGCTCGCCGCACGGAAGGAGCGATAGCCATGGGCAGAAGGCAGGTCATCGACCCGTGCGTGCGCGCCGAGGTCATCGCCACATACGGCAACACCTGTTGGCTGGGGTTGCCGGGATGCACCGTGGTGGGCGAGGAGGACGACCACATCGTGCCCCACTCGCACGGCGGCAAGGCGACCGTGGCCAACATCCGCCGCGCCTGCAAGCACTGCAACGCCAGCCGACAGGACCGCGTGCTGTACGGATACGGCGCGAGGTTGCACATGATCGTGTGCCCGCCGGGTTGCGACGCGACAGCGCTGGACTACATCACCGAACACAGCAGAAGCACGGACCCAGTGGTGGCCTACTCGTATCTGGCCGACGCGATGGGCGTGGCCGAGACCGAATCGCGCGCCGAGCGCGTGGCCGTGGGCATGGCATGGAGCGCCGCGTACCGCAGCTTCACCACATGCGCGGAACCGTTGGACGTGTGGTGCGTGCGCTCGTTCCCGTCCAGCCGCCGCCACCCGCGAATGCTGGACGAGTGGCTGGCCCTGGACTACGACATCCACGTGATGGATGTGGACTACTCCGAGGCGTGGAGCCGCGCCGTCACCGAGGACGAGCGCGTGCTGGTGCGCCGATGGTACTCGCTGCATCTCTCGCAGGCGCTGGTGGATGCAAGGCAGGCCGCCCGGCGGGCCCGTCTCACGGCCTTGGGCCTTCGCTCCGACGCCGAACAGCCCGCCGCGCGGCCGGAGTGGTGAACGCGGTTTTTTAAACTCGCCGGCCTCGACCAAGACCCCGCGCCCAGTTTTTTCTCCCCCCAACCCAAGAATAAAAAAGCCGGAAAACGTTGGAATATCAACGTTTTTCCGGGTATCGCTCTTCAAAAACACAAGATACACCTTTTTTATGATTGGAGCAAACCACGTATGATGCTCGAAGGATTCGACGAGGACACCGGCCGGAACATCGGCCCGCAGGAGCAGGCCACGCGCCGCATCGTCAAGGACTTGGAGGAATCGCACCCGGAATACGACCCCATCCGCGATGGTCTTTGCCAGGCCATGCTCTCCCTTGCGGCCAACATCGACAGCCAGAACCGGGCGGGCCGTGAAATCAGCCGCAACATGGCGCAGTACATCGACGCCCTGTGGAAGATTCGCGACATGTATCCCGCCGAGGTCGTCGCGGACGACGACGTGGAGGCCGCGTGGTCGGGAGGTGTCGGCGATGCTGATTAGGGGCGGCACCCGGCGCGACGAGACGCGCAGGACGTTGGGGCCGCGATTGGCGGGCATCGCGGCGATGATGGGCACGCCGCTGATCCCGTGGCAACGCTACGTGGCGGACGTGGCCTGCGAGATCGACGAAGACACCGGCACCTTCCACTACGACACCGTCGTGATCAGCACGCCGCGCCAGTGCGGCAAGAGCGCGCTGGTGGACTCGTCGGATACGTTCAACGCATCGCTCGGCCGTCGCCGGCGCATTGCCTACGCGGCGCAGACCGGCAAGGACGCCGAGGACCATTTCAAGGAGTACGCCGAACTGATGCAGGGCACGCGCCTGATGCAGAAGGTCCGTAAGTTCCGGTTCTCCAACGGCGGCATGAGCGTGAGCTTCACGAACGGCAGCACGATAAGCCCCATGGCCATGACCAAGATAGCCGGCCACGGCAAGCAGATGGACAAGGTCACCATCGACGAGGCGTTCTCGCTGACGAAGGAGGCCGGCGACACCATCATGGACGCCATCATCCCGACCATGAACACGCGGCTTATGCGCACCGGGGTGGCCGCGCAACGGTGGATAACCTCGACCGAGGGCAACGCCGACAGCACCTATTTCAACCCGCTACTGGACGGTTTGCGCGCCGGCGACGTGCCCGAACGCACTTGCTGGTTCGATTTCGGGATACCCGAGGACGCCGACCCCGAGGACCTGGACGTGGTCATGCGCTACCATCCCGCCGCCGGCTACCTGTGGTACAAACCACAGCTCAGGGACTTCCGCGAAGGGTTCGGCGACAACGTGGCCGGTTGGGCGCGCGCGTTCGGCAACAGGCGCGACACCGGCGTTTCCGACAGGGTGATAGCGGCCGACCTGTGGGAGACCACCGCCGTCGCGCCAGTCAGGCCCGCCGAGCTCAACGGCCGGCCCATCGTGTTCGCGGCCGCCGTGGACGTGGACGCCACCAACACCAGCGTGAGCGTCGGCATCGTCAACCAGGACGGCACCGTCACCACCCAACTGCTCAAGGTGCTGGCCGGCACCGGCAACGCCCCCGACGAGATAACCCGTTTGTGCACCGACTACGCGGCACCGCTCGTGATGGACACGCGCGGCCCCAACGCCGACCTGCGCGACCGGCTCGCATCGCTCACCGACAGCTACGGCGACCCGCTCGTGAGGTTCGTGGAACTCTCCGCCGCCGACTACCTCGCGGTCGGCCAGGCCTACGTTTCCGGCTTGCAGAACCACACCGTGACCCACGCGCTCGACATGGAACTGGACATGAGCGTGGCCAAAAGCGCACGCACGTGGAGCGGCGACGCATGGCGCATCACCCGCCGTGGCTCCACCGGCCTCACGTCGCCGCTCGAAAGCTGCATGTTGGCCGCATGGGGAGCGACCCACCAGCCCGAGGAGACCACGCCGTTCATAGTCTGATGGCGCTGCTTGGCTTCGCTTGGCTTCGCTTGGCTTCACGGTGCTGGACGGCCCGCCGCCTTCGGCCCCATTCTTGTGGGCATGAACGAACGACTTGGATTCTGGCGCAGGCTCAAGCTCGCGGGCGGCATCGTCACCCGTGGCGCGGCCGCGCTCGACGACGTGCCCGACGGCATCCTGCCCCCGGCCCGCCGCGCGGAATGCGACCCGCTCACCCTGTCCACCGTGTTCCGTGGGGTCCAGGTGCTGCAGACAGCCATCACCGGCCTGCCGATCAACGAGACCCGCAACGGCATCAAGCTCGACACCGTCAGCGCTCTCGTCCAGCGCCCCGACATCAACCGTTCGCGCCGCGACTTCCTCGCCGACATGGTGGCCTCGATGGTCCTCGACGGCAACGCCTTCGTCCGCCTGGTGAGATACGGCGGCGAGATCGTGACCTGCGAGGTGCTGCCCCCGCAGCTCGTGACCGTCAGCGACGACGGCGACGACCCCGCGAGCCCGCGCCTGCACTACGGCTATCTCGGCCGCGACTACACGCCCGACGACATCGTGCACTGCAAGTTCCTCAACGTGCCCGGACGGCTCAGGGGCCTGGGGCCCATCGGCGCGGCCCGCGAAGAGGTCGAGTCCGCGCAGATGGCCCGCGACTACAAGGCCAAGTTCTACACCGATTCCAGCAACATCAAGGGATATGTGACCACCGAGCAGAAGGTCAGCCTGCCCACGTTGAAGGCGTTGAAGGACGACTGGGGCAAGGACGGCCAGGCCGGCCAGGTGCGCTTCGTCTCCGAGGGCCTGAAATACGTGCCCTTGGACCTCAAGCCCGCCGATTTGCAGTTTCTGGAGACCCAGAAGTTCGACACGACCCAGATCGCGCGGCTGTTGGGCATTCCCGCGTCCATCATGCTCGCGGCCGTCGATGGCAGCAACCTGACCTATCAGAACATCGAACAAAGCTGGATCGAGTTCGCGGACTACACGCTGGCCGCCTACGCGGGCGAGATCGAGGAACTGTTCAACCGTCTTCTGCCGCGCGGCCGCGAGGCGCGGTTCGACTGGGATTCGAGCGGCCGCACGAACACCAGCGAACGGTACGCGGCCTACGCCAGCGCTTTGGAGCACCAGTGGATGACCGTTGACGAGGTGCGCGCCGACCGGGGACTTGCCCCGTTGGCATCCACACCGGAACCAGTGAAGGAGAACCAACAGTGAACGACAGACTGATGGAACGGCGCACGCTCGACGTGCGCGGCATCCAGGTAAGGGACGCGGAAGACGGGGACGGCAGCATCCTGACCGGCATCGCCGTGCCGTTCAACACCAGGTACGCCCTGTGGGGCGACTACGCCGAGGTGTTCGACCCGGACACCGACTTCGGCTCGCGCGACAGCGTGAAAATCAGCCGGCAGCACGGCGAGCTCATCGGCCGTGTCACCGGCATGGATGCCGAGGCGGACGGACTGCACATCACCGCGAAGCTCGCCGGCACCCAGGCCGCGCGCGAGGCCATCCAGCTCGTGCGCGAAGGCGTCTACGACGGGTTCAGCGTCGGCTTCATCCCCGTGGACAACCGCGAGGTGGCCGCCGACGACGGCATCACCGAGGTGCACCGCCGCAAGGTGGACCTATACGAGGTGGCCGTCACCGGCATACCCGCGTATCCGAGCGCGGTCATCGCCACCCAGCGCGAACAATCCCACGAAAACCTGTCCGAAACCGGAAACAACCAAACCGACAACCAGAAGGAGAACCACATGGACGAGGAACTGCGCGCCATGCTCGACGGCATCCAGGAGGAACAGCGTGGCATGAAGGCCGCGCTGGCCAAGGGCGCGGCACCCGAACGCAAGACGATGGGCGGCGAATACCGCAACGCGGGCGAATACCTGCGCGCCCTCGTGGACGGCGACGAAGCGGCCGTGAACCTGTACCGCGAAGGCCGCGACCTGATCGTGACCGGCGACACCGGCAACACGAGCACCTGGATCGCGGACGACCTGCGACTGATCGAACAGCGCCGCAAGGTCATGGGCATCCTCACCCACGACAGCCTGCCCTCCACCGGCATGAGCATGGAGTACAACGTCGTGGAGACCGACACCACCAGCGTCACGGCGCAGGCCAAGGAAGGCGACACGCTCGCGTTCGGCAAGGTCTCGTTCGGCACGAAGGTGACCACCGTGGGCACCTACGGCGGCTACACCACCCTGAGCCGCCAGACCATCGAACGCTCGACCACGCCCATGCTCAACACCGCCCTGAAGGCCCTGCGCAACGCCTACGCGAAAGCCACCGAGAACAAGGTCCGCCAGTTCCTTTACGACACCATCGCCACCCAGCGCGACTCGGCCGACGAACCGAACAAGCTCGACGCGCCCGCCGCGCTGGACGCCATGACCATCGACCAGTGGGCCGGCCTCATCATCGACGCGGCCGAACTCGCCGACGACCGCAACGTCAACCTGACCCGCCTCGGCGTCAGCAAGGACGTGATGAAGGCGCTCGTGGCCCTCAAGGACTCCGGCAGCCGCTTCTTCGACCTAAGCGGCGACGGCAGCGACACGCTGGGCGACTTCGACCTGACCGGCATCGCCGGCCGCTTCCTGCGCCTTCCCGTGCAGATGCTCCCCGCCGCGCCGGCCGGCACCGCCTGCTTCATCGACCCCGAGGCCGTGACCGTCTGGGAATCCGGCGGCCCCACCCAGCTGTCCGCCACCGACCCGACCAAGCTCACCGACAGCTACAGCGTGTACGGCTACCTCGCCGTCGCCGCCACCCTGCCCACGGGCCTGATCCCCATCAAGTTCGCGGCCTGACCATGACGGACGAGACAAGCGAACTCGTGGCCCTGCTGCGCGACGAGGTGAACATGCCCGCCGGCGACAACGAACGCCTGACCGCGAAGATACGGACCGCGACCACCTACGTGGACGCCGCCATCGCCGGCCAGACATGCCCCGCCGACGTGCGCCGCGACTGCATCGTGTCGTGCGCCGCCGACCTCTACAACTCGCGTGACGCGCGGTTCAGCGTGATGAGCGTCGCCGATTCGACGCTCGAACCGTTCCGCGTGTCCACCGACCCGCTGCGCAGCGTCTACCCCAAACTCAACGCCGTGGGCGTCATGGCCGGCAGTCTGGCGGTGGCATGATGAGCAGTCTCGTCATCCGCGAACGCGCCGCGCTCACCCGCCTGCTCGAAGACTGCCTAGGCGACCTCGTGCAGATCGTCACGGCAGACGAGCAGAAGGCCCGCCCCCTGCCGAACAAGGTGGCCGTCTTCATCGAACCGCCCGAACTCGCCTACAAGAAATGGGGCAACGAGCCCGACATCACGTGGCGGCTCGACGTCATCGCCGGCACCATGGCCACCCAGGCCCCCTCGCTCGAACTCGTCATGCGGGCCATCGACCTCATGGCCGAACACGAGCTCAACATCCAGGCGGCACGGCCCGTGACTCTTAGCCTCTCCGGCGCGGGGGACCTCGCCGCCTACCAGCTCACACTCAACCCATTGGAAATAATCTGAAAGGAACATCATGGCAAGCAAGGTGCGCACACTCGGCCCCGGCTCGTTCAACATCACCGACGAGAAGAACGGCCGCGACTTCAGCGCCGACCTGACCAAAGCGCAGCTCAACCCATCCAACTCGTCCGACGACCCCACCACCTACCTCGACGGATCGCAGGAGGCCAACACGTCCACCACCTGGACGATGGAAGGCACCATCGGCGACGACTTCAGCGCCGAGGGCCTGAGCGTGTGGTGCTTCGACCACGCCAACGAGACCCTGCCGTTCGAGTTCGTGCCCAACAAGACCGGGGCCATCAAATGGAGCGGCGACGTGACCGTGACCCCCGTGGGCGTCGGCGGCGACGTGAAATCGAAGAACACCAACGACTTCAGCTTCCCCGTCACGAACCTCAAGCACGCCGCCCACACGGCCACCCCGGGCGCATGAACACCGGCAAGGCTCTGATGGTCGTCGGCCAGAAACGCTTCGTCGCCACGATGCGCAAGGCCGGCGCGGACCTGGACGAACTCAAGGGCGTGAACCGCGAAGCGGCCGAAATCGCCCTCCCCGCCGTGCAGGCCCTCGCCCCCGTCGGCAAGACCGGCAAACTCTCGAAATCACTGCGCGCCGGCGCGACCAAAAAGGCCGGCGTGATCCGCGCGGGCCGCAAGGTCGTGCCCTACGCCGGCCCCATCAACTACGGGTGGCCCGGCCACAACATCAAACCACGCCTGTACGTGAACAACGGCGTGGCACGAAGCGAAAGCGCCTGGATGAAACCATATGAGGCGTTCGTGGAGAAAACCATGAAACAAGTCAAAGGAGCATAAGCCATGTTGAAGAAGACCGCGACCATCGGCTACCAGGACGGCCACGAGGACACCGTGACCCTCACCGCCCGCGCCCAATGCCAGGCCGAGGAACACGCCCAGACCAACGGGTGGGGGCCCGTGGAGAACTGCAAAATCCGGTTCGTCTACTACTTCGCCTACACCGCCGCACGCCAGCAGGGCAAGACCAAACTCCCCTACGAACAATGGCTCGACAGCATCATCGACGCGGTGGTCAACACGCCCGACGACACGGAGGACGCGCAGCTGGACCCTACGAACTAGCCGCGTGGCCAGACGATTCGCTCGGCCGACTCAGCTTCATCCTCGCCAGCCGCTTCGGCGGCACCCCGTGGCAATGGCGCGAGGAGGCCAGCGAACTCGACTGGGGCACCGGCATGCGCCTATTGACCGAGGAAATGGAACGAGCCGAAAAGGAGGTGGACAATGGCGGGGCATAGCGCCATCATGTCCGTGCGCATCACGGGCAACGCGAACGACGCCGTGAAGGCGTTCGAGAAGGCGACCGGCAAGGCCGCCGCGTTCGGCAGCTTCATGGGCGGCGCGGCATTGAAGGGCGTGACCGCCCTGTGGGACACGCTCAAGAACTTCAGCGGCGCGGTCGTGGAGATGAGCGACTCGACCGACAAGTTCAAGAACACCATGAGCTTCGCCGGCCTCGACACCAGCGCCGTGGAGGCCGCCACCAAGGCCACCCGCAAATACGCGGACGACACCGTGTACGACCTCACCACGATCCAGAACACCACCGCCCAGCTCGCCGCCAACGGCATCACCAACTACACCGAGCTGACCGAAGCCGCCGGCAACCTCAACGCCGTGGCCAGCGGCAACTCCGACACGTTCAAATCGGTGGCGATGATGCTCACCCAGACCGCCGGCGCGGGCAAGCTGACGACGGAAAACTGGAACCAGCTTGCCGACGCCATCCCCGGCGCTTCGGGCAAGCTCCAGGAGGCCATGCTCGCCAACGGCGCGTACACCGGCAACTTCAGGGACGCGATGGCCAGGGGCGAAATCACCGCCGACGAATTCAACCAGGCGCTGATCCAGCTCGGCATGAGCGACGTGGCCAAGGAGGCCGCCACCAGCACCAAGACCATCGAAGGCGCGATGGGCAACCTCGAAGCGTCCGTGGTCGGCGGCCTCACCGACGCCTTCGACCTCGTGAAACCCGCCGTGACCTCCGCCATGGGCGTCGCCGCCGAGAAGATCACGGCGTTCAGCGGCAAGGCCACAACCGGCCTGAAAGGCGTGATAACCCTCGTCAAGGACGGCAACTTCAGCGCGGAACTGCGCGAGGCTTTCAACATCGAGGAAGACAGCCCGATAACCGACTTCCTGCTCACTGTGCGCGACACCGCCGCCAACACGTTCGACACCGCGAAAACCGCCGTGACGGACTTCATGACCGCGTTCAACGACACGGGCCCGTTGCAGACGGCCAGCGACATCTTCGGCTACGTGTGGGAGACGTGCAAAAGCCTCGCCGGAGCCGCCGGCGACGTGCTCGCCCAGTTCGCGCCGCTCACCGACTCGTTCGGCGGCGCGGCCGGCGCGGGCACCGCATTGGGCGACGCCTTCAGCGGCGCGGCCGGCATCGTGGCCGACGTGGCCGGCAAACTCACCGCGCTCTCCGATTGGGTGAGCGCGAACGCGGAACCAATCCGCTCCGCCCTGGTCGGCATCGGCACCGGCTTCGCCGTGTTCAAAGTCGCAAGCGTCATCACCGCCGTATCCTCCGCGTTGCAGGGGTTCAGCATCGCCAACACGGCCGCATCCGTGGCCCAATGGGCGCTCAACGCGGCCATGAACGCCAACCCCATCGTGCTGATCATCACGCTCATAGCCGCCCTGGTGGCCGGACTGGTCTACTTCTTTACCCAGACCGAAAGCGGTCGGCAGATATGGAGCAACTTCACCAACTTCATCGGCGCGTGCGTGAACAACATCATCGGATTCTTCCAATCACTGCCCGGCAGGATAGGCGCGTTCTTCTCCAGCGCAGCCCAGTTCGCGCAGAACACGTGGAACAACGTGGTCAGCTGGTTCAGTGGACTGCCCGGCCGCATCCTGTCCGCCATCGGCAACGTGGGCAACACCCTGTACAACGCCGGAAAGAACATCATCGACGGTTTCCTCAACGGCCTGAAAGCCGCATGGGACAACGTGACCGGGTTCATCGGCGGCATCGCCGACTGGATCGCGGAGCACAAGGGCCCCGCCGCCTACGACAAGGTGCTGCTGGTGAAAAACGGCCGCCTCATCATGCAGGGCCTCGCCAAAGGCCTCGGCCTCGGCTTCGACCAGGACGTGACCCGTGCCATCACCCGCGTCAACGGCCGCCTGTCCGCCATGCAGTTCGACATGCCCGGCACCAACGGCACCGCAACCGCGCAGCCCATGACCGTGAGCATCGTCATCAACGGCGTGCTGGACGGAGAGGACGCGGCCCGCAAACTCAAGAAGATCCTTCGCGACTACGACAGAAAGCGGGCATGAGATGCAGAAACCATTCATGTTCATCGACTGGGGCGACGGCTGGAAAAGCCTCAATGACCCCTTGCAGGACATCGCCGCGCTCGCCCAGTTCAGCGTGCAATGGGGCGTGGAGACCGCCGACGAACAACCCGACCCCAGCGTGATGAGCTTCACCCTGCGCGACCTCAAGGGATGGCTCACCGGCCGCGCGCTCACCCTCGCCGGCGCACGCATCCTCGTGCAGATCAGCGAACAACCCACATGGGCGCTGCTCACGGACGCGATGGGCACATGGAAGGCGCAACGAATGCCGTTGAACCGGCTGCACTCCGCATACACGCCACCCACCCCGGACAATCCCGACCGCGCCGCCATAACCCTGTTCGACGGCATCATCAGCAACGGCGGCACCGCGACCGCCCACAAAACCGGGTGGAAACTCAAACTCACCGCGTCCAGCCGCCTGCTGCTCTGGAAACGCCTGGCCAAACAAGGCCCCACATCCACCGACACGAGATGGGCCGGCCAACACTGGGTCACCACCACCAGCGCCGCCAGACTCACGGAACTCAACACGCGAGCACGCGAAGCCGGCGCGCCCGAAGCCGACGCGACCGGACTGGAAACCACCGGCACCCCCGCATCCTACGACATGACCGACTACCCGACCCAACTCGACCTTCTGCACCGCCTCTACGCCCACCACCCCCACATGCCCCTGTGGTACGAGGTGCCCCACAAGGACGCGAGCGTGATCGAATACACGCCGTTGAACCGGCCCGTGACCATGGGCGCGGCCACCGACGGCACCCTGACCATCACCGACCAGGACACCGTCACCCCAGCCATCCCCGCACCACTGGTGGAAACCGACAACGACACGACCCTGACCATCCCCGAACCCATCACCCAAATCACACTCAAAGCGAAGAAAGCCACGGCCGACGACGACGGCGTGCTCGCCTTCGAGGACGACGAAACCGAAATGGGGGACCGCGGAACACTGCCCGCGAACCTGACCGCCACCCAGTCAAGCCTCACCCTGGAAAGCGACATCACCACCCAGGACGACACAGGCGGCATCTTCGGACGCGCGAACGGCACCACCTGGACGCCAAGCGAACAGAACCGCATCGACGCCGCTCGATGGCTCGAAACCATCGACCGCCGACTCACCCCCGAAACCATCGTGTTCGACGGCCGCAAAATCAACCCCGCCGACCGGCCCGAACTCTACAAAACCAGCCCACCGCCCGCGTTCACCCTCCAAGGCACCCGAAGCGGCACCCTGACCGACGACACCGACCGGCCGGCAACCGGCGGCGCATACGTCGCCATCGGCGGCACCCTGACCTTCGAATGGGCCGACCAGACACCGGTACTGCGCAACGAAATCACCCTATGGCCCATCCCGCTCGACACCGAACGCCAAGCCACATGGGCCGACATGCAGGCATGGCCACCCACATGGACGCAAACCTCCATGAGCCTCGCCGAACTCGGACTGGTCAGCGCATACGACCAGCCCGCCATCATCGACCAACCAAACCGGGAAGGAACCCAACCATGAAAACCACACCGATCTACGGAATCCCCTACCTCGAAGGCAGCGACCTCGTAAGCGGAGCGCCCGAACAGTTCGCCAACATGGCCAACGGCGTGGAAACCGCCCTCAACGAGGTGGACAACCGCAACACCCCCGAAGGCGTGAAACCCGCCATCGCCACCACCCTGGAAACATTGGCCGGCATCACCGGCGTGACCGGCCAGACCGGCTACGTCACCGCCGACCCCACCGAAAGCAACAACGGCCCCTATTACTGGGACGGCACCGCGTGGCTGCCGTACGTGACCGGCGCGATGCTCGACGCCCTGAGCTCGCGCGTCGCCTCGACCGTGCAGACCCTCGCCGTGTACGCGCTTCTGGGTGCCATCACCGTGACGCGCAGCGCCAACGTGGTCACCGTGCACGTGGAGGCGTACTACAACACGGTCTGGTCGATGAACGTGGGCGACACGCGAAAACTGCTCGACGACGGGAAACTACCCTCGCCCGCGACCACCCTCATCTTCCCGGCGATAGTCAACGGCCAGGGATACTGGAACCGTCATATAACGGCGCACGTCACGGCCAAAGGGGGCCTGAAAATCACGGCCCGCACGGACGTGGGCTTCAACGCCAACGAAAAAATGGGATTCTCCCTCACCTACGTGGCGAAGGAATAAACAGGAAAGGAAAAACAATGGAGACGACCGAAATCGCGGCGTTGAGCATCGTGGGCGTGCTCATCGCATTGGATTATCTGACGGGCCTCATGAAGGCCGTCCACGCGCATGACATCAGCAGTGAGAAGATGCGCGAGGGATTATGGCACAAGAGCGGGCTCGTGCTCGTCATGCTGCTGGCCGAGATCGTGGAACGCGGCCAGTCATGGCTTGACATGGGTTTCGCGGTGCCGTTGATCGTGCCCGCCGCCGTCTACATCAGCATCACGGAAATCTCGAGCATCATCGAGAACATCGCCGAACTGAACCCCGAACTGCGCGACGGCCCCCTGCTCGACCTGTTCCGCTCCGAAAAAGAGAAAGGGGGCAGGTGATGGACTACAGCACACTGACCCCCGACGGCACCCTGCTGCTGGGCAAGCACTACACGCCGGGCCGCGCCGGCCACCGCATCGAATACATCGTCCTGCACCACAACGCGGGCAACCTCTCCGGCCGGGACTGCTGGAACGTGTGGCAGACCCGCCAGGCCAGCGCACACTACCAGATCGACGCGGCCGGCGCGGTATGGCGGCTCGTCAACGACCAGGACACCGCATGGCACGCCGGAAACCTCGCGGCGAACCAGCGCAGCATCGGCATCGAGCACGCCGACATCGCCTCGAACCCGTGGGCCATCAGCGACCAGACACTTGACAGCGGCGCGAGACTCGTGGCCGCATTGTGCCGCCGATACCAGCTCGGACGGCCCGAATGGGGGCGCAACGTGTTCCCCCACAACCATTTCTCGGCCACCGCGTGCCCGGCAAGCATCGCGGGAAGCCAGAACGCGGCCTACATGGCCCGCGCGCAACAATATTACGACAACCCGGAAGGAACCGACATGCCAGCAAAGACCGATCCAGTGAACCTGCCCAACGGCGGCCAGACCGTCACCGTGGAATACATGCTCCAGGCGTTGATGAACCAGAACACCAGCGTCATCGCCAAAATCGACGCCCTGGGCAAACGCCTCGGCCCCATCAACGAGAAAATGCCCTACGACTACCTGCCCGCCATCCTCAACAACCTCAACAGCCTGTTCGCCGTCGTCGGCAAGATCGACGGCCAGGGCATCAGCGACGACCAGCTCGCCAAATTCGCCGACAGCCTCAAAACCGGCCTCGGCGAACAAGTCGCCGCCGAACTCGCCAAACGACTCGCCGACTAGGCCTGTTTGAGCAACGTGGCGGCCACGGCGACCCTCAATCGGTCGTCAGGCATCGCCACGTAGATTTGCGTGGTCTCCACGCTGCTATGTCCCAGCAGTTTCGAGACCAGCAGCAGATCGTGCGTGGTCTCGTACATGCGCGTGGCGTACCGGTGGCGCAGCGAGTGCGGCCCCCAACCGTCCGGCAGCAGCCGTGTGAGGTGGCGGGACACATACGATTTTTCGACGTGTCCCCGCCACCGGCCGGGGAACAGCCAACCGGGCGCGGCCGTTATCCGCTTCGCCAGGTCTTCGCTTATGGGCACTATGCGCTGTTTGTCGCCCTTGCCCCGCACTATCAGCGACGGGCCGGCGTCGCCTTCCAGCACGTCGCGCGAGTGGACGGCCGCGATTTCGGACAGTCTCAACCCGGCTTCGGCACCAAGGCGCAGCATGAGCCGTTCCACATCGTTCGCGGCGCACATGGCGGCGTATATGTGCGCGTCGGGGCACGGGCGGGGATGCGGCCGCGTCTTGCGCACCTTCGGCAGCGCGGCGGCCGGATCGTCCGCGCGCCGGCCCGTGGCATGCAGCCACCGGAAAAAACCGACGAGCGTGTTTCGGTAGCCCTTGCGCGTCTCCGCCTTCCATGATTGCGAGGCGGTCCAATGCACTAGATCCTCCGACGTCACGTCATAGGGCGATTTATCCAGGCACCGCGCCGCGTGGCCTATCTTGCACCGCCGCGTGTTGACGGTGTCCTGACTGAGGCCCGCCGCCGTGAGCGATTCGAGCCATAGGGTTATTTCGTCCCGCCACTGAGCAGGGGGCAGCTTTTTGTGCATACTCACGGCCGGCATCCTTGGCGGCCGGCGGCATTACGCCGCTAGGATAAAATCAAATAATCGGGCTTCATGGATTTGAACCGTGGACCTCTGGGCAACAACGTTACCATGAGGCCCATGGTTCAAATCCATGCCAAATAGAAGGCTAGGAATTACAAGATTCCTAGCCTTCCTGTTCTATTGCGCCTTTCTCAAGTGCCTCAAACCATCCACCGGTCTCGCTAGACAACCTTCGCCAGCGGCAGCGTCAGCGACGGGATCGGCGGCGGAAGGCCAGGGCACCGATGGCGGCCGCGGCGGCTCCGGATCCGACGACGATGATGGCGACGACCCCCGCACCGGTATGAGACAGCACCGGCTTCTCGGGCTCTGGATCCGCCTTCGGCTCAGCGGGTGGATCATCAGGCACTTCGACGGTTACGGTCTCCCCTTCGACGCCGAGCTCATGCGAAACCAGCACATCACCGTCACGCGAGCGAAGCGACGCTCTCCAATACACCAGTCCCGCCTTCGGCGAGCGCACCTGCGGACTGGCGATCGTCTGCTCGAACAGCGTATGGTCCACTTCGGCGCGGGCCTCGTCAAGCAGCACGCCGTTCATGCCGGGCACCGCCCCTTCCTCCACCGCCTCGTACGCCGTGAACGTCACATAGGCCCCTTCGGGCACATCGCCCACAATCCGCGCCGTATCGCGGAACGGCTCATCGACCCGCACAATGTCCGGCTCCACCTGCGTGGTCAGCGCCGGCTTGCGTGGCCGTGCCACATCCCATATGCGCACGCGCTCCCACGCGTCATCGTATGCGCTGGACGCCGGCATCACCCGGTCATCGCCGTCGAAGCTCCAAACGAACACGTACCATCCGGGCGATTCGGCCACGATGTGCACCGGATCGCCATGAGCGTCCGGCGCCCCGGCGCCCACTCGGATACGCCCGTTGACCGCCGGATAATCCCACACGCCAATCAACCGGTGATTGCTGTCCTCGGCCGGCGGCGTCTCCCCCTGAGGCCGGTACGCCTCGTCGCCGGCGGAATCATTCGGATCGCCCGCCCACCACACGCTCACCTGCGCCATCGCCCGGTCAGCGCCGATGCCAAGCTTGACATTGCCGTCAAAGGATCCGTGATCATCGGGGAATCCGTCGACCGTAATGGTGTCGCTCAGTTCGGAACCAACCACGCCGGTATGCTCCGTGACCGTGGATTCCACACTCACCCGAGCACGGTTCGAATTCGTCTCCGTGTATTCCAGGAACCCGCTGACCACATCCTTACCTATATATTGTCGCGCAGTATCGCTCAACTTCTCGACTTCGAACGCCCACACCCATGTGCCGAATCCTCCACCTCGCGGCGCCTCATAAGCCGCGTCGCCGCCCGGCTCGGCCGTTGCTCTCACGTCCACGCGCTGCCCGGGAGCAGTGAACGACGCCTCGCCATAAGCGGACGGCCGGAATCCCATTGTGCCCAGCCTTGCGATGAACTCCTTCGCCGTCTCGTCGGCACCAGGCATGACCGGCTCGGACAGATCGCCCACGCCGAGCCCGTCGAAATACCATCCGGACGCCCGCAACTCCAATCCGGACGCCCAGGAATCGCCGTCATCCACTCCGGATGTGACGGTATCCACGACCGGCTGCCCGGCGTCGACCACCTTGGCCGCGACGGCGGTGCCCAGTGTGGGCACGAACTCCTTGCGGACCGAGAAATTCACCGCCTTGCCGCTCACCTGCGAAGAGCCGCCGTAACGCACCAGATCCTGGCCTCCCGCGACTGCGAACACGTCCACCTGCTTGCGGTCATATGCCACACTCGCCTTCACTTCACCCTCGCCGGTCGCCTTCCACGAGTACACGATCGGCTCCGCCCCGGATATCCCGGTCACCGTCGCGCTCCCGTTCGCGAACACCGCCGGACCGTTCAGCGTCGCGGCGTATTTGATCCCGGCGATCGTCTTCCCCTGCGCATTGGTCACCGACACCGTGACGCGCCCGGTCCGCGTGCCTTCGGCGTATGTACGCGTCACCGTCGCATTCGCCGGGGCGTTGGATCCCGCCTCCTCCCACATCTGCTCTACCTTGCGCCGCAGCGTCGGATTGTCGCGCATGACGGACACGCGCCGGGATTTCCACGTGTCCGGCTTCAGGTCCAGCAGATCATGGGCCAGCACCGCGATCGCCGCATGCTCCGCGGCCGTCCCGTCGCGATAATGGTCCATCAGCCAGCCGAGCCGGCGCGCGGTGTCGTCGTCACGCAGCTTGACGCTCTCCCCCAGCTGGTATTCGACGCGTTCGCCAGACTCGATGCAGTAATAGTTGTTCGTCGAATCCTTCGCCATGACGCCGATGACCTGCTCGCCGCCATGCTCATAGCGCAGAAACGTGCCGGCATCCGCCCTGCTCAACGTCACCGCCGCGGCCGGCATGGCGGCAAACACCAGCGAGGCCACCAATGCGAGAGCCATGACGGCCGCGACCCCCAGCGCGGACTGACATCGCCTGAATACAACCATGTTCATGATATTCCCTTCCTGAAATCCCGCCGCGTCCACGATGGGCGGTTGATGACACCATGCCATGCCGGACGCCGTCGGCCACCGGATTTCAGGCAATGTGGTCGAAGGCTATCCCCCTTCGGCGTGTTGTGGATAACTCCCCACGACAGTTATCCACATTTGGCGGTTCTCGGCATATAAGACAGGGGGTTATCCACAATCGCCCATTGGCCATCAGCCGTATACAATGGGCGGTATGGCAGAAGAAAAGAAAGGCGCGTCAGCGCTTAGCAGTAGTTCATCTCGATCAGCCACATCGCATTCGGACGACAAGACCGAAGCGAAATCCGCAACCCGTCACACTTCGTCGGGCAAGCAGTCCACATCACGTACCACCTCGACGCGCAAGCGCACGACGGCCAAGACGCCTCGCGCCTCCAGAACGACGAAAGCCGCCACTGCGGCCGCCGTCGCCAACGGTGAGGTCCCCGCGCAGTCCATTCCCGTCGCAGACCCGTCGCAGTTCGGACGCATCGCCGTCATGGACGTGACGCCGAACGAGGAATCCGGCCGTTTCCCCGCCCGTGTCGAGCTGGGCGAACCGTTCAAGGTCACCGCGCAGGTCTTCATCGAAGGCCGCACCAAAGTCGGTGCCACCGCCATCGTGCGCAACCACCGCGGCAAGGAGATGCAGCGTCTGCCGATGACCTGCACCAACCCCGGCCTCGACCGCTGGGAGGTCATGCTCACCTGCGGCGAGCACAGCGACGTCAAGCCGTGGCAGCCCGAATTCGCCGCCATCAAGCGCCAGCTGGGCGAATGGAGCGTCACCATCGAAGGATGGGAGGACACCTACAAGTCCTGGCTGCATGACGCGGCCATCAAAGTCAAGGTCAACGACGACGTCGAGAACGCCCTCGAATCCGGCGCGCAATTGCTGGAACGCTGGGCGAAGACCGCCGACGCCAAGCTGAGCGCCGCGCAGCGCAAGACGCTCGTCGCCGCTGCCGCCACCATGAAGGACACATCGCTTACGCCCGAGGACCGTCTCGCCGCGGCGACCAGCGAACCGGTCGCCCAGCTGCATCTGACCAACCCGCTGCGCGACGGCGTCTCGCCCAGCCAGCCCCAGCGTTTCCTCGTGCAGCGTCCGGAATCCAGCTTCGCCGCATGGTACCAGTTCTTCCCGCGTTCCGAGGGCGCCTACGTCGACCCGGAGACCGGCAAGATCGTCCAGGGCACGCTCAAGACGTCGGTGTCCGGCCTGGAACGCGCCAAGGCCGAAGGCTTCGACATCGTGTACTTGCCGCCGATCTTCCCGATCGGCAAGACGAACCGCAAGGGACGCAACAACGCGCTGGAGGCCGGTCCCGACGATCCGGGCTCGCCGTTCGGCATCGGTTCCGAGCTGGGTGGGCATGACACCGTCGACCCGCTGCTCGGCAACATGGACGATTTCAAGGCGCTCGTCGCCAAGGCCCACGAGCTGGGTCTGGAAATCGCGCTCGACTTCGCGCTGCAGTGCTCACCCGACCACCCGTGGGTCAAGCAGCACCCGGATTGGTTCCGCCACAAGCCGGACGGCTCCATCGCCTTCGCGGAGAACCCGCCGAAGAAGTATCAGGACATCTATCCGATCGACTTCAACGCCGACATGCCCGGCATCGAGAAGGAAGTCGAGCGTGTTCTCGAACTGTGGATCAACGCCGGCGTGACGATCTTCCGCATCGACAACCCCCACACCAAGCCGGTGCGCTTCTGGCAGGACGTCATCGCGGCGGTCACCAAGAAGCACCCGGAGATCCTGTTCCTGGCCGAGGCGTTCACCCGCCCGGGCATGATGCGCGCGCTGAGCTACGTTGGATTCACGCAGTCGCACTGCTACTTCCCGTGGCGCAACACCAAGGAGGAGCTGGGCAAGTACCTGGAGACCACGAACGGCGACGACGGCTACTATCAGCACAACACGTTCTGGCCCACCACACCGGACATCCTCACCGCCTACGTGCGCGACAACGGCATCGCCGGCCACGCTGTGCGCGCGGTGCTCGCCGCGATGGGCAGCCCGAGCTGGGGCATCTACAACGGCTTCGAGCTGATCGAGAACAAGCAGCGCCCCGGTTTCGAGGAGCAGATCGACAACGAGAAGTACGAGGTCAAGGTGCGCGACTGGTCGGCCGCCGACAAGTACGGCATCGCCGAGCTGCTGACCAACCTAAACCGCGTCCGCCGCGAGCATCCGAAGGCGTTCAGCTACCACAACCTGACGGTGCTGGAATCCTCCGACCCGAACATCCTCGCATTCGCCCGCCACACACCGGCCGAGCTGACCGGCACCGACAAGCCGGAGACGCTGATCGTGGTGGTGAACCTGGACGGTCACGAGGCGCATCAGGCCATGGTGCATCTGGAGCTGCCCGACTACGGCATCGATCCGAAGTGGGGTGCGCACATACACGACGAGCTGACCGGCCGCGACTTCGCGTGGAGCTGGGACAACTTCGTCTCGTTGGCACCGTGGGCCGATGTGGCGCACATCTTCACCGTGGTGCATGAGGACTGAGAACGCATGAGGGACGCGCGGCCGGCAGGCTGACCGTTTCGGTGATGGGGCCCGTCGTTTCGACGACGGGCCCCATCTGCGTTTTTGGGCGAAATCGTGGCGCTTCCGGCGTACGACGGGGTATTGTGGAGTGTGATTATGTCAATCGACTCTAAGGAGCAATATCATGGCAGAAACGTTCAACGTTCTCGTTGAAATCCCGCGTGGTTCCAAGAACAAGTACGAAGTCGACCAGGAGACCGGCCGCATCACCCTGGACCGCGAGCTGTTCACCGCCATGGGCTACCCGGACGACTACGGCTACATCGAAGGCACGCTCGGCGAGGACGGCGATCCGCTGGACGCGCTGGTGATGGTCAAGAACTCCGTGTTCCCGGGCTGCGTCATCGAGTGCCGCGCCGTCGGCCTGTACCACATGGAAGACGAAGAGGGCGGCGACGACAAGGTGCTGTGCGTGCCCGCCGACGTGCGCTACGACGACATCAAGGACGTCAACGACGTCAACGAGTACCACCTCAAGGAGATCAAGCACTTCTTCGAGCAGTACAAGGCCCTGGAACCCAACAAGGAAGTCCTCCCCGGCGACTACTGGACCGGCGCGGACGTTGCCGAGAAGGAAATCAAGGAGGCGCGCGAGCGTCTCGCGAACGCGTCGAAGTGATTTGCTTCAGGACAGCCCGGTGGGCTGTCCGGCGGCAACGTGCGAGGACGCGACAGCGACCGAGCCAACCATGAGCCGGCCGAAGGCCGTCCTCAATTGCAGGACCGTTGCCGAGAAGGAAATCAAGGAGGCGCGTGAGCGTCTCGCGAACGCGTCGAAGTGATTTGCTTCGCTTCCGCCTCCGCTGGCGGGGGGCTGTCAGCCATCGGCTGACTGGGGGTGGTAACTCTGGCTTAAGTGCCACGACCACCCCCAGTCGCTCCGTGACAGCCCCCGCCAGCGGGGGCATTTATTATCTTATTATCTTATCGACCACAGCTTTCTGGCTCGCCTACAAACATATTCCGCTGTTTGCTTCACGGCTCGTCCCGCCAGCGGGGCGATGTTGTGTTACAGTAGTGCCTTGTAGTTTTCACGACTTGCGAACAGCATTCGCTTGGATTCAAAGCCGGCTTGCTGGCCCGGCAGTTCTCAAAGTCCGTGCCCCCTAGGCGTAGGCGGTTTATCCGTCGAGGCCCATCCCCCGGGGAAGCCGGCGGGATGAACCTTTATGTTCCAGCTATGATTGAGATACTGCTTATTTCCGTATCCGTCGCCATGGACGCTTTCGCCGTCTCGATCGGAAAGGGATTGACCGTCACGCGCGTGCGGCCGGTCGACGTCATCAAGACCGCATTGTGGTTCGGCGGCTTCCAGGCATTGTTCCCGCTTCTGGGCTTTTTCGCGGCCAACACGTTCAGCAAATACGTCACCGCGGTTGATCATTGGATCATTTTCGCGCTGCTCGCGTTCATCGGCGGCAACATGATCCGCGAGGCGTTCGGCGAGGAAGAGGAGAACAGCCGGGAGACGGCCCAGTTCGACTGGCGCCATATGCTGCCGCTCGCGGTGGCGTGTAGCATCGATGCGTTCGCCGTCGGCGTGAGCTTCGCATTCATGAAGGTCAACATCTGGTTTTCGGTGATCGTCATCAGCGTGGTGACCGGCGCGTTCTCCACTGTCGGCCTGTATATCGGCCGCGTGTTTGGCACACGCTGGCAGAAGCCGGCGCAGATCGCCGGCGGTGCCGTGCTCGTGCTTCTCGGTCTTAAGGTGCTGCTTGAGCACCTTGGCTTCATAGCATGGTAACGCAACGAGACTGAAAATATGCGGCTGTCAGCGTCCGTGTTCGGGACTTTCCGTGTCTGGATATTGCCGGGACGATGAGGCCATCGTCTTGCCGGCGCGGATTTCGTCGTGGTGCCCAAGGGGACATGTCTTCCCCGCGTGTGCGTCATTGCGCGCAGCCGAGGTCCTCGACCCAGGCTCCTCCATGCGAGCCGGTCGCCGGAGGGCGGTCCGTGGCGACCGTCTCGATCAGGCCGCCCATGATGGCGACCCTTCGCCGACGAACTCCACCGCCCAAAAGAAAGAAGCGCGTTGGCTGAATGACGGGTACCGACTCCCCGCATCGCATACTGGCGAAGACCAGTATTCCCTGCCGAAGAAAACCGTCAAATATCAGAAGATCAGCTGCATGACGAATGACGCGGCGAACACGAGCAGACCGCTGAGCATCACCGGCAGCAGCCCGATACCCAGCCACGGCGCCGGAGCAGCCGGATCCGGATCCGCCTCGCGGCTCCACGACACCGAGCATACGGCGAACAGCACCGCCACTACCACGAACGCCGCGGCCACGATGATGAATCTCGTCAGCAGCCCGTTATCCGGCGACGCGGAGCCCATGTCGATGAGATCGGGCACAAAACACCATCCCGCGGCGCTGACGGAGACCACGGCCCCCGTCATGCAGTGCGACAGCGCGCGAATCAGGTGGCTGCGCTCCGCGCGCACCATCTGCCGGCCGAACGCGATGATCGTCGCCGCGATCAGCAGTATCGCGAAGCACGCCGCCCAACGCACCAGCTGATACATCACCAGACGTCCATCATCCGCAAGACGCCCGCCCTCGTACGCGGGGTAAAACAGCTGGCTGGCCAACGACGTCCGCGCGCACAGAATCGACAGCACACCCGCAACCGCGCCGATCAGGCGGTCGGCAATGCCGGCACGGAACGGCCACCCAACCTGGAATAGCACGAGCAGCACCACGGCGAGCGCGATCGCAACCCCTTGCGCCACACCGCCCTGGTTCCCGAACGTGAACTCCAGCACGCCCGTCACGCCGAATAGCACCACGTATGCCACCGCCTGAACCGCAAGTACGCGGCCAATCGAGCTTCCGGTACGTTGTTCGCCGTCGCCCATCGTCATCACACTCCACAAATCGCAATCCGCGGCAGCCTCGCGACCGCCATTCCACTAACTCTAGCCTAGCGTCGGCTGTCCACATTATGCGCCTACAATATGACCACTAACCATATGGGTACTACGGTTATCCATATTCAGGAAAGGGGAAGCGGTTGACTGATTTGACGCTGATGACATTCGCGAACGACCCTGCCACCGTGCTTCCCTCACTTGCACTGCTGTCCCACCGCGTGCGCGTGCTGCCGATGGACGCCGCAAGCCTGGTGAAGATGCCGGAGAACACCGTGCTCTTCCTCGACGCCCGGGATGACCTCGCCACGGCGAAGACGCTGTGCCGGCTGATTCACGCTTCCGGTCTGGCCACGCCGATCGTGCTGATCCTCACCGAGGGCGGGTTCACCGTCGTCAACTCGCAGTGGGGCATCGCCGATGTGGTGGTGGCCTCCGCTTCACCCGCCGAGGTGGAGGGGCGCCTGCGACTGGTGTCGGAACGCGGCAATGCGCCGATCACGGGCGCCAGCACCACGGTCGATTCGGAGCGCACCGAGGATGGCCAGATCCGTTCCGGCGATCTCGTGGTGGATACCAACGGCTACACGGCATCGCTGCACGGCAGGCCCATCGATCTGGCGTACAAGGAATTCGAACTGCTGAAGTATCTGGTGCAGCATCCCGGCCGTGTGTTCACGCGCGCGCAGCTCCTGCAGGAGGTGTGGGGATACGACTATTACGGCGGCACCCGTACCGTCGACGTGCACATCCGTCGCCTGCGCGCCAAGCTGGGCGGCGAATACGAACATCTGATCGGTACCGTGCGCAACGTCGGCTACCGTTTCGACCCGCCCGAGGGCGAGGGAGACAAGTCACTCGCGGCTCCGGCGGCTTCCGACGACACTGACGCCGACGCCCAGTAAGACCGGCGCATCATGCCACGCGAATCCAAACGGGCACGCATCCAGCGGATGCACGAGGAGTACGCATTGCTCGTCGAGGCGTTCCCGCACCCGAAATGCGCCTTGGATTTCACTTCTCCCCTGCAATTGCTGATAGCCACCGTGCTCAGCGCCCAGACGACCGACAAGCGGGTGAACACCGTCACGCCCGAGCTGTTCTCGCGTTTCCCCGATGCCGCATCCCTGGCCGCAGCGAATCCGCAGGACGTCGAAGACATCATCCACCCGCTCGGCTTCTACCGTTCCAAGACCAAGCATCTGCTGGGATTGGCCGTAGTGCTGCGTGACCGTTTCGGTGGCGAGGTCCCCGATACGATGGACTCGCTGGTGACGTTGCCTGGCGTCGGCCGCAAGACGGCCAACGTGGTGCTGGGCAACGCGTTCGGCGTGCCCGGATTCCCCGTCGATACGCATGTGATCCGCGTGACGGGACGGCTGCGCTGGCGCGGCGACTGGAACTCGTCCAGTCCAGATCCGGTGCATATCGAGCGGGAGATCTGCTCGTATTTCGAGCCGTCGCAGTGGACCGACCTGTCGCACCGGCTGATTCTGCATGGACGCGCCACCTGTCACGCGCGCAAACCCGATTGCGCGGTGTGTCCACTTCATGACACCTGCCCGAGCTCACTGATATAGACCAAGCGGACGGACCCGGCCGGTATCCCACGCATCAGGGATCCCCCGTCGACCCGTTTACCCCGGGCATTACACTCGGAGCCATGCAGCACAGCGCACGGCATACCTCCATCAGCAGTTCGGCGAAGTCCGCCATCATCTTTGTCATCGTCGCGGGGGTGCTCGGCTGCGCCGTCTGGCTGGGCTGGTCCCTGCTGCACCGCAGATACACGCTGCCCACCTTCAGCGGCCTGCAATCAAGCGTCAAGGTGAGCGTCGGCATCACCGGCGCCCCGGAATCATTGGATATCCGGACAACCGACGACGATTCGCTCGACCGCGTCCTTCTCGGCAACGTCTATGAGACGCTGCTGAAGCGCGATGACAACAACAAGATCCAGCCGTCGCTCGCCTCCTCGTGGAAGGTGTCCGAAGACGGCACCACCTACCGCTTCAACCTGCGCAGCGGCGCGACGTTCGCCGACGGCACCACGATCACCTCGTCCGACGCCGTATGGTCCCTGCAGCAGATCATCACCAAGAAGTATGTCGGCAGCGACGAACTGTCCGCGCTGTCCAACGTGGAGTCGGACGGCAACAGCACGCTGGTGCTGCGGCTTCGCGAACCCGACCCGCGGCTGCTCGCCAAGCTCACCACGCGCATCGGCATCGTCTACAACCAGCGTGAGAACATCGACTACGCAAAGCAGGCCAGCGGGTCCGGACCGTTCACCGTCTCCCAATGGCAATCCGGCAAGCAGCTGACGCTGAGCCGCAACGACCACTATTGGGGTAGCAAGTCCAAGGCCAAGACCGTCACCGTCAACTTCGCGGCCGACACCACGGAGCTGGCCAAGGCTCTGAACAACGGCCAGATCGACGCGGCCGTCGCGCTGGATCAGTCCGCCGCCGACGCGGTGAAAGATGACGGCATCGTCAAGAAGCAGGGCGTCAGCAACCGCAAGGTCGTGCTCGCCTTCAGCAACAACACGCAGTCCATCCTTTCCGACAAGCGGTTCCGGCAGGCAGCGCGCTACCTCATCGACAAGAACGCGATGACCGAGGCGCTGGGCGGCGGCACGGTCATGACCGGGCCGCTGTCACCGCTCGACGACGGATATCAGAAGACGGATGAGACGTTCGGCCACGACATCGGCAAGGGCAACGACCTGATCAAATACTTCCGTTTCCGCGTCTCCAGACGACCGCTGACCTTCGTCTATCCGAAGGAATACGGCTCCCAGATCGGCGAACAGGTCAAGCAGACGATGTACGCCGAACCCGCGTATTCGGACGTGTCCGTGTCGATGGTCGACGATGCCACATGGAGCAAGACCGTGACGCAGGACCGCCAATACGACTTCACGATCTACGAGACCGACGGCGAGGACGATCTGGACCTCCTGATGGACAGCAACTCGTACATCGGCTTCGTCAGCACCGACTCGCAGAACGCGTGGAGCAAGGCGCTGAAATCCTTCAGCAGCGACGACTACGCGAAGAACTTCCAGTCGTTCATCGGCACGCTCGACGACGATTCGCCGGTGGACTGGATCTGCACGCGCAAGCCAATCAGCGCGTACCGCAGCAACATCACCGGAGTACCCGTCAACATGACCTACACGCAGCTGCCGCTCGCCGATATGACCACCACGGACTGATTCGGGGGTCCATGCGCCCGGACCCGCCCGCCGGCGGACGCAGCCGCGCGGCTGTTGTCACGATTGCTTTCTAGACTGTCGCTTATGACCGAAGAGCAGGATAACAGCATCATCAAGGCACACCTCACCCCGTTGCCCGACAAGGTCGGCGTCGACGGGCTCGAAGACAAGTGGCGCGGTGAATGGGACGAGGACGGAGTCTACAAGTTCCAGGGAACCCGCGACCGCAAGGCCGTCTATTCCATCGACACCCCGCCGCCCACCGTATCCGGCCATCTGCATGTCGGCCACGTGTTCAGCTACACGCACACCGACGTGATCGCGCGATTCAAGCGCATGCAAGGCTATGACGTGTTCTATCCGATGGGCTGGGACGACAACGGCCTGCCCACCGAGCGCCGCGTGCAGAACTACTACGGCGTGCGCGTGGACACGTCGCTCAAGTACGATCCTGATTTCAAGCCGCCGTTCGAGGGCACCGACGGCAAGAAGATCGACGCCAAGGATCAGGTGCCGGTCTCGCGCAAGAACTTCATCGAGCTGTGCGAGAAGCTCACCGCCCAGGACGAGAAGCAGTTCGAGGCGCTATGGCGTTCCCTCGGCCTGTCGATCGACTGGTCGCAGACCTACCACACCATCGGCGAGCACCCGCAGCGCGTGGCGCAGAAGGCGTTCCTGCGCAACCTCGCGCGCGGTGAGGCGTATCAGCAGGACGCGCCCGGCCTGTGGGACGTGACGTTCCAGACCGCCGTGGCCCAGGCCGAGCTGGAAAGCCGCGAATACCCCGGCTTCTACCACAAGGTCGCCTTCCGTTTCGAGGACGGCACGCCGATCTACATCGAGACCACCCGTCCCGAGCTGCTCGCGGCCTGCACCTCGCTGATCGCGAACCCGAACGACGAGCGTTACAAGCAGTATTTCGGCCAGTCCGTGTACTCTCCGCTGTTCAAGGTCAAGGTGCCGATTCTCGCGCACCCGGCCGCCGAGATGGACAAGGGCGCCGGCATCGCGATGTGCTGCACCTTCGGTGACGTGACCGATGTCGAGTGGTGGCGCGACCTGAAGCTGCCGACCCGCCCGATCATCCAGCGCAACGGCCGCATCGTCATGGACACCCCGGATTGGATCACCGACCCGGCCGGCCGTGAGATGTTCGCCGCGACCGCCGGCAAGACCACGTTCTCCGCCCGCAAGATCATCGTCGACGCGCTGCGCGAGGCCGGCGACCTGGACGGCGAGCCGACCCCGACCAAGCGTATGACGAACTTCTACGAGAAGGGCGACAAGCCGCTGGAGATCGTCACCTCCCGTCAGTGGTACCTGAAGAACGGCGGCACCGACGCCAAACTGAACGCCGAGCTGATCGAGCGCGGCAAGGAGCTCAACTTCCACCCCGATTTCATGCGCGTGCGCTACGAGAACTGGGTGCATGGCCTCAACGGCGACTGGCTGATCTCCCGCCAGCGCTTCTTCGGCGTGCCGTTCCCGCTGTGGTACCCGGTCAAGGCTTCCGGTGAGCCGGATTACGATCATCCGATCACTCCGAGCGAGGACCGTTTGCCGATCGACCCGACCAATGACGTGCCGGAAGGCTACGACGAGTCCCAGCGCGATGTGCCCGGCGGCTTCACCGCCGAGCCGGACATCATGGACACGTGGGCGACGTCCTCGCTCACCCCGCAGATCGTGACCCGCTGGGAGGAGCCGGACGAGGCTTCCAAGGCGCTGTTCAAGGCCACGTTCCCGATGGATCTGCGTCCGCAGGGTCAGGACATCATCCGCACCTGGCTGTTCTCGACCGTGGATCGCGCCCATCTGGAGAACAAGTGCCTGCCGTGGGCGCACGCCACGCTGTCGGGCTGGATCCTGGACCCCGACCACAAGAAGATGTCGAAGTCCAAGGGCAACGTCGTCGTGCCGAACAAGCCGATCGAGCAGTTCGGAGCCGACGCGGTGCGCTACTGGGCCGCCGCGGCCCGTCTCGGCCTCGACGCCACGTATGACGAAGGCCAGATGAAGATCGGCCGCCGTCTTGCGATCAAGCTGCTCAACGCCTCGAAGTTCGCGCTGGCCATCGGTCGCGAGGACGAGAACCATCATGTGGGCGAGACGGCCGACGCCGTCTGGAACCCGGCCGATGTGACCGAGCCGCTCGACCGCGCCGTGATGGCGAAGCTGGCGCTGGTGATCCGCCAGGCCACCGACGCGCTGAACGCCTACGAGCATTCCAAGGCGCTGGAAGTCATCGAGAGCTTCTTCTGGCAGTTCTGCGACGACTACATCGAACTGGTCAAGAACCGCGCGTACGGCACTGCCGACGCACACGGCAAGGTGCCGAGCGACGCGGCCGTGAAGTCCGCGCGCACGACGCTGGGCCTAGGCCTGGACGCCTTCGCGCGCCTGCTGGCCCCGTACCTGCCGTTCGCCACCGAAGAGGTGTGGAGCTGGATGCACACCGGCGAGGGGTCCGTGCACCGCGCCGCTTGGCCGAAGGCCGACATCTATGCCGCAGCAGCCACCGGTGCCTCCCCGGAGACGCTGGCTTGGGCCGGCAAGGCCGTCGAGCAGCTGCGCAAGATCAAGTCCGAGGCCAAGGTCTCGATGAAGACCCCGATCCTGTCGGTGACGCTGGCCGCCGTCAAGGACGGCATCGACGCCATCAAGTCCGCTCTGGACGACGTGGCGCAGGCCGGCCGCGTGATCGGCAAGTTCGATCTCGCCGAAAAGCACGCCGAGGAGGCCGCGGCCGAAGGCGAGGGCGACGATACCGTCGTCATCGATGCCAGCGAGCTCGGTGAGCCGCCGGCGAAGAAGGCCAAGAAGTAACCTGCTTCTCACTAACGGAAACGGCCCCCTCGGATCCACGAGGGGGCCGTTTTGCATCCACGGCATCGTGACGGCGGCATGCCGGCTGCGTGCCGTGCGCCGTATGCCGCGCACCCGTCACACGGCTGGCATGATGATCAGCAGACGCAGATCCTCGGTATGCCGGTTCCAGTCGGATAGCACGTCGTAACTGTGCCGCCCGTCGGCGATGCAGTGGTCGGAGTATGCGTTGGCACCGTCGCACGACAACCGTCTCAACGCGGCAGCGAGACGCGCGACCGGTTTGCCGTCGACGGACGCACTGCCGCTGCCGCTGCCAGCCAACGATTGCGCGGCCTGAACCAGCATGTCGGAGACGTCACCAATCGCCACTGTCTCGTCGATGAGCTCAGACGACGTGCTCTGCAACAGCGATCTGGGGTTCATGCCGGCGATGCCGTATACCGGCGAGAACTTCGGAACCGACGCCGACTTCGAACCGGATGCCGTGCCCGCCGCCGAAGACGAGCCGCTGCCGCTGGCGTTGCCATCCTTGCCGTCGCCGCTATCCTTGTTGCCATCCTTGCCGTCGCTCTTGACGGCGCCGCCGAGCATGCCCAGGCCGCTGGCGTTGCCCATCACATCGCCGATACTCATGCCTGACTGCGAGTCATCATCGGTCTTGCCACTGGCCAACGCCTGCGCCTTGCGCTCGGCCTCCTCACGCTCCTGCCTGCTGACGGCGGCCAGCCGCTTGCGCTCGGCCTTCGCCGCCATCGACGTCGTGTCGGAACCGGCCCAGCCGTAACGCACCCGGTCCGCAGCCGCATCGCCGCCTTGCGCATCGCCGGTGGAGGCGGTGCTGGTCAGTGCGCCGGCAAACTGTATGCTGATCTGTTGCAATGCGTTCGCCGCGCCCGTATGTTCGGATGCCGCCGCCAAGGCGTCCATCGCCGACTGCACTTTCTGATTGTCGTCCTGAAGGTCGGCGCTGGTGGAGAACTCCTCGTTGGCGGCGTCAATCGCCTGTTGCTGATACCGCGCGGCTCCCGCCGACGTGCCTCCGGTCAGCTCGCTCAGATGCTTGGTGTACACGTCGGTGTAGGCCATCGAATAGGGGATCATCGCGTTGGACAGCTGGCTCTGCCCGGCCTTGTACGCCGTTGCGCCCTCGGTGGACTCCTGGGCCCTGGTCTGGCTGATCTCATCGGCGAGTCCCGACGTGCCGCGCTGACGGATGCGCTGAATCAGGTCGTCTATGGCATGTACTGCGCCGTCGTGCTCATGCGCGGCACTGACCGCGTTGACCGCGTTGGCGAGGTCGGTGACCGCCTGCGCCATCGGGGTGTCGCCGGTCAGTTCGCCGGCTGTGCCGATCAGCGCCTGCATCTGCGTGGATGAGCCGATGCTGCCGGACAGATGGGTCGTGTACGACCCCACGTAATGCGCCATATACGACGAGAACGCAGTCTTGTGCGCTGCGGTTTTCTCCTTGATCGCCTTCTCGCCGAGCTTCTGCTCGCGATCGCGCATGGCGGTCAGCTGTTCGATTAGTTTGCGGTCCGACGCGGAACCGGTGACGACCAGCGTGTTGACCAGTGCGTCAGCACGGTCGGAGACAGCCGTGACCTCGTCGACGAACGACGCCGTGTCATCGGCCTGCACGGTCACGAACGCCAGTTGGCTCATCGAGAAGTTCTTCGCGTTCATATAGCAGTCGAACACCGTGCGTTTGCCGGGCTCCCCGACGCCGCTGACAAGCATGTCGGATCCTTGCGTCGTCAGCGTCATGCCGTCTCCGACGGTGATATCGTCGGAGACGGAAGACGGTACGGTGAACGCCACCACGGGAATGCTGTTCTCCGCGTAGCCGTTGGACACGGCCGCATTGGGCTCCACGGTGATACGGATATCGACCAGTCCGCTGGCACCGGCGATCTGGGACGGCTTCACCTGCGGGCCGTTCAGGCCGTAGGCGATGCTGACCGACCACGGCAACACGCGTTGCCCGGCCTTCACCCGCTCCTGTGTGGTCTTGCCGGTTTCCACAGCCTTGTATTCCGCCGCGAGCATGGAACCGTCACCGCTGTTGCCGGCCACGTAGTCGACGATGTCGCCACCGCGGGAGACCGTGAACTGGTTGGTGACGTACAGGCGTCCCGGAACCCCGTCCGAGTTGGCGAGAGACATGACATTCTGCGTCTTGGAATACCCGGCATCTCCTTCGGCCGGATTGGCACCGGCCATGACCGGCCCGCCCGCCGAAGGGGCCAGAGTCAGGGCCAGCGTGGCGACAGCCGCCAGGCTTCGCGTCATCACCCCGGTCATATGCGCCATCGTCGCTCCCCCTTTCATTCATCATCACGCGGCCCGCATGCCGAATACAGGCATGCATATGCACGCCACCGACGATGCGGGCAGAGCGGCAAATCTCCGCCGATCAGGCGAACACGTCGAGCACGCCGGGATCCCCTCCCGCGTCGGCGATGCGCTGATGCCGCTTCTTGGCCTCGGCCACCACGAATTCCCGGTACATTTCCGCGATGTCGGGATCGAGCCCGGCGTCGATGGCGATGCGGTGCAGCCGTTCGATCTGGTAGTCCTCGCGCTTGTAATCCGCCGGCGCGAATCCGGCCCGCGCCTTGAGTACGCCCACCTGGGACGTGTACTTGAACCGCTCCGCGAGCAAGGAGACGATGGCCGTGTCCACATTGTCGATGGACTGCCTGAGCGCCTTGATCTTGGCCACGGTGACCGCGGTCTGCGGATCATGCCGTGCGGTGTCGGCGTCGATGACGGTTTCGGATCCGCCGCCTCCCACCTCGCGGGATGACGGCTTCGCCCAATCGCTGTTCTCGGGTTCACTCATACTGCCTACCATAGCGCGTGGGCCGAACCCAGACCGTCGGTTATTCCTCAACGATGGAACGATATGGTCAATGCCGGCCGGGATGTCTAACGCCTACGGCGAATGGCATCCGTCAGAAATACGTCTGCAGGATCACCGTGCTTTCGGTGCTGACCGGCACCGTCCGATGGATGCGGTTCAGCAGCTCTTCCAGTTTGCTGGGTGACGACACGCGAACCACCAGCATGAAGCTGGGCGCGCCGGCTATGGAGTAGCAGGACACCACGCCTTCCAGCTCATGCAGCTTGCCGGGGATATCGGCCTCCTGCGAGTAGTCCAGCGGCGTGACGGACACGAACGCGCTGATCGGCAGACCGCGCAGCTCATAGTCGAGCACCGCGCGATACCCCTTGATGACTCCTCGCTTCTCCAGCTTCTGCACGCGGGACTGCACCGCGGACACCGACAGGCCGGACAGCCGGGACAGCTGAGCCAGCGTGGCCCGCCCGTCCTCCTCCAACGCATCGAGGATGGACTCGTCCGTGGCGTCGAGCATGGCGGAGCCCTCCGGCCTGATCTCCACCTTGCGCGATGCCGCGTCCGGTTCCTCGTCATTGCGCGTATTCGCCTGTGCCATCACGTCCTCCCGGGTCATACGGTTCGCCGCAACCTGCATGTGGAGCGGTTCCGGCGCGAACTTGTCTGATGACAGCTTATCGCGATGTCAATCCAGTATTATTCCATTGATTTCTTACTGTTATTTACGAAATATATAGTAATAATTACTGTTTTTCAATGTACTACTGTATATTTTATATTCTTGTTCATGATTGAAAGGTGACACCATGTCCATGCCCGCACTTTCGCAGCACTCGCTCAGCGTTCCCCGTTCCGGCATCCGGGACGTATTCGACCGGGTCGAGCACGTGCCTGACGCAATCTCGCTGTGCGTGGGCGAACCCAGCGCCACCGCGGCGCCGCATATCGTGGAAGCCGCATGCCGATCGATCCGCGAAGGACACACCACATACACGAACGTGCTCGGCATCGAGCCGTTCCGCGAGGCCGTGGCGGCATACTCCGAAAAGGTGAAGGGGCTGCGCTACGACGTCGACACCGAGATACAGGCGGTCGACGGCGCGACCATCGGTCTGTTCCTGGCGATGAAGGCGCTGCTTGACGCCGGCGACGAAGTGATCCTTCCGTCGCCGTACTTCACCTCGTACGATGCGGAGGCCCTGATGTGCGGCGGAGTGCCGGTGCCCGTCGCGCTCAAACCGGAACACCAGATGCGGCTGAACGCCGACGATATCGAAGCAGCAATCACGCCGCGCACGAAGGCTGTTCTTCTCAACTCCCCCGGCAACCCGTCCGGAGCCGTCACGCCGCTATCCGAGCTGGAGCGCATCGCCGACGTCTGCATCCGGCATGACATCTGGGCGATCTCCGACGAGGTGTATCACCCGTTCGTCTTCGACGGCTCCGCGTCAATCGCGCCCTCCATCGCCGCCGTCGACGGCATGCACGAGCGCACGGTCGTCGTCGAAAGCCTGTCCAAGACCTTCGCCATGACCGGCTGGCGCATCGGCTACCTGCTCGGCCCCGAGCCGCTGATTGAACAGACCAGCAAGCTCGCCGAGCTGATGCACTCATCGGTCAACTCGACGGCGCAATATGCCGCCGTGGCCGCGTTGACCGGCCCGCAGGAGCATGTCACGGCCATGCGCGAGGAATACCGCACCAAGCGGCAGATCGTGCTGGACGAGCTCGACGGCTGCACCGCGCTGCGCCTGATCGAGCCGCAGGGCGCGTTCTACGCGTTCGTGGACGTGCGAGCCTGCGGCATGGATTGCGACAGGTTCAGCCGTATGCTGCTGGACGAGGAGCGCGTCGCCGTGGTGCCGGGAACGGCCTTCGGCAGTGAGGGGGCCGGATTCGTGAGGCTTTCCTACGCCGGGGACGGGCGTGAGCTGCGCGAGGGCGTGCGACGGATGCGCGTGTTCGCCGAACGTCACGTCGACCCCGCGCTGGGCCGCCATACGCCCGGATACCATCATCTGCAGATCATGGCCTGAAAGCAGGCCGGATATAGACGGGAGCCCCCGCTTCAATGCCGAAGCGGGGGCTCCTCTCGTTCAGGCCGTCTGCCGGATCAGTTGCCGTTGACCGGGTTGCTGTTGCTCTGCTGGATAATGGCGGAGAGGAAGTCGCGGTTCGTCGCGGTCTTCTTCAGGCGCGGCACCAGCGTCTGGTATGCCTGCTCGGGCTCCATGCCGCCGAGCAGACGGCGCAGACGATAGATAATCGGCAGTTCCTGCGGCGAGGTGATGAGCTCTTCGCGGCGGGTGCCGGAGGCGTTCACGTCGATGGCCGGGAACAGGCGCTTGTCGGCCAGCTCGCGGCTCAGACGCAGTTCCATGTTGCCGGTGCCCTTGAACTCCTCGAAGATCACCTCGTCCATCTTGGAGCCGGTCTCCACCAGCGCGGAGGAGATGATGGTCAGCGAGCCGCCGTTTTCGATGTTGCGGGCGGCGCCGAAGAACTTCTTCGGCGGGTAGAGCGCCTGGGCGTCCACGCCACCGGACAGGATGCGGCCGGAGGCCGGCGCGGCGATGTTGTAGGCGCGGGCGAGACGGGTCATCGAGTCAAGCAACACCACCACGTCCTGACCGAGCTCCACGAGTCGCTTGGCGCGCTCGATGGCGAGCTCGGCGACGGTGGTGTGGTCGGAGGCCGGGCGGTCGAAGGTCGAGGAGATGACCTCGCCGGCCACGGTGCGCTCCATGTCGGTGACTTCTTCGGGGCGTTCGTCCACCAGCACGACCATCAGGTGCACTTCGGGGTTGTTCGTGGTGATCGCGTTGGCGATGTTCTGCAGCGTGATCGTCTTGCCGGCCTTCGGCGGGGAGACGATCAGGCCGCGCTGGCCCTTGCCGATCGGGGAAACGATGTCCATGATGCGGCCGGTGAGCTTGTTCGGCGTGGTCTCCTGCTTGAGGCGCTCCTGCGGGTACAGCGGGGTGAGCTTGGCGAACTGCGGGCGGTTGGCCGCCTCTTCGACGCTCATGCCGTTGATGGTGTCGACGGACTGCAGCGGCACGAACTTCTGGCGCTGGTTGCGGCGGTCGCCCTCGCGCGGCGCGCGGATGGATCCGGTCACGGCGTCGCCCTTGCGCAGGCCGTACTTCTTGACCTGACCCATCGAGATGTACACGTCGTTCGGGCCGGGCAGGTAGCCGGAAGTGCGCACGAAGGCGTAGGAGTCGAGCACGTCGACGATGCCGGCGACCGGCACGAGATCGTCGCCGCCGTTGTCCTGATGGTCGGAGATGCGCACTTCGCGGGTGTCGCGATCATCGTAGTCGCGGCCGCCACGGTCGCGGCCGCGCATGCGGCGCTGGCGACGGTCGTTACCGCGGTCGCCACGGTCATTGCGATCGCCGCCGCGGTCGCCGCGGTCGGAACGGTCAGCGCGGTCGCTACGGTTGCGGCGGGTGAATTCGCGCTCGTCGTCATCTCGATTATCACGGTCACCACGGGTGCCGCGGGCGGCGTCCGCATTGGCGTTCTGCACCGGAAGCGTGGCGAGAATATCGTCGAGGTCGCGGACGGTGTCGTTCTGCTGGTCGCGCTCGCGCGGTTCGATGGTACGGCGACGACGACGCATCATGCCGGAATCAGCCGCATCATCGCGATGACGCGGCTGATCGTCCGCCGGCGCGATGTCAAGTTCATCAAACAGATCGGCAGCCACCTGGCCCGCCTTTGCATCGTCGCGGGTGCGACGGCGAGGAGCCGCGGCGCGGTCGTCCTTGCTGTCGGATTCGGCGGCCTTCTGGCGGGAGATACGCGGCGTGCGGGTCGAGGCTGCATCGGGCTCGGGCAGAGACGCGACCAGTCCGGCCACCGCATCATCCGCCGCTGACACCGGTGCACTTCCCTTGGGCTCCGCCTTGGGAGCCTGTTCCGGAGTCTGCGCGGCCTGTGCAGCGGGCTGCGTCTGCTGGGTCGGCTTGCTTGCGGCGCCCTTTACCGGTCGCACGGTAACGCCCGCCGGTGCCTCGCCGCCTGATCGTGCAGCCTGCAGGGTGGCGACCAATTCCGGCTTGCGCATCGTCGACGTACCGCGCAGACCCATTTGCTTGGCGAGCTCCTTGAGCTCGATCAGCTTCATACCTTCAAGATTCTGGCTAGTTGCCACTCGTTTGCCTTTCCTTAGCAGACCGTATTGCACCGGTCCCTGCACTAAGAATGATTGCGGTCTTGCCGCTTTGAACGTCCGACGCACTCCATGCGTTTCGGACTTTCCATACTGTATAACGGGCTGGAGACCAATGCAAAAACGGACGCCGAGTCGCAGACATAAACAAATGCCCCCGCTGGCGGGGGCGATATCTGGTGTGGGTTACTTTTGTTCGTGGTAGGACTTATCCGTGTTCACGGACCACACGTTCTGCTTCGAGGTCTTGCCGGACTTGATGTTGGCGACGGCCTCGATGGCGGTGGCCATGGAGTGGTCCATGTTGTTGTAGCGGTGCTGGCCGTTGCGGCCGACGCAGTAAAGGTTGCCGAAGGAGTCGAGGTATTCGACGAGTTCGGACATCTGGGCATAGGTGTCGAAGTAGGCGGGATACGCCTTTTTGACACGTTCGCGATGGGAGTCGAGGACATCCTGCGGGCCGTTGATGACACGCATGCGGGTCAGTTCGGAAATGGCGAACTTGGTGGCCTCGGCGTCGGTCATGTTCCAGAAATCGTCACCCTCGTTGCAGAAGTATTCGAGGCCGATCCAGACGGTATCGTCGACATCCTTGACAAGGTAGGGGCTCCAGTTGTTGAAGATCTGGAGACGACCGACCTTGTAACCGGGATCCTGCACGTAGATCCAGCAATCGGGCACGATGGGCGGGTTGCCGAGCGTGGGGATGTCGGTGGTGTTCTTGAGGCGCATGTGCTTGACGAGCAGTCCGACGGTGACGAAATCACGGTAGGGCAGGCCGTTGGCGATGTGGGTCATGTCCTGCGGGACAGGCGCCGAAGACGCTTCGGCGTCATCGTCATGAGACGCCGCATCGATGGCGTTGACGAGGTCCTTGACGGGCATGGACGAGATGAACTGGTCGGCGTGCAGTTCGGTGCGCTTGCCGTCCGAGGACTCGTAGACCACGGATTCGATACGGCCCTGTGCCTGACGAATCTCGACGACCTTGGCATCGGTGATGACGGTGGCACCGGCGTCGACGCACCGGCGTTCCACGGTCTCCCAGAGCTGGCCGGGGCCGAGCTTGGGGTACCAGAACTCCTCGATGAGCGACGTTTCGACCTCACCCTTGCGCTTCTTGGGGCTGAGCTTGCGGAAGGCGTTCTTGAGAACGCCGAGGATGCTGAGGCCCTTGACGCGCTGGGCACCCCAATCGGCGGAGATCTGCGAGGGATGACGCCCCCACAGCTTCTCGGTGTAGCCCTCGAAGAACATGGAGTAGAGCTTGCGGCCGAACCGGTTGATGTAGAAGTTCTCCAGACTGGTCTCCGGCAGCTTATGGAACATGGACTTGAGGTAGCTGAAACCCGCGACCATGGTGAGCTTGAAGCCCATCGCCTTGAAGGTGTTGGCGGACAGGGAGATCGGGTAGTCGAAGAACCGGCGGTTCCAGTAGATGCGGGAGACGCGGTGGCGCTTGAGCATCACCTGGTCGGTGGTTTCGGGGTCGGGACCGCCCGGCTCCATGTCGTGCTCACGACCGAGTTTCTTGTCGTCATAGCTGGGGGCGCCCTGCAGCGGCAGCACGTCCTTCCACCAGTCCATGATCCGGTCGTCCTTGGAGAAGAAGCGGTGACCGCCGATATCCATGCGGTTGCCGTTGTGCTTGACGGTACGCGAAATGCCGCCGAACTCCTGCGTTTCTTCGAGTACGGTCACATCGTATGTGTCGGAGCCGCCGTTGTTGACGAACTCCCATGCTGCGGTCAGGCCAGCCGGGCCGCCGCCGATGATCACCACGGATTGCTTCTGCGTCACGTGAGGTCTCCTTATCGCTGAATCAGAGACAGTATATATGAACCGCTGGAAACGCACGCCGATTTTGTTGTTTTGCTTACAAAAACCTTCCGTCGCCATACACGAGAAGCCGCGTATCGCAACGAAAACGAGAGCGGGAAACGGCGACGTGCCGGTTTGGGGCGCACACGGCACCGGCAAATGACGGCGGACGGCCGACCGCAGTCGGCCTGCAATCAGCCGGTCCGACCGTCAGCGCCTCAATTCATATCGTCGGGGATGTCGATATCGGATTTCTGCACTTCCTCGACATTCACGTCCTTGAACGTGACGATGCGCACGTTCTTGACGAAACGCGACGACCGGTACACATCCCACACCCATGCGTCGGTGAGCTGCACGTCGAAATACACGTCCTGACCGGCGGAACGCACGTTGAAATCGACCTTGTTCGCCAGATAAAAACGCCGTTCGGTCTCCACCACGTAGGTGAACAGCTTGATGACGTCGCGATACTCCTTGTACAGGGTGAGTTCCGCGTCGGTTTCGTAATTGTCAAGATCCTCGGCACTCATTCGTCATCCTCCATATCACGTTTACGGCCACGTCCGAGGATACGCCACCAAGCTTCCTTCGAAGGTTTGCGTTCGCTCTGCCCATACGGCCAGGTGCTTCCCTCGCCCGGCGCGGCCAATTCATCGTCATTGTGCGCTTCCGGCACTCGGGCTGCGGCGACTTTCTCGATTCGGGGCGCCTGTTCGGCATCCGCGCTCTCCTCGACCGCGGCGGGCTCCGGCGCGGGCTCGGCCTGCGCGGCGATGTTCTTCCTGATGGCGATCGAGTGCTCACGGGCGCTCATCGCCTCCTGCACACCGGGATTGTCCTCAATCACGTGCATGCCGAACGCGTCGAGAGAGCGGATGGGATCATACTCGTCCACCAGCGTGTCCATGACAATCAGATCCTGGTATTTGTTGTTCTCCGCATCCCACAGAGCGTCGCGCGAGGCGCCGGACGGCTCGAAGCCGAGCGACTGGTAGACGGAGCACGAACGCGAGTTCTGCTCGGGCACCGCCACCCAGATGCGGTGCATGCCCAGGCCGGCCGGTTCGGGCGCGAAACCGTACGTCATGACTCGCGGCATCAGGTCGCGCGAGTAGCCGCGCCCGCGGTAGTCACGGCCCAGCACCACCTGGATGCGGGCGGAGCGCGACCAGCCATCGATGTCGATCAGGAAAATCATGCCGATGACGTTGTCTGTCGACTGCGCGTCGATTTCGCCGTCCTCGTCATGGTCGGCGTCGGTCAGTACCGCCCATGCGATGGTGCGGCGGGACTCCGGATCGCCTACGCCCGACTCGTCGGGCTTCTGCCCGTTCGCCCACGCCACCGAGCGTCTCACCCACGTGTGTACGACAGCGCGTTCCGCCTGAGCGTCCTTGCCGGTGATCTTGGAGGCGCCATAGTAGGCGTCCAGCTCATCCATGCGCGGCAGGTCGTCGACGCTGGCCGGGCGCAGGTGCACCATCTCCCCCTTGATCGGCGGTATGGTGATCTGCGAGGGCAGCTCACGGGATACGTCCTGATCGAGCGGTAATGCGGCATTTTCAGACATTCGTTATTCCTCAACTGACGCTGGTAGAAGTCGGTACAGAAGATATCCTACCCGACTGACCGTTTGCTGTGAAGGAGTTGCCCACGTGTCTGCCGGCTGTGGGAGCGCCTGCGGCATGACGAACGGCCCTCGACACGCGGTTCAGCACCGCGGCCAAGGGCCGTTCTTCAAACCGGAATTTCAGAGTCTCGGGATTCCGGCGAACCCGTGGGGCGTCAGCCCTTGATCTTGCCCATCACGACCTTGGTGACAGCCTTCGCGTCGGCCTGGCCGCGCGTGGCCTTCATCACGGCTCCGATGATGACACCCATCGGCTTCATATTGCCGCTCTTGAGCTTCTCGACGACATCCGGGTTGGCCTCGAACGCCGCGTCGACGGCCGCCTCGATGGCGCCGTTGTCCTCGACGATCTTGTAGTCGTGCTTCCTGACGACCTCATCCGGGGTGCCTTCGCCCTTGAGCACGCCTTCGACGGTCTGCTTGGCGAGCTTGTCGTTGAGCTTGCCGTCGGCGATGAGCTTCTCGACCTCGGCGATGTCGGCCGGGGTGATTGGCAGCTCTTCGAGCGAGACGCCCTTGGCGTTGGCCTCGCGACTCAGCTCGCCCAGCCACCACTTGCGGGCACCGGCGGCCTTGGCGCCGGCCTTGACGGTCTCCTCGATCAGGTCGAGCGCGTCGGCGTTGAGGATGTCGCGCATCTGCAGGTCGCTCAGGCCCCATTCGGCCTTGAGACGGTTGCGGCGCTCGCGCGGCATCTCCGGCATCTGGGCCTTCATCTCCTCGATGTGCTCCTTGGTGATGTGGAGCATGACGAGGTCGGGATCCGGGAAGTAGCGGTAGTCGTCGGCGTCGGACTTGAGACGGCCGCCGGCGGTGGTCTGCGTGGCCTCATCCCAGTGGCGGGTCTCCTGCAGGATCTCCTTGCCGTCGTCCAGACGCGCCGCCTGACGGCGGATCTCGTACTGGATGGTTTTCTCGATGCCACGGAACGAGTTCACGTTCTTGGTCTCCGAACGGGTGCCGTACGGGGCGTCGGCGGAGGGGCGCAGCGAGACGTTCACGTCGGCGCGCATATTGCCCTGCTCCATGCGGGCGTGGCTGATGTTCAGCGCACGCACGATGTCGCGGATAGCACGCATGTAAGCGCCGGCGATCTCCGGAGCGCGGTCGCCCGCACCCTCGATCGGCTTGGTGACGATCTCGATCAGCGGCACGCCGGCACGGTTGTAGTCGACCAGCGAATGGTCGGCGCCTTCGATGCGGCCGTCGGCACCGCCCACGTGGGTGTTCTTGCCGGCGTCGTCCTCGATGTGGGCGCGCTCGATCGGCACGCGGAACACGGTGCCGTCCTCAAGCTCGACATCCAGGTAGCCGTTGCCGTTGGTGGGCTTGTCGTACTGCGAGATCTGGTAGTCGCGCGGCATGTCCGGGTAGAAGTAGTTCTTGCGGGCGAACTGGCTCCACTCTGCGATCTCGCAGTGCAGGGCCAGACCCAGCTTGATCGCGTAGTCGACCGCGGTCTTGTTGATGACCGGCAGGGAGCCGGGCAGACCGAGGGAGACCGGGGTCAGCTGCGTGTTCGGCTCGCCGCCGAACTCGATGTGGGCCGGGCAGAACAGCTTGGTGTTCGTGGACAGCTCCACGTGCGTTTCCAGACCGAAGACCACGTCGTATTTCTTGGTGGCATCGGCGTACTTCATCAGTTTTTCAGCCATGATGTTTGTTTTCCTTCCGATGCGTCACTTGTTCAGGCCGTCGAACCACGGGGTCTTCAGGGACTGCCAGATCGGGCCGCCCCAGCTTTCCTCAAGTGCGGCTTCGAGCGCGGCGGCGGGCTTGTACATGACCTCGTCGCGCTGCTGCGGCACGATGAACTGGAATCCGACAGGCAGGCCGTCGTCGGACAGACCGGCCGGAATCGACATGGCCGGGACACCGGCGAGGTTCGCCGGAATCGTGGCGATGTCATTCATGTACATGGCCAGCGGGTCGTTCATCTTCTCGCCGAACTTGAACGCGGTGGACGGGCTGGTCGGGGAGACCAGCACGTCGGCCTTCTCGAAGGCGTTGTGGAAGTCCTGGATGATGAGCGTGCGCACCTTCTGCGCGGAACCGTACCAGGCGTCGTAGTAGCCGGCGGACAGCGCGTAGGTGCCGAGGATGATGCGGCGCTTGACCTCGTCGCCGAAGCCGGTCTCACGGGTGTAGGCCATCATGTTGGCGGCGGTCTGCGGTACACCGGTCGGCGGCATCACGCGCAGGCCGTAGCGCATGCCGTCGTAGCGGGCCAGGTTGGAGCTGACCTCGGACGGCATGATGATGTAGTACGCGCCCAGCGAGTACTCGAAGTGCGGGCAGGAGACCTCGACGACCTCGGCGCCCATCTCTTCGAGCTTCTTGACGGCCTCGTTGAAGCGGGCCTCGACGCCGGGCTGGTAGCCGTCGCCGCCGAGTTCCTTGATCAGGCCGACCTTGAGTCCCTTAAGGTCGCGCTTGAGGCCCTCACGGGCCGCAGCGGCCATCGGACGCGGGCCTTCGGGAATCGACGTCGAATCCCGCTTGTCGTGACCGCCGATGATCTCCTGCAGCAGCGCGGAGTCGAGCACGGTGCGGGAGACCGGGCCGATCTGGTCGAGCGAAGAGGCCATGGCGATGGCGCCGAAACGGCTCACGCCGCCGTAGGTGGGCTTGACGCCCACGGTACCGGTCAGGGCGCCGGGCTGGCGGATCGAGCCACCGGTGTCGGTGCCGAGGGCGATCGGGGCTTCGAATGCCGCGACCGCGGAAGCGGAGCCACCACCGGAGCCACCGGGCACGCGCTCGGTGTCCCACGGGTTGTGCGTGGTCTGGTAGGCGGAGTGCTCGGTCGAGGAGCCCTGCGCGAATTCGTCGAGGTTGGTCTTGCCGAGCAGCGGCATGCCGGCGGCCTTGAGCTTCTCGATGACGGTGGCGTCGTACGGCGGCACCCAGCCTTCGAGGATCTTCGAGGCGGCGGTGGTCTCGATGCCCTTGGTGACGATCATATCCTTGATGGCAATCGGCACACCGGCCAGTTCGGGCAGCGCGGCCTTGTCGTCGGCGCTCTTGGCGTCGAAGGCGTCGGCCTGGTCGAGCGCCTGATCGGCGGAGACCTTCAGGAACGCCTTGATGGACGGTTCGGCGGCGTCGATGACGGCGAGGTGGGCCTCGACCAGTTCGCGGCTGGAGACCTCACCGGTCTTGACCTTGGCGGCCATTTCGGCCGCGGACAGCTTGACGAGTTCAGTGGTGTCGCTCATCGTCACTCCTCACTTCCCAGAATGCGCGGCGCGACGAACATGCCGGCTTCGGTCTTCGGGCCTCCGGCAAGCGCCTCTTCCTGCGTCAGCGGCGTTTCGGCGACGTCGGGGCGCAGGTACGCCTCCAGCGGGACGGGGTTGGCGGTCGGCGGCACGTCATCGCCGGCGACCTCCTGCACCTTGTTGATGGAATCCGCGATGACGTTCAGCTCACCCTGCAGACGGGTGATCTCCTCATCGGTGAGCGCGATACGGGCGAGATCGCCCAGGTGCTCGATTTCTTCACGTGTGAATGTAGGCATGGCCTTAACTATATGAGCCGTATGTGACACGCACCATTACATTCTCACGATGTTGCGCGGCGTCCGGCGGCCCTGCGGCAGCGGCCATATCGCGCGGCTGTGCCCGAGCGCGCGACGATATGGCCGAATGGGTGTCATTTGATGTCGGATTTCTTGAACACCAGCAGGCCGATCAATGGAATCCTCCACTCGTCGGCAGCCAGTGGCGTGACCTCGTGGCCGAGGAACACCAGTCTCGCCACGCCGAGCGACGGCACGGGCTGAGGCTGCGGCGGGATATGAGGCTGCGTCATCGCGGCACCTCCTGCGTGTTCGGCTGAGTGTAGGTTGCGGCAGGCTCGCCGTATTGGGCCGGCACCTGCCCCGGTATCGCGCGGGTCTCGTACTGCGCCTGCGCGTGGGTGAGCGCCCGCGCAGTCGGCTCCAATGCGGCACCTTCAATGCGGAACACCCGGCCTTGCTGCGGGTCGTTGGCATTGCGGGGCACCTCGCGGACGGTGACCTGCGGCGCGGTTTCGAACACCGCGTGCAGTTTGTCGGATTCCGGCGTCGCGACACGGATCGGATGGGTGGAATGCTCTGCGACGAACGCCGCGACCGTCGTGGTCTCCAGAATGCGGCCGCGACCGATGATGACAAGATCGTCAGCGGTCAATGCGACCTCGCTCATCAGGTGCGAGCCCAACAGCACCGCACGGCCCTGCCCGGCGAGAATGCTCCTGCATTGCGCTTTTCCACGCTCGCAAGGCCGGTGAATTCGATGACCTCATCGACGCGGGATCGCGGTATGCCGTTGGTAAGGGCGAGGCCACGCAGATGGGTGTAGGCGGACCGACCCTTATGCGCGGATTTGGCGTCGAGAACCGCTCCTACGGCGGTCATCGGCGATGGTGTCTTGACGAACGGCACTGCGTCAACCAGCGCACGGCCCGCATTGGGGGTGACCAAGCCGAGGGCGGCCCGCATCGTCGTGGACTTCCCGGCGCCGTTCGACCCAAGGAAACCGGTCACCTTGTCGTCTTCGGCGGTGAAACTGGCATTATCAAGCACGGTCTTACGCCCGAAGCGTTTGGTAAGGCCTCTATCGTTATCATGATTCGAGCATACACGCCCGCGTCACCCGTGCTGCGCAATCCAGCTGTGCATGGCCACTGCGGCTGCGGCGCCGGCGTTGATGGACCGCACGGAACCGAATTGCGAGATGTATACCACGTCATCAGCGAGTTCGAGAGCTTTGTTCGACAATCCGGGGCCTTCCGCGCCAAACAGCATCAGACACCGTTCCGGAAAACGGTAGGTTTCCATCGGTACGGCACCGGGAATGATATCCAATGCGATGATGCGGGACGATTCCAGAGTCCTGATGCGAGCGTCGGCCCGCGCGACCGCATCATAGCCCGAATGATCCGTTGCGGACGCGAATCGGGGGGACCCGTTGGATTCGTCATCGTCCGAGAGAAGCGCACTCGCATCGGAGTGAGCCTGATGCGAGTGCATCGCCGCGGCGGCAGCCTGTGCCTGGGCGGCGGCAATTTCTCCCGCGATGCGCAGCTTCCAGCAGGTGACGAGTTCGTCGATGCTGGGATGATACTCAACGTGCTGGTACAGCTCGGTCATCAGCGAGCCCTTGCGGTTCCATTTGTGCGGGCCAACGATGTGCACGCGATTCGCGGTGAACGCATTCGCCGTGCGCACCATGGAACCGATGTTGAAATCGTGCGTCCAGTTTTCGATGGCGACTTCGAAGCCGTGGCGACCGGCCGCGTCCAGATCGTCGCGAATGGCGTTCACGGTCCAGTACCGGTAACGGTCGAGCACGTTGCGACGATCGCCTTCATCCAGCAGCGTCGTATCGTAGCGTCGATCGTAGTTCGGCGATTTAGGGTCATCCGGGCGTGGCTCACCGGGGTGCTCCTGCGTCCATGGTCCTACGCCGACTTCACGAAATTCCGGCTCCCCCGAAGCCTTTGCCGCCAGAGAGATGGGGTTGGGCTTGTGCATGGCTATCGCAGTTCGGATTCGTGGTAGATTTCGACGAATGGCAGCTCCTGCCGTTCACCGCTCACGGGGTTGACGACCTCGATGACGGGTTCGGTCATGTCGACGCCGCCGATCAGCGATGCGATGGCAACCACTTTCGCGCCTTCATGCTCCACCACGCCGAAATCGAGGCTCAGCTCATTGCCGTTGCGCAGCGTCACCAGCGACGAGGTCTGCACATAGGATTTCTCCGAGAGCCATGAATCCAGCAATACTACGCGCTTGCCCTTGATGGACGGGCCTTTGATGGACGGGTATACGAAGTCCATGACGAATCCGTCGAGGTCTTCACCGCGCGATGCCGCCGCCTGAATCATCGCGCCGACCAGTGGAACGGCCGCGGCGGTCAACGCACCGACGGCGTCGAAATCATCGATGGAATAGCCGTTCTCCTCAAGCGTGTCCAGAAGAATGTGACCGACGATAGCCGCCCCGCGATGGTCGAAGGTGACGCCGGCGAGCTCGCAGAACGGCTTGCCTTCCATTTCCGCGGCAATCAGCCGTCGGAGCTGTTCGCGCGGCTCCAGCATGGAGAAGTCATCCGTCTGATTCGGCGATGCGTCGGAAGGAATGTTGTTCGTGCCCACAGCGGTTCCGGTCGTCCCGGTCTTGCGGAATCCTTGCTCTTCATTCATGGTTCTCAGGATATCGTTGCGTGCCGTCAAGTCACCGCCGGCAATGGCCATGCATATCCGAGCGGTTGCGTATTTGCCTCGTTGGCGGGGCTGTCCGCGGAAGCGGACTGGGGATGGTCGAAATCCGTAGCGACAATGAAGCCGGGATAAAGCCGAGACCACCCCCAGTCGGCTATGCCGACAGCCCCGCCAGCGGGGGCCGAGTCATGCTGGTATTCCTTTGGATGCTCTAGCGTTGGTTTTATTCGGAGGTGGTTTCCGGGGCGGTGATTTCACGGACATCGGATTTGTCCGGATCGATGATGTTCACCGACCCGATGACCGTGGCCTGATCGAGCTTCTGCAGTTTGCGCGCGGTGACCAGCACGCGGGATTCCAACGATGACGCGAATTGGTTGTACGCCGTCACCGTGCGAGTGAGCGCGGTACCGAGTTTGTTCGCACGCTCCCCCAGTACGGCGAAACGCTCGTACAGTTCCCTCGACAGGTCGAACAGGGTCTTGGCGTCGTCTGTGAGGCTCTGCTGCTGCCAAGCGTATGCGACGGATTTCAGCACGGCCCACAGGGTGACCGGCGAGGTCAATGCGACCTTGCGGGCGAAGGCGTCATCCATCAATGTCGGATCGGCCTCCATTGCAGCCTGCAGCAACGCCTCGTTGGGAATGAACGCGATCACGAAATCAGGGGCCGTGTCGCATGCACTCCAATACGCCTTATCACCCAATGCCCTGACGTGTTCACGCAAAGCTTTCGCATGCGACCGCAGCAGCTCGTCACGCCGTTCCAGATCCTCAGGCCCCGCGGTTTCCGGAATCATGCAGGCCCGCTGATAATCGGCATACGGCACCTTCGCGTCGATGGGAATCGTCTTGCCTCCCGGCAGATGGACGATCATGTCAGGCCGGAGCGTCTTACCGTCGACGCCGGTCATCACCACCTGCGTATCGAAGTCGACGTGCTCCAGCAAACCGGCGGACTCCACAATGTTGCGCAGTTGCGCCTCTCCCCAAGCGCCGCGGACCTTGTTGTTGCGCAATGCCGCCGAGAGCGAGCTCGTCTCACGGTCGAGCCTCGCCTGCTGCTCACCCAGCCCTTTGAGCTGCTCGCCCAGCACGCCCATCTCGTGTTTGCGCCCCTCCTCGATGTTCGAGACCTTCTGCTGCAGCTCATCGAGATTCTTCTGCAAAGGAGCCAACGCCGACAGCACCTTGCCCTGCTCTGTCAGCGCTTTTTCCTGCTCTTCCCGGCGCCGCAGCCCATCGGCCTCGGCCCGCTCGCGCTCACGTTGCACCCGCACCTGTTCCGCCTGCTGCGCCTGAGCAAGCTGGGATTTCGCGAACGACAATTGCTGCAGAAGTCCCTCGGACTGGGCCTTGGCCTGAGCCACTTGGGCGGCAAGCCGCGCATTGTCGTCCTTCATGGCCTCGCAGGATCCCCTCAGCGCGTCCACCTCGGAGGCCTTCGCCATGCGGGCGGAGGCTTGGCCACGCATTTTGCCCAGCGCGAATCCGGCGGCCAGACCCAACAACGCCACCACCGCAACGATCACCACATCAAGCACTTCATCGAACATGTGTATTATTACACATCATCCCGCGGACGAGCGAGTGCCGCACTTATGAGCGAACCAGTCGGGAAATCACCTTCTCGACCTCCGACAGTTTCTCGTCGGCCACCTCGCCGCCCTCGGCCGCCGCCTGCCGCACGCAATGGTTCAGATGGTCGTCAACCAGCATCACCGACACGGCCTTCAATGCCGAAGTCGCGGCGGAGATCTGGGTCAGCACATCGATGCAATACACATCATCCTCCACCATCTGCGCGACCGCATGGACCTGCCCCTCGACACGCCGCAGCCGCGCGAGGATCTTCGCCTTGTCTCCGTCGTAACCCTGCATAACCAGCCTTCCGCCCAGCGCGAATATTCCTGACAACACGCATTATATACCCTCTAGGGGTATAGGGTATAGTTAATATCCGAGATTATGATAGAAAGGGGAAAGGAGCGGCGATGGAATTCGACATCTTCCTCGGTGTGGCGGCACTGGTGATAGCCGCCGTGCTGACATGGTGCATCCTGCGATTCTTCTTCGCGCCCAGAAGGGGAGGCGCCCGGGCGACGCTGCATGACGGCGTTCAACAGGCGACCATCACGGTCAGGGGTGGGTACTCCCCCGATATCGTCACGATGCAAGCCGGCATTCCGATCACGCTGAGGTTCGATCGGAAGGAGACCGGCGAATGCACGTCGCATGTCGTGTTCCCCGATCTCGGAACGGACACGATGCTGCCGGGCAACGAGACCACCGAGATGTCGCTTCCGCCGCTGCCGGCCGGCGACTACCCCTTTGCATGCGGCATGAACATGGTGCATGGGTTGCTTCGCGTCGAGGGGGAGACGGACTCCGCCACAAAACCGGACGACGGCACTGCATCGACCGGGACCGCCATACCGGCCGGCACGCCCAGGATGTCCGCCGCGGACGCGCTGCTGGCCGAGCGGCAGGAGGCGGAGGAACGCCGTCAGGAGATTCGCCATACCGGCATGCTGGTGGCCATCGGCACCGTTCTCACGCTCCCGGTGTTCGTCCCCATGATGCTCATACTCGTCAGTCACTCGCTCGTTCCTTCATGGCTGATGAACCCTTGGCTGCAGGCCATACTCATCACCCCGGTCATGTTCTACTGCGGGGCGCCGATCCACCGCGTCGGATGGTCGGCACTGTGGCATCGTTCTCCGGATATGAACTCGTTGGTGGCATTGGGGACCACCGCCGCATACCTGTACAGCATCGCCTTGTGCTTCGTCTCGGAGCTGATGCCCGAGGGGTCGAGAGAGCCCTACTTCGAGTCGGTCGGCGTAGTGATCACGCTCGTTCTGGTCGGACGCCTGTTGGAGGCGAAAGCCCGTGAGGGCACCGGAAAGGCCGTGCAATCACTGATCAAGCTGCGCCCACGTGTCGCCCACATCCTCGATGTCGGAACGCCACTGGCCAAGGATCTGGCCGCCGGCAAGGCATCCGGCGACGGATGGCTCGACCCTGCCCAATCCCAAGACATCGACATCGACCGCGTGAAGACCGGCGATCTGCTGGTGATCCGCGCCGGCGAGCGCATACCGCTGGACGGCGTCGTGTTGGCCGGCGAGGCCAGCGTCGACGAGTCCATGATCACCGGCGAATCCGTTCTGGCCCGGCGTGGCGTCGGAGAGCCCCTGACGGGGGCGACCATCATGCAGCAGGGCAATGTGGTCATGAAGGTCACACGCACCGGCGAGGACACGGTGCTCTCCCAGATCATCGCTCTGGTCGCACGCGCACAGGCGACCAAAGCGCCCGTGCAGCGTCTGGCCGACAGGATCGCCCGCGTGTTCGTCCCCGCGGTGATTATCGCCGCATTGTGGACCGGTGCCATATGGATAACGTTCGGGCCGCAACCCAAACTAGCCCATGCGCTGGTGACGGCGGTCAGCGTATTGATCATCGCGTGTCCTTGCGCGCTCGGACTGGCCACGCCGCTATCGGTGACCGCGGCGACCGGCCTCGGCGCCACGAACGGCGTGCTGGTCACATCCGCCAGGGCCTTGGAGCAGGCCCGCGACATCCGAACCGTCGTGTTCGACAAGACCGGGACGATCACCGTCGGAGCCATCGATGACGACGCCGACTACGCCAAGCCGAGCTATACGAAGGACAGCGTCAAGCCGGGTTCCAAGGAGGCGATAGCAGCGCTTCGAGCCGCTGGCATCCGCACGGTGATGCTGTCGGGAGACAAGGCGGAGGTCGCCGAACGCGTCGCCGCGGAAGTCGGCATCGACACGGTGATCGCTCAGGTCAGGCCCGACGGCAAGGCCTACTGGATAAGGCAGCTGCAGATATCGCGCGACGCCGCCGCGGCACAGTCGTCGGTGGCCCCCGCCATCGCCGACGTCCCCAATGGACTGGTGGCCATGGTGGGCGACGGCATCAACGACGCCCCCGCCTTGGCACAGGCAGACGTGGGCATAGCCATCGGCACCGGAACCGACATCGCCATGCAATCCGCCGACGTGACCCTCATGAGCGGCGACCTGCGAGGCGTGGTGAAAACCCTCAACCTATCCCAAGCCACGATGCGCAACATCCGGGAGAATCTCGCCTGGGCCTTCGGCTACAACATCATCGGCATCCCCATCGCCGCCGGCGTGCTGTACCCCTTCACCGGCTGGCTGCTCAGCCCGATGATCGCAGGCCTGGCGATGGCGCTCAGCTCCGTCTGCCTGGTGCTGAACGCGAACCGCATGCGGCGCGTCACACTGAGCCCCGACACCGTCTCCTTCACCGCCGCAGGCGGAAGAGACACCGACAGGAGAGCGCCCGACCAACACGGCGCGCGCAGCATCATTCTCGACACCGGAGACCGTCCCCGTGCCGATGGCCATCACACCGATGAGGGCCATCACCATCAGCCGAACAAGGAGCAACCCATGCACATGAACCACATGCATTCCGCAGACATGAACGACGCGACGCAGACCGCGACCGACCCTGTGTGCGGCATGACCGTCGCCGTCAACAACGACGCCATCACGCGCGAGCACGACGGCACGACCTATTACTTCTGCGGGGGACACTGCGCCAACAACTTCATGAAGGCACCGCAGCTGTTCCTGGAAAACTGACCGGCCCGTAAAACGGTCCGGTCTGAAGACCGACCGGACCGTGGGGCGCAAATCATTCCGTCGAGTACTACCGGCGCTTCGATCTGCGTCCCTTGAAGTAGATGTCGAACACGATCCATGCGGAGAGGATGAACGCTATCACATATCCCATGAATCCCACGACCGGTATGCCGAAGATGATCGGCTTCATGCCCGCGTAGTACACGATCGACGATCCGACGAACAGGCCGACGACGATCAACGCCATCGTCAGGCGGTTGACCATGTCCGACAGCAGGCGCATCGGTTCCTCGGAACCAACGACCTCCATGTTCATGCGCAGCTGGCCTCGGGTGAGCATGCGCATCGCGACCCTGGACTCGCTCGCCGCGGACAGCAAGCCGTGCAATGCCTGATGTCCCTCGACGCCCAGCGCCTTGATCTCGTCTTTCGCCGCTCGATCCAACGACTTGCTGCCGGCAATATGGTCGGAGATGATCTGAATCATGTTCACGTCGGGGATGAATTCATCCAGCAGGCCCTCCAACGTGACCAACGCCCTGCCGACCGTCGTCACCGTGCCCGGCACCTCGATGCCGTGCCTTTGGGCCAACGACGTCAGCGACGTCAGGAACGCCGCTATGTCCAGGTCGCCCAGGTCTACCGTGCCGAACTCCTTGACGACCATGTCCAGGTCGGCCAGCAGCGCGGGGTAATCCTCAGGATCGGACTCGGTGCCCGCGAAACGCAGCAGACCGTCCGCCAGCGCGGCGGAATCCTGTTTGGCGACGGCGAAGATCATCTCCCGGAGCACGCTGCGGGCCTGGCTGTTGAGCCGCCCGGTCATGCCCAGATCGATAAGCACGATCTGGCCACCGGAGATGATGATGTTGCCGGGGTGCGGATCCGCATGGAAGAAACCGTCGTCCAGCACCTGCGTCGCATAGTTGTCGACCAGCTTGGTGCCGATTTCCTTGAGGTCATACCCGGCTTCGATCAGCTGATCGGTATGGGAGACGGCGATGCCCTCGACGTAATCCATGACGACCACGTGCTCGGTGCACAGATCCATGTACGGTTTCGGGCAGTCCATATACCGATAGGCTTCGCAGAAGCGCTTGAACTCGCTGAGGTTACGCGCCTCCACCAGAAAATCCGTCTCGGATTCGAACGTATCCCACAGTTCCTCGACCACGCCGCCAAGATCCACCACCTGCGCACTGGGCAGCATCTTCGTGGCAGCCCGGGCGATCGAACGCATGATGGACACATCCAACGCCATGATCTCGCGCACGCCAGGCCGCTGCACCTTCACGGCGACGTCTTCGCCGGTGACCAGCGTGGCGCGATGCACTTGCGCGAGGGATGCGGAACCGAGCGGCGTCGGATCGATGCGGGCGAACACCTCGCCTATGGGGCGGCCATATTCCTGCGTCAACGTGTCGACGACGATCTGATACGGCATCGGGTCGGCATCGGCGCGCAGCTTCGCGAGCTCGTCGCAGAACGACTGCGGCAGAATCTCCGACCGCATGGACAGTATCTGCCCGACCTTGACGAATGTGGGGCCCAGTGCCTCCAGCATCAGCCTCATCTTCACCGGAGTGAGGCCGTGCACCACGTCGAACTGGTTCGCAATGCGCATGATCTGTCCGAGGCGCTTGACTTTCCCGCGCCTCGTCAGGTGATATCGGCTGGAGAAGGTGTCGCGATGATTGTTGAACAGCCCGATGGTGGGAGACCCGTCCCATTCGCGGCGTTTGCCGGCACGTCGCGTCACGACACCGTCTTTCGCCGAACCGTCCGACCCCGATGCGGATTTCCCCCGTTCCGGATCATGCCGTGGGTCGCCGGCATGGCCGCCCGCGGTATAGGACGGCATGGTGTGCTGCTCCGGCATGCTAAGCAGCGGAGCCTTCCGCCGGGGAAGGATCTTCGGCGGCGGCACCGGCATCGCTCTGCTCCTTGGCGCCCTCAGTCTTTTCCTCGGCCTTCTCCTTGGCCTCCTGCGCCTTGTGCTTGAGCTCGGTGTTCAACGCCTTGCCCTGTTCCACGGTGAGCTCGCCCTTCTTCACCAGACCGTCGACGATCTGCTGGCTCTTCTCAAAGCTCTGCTGCCCCAGCTCAACGCCGGTGGCCAATGCCCCAACGCCCGCGAGAAACACCCGGCGCAGGCCTTCACCCAAATCGAAATCAGCCATGATACCTCCTTTGGTTACTTGTGGTTCCAAGATTACCCCCACCCGTCGCATAACGCGATAGGGGTGGCGTGGTTTCCGCTATGAGATGGAAACCACGCCCCGGCAATCCGCTCATCGGCCCATCAAGCTCATCGACCCGTCAAGCATCGCAGAGTCCGAGGGCACGGAACCGTCCAATTCACCGGGGGCGGGCGGCGGCGACCTTGCGGGCCTTGTCCGCCAGAGCGTCCAACCGTGCCAGTTCGAACATCTGCTCGCTGGACTGGTCCGGCTCGAACTCCCCGTACCGTCTCGTCACTGCGGCCCGAATCAGGAAATCCGCGACCGCGGGGTTCTTCGGCAGCAGCGAGCCATGCATGTACGTGCCGATGACATTGCCGACACGAGCGCCTTCCGTATGATCCTCGCCGTTGTTGCCGGTACCGTCATGATCGACATGCCCCAGCGGCAACGTTCCCTCGCGCAGGAACGTCTGCCCGGAATGGTTCTCATAGCCGATCACGTCGCCGAATTCGTCGCTGTGCTCGACCAGATTGCCGATCATCCGGTGGCTCTGCCCCACCGTGTACGCGCCGAGCACGTTGATGCCGTCCAACCGCTCGCCTTCCGAGGTCTCGAAGTATTCGCCGAACAGCTGGAACAGGCCGCAGATCATCAGCATCGGCGTACCGTCCGCGGCCAGGTCGCGCAGCCGTCCGGCCCGCTTGAACAGGTCGCCGGTGATTTTCTTCTGCCCGGTGTCCTGACCGCCGCCACCGAGGATCATGTCCACGCGCTCGGGCCATTCGTCGCCCTGATTGTATGCGTGCAGGCGCGGCTCATACCCGTACAGTGCCAGCCGGCGCAGAACCACCAGCACGTTGCCGGAATCCCCGTAGATGTTCATGTCCTTCGGGTAGAGGGACATCACGTCGATCACTTTTCCCATATCCGTTCGCCTTTCCCGCTCATGCTGTCAGTCGTCGCGCCGTTCATCGCCCGACGCCGGCATCGGCGACGGTGGTCAGCTTGGCGAGTTCGGCACGCACGCGGAGCATCGACGTGTACGTGCAGTAGATGTGTTTGGGCACACCGGGACGGGCGGTGACGAACTGCCGCACCGCCGCCTCCAGGTCCGTGCCGGTCTGCTCCACCCTGACCTGATCGTATTCGAGCCGCAACGCCATATCCCAGGCTCGCGTACCCGACACCATCGCGACGCCAGTCGGGCGCAGGCTGGTGAAATCGACATCCCACAGCCAGCTCATGTCGCGCCCGTCCGCGTACAGGTCGCAGATGGCAATCATCGTGTCATGCCCGTCGGGCGGGAACGAGCCGAGCGACAGCCTGAAGCCCATCGGGTTCTTGACGAGCAGCAGCTGCACGTCGCTGCCGTTGACCGCAATCGTTTCGCCGCGGCCGAACGCGGGGGTCACCTCGGCGAGCGCCGCCAGAAGCCGGTCATGGTCTACTGGGCTGTCTACTGGGCTCTCGTCAGATATCGCCGCGTCTGACGCATGCGAGGCCTGGCCGGGCATGGTCTCGGCGACCTGCGCCGAAGCAATATCCTGCGCCATGACCGCGCGGACGGCGGCGAGCGCCGCCGCCGCGTTGAACAGGTTGTACACGCCTTCCAGCTTGACGGCGGTATGGACGGCCCGCCCGTCAATCAGGAAATCGGCCTCATGGTTGCCGACACGGGTCAGCGTGACATCGGCCGTCGCCTCGCGCCCATCGGCATCGGGGGCCTCAGCCGAAACCGATGTGCCTGCCGGCTCCTGCTGCGCTCGGTCATTTGCCGACGGCCCGCCATTGCCGGCCACGCTCGCGGCCTCTTCGGCGACGGTGGTCTGCATGTCGTCGTCGGAGGGGAAGAACCGACGCAGTTCGGGCGCCAGCCCGAAATAGCGCACTCCGGTGCCTTCCGGCACGGCCGAAGCGAAACGCGCGATTCGCGGATCCTCACGGTTGAGCACCACGGTGCCCGTCGTCGCCTCGGCGACACGCTCCAGCAGACGCGCGGTGTTGTCGATCTCGCCGAACCGGTCGAGCTGATCGCGCATCACGTTGAGCAACAGCGCGAACCGCGGTTTCACCTGCTGCACGAATTTCACCGCATACGCCTCGTCAAGCTCAAGCACGGCCACGTCGGCGTCCAGCCTGCCGCTCAACGGCACTTCGGTCAGCAGCGCCGAGACGACGCCGCGCGTGAAGTTGGAGCCGGTCGGATTTGTGAACACCTTGAGTCCCAGCGTCTCCAGCATCGAGGCGACCATGCGCGTCGTGGTGGTCTTACCGTTCGTGCCCGACACCAGCACCACGCCATACGGCAGGTCGGCGAGCGTGCGGGCGAGGAAACCGGGGTCGATCTGTTCGACGATCTTGCCGGGGAACGCGCTGCCGCCGTGCCGCAGCAGCCGAGAGGCGCCGCGTACGGCTTTGCCGATCAGCGGCGTGGCGAACGCGGTCCATGGACGCGCCGCATCCGACTGCCCGCCCAGCGCCTCGCGCCGTGTTTCACGCGATGTTTCACGAGGCTGGGATCCGTTTTCCTCACCCATCGTCACACTCCTTGATCGCTGTTGTAGTCCTGCGGCATGTCCTTGAACTTCGAGTATGCGCCCAGAAACGCCAGATGGAACGTCTCCGTCGGACCGTTACGATGCTTCGCCATGATGATATCTGCCTCGCCGGGCCGGTCCTCCTTGTCGTAGAAATCCGGTCGATGAACCAGCAACACCACGTCGGCGTCCTGCTCGATCGAGCCGGATTCGCGCAGGTCGGACAGCTGCGGCTTCTTGTCGTTGCGCATCTCGGGCCCACGGTTCAGCTGGGACAACGCCACGACCGGCACTTCCAGCTCCTTGGCGAGCAGCTTCAGCGCTCGCGAGAACTCCGAGACCTCCTGCTGTCGGCTTTCCACCTGCTTGCCGGATGACATCAGCTGCAGGTAGTCGATAACGACGAGCTTGAGGTCGTTGGTCTGCTTGAGACGGCGGCATTTCGCACGGATCTCCATCAGCGACATGTTCGGCGAATCATCGATGAACAGCGGCGCGTTCTGCAACTTGTTCCAGAAATTGTTGAGCGTGTTCCACTGGTCGGCGGTGATGTCGTCGGCGCGGCGCATCGCCGCGAGCGGAATGTTGGTCTCGGCGGAGATGATGCGCTGCGCAAGCTCCACCTTGCTCATCTCCAGCGAGAACACGATCGACGTCATATTGTGATGCAGCGCGGCCGCACGGGCGAAATCGATGCCCAGCGTCGACTTGCCCATGGCGGGGCGCCCTGCCACGACCACCATCTGGCCGGGCTGCAGGCCCTGGGTCACGTCGTCGATATCGCGGAAACCCGTCGGCACGCCGGTTTTCAGGTCGCCGTTCTGCAGCTTGTCGAGCTGTTCGAGCGCATCGTGCACCACCGGGCCGATGGCCTCGTAGTCCTGCTTGACGCGTCCGGTACTCATCTCGTAGACCTCGGCCTGCGCGAGGTTCACCACGTCTTCGGCCTGCGAGCCCTCCGCCGAGTAGCCGAGCTGCGCGATCTTGGTGCCGGCCGCGATCACGTTGCGCAATATCGCCCGCTGATGCACGATCTCGGCATAGTACGTGGCGTTTGCGGCGGTCGGCACGAACGCGACGAGCGTGTGCAGATAGTCGGCGCCGCCCACCTTGTCGAGGTTTCCGTCCTTCATCAGCTGGTTGGCGACGATCACCACATCGACGTTCTGCGAGTTCGAGAACAGGTCGATGATCGCCTCGTATATCGTCTGGTGCTTCGGCTGGTAGAAGTCGGTGACGTCGATCATCTGGCTGACCTCGCCGATGGCGTCCTTGCTCAGCAGCATGCCGCCGAGCACCGCCATCTCCGCCTCGTCGTCGTGCGGAGGCACGCGGTCGAACACGGCGTCGCGCCCCGGCAACCCCGCGTCGCCCTGCACATACGAGCCACCTGATTGCGGGCGCGGCCCTCCCCAATTCGTTTCTTCTGCTGCCATAAGACTTGAGTATATATCGGAGCTTTTCCGGTGGAAGATATCTGGCGAAAAATGCACAGGGCCATCTCTCGGACGGCATGTCGCGGTAAGCGGACGCGACATTCGTCACCGTCACGCACGGCTTGCTCGCAAGTCATATTCAGCCGGCGTTTACCTGCGCGACACGCACGGGTGACGTCATGTGGACAAAAAAGTTGAGTTATCCACATTTAGGGGATAACTCTGGGGATAACATATGCAGTTATCCACATCAGGGGGATAACTCTGTGCATAACATGGGGATAAGTCCATAAACACCCCCACTCGATTTGCCAAACACGTCGTCATGCGATATAAACGGCGCCCCATTCGGATCACCGCCGCGCTTTCAGCTCTTCGATGCCGCATACGCGCCCGCCCATATGAGCTACAGTGTGCATGTGCACACCCCTGACCCACAATCATCCGATCCCGCGACCGCCGGCACGGCCCGCACCGGTAACCGAGCCGCATACGGCCGCATACTCGCGCTGGCCCTCCCCACATTCGGCCAGCTCATCGCCGAGCCGACCTTCGTGCTCATCGACACGGCCATCGTCGGGCACATCGGCGTCTCCGCCCTGGCCGGACTGTCAATCGGATCGACCATCATCCTCACCGCGGTGGGACTGTGCATCTTCCTCGCCTACTCCACCACCGCGCAGGTGGCTCACCTGCTTGGTGCGGCCCGCCGCCGAGAGGGGCTGCAGGCCGGCATAGACGGACTATGGCTGGCTCTCGGCATCGGCATCGTGCTGGCGGCGGCTCTGTTCGCAGGGGCCCGGCCGCTGTGCGTGGCGCTCAGGGGCACGGGCGAGACGCTCGACCAGGCGGTGGCGTACACGCAGACGGTGGTACTCGGCGCCCCTGGCATGCTGCTCGTGTACGCGGCGAACGGCATTTTCCGCGGTTTGCAGAAGGTACGCATCACGTTGGTGGCCGCGGTGTGCGGCGCCGTGCTCAACACCATGCTGGATGTGCTGTTCGTGTTCGGATTCGGCTGGGGCATCGCCGGATCGGGCGCGGCGACGATGATCGCACAATGGTTCATGGGACTGTTCCTGACGGTTCCGGCAGTGCTATGGGCGAAGGCCGACGGCGCTGCGCTGCGACCACGCCTGTCGGGCATCGCCGCCGCCGGAGGGGATGGCCTGCCGCTATTCATCCGCACACTCGCCATTCGCGCCGCGATGGTGATGACGGTCGCCTCGGCGGCCCGATTGGGAACGACAGTGCTGGCGGGGTTCCAGGCGGTGAACTCGTCTTGGAATTTCGCGATGAATATGCTGGATTCGGTAGGCATCGCCGGTCAGACCCTGGTGGGCGCGGCGATGGGCGCAGGAGACCGCGCACGCACACTGCGACTGACCCGGGCCACGGGACGAGCCGGATTGGCGGCCGGAGCCGCTATCGGCTGTGGATTCGCCGTGGCCGGCCTGTTCGTCGGCCGCCTGTTCTCGCCCAACCCGCACGTCCAGTTGCTGGTCGCCGCCGGCATGGTGACGATGGGTGCGTTCCTGCCACTACAGGGGTGGATGATGGCGCTGGACGGCATACTGATCGGCGCCCGCGATTTCCGCTACCTGGCGATTACCTGCACACTGACCGCAACGGTGTATATCGCATTGACCGCGATCTGCGTGGATGCGGCCGCGCCCATGCTGCCCGGCGACCTGGCCTCGACCGTGCTGTTGTGGGCGATGTTCAATATCGTGCTCATGGGCGGCCGCGGCCTGTTCAATGGTCTGCGCATACGCGGCGAATCATGGCTCGGTCAGACCGCCCTCTAACGACCGGCCCGCGACAGCCCTCGCTGCGCTGCGGAACACCCACCTTGACATCACCTTTGCCTCAGCTGAGCATCATATGATAATGGCATCGGCTCTCGAAGATGGGAGACGCCACGCGGAAGGAGATTCCGCCCCGAATCAGATGACATCCGAATACTCACAGATAAGCAAAGCATGATCGACGTGCGGGAGAAGGCCGCTAGGCAGTTCAGCGCGCGCCTGACCGGTCGCGGGTTCGAAAGCTGGGTGCGAGAGGGCAACGACACCTATGTGGTCGGCGGTCAGGAATACATGCCGCAGGACCTGGTCGTGGTACGCGCCCTCGACGCGGCGGGCAATCCCGTGTCAGCCGAAGTCAACGTCGACATAGCCACTTTCAACCTATACCCGGATACTCTCACGGGCGGCGCTGTACATGGCACGCACCAGACTTTCGCGCCAATGGCTCCACCCGTATCGCTTGGATATCTCCTCACCGGCCGTAGCCCCGAGCGACGACCCGTCGGCGCGGGTCAGGTCATACAGCATGTCCAGCAGCATCGGATCACGGTCCACGCAACGGGCGAGCGACTCCCCCACGGCCGGATCGTTCGGGTTCTTGCCGGTCGCGAACTCAGAGAGCGTCAGATGCTCCCGCACCAGGATGCGCACCCATCGCGCGATGTCCGCGTCGAATCCCATGCGCTTCATGATCACCGCGGCGTGACGGGCGCCCTCTGCCGCATGATCGGTCACGAACGGACGTTTGCCGACATCATGCAGCAGTCCGGCCAATAGCAGCGCCGTGTAGTGACGGTCGTCATACCGCTCGCCTCGCGCCGCCGAAACCCGCGCGAGCCGTGACGTCACCTCGACGCTGTGCCGGTCGATGGTATACCGGTGCGCTGCAGACGCGCTCGGGCGATTGCGTATGCCCAGCCATTCAGGCATCCATCGACCGGGTATATCCACGAAATCCAGTTCCTCCCACACGCGCATGAGCGCCGGCCCGGAGGCCAGCAGACGCACGAACAGTTGGCGCGACTCATCATCCCACACGGAATCGCGGATCGGGCAGCGCCGCAGGTTCTGCAAGGTGACCGGGCTGATCGGCAGCTCGAACTCGGCAGCCACCGCGGCCACGCGCAACGGCAGATACCGGTCCGGCTCCGGTTCCACGCCCGGAGCCAGCACGATTTCCTGCTCGTGCTTGGCCACGCCGGGCGCGACCTGTTCGAACTTCGGAGCCTCTCGCCTGCCTCCACCGCGCGGCGACAGCATCTGGAAGAACGAGAAACGCGGGCGCTCATGCGTCAGCGAATGCTCGGCACGCGACGCCGTGGAATCCAGCGCGAACGCGATCTGTCGGCCTATGCGGGCGAGCCGGGTCTGCAAGTCCCCGATGGAACGCGCCTCCCGCTCCCCCGGCGGCAGTGTCGGGTCGGCAAAACCCCGCATCGCCGCCACCTGCGCCTGATATGGGGCGAGCAGCCGATTCGCGTCCTTGCCGGCAGCCAGATGAATGCAATCGCGCACGTCCAGCAACGCCTCGACCTCGTCGTCATACCGGCCGTGCGGTCGGTCGGCAAGCCATGACACAGTCAACGCGGAGACCAGCACCGAATCGCGCAGACCGCCTCGCGCCTCCTTGATGTCGGGCTGGTTCAGGTAGGCGAGTCGTCCGAACTCGTCCAGTCGCTTGCGCGCCGAATTCAGCAGTTCCGGCAGCCGCTTGCGGACCGCTCGACGCCAGCGTTCCAGAATCGACGTGGCCGTCGCCGAAATCAGCGCCGTATCGCCGGCGATCGGCTTGACATCCAGCCAACCCATAGCGGCCGGCAGATCGGAATCGGTCACGGCCTCGCACTGCTGCCGCGTGCGCACCGACTGATCGAGGTCAAGACCGCTGTCCCACAGGGGATACCACAGTTTGTTGGCCAGCTCATTGAGCTGTTGGTCGTTGATCGTATGTGGCTCATAGATGATGACCAGATCCAGGTCGGAGCTCGGGCCAATCTGCCCCCCGTGCGAGCGAACCGACCGCACCGAATCCGATGCCGGTGGACGGCACGTCGAACGGCACCGCGGCCACCGCGTCACTCCACAGGCGGCGCAGGCAATCCATGGCGAGCTCCGTTCGCGCCCGGCGCTTCGCGGAGCCACCCCGGTACACGCCGTCAGCATCCGGCTGGCTCATGTCCATGAACCGTTGCTTGAGATGATCGACCGCCGAACTCAAGACACACCACCTTCGCCAAATTCCGCCCCGCAGGCGGGGGCTGTCGGTGGAGCCGACTGGAGGTGGTCAAACCCACCCGGGTGCACAAGACCACCCTCAGTCTCGCTACGCGAGTCAGCTCCCGCCAGCGGGAGCAATTTCAATCCTTGCCCTCCGCCACCGGAGGCAAGGATGTCGATATATATATATAAAGAGTCCCCGCATGGTCAGGTGACGGCGTGCGGGGACTTGTCTTACCGATAACCCGCGTCCGGCGGAAAGCGCCGAACCACGGGCCGCTTTCAGATCGCGGCGGAGCCGGTCTCGCCGGTACGCACGCGGGTCACGGAATCGAGCGGGGCGACCCACACCTTGCCGTCGCCGATCGTGCCGGAACCGGCAGACTTGACGATCACGCCGACCAGGGTCTCCGCGTCCGCGTCATCGGACAGCACCTCGACGCGAATCTTCGGAATCAGATCGACCGTGTATTCCGCCCCGCGGTACACCTCGGTGTGGCCACGCTGGCGGCCGTAACCGTTGGCTTCCGAGACCGTCAGGCCATGCACGCCCGCAGCGGCGAGCGCCTCCTTGACGTCATCGAGCTTATGGGGCTGAATGATGGCAGTGATGAGCTTCATCTCACCTCACCTCCTTGAGAACCGAGCTGGCAGTACCAGCAAAATCATAGGCACGTTCGCCCTGATCGGCCAGATCGATGCCGCCGACCTCCTGGGCTTCGGTCACACGCCAGCCGATGGTCTTCTCCAGCGCGAACGCGATAATCGCGGTCACCACGCCGGAGTACAGCATCGCGCACAGGGCGATGATGACCTGCACGGCCAGCTGGCGCCAGTCGCCGCCGGCGAGCAGACCAGTGCCCTCGCCGAAGAAGCCGATGAGCACGGTACCGGTCAAACCGCCGACACCATGCACGCCCACCACGTCGAGCGAATCGTCATAGCCGAGCTTGAACTTCAGGCCGCATGCGAAGCAGCACAGAACGCCGGCGATCGCGCCGATGACCATGGCCCACAACGGTGACACCACATCGGCCGCGGGGGTGATGGCAACCAGACCGGCGACGATACCCGAGGCCGCGCCGATAGCCGTGTAATGACCGGTGCGGATCTTCTCAGTGAAGCCCCAGGCGAGCATGGCAGCCGCGGTCGCCGCGGTCGTGCTCATCCACGCATAGCCAGCGGTGCCATTGGCCGCGAACGCCGAGCCGGCGTTGAAGCCGAACCAGCCGAACCACAGCAGGAACGCGCCCAGCATGACGAACGGCACGTTGTGCGGGCGAATCGGCTGCGTGCCGAAACCCTTGCGCTTGCCGATGATCAGCACGATGATAAGGGCCGCCATTGCGGCGTTGATGTGAACGACCGTGCCTCCTGCGAAATCATGCGCCGCGGCGCCGATCGCGGTGGAGATCGGGCCCTTTGCGCTCAGAAGGCCGTTATTCCACACCATGTGCGCCATCGGCGCGTAGTCGAACGTGACCCACAGCGCCACGAACAGCATCCACGTGCTGTACTTCACGCGCTCGGCGATCGCGCCGCAGATCAGCGCCACGGTGATCATCGCGAACGTGACCTGGAACGACACGTCCACGCTGCTCGGGTACTTGTTGCCGTTCGCGGCAAGACCGGCGGCCGTGTACTGACGGGTGCCGGCGTCGAACACCATCGTGTCCTTCAGCAGGAACCCGGTCGCAGGGTCACCGAAAATGCCGCCGATGCTGCTGCCGGCGTATGCGATCGACCAGCCCCACAGCGTCCATACGACCGCGGTGACCGACAGGGCCGCCGCCGACAGCATCAGCATGTTCAGCACGGCTTTGGCGCGCACCATACCGCCATAGAAGAACGCCACGCCAGGCGTCATGAGGAAAACCAAGGCTGCGGATGTGAGCATCCATGCGGTATTACCGGAGTCCATCGTTACCTTCCTCTCTTGTTCGTTCCCGCCGCCGCGCATCTTGACCGCGCGGGAAGCGGGTCGTTACCACTTCATCTGACATCCCCTGATAGGGGGAATCAACACAACGATATGCAACGCTCGCTGAGTTTTCAACACGTTACGGCACGTTACGCTCATGTAAAGCGCGATGACGCGGGTCTTGGCTTTCGGCCGGATTCCGGCGCAGGCAACGGTTCCGGAATGCAAAAGCCGGCTGTCCACGTTGTGGACTGCCGGCTTGCAGGGTTCATGTCCGACGGTTTGCGAACAACCTCACGCGAGAATGCCGTCGACGAATCCTTCCGGGTCGAAGGGCGCGAGATCGTCCGGTCCTTCGCCGAGGCCGACGAGCTTGACCGGCACGCCGAGCTCCTTCTGCACGGAGATGACAATGCCGCCCTTGGCGGAGCCGTCGAGCTTGGAGAGCACGACGCCGGTGAGGCCGATCGCCTCGGCGAACACCTTCGCCTGCGCCATGCCGTTCTGGCCGGTGGTGGCGTCGAGCACGAGCAGCACTTCGTCGACGGGCAGGTTCTTTTCGGTGACACGGCGAATCTTGCCGAGCTCGTCCATCAGGTTCGACTTGTTCTGCAGGCGGCCGGCGGTGTCGATGATGAGCACGTCGGCGTCGTCCTCCTTGGCGCGGGCCGCCGCCTCGAACGCGACCGATGCCGGGTCGGCGCCGTCCTTGTCGCTGCGCACGACGGGCACGTTGACGCGGGCGCCCCAGGTTTCGAGCTGGTCGGCTGCGGCGGCACGGAACGTATCGGCCGCGCCCATGACGACCTTCTTGTCTTCGGAGACGAACAGACGGGCCAGTTTGCCGGCCGTGGTGGTCTTGCCGGTGCCGTTGACACCGACCATGATGATGACGCCGGGCTTGTGCGCGTCCGGCTTGTCGACGTTCAGACGGCGGTCGGTGTCGCGGCCGACCAGGTCGAGCAGGTTGTCGCGCAGCGTGGCGCGCACCTCGTCGGGGCTTGCCTTGCCGGTGATGCGCGCATCGCGGCGCAATTCGCCGACTAGCTGCTCGCTTGCTTCGGCACCGACATCGGCCAGCAGCAGCGTGTCCTCGACGTCCTCCCAATCGGATTCGGAGAGGTTGTCTTTGGTGAGGATGTTGAACAACGCCTTGCCGAACGGATTCGAGGACTTGGAAAGTTTCGCCTTGAGCCGCTGAATGCGCGAGCCGGATTTTTCCGGTACATCATATGCGGGAGCCGCCGGCTTGACCGGGGCGGCCTGCGTCGGTTCGACCGGCTTACGCTCTTCCTCACTTCGAGGGGAGGCGGCTTCGCCCTCGGTTTCGGGAGCAGAGAGCTGCCTGTCAACTGTTGCGGCGACCGTCTCGGATTCTTCACCCGCACGACCCGCCTGACGCGGCGATGTTGCGGTTTCCGCCGGCCGGCCGACGACTTCGTTCTTACGCGACCTGCCGCGTACTACGCCCCACACAATGAGCAGGACGACAATCACCACTGCGGCGACAATGCCGATAATCAGATTCGTATCCATGGCTCCAGCCTAAAAACCGCAACGGACAGCGGCCGGAATACCACATACGTCGCATTGTTGCAGCCAAGTCGACGACTAATTGGGCTGCTGGCACAGACGCTGCCCCTGAGTCGTCCCTACATATCGAACCGGGGAAGACGCTGGTATAGGCAAATCTGCCACCAATGCATAAAGCGGCATACCAGACGGCACCGGATTGCCAGCGGTCCCATGATATTCAACATAGAACAAGTCGGGCAATGGTGCCCCACCCTCATCGTGGTAATACTCGCGACCGCCACCGAAAACACGTATCAAACAGGACACGCACGACACGATGTCATGGTTGTCGAACTCGCTCGCCGTCATCGACGGGGCCACATACGTCTTCATGATCGACTCTCCTCAGCCGCACGACCTACCGCGAAAACGTAGACCCCGACAACATTTCGGGGGGGGTATAGGCGCTAGGCACCGCGACCACTACACTGGAGCTCATGGCCAATACTGCAAGAATGACGGCGCTGCAACGCCGCGAACAGCTCATCCGCGTGGGGCGAGCGTTGTTCGCATCCAAGGGGTTCGAGGCGGTGAGTGTCGAGGAGATCGCCGCGAACGCGAAGGTCAGCAAGCCGATCGTCTACGAGCATTTCGGCGGCAAGGAGGGACTGTACGCGGTAATCGTCGACCGTGAGATGCGCGAGCTGACCAATGCGCTCATCGAGGCGCTGTCCGACACCAAGGCGCATCCCCGCCAGATCGTGGAGCGCGCGGCACTCGCCCTGCTCACCTATATTGAGGAGAACTCCGAAGGCTTCCAAGTGCTCGTGCGCGACTCGCCGACCACCGACCCGGCCGGATCGTTCAACTCGCTGCTGGGCGACATCAGCCTGCGCGTGGAGGATCTGCTCACCGCCGCGTTCAAACGCCGGAAGCTCTCCGCCAAGGGCGTGCCATACTATGCGCAGATGCTGGTCGGCATGACCGTATTCACCGGTCAATATTGGGCGGACCGGCCGAAGGTCAACAAGGAGCAGCTCGCCGCATACGTCGTCGACCTCGCATGGCACGGCCTGAGCCGGCTGGATTCCAAGCCGATCCTGCGGTTCGAGAGCCAGAAGGCGAAGCAGCTCGCAGCCAAGGAAGACAAAGAACGTCGAGACAAAGAGCGGAGCGAGACAACGGCCCCGGACGAGCCGGACGCTCCTGTCGAGACCGCCGAACCGGACGAACCGGCATACCTGCCCGCGAGCGCCGACTGATCATCAGAACCGCGCACAAGCCGGAAGCCCAAAAAACGGCGGAACGGACGACGGGACTTGCCTGAACGCCGCTTAGTGATAGCTTTGCTTGTAGAGGTTAGACTCGCTGCAACATCCGAGGCGACGTGTCGCACGTCATCCCCGCGACACCTGTATAACGAGGAACTATGGAACAATCGTCGAAAACACTCACCTTCGTGGTGCCCGCCTACAACATGGAAACGTATCTGGAGCGCTGCGTGGAGTCGCTGCTCTCCGCGACGGACAACAGCGACATCGAAGTGTTGATCGTCGATGACGGATCCTCGGACGGCACCCCGGAACTTGCCGACATGTACGAGCGGCGCTGGCCCGGCAACGTGCGGGCAATCCACCAGGTCAACAAGGGCCACGGCGGCGCGGTCAACACCGGCATCGCCAACGCGACCGGCATGTATGTCAAGGTCGTGGACGCCGACGACTGGGTGGACATGCCCTCCATCGACACGCTCATGGGCACGCTGCGGGTGCAGCGCGTCGCCACGGATCCGGTCGACATGATCGTCACCAATTACGTGTACGACAAGGTGGGCAAGCGCGTCAAGCACACAGTGAACTTCCGTCATGCGATGGCGACCAACACCGTGCTCGGCTGGGACGATCTCGGCTGCTTCGGCGTCGCCGAATACATACTGATGCACGCGCTGATCTACCGCACCCAGGTGGTGCGCGACTCCGGCATGCAGCTGCCCGAGCACACGTTCTACGTCGATTTCATCTACGCATACCAGCCGTTCCCGTGGGTCAAATCGATGCTGTACATGGACATCCCGTTCTACCACTACTTCATCGGGCGCGAGGGGCAGAGCGTACAGACCGACGTGATGATCCGCCGCGTCGCGCAGCTGCGGCTCGTCAACCAACGCATGGTGGAGGCCACTCCCGAACCGGGAACCGTGCCGGACGGCCTATACCGTTATATGATTCATTTCCTCGCGATCGAAAGCTCGGTCACGTCGGTGTTCCTGATCCTGTCGAAAGACAAGGCAAACTACCGTCTCAAGGACGAACTGTGGGCGGACATCGACAAGGCGTCGCCGGCCATCGGGCGTGACGTGCGGCGCAAGCTGGTGTCGCGCGCGCTGAACCTGCGTGGGTCTGTCGGGCGCTGGGTGATCCGACGCGGCTATGTCGTCGCAGAGAAGGTCGTCGGCTTCAACTGACGTGCCGCGCGGCGGGGGCTGCCAGCTGATATTCGCTCCTCTATCACCGATCAGGAGAACGTCCATGATGCAATTCACCATGTCCGGAACCATGCTGCGCTTCGATGAGACGACGCTGCGGTTCTCATTCAGCCGCGACGGTGCGACCTGGAGCGGCTGCGACGGCATAGAGCCGCAGCTGACGCGCGAGGATCGTTCATTCTCGTTCGCCGGCGCCGCTACCGTCACGCATGAGCGGATCGAGACCGGCACCGGAGTCGGCGTGCGCAGCGTGTTCGCCGGGTTCGCGGGTGCGGATTACGCTTTTGAGACGTATATCTGGATCGAGCGGTCAAGCGGCGACGTGCTATGCGAATGGGTGCCACTGCGCGAGTGTGGGGCCGAGCCGCGCATCGACAGGGTGCTTTGGCCTGCTCCGCTGTCCTTCGACCATGCGGACGCGCATGACGTGACGCTCATCACCCACGAGCAGGGCGTGATGATACCGAATAACTGGCCTACCGAGGTCGGCACTGATGCGGTCTCCTTCGGCGGGCGGTTCGAGACTGCGGGCGGGTACATGCCCTGGTTCGCGCAGTTGCGCAGCGACGGGCATGCGTACATCACCATCTGCGAGACGCCGTGGAACGCAGGATATGACATCGACCATCCGGCCGGCGGACCGTACACGCACGTCGGAATGTGGTTCGAGCCAAGTCTCGGCCGCATGGATTACCGTCGTGTCGTGCGATATCGTCTCCTCGACCACGCCGACCATACCGCCGTCTGCAAGACGTACCGCGCTTACGTCAACGAACGCGGCCGGCTGCGCACGCTGGCGGAGAAGGCGGCGCGCAACCCGTCGGTGCGTGACCTGCTCGGCCGTTCATGGGTGCATGTCGGCATCAAGACGAAGGTTCAGCCGGACTCGTCGTTCTATGATCCCGCGCAGCCCGGCAAGAATGATTCGCTCGTCACATTCGCGCAGCGCGAACGGCAGATGCGCACGCTGCACGAAATGGGTGCCGGGCGGCTGTACCTGCATCTGGACGGCTGGGCGCAGCCCGGCTACGACAACGGCCATCCCGACTATCTGCCCGCATGCCGCGAGGCCGGCGGCTGGAAGGGCATGAAATCGCTGGTCGACGCCTGTCATGAGCAGGGAGACCTGTTCGGCACGCATGACCAATACCGCGACTATTACTTCGCCGCGCGCACGTTCGACCCGCGCAATGCGATCCGACTGGCGGACGGCACGATGCCCGAGCACGCGATGTGGGCCGGCGGGCGCCAAACGTACCTGTGCGCCGAGCTTGCGCCGGATTACGTGCGCCGCAACTTCAGTGAGATCGCCACGCACGGCATCGCGCTGGACTGCGCATATCTGGACGTGTTCACCTGCAATGAAGGCGACGAATGCTCGCATCCCGAGCACCGCATGACCCGCCGCGAATGCTACGAGCGCCGCGCCGAATGCTTCGAATACCTGCTGGCGCACGGCATTCTCACCTCGTCCGAGGAGGTGTCCGACTGGGCGGTGCCGAGCCTGGTGTTCTGCCATTACGCGCCGTACGACTTCCAGATGCGCTCCCCCGACGCGCCTCGGCACGGCATCCCGGTGCCGTTGTACAACCTCGTCTACCATGACTGCGTGATCCAGCCGTGGATGATGGATCGGGTGGCCGGTGGCGACGACTACATGCTGTACGCGCTGCTCAACGGCGGTGCGCCGTACCTGATCCGTGACGCCGCATATGCCGGCATGGACGGTGATATGAATGCCGCACTGCGCGCCCGTACCGAGAACGACATCGAGCGGTGTGCGGTCGTGGCCGGGCTGCACCTGCGCGTCGGCATGCAGGAGCTCGTGCGGCATGACCTTGTCGGCGGCGACCCGCTGGTGCAGCGCTCGGTCTTCGCCGACGGCACCGCCGTGACGTGTGATTTCCACGCGCAGACGTATGAGGTAGCAGCGAACGGTTCTCATTAAGAAAGGTGCGAGGATTCCGCACATTTTCAAACAAGCGAACATTGCGCAGAAAGCCCGGAATTCCGGGCTTTCTGCTGTTTTCATGTTCGTTTCCCCCGTCACACGGACTCGCACCTTTCTTATTGAGAACCGTTCGCTGCGACAAGGGAGCAAGCCCTCAGACCCACCTATCGGACATGGCGAACGAGTTGCGCATCAGGTTGCTCGACGTATACAGCACGTTATCGAGCAGCTTATGGGTCAGATCCTGCAGACGACCGGCCATCGTCTCGTTCGCAGCCATGAGCGCCGCGCGGATGTCCCCGGCTTCGGCATCGGCGAGCGCCGCATCCGTTTCTTCGACAAGCCGGCGCCCGAACGCCCGCACCTGCTCGCCATAGTATTCGATCGCGTTGCGCGTCTCGTACCAGTGCGCGTCGGCAATTACGGCGATCAGACGGTTCGTCCAGTACAGGTTGTCGGTGGAGACCTCGGGCGTGGTGTCGCGCAGATACGCCGGAGTGTCGTCCACGTTCGCATAAAAAGGTGCGACCGCCGTGAACGGGCCGGAACCGAAGGCGATCCACATCACCGCCGCCGCTGCGGCCGGCACGTCGTGCCGCAGTTCGATCGCGACCATGTGACCAGTGCGGTTGATGCCGATCGGACGGTAGCGATGCCGGCTTTCCGGTGTACCGAGCGTTCCGTACGGGTCAAAAGGCGTGCCTTCGAAATGCGACGACATCAGAAAGTCGATGTCCTCGACCGTCACCTTGTTCTCCGGCGCCCGGCACCACGGGATGTCGTCGGAGGTCGGCGTGTAGCGGGCCGCGGGCGAATCCCAATCCTCGCTCGGGTTCAGGTGACGTTGCATGTACCAGGCGCGCGGCGTGTTGTAGATATGGTCCTTGACGGTGCTGGTGCCGAACACCACACGCGGGTTGATGTGGTCCGGCAGCACGGCGGCGACGCCGAAACCGGCGCCCTGCGCGGGCCGCATGGCACGGCCCAGATGGTGCCGATCGATGAATTCGCGCAGGTCCGCGCTGCACATGAAGAACCGCCGCTCGCCGAACGCGTCGGAGAAGTCGAAGTCGTCGATGCCCAGCTGGTTGGGGATCGTCGCATAGCAGTCGTCGGGCACACGGCGCGCAATCCAGTGATGCCCACCGATTGTCTCGACATACCAGATCTCGTCCACGTCGGAAATGATCACGCCGTTCGACTCATAGGTGCCGTACCGTTCCAGCAGCTCGCCGAGCCGTTCCACGCCCTCGCGGGCCGAAGAGACATACGGCAGCACCAGCGTGATGATGTCCTCCTCACCGATGCCGCCGGGGGTCTCCGGCCGATAGCCGGCCTCTCCCGGCACGCCTTCGGCTGGCCTGAGCTCGACCAGCGGGTCGGCGGCGAGCACGCGCTCGTTCACCGCGATGGTTTCGGTGGCGCTCATCGCCACGTTGCGCTCGCTTGCGCCGGCCTCGGCGAGCACGCCTCGGTTCGGCAGCACGTTCGGCGCGATGGTGTAGCGGCACGGGTCGTCCGGCAGGTCGATCTCGACATGGCTGAGCGTGCTGCGGTAGTGGCGCGGCTGGTCCGTCGGCGCCACGGCCACGAGCCGCTTGGGATCGTAGCGGCCGGAGCCGGAATCATCGTTGCGGGCGATGATCGTCGCGCCGCTGCAGCTGGCTGATTTTCCGATAAGCAATGTGGTGCATGACATGCCGACCACTGTAGGAGCCGGCCTCACCATCGCGCATCAACGGGACGGCTGCGGCAGAAAAAACTGCGGAAGGCCAAATATTATGTTTATGTCATCTCAGCCAAATACGCAGGGTTTCACACGAATTTTTCAGGTAAACCACATGACTTGCCCCGAAACATGCGTTTATATAGTAATCACGACCGCAAGGCCGCAATAACTGAACCCCTTCTTCTCTTCTCTCTCAAGCCCGGCTTCCCCGCCGGGCTTTCTCTTTTTCCGCGCCCCTCCATCGCGGTGTCGCACTTCACCAAAACACGGGTTGAAATAGCCGTTCTTGATAATTCCCCGTGTCAAATCGCCGTTTTCGGGCCACAAAACGGCGATTTGGCACGGGGAATTGCGGATTTCGGCTATTTCAACCCGTATTGTGGCGCCCCGGCCCACGCATCTAGGCAGGGCATCGCAATCGGCGCAGTTTGTCTGGCGCGCCCGCCCGACCGCACAGGCGGGAAGCCCCGCCGAGGCCGGCACCGCACGCCAGAGCCGCTCCGGCAAGCTGACATCCCCGATCTGATCAACATCGGCGTGTTCTCCGCGCTGTACTTCGCGCTGGCCGCCGACCTGATTGCCAAAGCCGGCAAATACTCCAGCAAGATCGGCATCCTCATCAGCTACGTGGTGTTCGCGAACATCAACACCGGCACATCATGAATTCACGGGCAACATTCGAGAGCAGCCATGCGGGGCGAATCGGCGCATATGCAGCCGGCGCAGACGGCATGAGCAGATCCAAGTCCGCTCCCGCGCCAGCGGCCGTCATCCTCGACCCTCGGGCGAAACTGTATCTGCTGCTGCTCGCCAACATGCTGTTGTTCTTCCACGCGGATGCGCGAGCCGAAGCGCTACTGACGGCACTGTTCCTCACGCCGCTGTTCCTTGCCGGACGCTGGCGTATGGGACTGCGGCTGACGGCCTGCTATGCGGTTCTGCTGGGGTGGGGATTGTGGTCGGACGCGGCGACGCAGGACACGGCGGGGGCTTCGGGCGCCGCGTCGGCCTCCGGCTCTGGCGCCGACGCCTGGATACATGTCGTCGGGCTGTTTTCCGTGGGGCTTCGCATGATGATGCCCTGTTTCATCACCGGCGCCTACGCGTTCTCCACCACGCGCGTCAGCGAATTCGTGTGCGCGCTGCGTCGTATGCGCGTGCCCGAATCGGCGGCCATCCCCTGCATGGTGGTCATCCGGTTCTTTCCGACAATCGGGCGGGACTACCGGCGAACCCGCGACGCGATGGCCCTTCGCGGTCTTGCCTCCGGCCGACTCGCGCTGCTGCGGTATCCGGCCCAGTCGCTGGAGTTCGTGCTGGTTCCGCTGTTGATGAACGCGACGATCGTCTCGCATGACCTGTCGGTCGCGGCACTTACCAAGGGATTGGGACGGCCCGGCCGGCATACCCGCATAACGGAGATTCACAGCGTTGGTTTGATTGGGCGGCGATGGCGGTCTGCACGATCACGCTGGCACTGAGCATCGGCGGCATACTATGAGCGATGTGATCATACGGTTGCGCGATTGCTCGTTCCGATACCGTCAGGCCGATGCGGATTCGGAGGATGGCGCCTCGCCACGGGGCGCCGCGGCAGGAGAGCGCCGGCAGGCTGCCCGTTCAGTGTGCTGGTGGCGATGGATCCGATGCCCGAACGGGCTGCGCTGGCGAGCGGCGGCCTGCTCAGTCATCTGCATTTTCAGTACGCCAGCGATGACGGCATACTGTTGAGGGCGGATTCCACATTGCGCAAACGCATGTGGTACCCGACGATGTGCGCCGACGAAGGCACGCTGCGCGACCAATGCGACATCGTGCGGGCCCTGCACAAGTTGCCTCCGCTCGACCGCGAGGCATAGGCTCATCGCCGGCATGATCGCCCGTCGATGAGCCTTGACGTGTCACGCGAACTGGCTGTTGTACAGTGCGGCGTAACGGCCGCCGCGTTCCAACAGTTCATGATGGTTGCCGTGCTCGATGATGTCACCATGTTCCATATACAGAATCAGGTCCGCGTCACGGATCGTCGACAGCCGGTGCGCGATGACGAAGCTGGTGCGTCCTGCCATCAGTCTTGTCATGGCTTTGCCGATTTCCGCCTCGGTCCGGGTATCGACGGAGCTGGTAGCCTCGTCGAGTATCAGGATCGGCGGGTCCGCAAGGAAGACGCGGGCGATGGTGAGCAGCTGGCGTTGTCCGACCGACAGGTTCCCGGCCTCGTTGTCGAGTACGGTATCGTAGCCGTGCGGCAGCGTGCGTATGAAGTAGTCGGCGCGCACGGCTTTGGCCGCTGCGATGATCTCCTCGCGGGTCGCATCGGGCCGCCCGTAGGCGAGATTCTCCGCCACGGTGCCGCCGAACAGCCACGTATCCTGCAGCACCATGCCGAATTCGCGGCGCAGATCGCCTCGCGTCATGGCGGCTGTGGATACGCCGTCAAGCGTTATCGCGCCGCCATCGATCTCGTAGAATCGCATCAGCAGGTTGATCAGCGTGGTCTTGCCCGCGCCGGTTGACCCGACGATTGCGACCTTCTGCCCTGGCTCGGCCACGAAGTTGACGTCTTTCATCAGCGGCCGTTGCGGATCGTATCCGAACCTCACGTGGTTGAACACCACACGGCCCTGCACAGGCTCCTCAGCGATCTTCGCCGCGTCAGCTGGCTGGGGGTCGGGCCGTTCCTCTTCCTCGTCCAACAGCTCGAAGGTGCGTTCGGCGGACGCGAGCGCGGACTGCAGCGAGTTGATCATGTAGCTGGCTTCGGTCAGCGGTTCGGACACCTGGTTGATGTATTGGTAGAACGCCTGCGCCACGCCGACGGTCATGCGGCCGCCAAGTACCATCCAACCGGCGAGCAGCATCACCGCCATCTGCGAGAACCGCGCGATCATGCGGATCAGAGGATTGACGGATATCGTGATGAAGTCGGCGAGCTGCGCGGCTTTTCGGGTGCGTTCGGCGGCGTCCTCCATCGCTGCCGCACTGTCTTCCTCGCGATTGTATGCCTTGATGATGTTGCGGCCCTTGTAGTATTCCTCGGCCAGGCCGGTCAGCTCTCCGATGGTCTCCTGACGCAATGACGCGATCTCGAGGTTCTTGCGGGCGACCAGTTTGGTTACCCACATGCTCAATGCCATGAACACGAGGAACACGACCGTGAGCAGCCACGAGTAGTAGACCATGATGACCAGCGAGCCGGTCACCGTGGTGATGGCAGTGATGAGTCGCAGCAACCCCGTCTGCATGACTTCGCTGATACGGTCAAGATCGTTGGTGACCTTGCTCAGCACTTCTCCCGGCTTATTGCGGTCGAAGAAGCGCAGCGGAAGCCGCTGGATCTTCGCGCTGATCTGCTTGCGCAGCGTCAGGTTGAGGTTTTCGGCCACGGACGCCATCAGATAGGACTGCAGGTAGTAGAAACCCCACTCGCCGAGATACAGGATTGCCAGAATCAGGATCGTCCAGCCGATACCGCCGGCGTTCCAGCTTACTGAGAACGGAACGCCGTCACGCCATGCGCCCTGCACGGCATCCCATATCGAGTCCACCACGACGGCGCTGTACATCGGAGCGGCAATATGGAAAAACGTGAACAGCAGAATCGACGCGGCGACCACGCACAGGCGCACCCGCTGATTGCCCAGCTGCACGAACAGCCGCCGGGCTGTGGCCATCGCGTTCTTCGGCGCTTCGAGCTCGATGTCGTCGGTCTTTACCGTGTCGCCCGCGTTCACAACGGTTTCCGTCATATCGTCATTCTGCGTTGTCATTCTCGTCACGCCTCCTCTCCCATTGCCGGCTCCTTGGTCTGCGATTCGACGATTTCGCGGTACACCTCGCAGTCCGTCATCAGTTCGTCATGTTTGCCGATGCCTGCCACTTGTCCGTCCGACAGCACGACGATCTGGTCGGCGTGCTGGACGGTGCTCACGCGCTGCGCGATGATGAGCACCGCACGCCCGTTCGTCTCTGCGGCGAGCGCATGCCGCAACGCGGCGTCGGTCTTGAAATCGAGCGCCGAGAAACTGTCATCGAACACCACCAGCTGGGTGTCTCCGGTCAGTGCGCGCGCAATCGACAGACGCTGCTTCTGCCCACCGGAGAAGTTCGTACCGCCTTGCGCGACGCGGGATTCCAGTCCTTGCGGCAGCGAATCGACGAACTCGCGGGCCTGCGCGACATCGATCGCATGATTCAGCCGCTCATCGGAGGCATCTCGGTCTCCGTACCGCAGATTGTCGGCAATCGTCCCCGAGAACAACCACGCCTGCTGCTGTACGTAGGACACGCGGCGCCGCAGATCGTGCTGCGTCATCTTGCGCACGTCCACGCCATCGAGGGTGACTTCTCCCCAATTGGCGTCATGGAACCGCAGTGCGAGCATGGCGATCGTCGATTTGCCCGAGCCCGTGCCACCGATGATCGCCGTGGTCTGGCCCGTCTTGCAGGAGAAGCTGACATGTCGCAACGTGTCCTCCTGCGCGTCCGCGAAACGGAATGTCACATCGCGGAACGCCAGCACCTCGCCGTCCGGGAGCGGACCGCGGCCGCTCATATCCACCGCCGCGCCCGGCTCCGGGTCGGCGATCTGCGGACTGTGGTCCAGCACCAGCCGCACACGCTCGCAGCATTCAAGCGCCCTCGGCAAGGTGATGATCACCATCTGCGCCATCATCAGATAGAACAGCGCCATGATCGCATACTCCACGATGGCGGTGATGTCGCCGATCTGGAAGTTTCCGGCGCTGATGCGTCCTCCCGCGAGGAAATACACGACGACGATGAATGCGTTCATGCCGAAGTACGACAGGCCGTCGAGGTTCGCGAATAGCCGGTTCGCCTTGATGGACGTATCGGCGTAGTCGACGAACGTGCCGTCCATGCGCCGCCGCTCATGGGATTCCTTGTTGAAGGCGCGGATCACGCGGACGCCGGTAAGGTTTTCGAGCAACACGGCGCCGATGCGGTCAAGCAGTTTCTGCAGTTTGCGGAACAACGGCGCCGCGGATCGCATGATGAACAGCGCCACGACGCACACGAAGGCTATCGCCACCAGCAGCCACAGAGACAGGGTCACGTCGAGCCGGAACGACAGGGTCAGCGCGATGATGAATATGATCGGCACCGGCATCAGCATGCACAGCACATTGGTCATGGCCATCTGGATGTTGACCACGTCGTTGATCGTTCGCGTGGTTATCGATGCCGTACCGAAATTGCGGAAATCATAGATCGACAGATCCATGGATTTGCGGTACAGAGCCATGCGCATGTCCTTGCCGACGCGAGAGGTCAACTGCGAGCAACACCATCCGCCCGCCACGGCGCACATGCCGGAAATCAGCGCGGCCACGCCCATGCCGACCGCCGTGATGGTCATCTTCTTGAATGATGCGGATGTCGCGCTTTCGTTCAGCAGCTCCGCGGCGAATGTGGGAATGACCAGCGCGCCGACGACGTCGACCAGCAGCAGCACCGTCGTCACCGCGCACAGCGCCCAGTATGGCTTCATGAAACGGGCAACCAGCCGCATGCTTCTTCCTTCCCCTCGCGAAGTCGTCTACGCTCATATCTCAGTATTGTCCCGAAGTAGGACAATTGAGCCATACGGCGTGGCGAAGTCCGAGGCGGGAAAACTACACGGAAATGTCATGCATCTGTTTGCGGAACACCCGCCCGTAGACGCCCATGCCCTTGAGCAACGCGCTGCGCAGCTCGTCAGGAAGCTCGCTCATCGCCCGATACTCCGCGGCGCGACTCGGCGCGATCAAGCCGTTGCAATATCTGCGCCCGGCAGGCGTGAAACGGACCGTTTTGACCCGACGATCGCCTTCGGCGTCCCCAAGCTCCACGAACCCATGCGCCACAAACGATGCGATGACATTGTTGACCGTCTGCCGCGGCAACAGCGTGTACTCGCAGATCGCCCGCTGCGACGCCCCATCATGGTCCTTGAGGTAGTCCAGAATGCACATCACATTATCCGACACTCCGGCTCGGCGAGCGTAATCCGAATACGCCACGTCAATGCGATGCAGTTCATCGAAGAACAGATCGATATGGCTCGCGATCGATGACGCTCCAATATCCCGAGCCATGTCTCTCTCGCCGCCATGCCCCACAGCGGCATTCTCTGAATTGTCCGACATAAGGACAATCATACAGGCATTTCAACGATTGCGCCAGAGGGAACGCCTCGCTGCCGCAACAGCGCCGACACACGATTAAATCCCTCCATTGAAGCCACGGCTCAGGAAGCCATTGCGTTTGTTCTGTCTCAATGTCCCGGGCGACACACGCGAGGTGGTTACGCCGATGACGCACACGAATGGAACAGCAAAGGATGCGACAAATGATCACGATGACCGCTACGCCGCGCCGACAGCACACGATCAGAGTGTCGGCTGAATGGGGTACGGCAGGGGAATAAGATCGCCGCTAGCGTCATAGAACTCACGTAGGTTTATGGAGCGCACGCCCATCGCCTCGACCACATCGGGAATCTTAGGCTCTTTCTTCAACGGGTTGTTGGGGATGGGATGTACTGCTTGCTCATTAGTGACGACAATGATCCGGCCGGCCCCACCGGGCGGTGCAGCGTTCGATGCGTTTCCCGCCGATGATCAGCACCGGCAGTCCGGCGTTGCGGAAGATCTCGGTCACTCCCCTGCCTTTCCCGTGTTCGCGGAGGAAGTATCTTTTGAACTCGTCGGAATAGATGATGCGCGTCGGAGTGACGTTGGACATGGATTGGCAACGGTGTGTTGGACAGGTTCTTAGAGGACGAGTCCCTGTTCGGTGAATTCGTTGGGGCTCCGGTATGCGAGGGTGGAGTGGAGTCTTTGGTTGTCGGACCGCCACACATAGTCGTCGGGGTCGGAGCGTAGTTGTTCCAGGCTGGTGTAGTGGTTCCGGTATATGAGCTCCTTCTTCAGGAGCCTGTCGGTGGATTCGACCACGGCGTTGTCGTACGGGTCGCCCTTCCCTGACGGCGATCCTCCGATGTCGAACACGTCGAGCAGCTCGTCGATCCTCGCGTTGTCGAACCCGCCGCCCCGGTCCGTGCGGAACACCTCCACCCCGGTCAGAGGGAAGTCGAGCGTGGCGAACGCGGCCATGACCAGGTCGGCGGCGCGGCCCGTGTCGGCGCCGTGGCCGGCGATGCCCCTGTTCGCCAGGTCGATGAGCGGGCACGCGTACGCCCACTCGCCGCCGACGCGCACGTACGTCAGGTCACCGGCCAGGTGGGCGCGCGGCCCGTAGCCGTCGAACTCGCGGCCGAGGATGTTCGCGAGCCCGGCCCCGTCGGCCCGCGTCCTGTGCGGTTCGGACGTTCTGCGCGCGTACGCGCCCGCCATGCCCCGCCGTTTCATGATGTTGACGATGCGCCTTCCGGAGGCGGTGACGCCCCTCCGCTCCAGCGCGGCCTTGATCTTCCCGGCGCCGCAGCGCCCATGGCCGTCGCGCCGGACCGCGCGCACGTCGCCGGCGATCGGATCCACCCGCCCGGCTTCGGGATGCACGGTCATCCGGTAGCAGACGGAGCGGGGAACGCCCGGCATCCTGCACTGCACCGATATCGGACAGCGGGAGGCGTCGGCCCGCATCACTGCTACCTTCGTGCGAATACCGGCGCCGCCTGTTCTGAAACGTCCACCTCCATCTCCAACTGTCCGTTGCGCCTGCGCAGCTCGACCGGCTCGTTCCGCTCAGGGGTGCGGTTGTCGGCGGCTTTCGCGGAGCCGCTGTCGCGGATGCCCTGGACCCAACGCTGCGGCGTGGAATGCGAGATGTCGTACTCGTCCTTGATCTCGCGCGCCGGCTTGCCGTTCTCGTAAAGCCGCACGATCCGCCGCTTGAACGACTCCTCGCAGTGGCGGGGATGCCTCGGGCCGGCCATCGTCGGCCTCCAACCTCATGTCAATCGTCCCCCATCGAACTGTCTAACACATTGTAGCCAATCCAGATCGGATCCCCTCTCTCCCTGGACATCTGCTTATGGCTTAACGGGAGGATGCCATACCTGCGTCATCCCTCGCCGGTGACTTGGGAGCAGCTACGCAAGCAGTTCGGAAGCCCCGCGCAGACCATGAAGAAGTTCAGGCAGACGTTCAAGGCCGCCTTCTCGCACAATCATCCGCTACATCCTGCACGCGAGCACCGTCTGCGATCGTTTTCTTCCAATACGCGCGGAATGCCGCCTCATCGTCCACAATTGTCAGAATAACTGCCTGATTGATTTTGCGTTCGACACCGCTGCCGCCGTCTATGGAGGAATCATTGCGGTTGATGAAAATCAATGGAGCCACGTCATCCAACAGCACGAATGCACGAAACTCACGCACGTCCAAACGGCGTGCGCCGGATGAGCCTACCCGAGAATCGACCATCACCATAAGACCCGCATCAGAAGACTTGCCACGCAGGAAGCGGAACCGTTCGGCATTGCTTTTATGCCGACACCAGCCGGCCGCCAAAGACAGTCCTCCACGGATATGCGAAGCCAGTTCATCTGCGGTTGCGTGAGACGGCACACTGCCCACCAGCAGATTCTCCCCGAACCCTTGAGCAATCATCTCATCACGCGCCCAATCCTGACGATTGCGCATAGTAACAATCGTATCTCGAAGATTCCGGCTCACTTCGACTCCCTGATTGTTAATCGTCCGATATCTAATCAGCTCGTCTTCACGAGCTTCAGGAACCACGGAACGCACCAAACGGCATCTGCAACGCAGAACCAATCGTGGATAGCTTGGTAAAAGACAAGTCCAACGGAGCATCCGCATTTAGCCATTGAGGAAGCTCGGCAAGACCATCTCTATGTGCTACAGCCACCGGAGCGTGGCTGGATGTACGGTAATGGACGCCATCGCCACACTCCCCTCTGATATCGCAGATGAAAAGACCCGCCACATGTAAGAGCAGCAGTCACGGCTTCAGGCGGGTATTGGCAATTTTCATAATATCCGAATGTTGGATTTCAACACGAGCAATGAATCGACAGAAGGAAGCACCTCCCATCAGACCCCTACCAGGGTCGAAAGTCAACGGCAAGCAAAAAGTCCCCGGAAACGCCGATTTCCAAGGACTTAACCGTGCCCCCTGTGGGATTCGAACCCACAACCCACGACTTAAAAGGACGCTGCTCTAACCGTTGAGCTAAAGGGGCAACATTACCAAGATACACGCGAACACCGGACAATGTCCAGTACGGCGTTGCGCGCAGGCGGCATCTTGCGCGCGCTGACTGACGACCACCCCCAGTCGCTACGCGGCAGCCCTCCGGGCCCTGCAACTACGGACGTGCTACGCACGACCATTCTGCTACTCGCCTGTCAGCTCGACTTCGCCTACAAACAGCTCCGCTGTTTGCTTAACGGCTCAGCCCGCCAGCGGAGGCAAGACAGCAGTCGCCCCGCGACGCGCTGAATCAGATCAGGCCTAGGGTGACGAAGGCGTTGGCGATACCGTCGTCGTGGATGTCGGTGGTGGTCATGTCGCAGAAACACTCGATGCCGTGAGTGGCGTTGCCCATCGCCACGGACGTGCCCGCGGCCTTGAGCATCGCGGTGTCGTTGTCGCTGTCGCCAATCGCGATTGTGTCGGCGATGCTGTAGCCGAGGTCCTTCGCCACACCGCACAGGGCCGTGCCCTTGTCGACGCCGTTGATGAGCAACTCGCCGTTGTTGGGCGAAATATCATCGTACGAGCCGTGAACCAGCGTGAACCACTCCCCCAAATCACGCGATACGTCATCAAAACTCACATCGGGATCCGCTCCGGAGAAATACGATCCCTTGCTCGCATGGATGACATGCCCCAGCGTGGAACCGTCCGGCACCGCGATGTCGTCGATCAGATGCCAGTACCGCGCGAACTGACCGTTCTTCCACACGGCCGACCCCTTGGATTCAAGATGCCGCGCATACCCGCACGAGATGTACATGCCGTCCGCGCCCTGCCACTGGTAGTTCTCGATGCCGTGCCGTTCGAAATACGCGGTTGCGGCGTCGATCGCCTCGGGCGCGATGTCATGCCGGAACAGCACCCGCCCGTTGACGTCCGCCTGCGCTCCGGCCACCGAGATCACGCCGTCGAATCCGAGATCGAGAATGCCGCGTTCGATCTTCGGCATCGAGCGTCCGGTGCAGATGAACAGCTTGTGGCCGCGCGACCGGGCCGCCTTGCATGCCTCCTGCGCGGAGATCGGCACTTCATGCCGTTCGTCGGCCAATGTGCCATCGATATCGAGAAACACCAGTTTGCTGGACATTGCCACCCTTCCCGCGCCTTCTCCAGGCGCTTCCGGTGCACCAGTGTAGGACTTCGGGCGGTCTTGCACTCCGCCCGCCCCGGCCCGGCACGGCCCGGCTCGGCACAGCCCCGCCCGCGCACGGCCCACGACCTACATGCGCCCTGCCCTGGACGGGTCGATGGACATGGTCTGGAATCGGTTCGCCATGAAATCGTTGCCGAAATGGTCGGCGAAGAACTGCGTGATTGGCGAATCCAGCGCATGCCCCGCCATGCGCCCGTACCAGCAGTCGAACGCCATCAATGTCATCATGCCGTCGATGAACAGCAGAACGAACACCACGGCGGTCAGCGAATACCGTACCTTCCACGGAATCAGGTTGATGAACTTCAGCAGGTACGGCAGCACGAACTTGATCCAGGCAAGTCCCATAATCCCCCAGAACACCATGTACTTGCCGGAGGTGCGACCGCCTATCGACAGCCATTCGCCCGTGTAATCCCAGGCCTTGATACCGAACGCGACCTCCATGAACCAGCTGGAGCAGTACTCGAACACGCCGCCGATCAGAGCGCTGGAGAAGAAGATCAGCACCCAGTTCGAGCGCCACAGCCGGTTGAGCAGAATCGTCATGAATCCGGCGCCGAACCCGTAGATCGGCGAGAACGGCCCCCACAGCATGCCAGCGCGATCCTGATATTCGCCGTAGTAATACCAATGATATATCGTCTCGACCACCAGTCCGATCATGCAGCCGATGACGAAAATCCAGAACAGGTTGAAGAAATCCAGCGAGATATAGCCCTTGCCGCTCATGTCGCGGCCGACCATGCCCTTGGCGAGCGCCGCCTCGTATTCGTCGCGCTCATCCATGCGCTTGAGCGCGCGCTGCAGCCGCCGTTCCTCCAGCAGAGTCGGGTCAAGGGTTATGGCGAGCGCGACCAGTATGGTCATCTGGATGGACGGCACGAGCAGATTCGCGCCCAACCCGTCCAATGCGAGCGACAGCAGTCCCTCGGCGAACGTCACCATCATGACGATATACGACCACCAGGCGGAATACCGCCGTCGGTTGCGGATCAGCAGCACGCCCAGCACGGTCAGGCATGCCGCGTTGGCACTGGAGACCACCGTCTGGGCGCATGTGAGGATGAATGTCAGGTTCAGCACGTCGACGGTCACACGGCCGTCGAGAATCTCATGCACCGAATATCCCGCCATCAGCACGATGACGGGGAGAGTGATGACGCCCTGCAGCAGCACGAGCACGCCGTAGACGCGGGCGATCAGCGGCAGCCGCCTGTCCGCGGCATCCTTGCCGGAGTGGCTTTTCGCTTCTTGTTCGACGTCGGCGAGTACCGCCTGGTTGGCGAGTGCGTCGACGTCCGCGGCGAGCTCCTGCCCGTCGCGACGCTGACTGGTCGTGTCAGAGGTCATGCGTCAGCGCTTCGACGAGCGTTTGCCGGCGTTCGCGGCGTTGACGGCACGCAGCAGCTGCCAATCGCGTGTCATGTACATGCCGAAGGCCACGCCGAACGCGATCAGCCCCACCATGTCAGCGGTGAACAGTGAGAAGACCATCACGAAGATCATCCAGCCGACCGTCCATTTGAACCGCGGACCGGGCTGCATGTGCTTCACGGCCATATATATGGTCACCGCGGCGACTCCCGCCGTCACGATGTCGTACAGGATGATGAGCGCCGTGTTGCTGCTGTTGCGGCTCAGCGCGGTCACGGCCTGAGCCGACGTCCGGGCGGCCTCGGACGTACTGGAAATCACGCCGAAGTACGACAGCGCGAAGAAGATGGCCATGCCGACCGAATACACGGCACCGGCGCACATGATCACACGCTCCGGCGTTCGTTTGGAGAATGGCGAGCGCGCATTGGCTTTTTCACGCTCGCGCAGATAGTTGTTCTGCTTGGATGTCATAACGGTGATACCTCCGACGTCGGTGTACGAATCATGTTCCATCGTAATACAGTCAGATGGATTACGCTCCTTGCCGGAAAGCCGTGCCGTGCGCGGGCTGGGGCCGCTACACCACGCCCAGCCGCTCGAAGGCGTGCGCGAGGCCGCTCGTGTCCACCGCATCGGCGACCCAATCGGCGGCGTCTTTGGCGCACTGCTCCCCGTTGCCCATCGCGATGCCGATGCCGGCCACCTCGATCATGGTCAGGTCATTGTCGCTGTCGCCGATCGCCACCGTGTCGGCGAGCGGCACGCCCATGGTGGCCGCAGCGAAACGCAGTCCCTCGCCCTTGCTGCCAGGCACCAGGTCGCCGAGCGTAACGCCATCCCGCCGCGCCTGCTCGCGCGCGGCCGGTGCAGATCAGCACCAGATAGCCGTTGCCCTGCGCGGCGCGAATCGCGCGGATGGCCGATTGCGGGATGCGCTGGTCTTTGCCGACCAGTGTGCCGTCGATGTCAAGGAACAGCATGCGTGTCATGGTGATGCTCCTTCGCATTGGACGATGATGGCGGCCTGCGATGATATGCGAAAAACCCACCGGCGTGCAGGGCGCCGGCGGGATTCGGGTTTACAGCTCCTCGCCGTTGGTGGCGATGACGTGCTGGTACCAGCCGAAGGACTTCTTGCGGCTGCGCTTGTACGAGCCGTGGCCTTCATCGTCGCCGTCCACGTAGATCAGGCCGTAGCGCTTCTTCATCTCGCCGGTGGTGAAGCTCACCACGTCGATGCAGCCCCAGACCGTGTAGCCCATGACGGGCACGCCGTCCAGGTCGATGGCCTTCTTGACCTCGGCGATGTGGCTCTTGAGGTATTCGATGCGCGAGTCGTCGGCGATGTAGCCGTTCTCGTCGGGCGTCTCGTACATGCCCACGCCGTTCTCGACGATGAACAGCGGCTTGTTCCAGCGCTCGTACATCTCGCACAGCGAGTAGCGCAGGCCGACCGGATCGATCTGCCAGCCCCAGTCGGTGGCCTTGATGTACGGGTTGGGCACCAGCCCGTCGAGGCCGTGCTCCATCGCGTCGAGCGTGGAGCCCTGCGAGCTGACGGCTACGGACATGTAGTAGCTCAGGGAGATGTAGTCGACGATGCCGTCCTTGATGGCGTCGAGGTCGCCCGGCTCCATTGCGATGTCGATGCCGTCACGCTCCCACCACTTGAGCAGGTAGCGCGGATACTCGCCGTGCACGTACACGTCGCCGAACAGGTAACGCTTGCGCATCTGCTCCTGGGCGAGCATGACGTCGTCCGGGCGGCAGGTCTCCGGATAGATCGGCACGAAGGAGAGCATGCAGCCGATCTGGAAGTCCGGGTTGATCTCGCGTCCTCGCTTGACCGCGATGGCCGCGGCGACGAACTCGTTGTGAATCGCCTGCCAGACCTTCTGCTCCACCTCGTGCGGGGTGTCGTCCGGGTTGGGGATGATGCCGGAGTTCGTGTACGGGAAGATCGGCGTGTGCATGTTCATCTGGTTGTCGACCTCGTTGAAGGTCAGCCAGTAGGTCACCAGGTCCTTGTAGCGCTCCATCACCGTGGTGGCGAAGCGCACGAAGCAGTCGACGACCTTGCGGTTGGTGAAGCCGCCCATCTTGGCCAGGTGCAGGGGCATTTCGAAGTGGGAGAGGGTGACGACCGGCTCCATGCCCTTGGCGCGGTAGTCGGAGAACAGCTCTTCGTAGAACTTGAGTCCGACCTCGTTCGGCTCCTCTTCGTCGCCGTTCGGAAAAATGCGGGACCAGGAGATGGATGTGCGGAAGCACTTGAAGCCCATTTCCCGGAACAGCGCATCGTCCTCGCGGAAGGTGTGATAATAGTCGATGCCGCGGTGGTTCGGGTAGTTGAGCCCGTCGATCACGCCGTCGGTGATCTTGCGGGCCACGCCGGCCGCCCCGCCGGTGAGTACGTCGCAGATGCTCGGGCCGCGGCCGTCCACGTCCCATGCGCCTTCAAGCTGATGTGCGGCGACCGCGCCGCCCCAGAGGAAATTCTCGGGAAATCCCATGATGCTTGTTCCTTTACTTGTGTTTGCCGTACGTGATATGCGCGTCGTGCGCCGAAGGCCCTCAGCCGTTGAGCTTTCGGTACAGGTCGATGAGCTCGGTGACCATGAGCTTCACAGTCTCGGTCGACATCATCTGGTCTTCGACGTGGGTGAGCAGCAGCGACATCGTGACCGGGTCGCCGGCCGCCTCCTGCTGCACCAGCTTCGCGTGCTGTTCGTGGCCGACCGCGTACTGCTCGTCGCCGGACTTCATCTTCGCGGCGGCGGTCTCATAGTCGCCGGCCTTGACGGCCTGCAGCGCTTCCATGTAATCGGATTTCGCGGAGCCGGCAGCGACGATCATCTGCATGCACAGCACTTCCATGTCAAGGGTTTCGGGTGCGTCCGCCATTGGACTGTCCTTTCGTCGGTGTTCGCCGCGCCGGTCACCGGCTCGCGGCGGACGGTCATTCGTGGGGTTGGGTGGTGGGGAATGAGGGAGGGAATGCCCGGCACCGTCGTATCGGGCGACGCCGGGAGAGGGAGATCACTTACCGGCGAGCTCGATCGCGTGGTTGAGCACGTTCTCGCCGCGCACCAGGCCGTAGTCCTGCGGGTTGATGGACTCGACCGGGATGTTCGGGAACAGGCCCTTGACACGGTTCAGTTCGAAGCGCACCTGCGGTCCGAGCAGGATGACGGCCGCGTCGGGCGCCTTCTCCTCGATCTCGGAGATCGGGTAGGCGTCAATCTGCACGTCGACACCGTTCTTGGCGGCGGCTTCGCGCATCTTCTTGACGAGCATGGAGGTGGACATTCCCTGGTTGCAGCAAAGGACGATATGCATGATGGTTTCCTTTCGTGGGGTGCGGCCTTGCGGCCGCGCTGTTGACTTGTTGGCTTGTTGAGGGGGTTGGGTTGAAGTTGTGTCGTGCGGACCGGTCGCCGGCCGCAGTGGCCGGCCGGCGGCCTGACGGTTACTCGGCCGCGGCGTCCTGCTCCTGCTTGAGGCAGATCTTGTCCTGCATCTTGACGAACGGGAACCAGATGGCGATGGAGGCCGCGAAGATCAGCACCTGGATCACCACGCCCTGCCATCCGCCGAGCAGGAAGCCGGAGATGATCGGCGGCGTGGTCCACGGCACCTGCATGGCGCCGAAGGCGGGCAGGAAGCCGATGACCATGGCACCGTAGGTGAGGGTCACGGCGACCAGCGGGGCGCAAATGAACGGGATGAGCATGATCGGGTTGTAGACGATCGGCAGGCCGAAGATCATGGGCTCGTTCACGTTGAAGATGCCGGGGACAAGCGACAGCTTGGACAGCTCGCGCACCTGGGCGGACTTGGCGACCAGCAGCGCCGCGACGATGAAGCCGAGGGTCAGGCCGACGCCGCCGAACTTGCAGAAGCAGTCGATGAGCTGCGGCACCAGATAGTGGCCGCCGTTGGCCTGCGTGGCCTTGATGCCCTGGTCCATGAGGTTCTGGTTGACCAGCGAGTTGGCGGTGAGCACCGGGTAGATGATGCCGGAGACGATGTTCGGACCGTGCAGACCGCACCAGAACAGCAGCGACATGAGCAGCACGATGATGATGGCACCGGCCCAGTTGTCGGTCAGGCCCTGCATCGGGGTCTGGATGATCTTGAAGATGAGCTCGGTCAGCGAAACGCCGCCGAAGACCTGGCACACCTGGTAGATGATCGCGGAGTAGCACATGATGAAGAAGCCGGGGATCATCGCGGAGAAGGCGTTCGATACGCCTTCGGGCACGGCGTCGGGCATCTTGATGCGCAGGTTCTTCTTGATGCAGGTGGTGTAGACCCACGAGCCGATCAGGCCCATGATGATGGCGGAGATGATGCCGTTGCCGCCCATCCACGTGTTCGGCAGGACGTTGGAGATGGTGGCGGTGTCGCCGCCCAGCGCCTTGATGGTGTCGCTGGTGACCGTCAGCGTGGAGGGCGAGACGATGAGGAACGAGACCAGCGTCAGGATGCCGCAGGAGATGCCGTCCATCTTCTCGTTGCGGGCGTAGGAGTAGCCGATGCCGACGGCGATGACCATCGCGAGCACGTTGAACGTGGAGTTGTTGATCTGGTTGAGACCCAGATTCCAATCGCTGCCGAAGATCCGGGCCATGAAATCGGTGTAGCCGGTGATCGGCAGGTTTGCGATCAGCAGGAAGATCGAGCCGACGAGCGTGATCGGCATGGACAGCACGAAGCCGTCCTTGAGCGCGGTGATGGCTTTGGTGCTCGCGAATTTCACGAACACGTCAAGCGTCTTTTGCGCGACGTTGGTGAACCTTTCCTTCATCACAGGAGTCCTTCCTTGGACATCTGCGGACTTCGTAGTCCGCATCTTCTGTTGTACTTCCAGCACGGCTTTTCAGCCTTCAGTTATTCGATATACTTTTTGTTGTTCGAATAACTTGTGCTTTTAGTATACGGATTATGGAAATCCTGTCAAATATGGTCACATCGCTGTTATTACACCGATTATCGGCATAATTCAGCCATTGTCAGCGCTCACTGGTCAAGATTGCGACACGCCGGTGGTCAAAATTTATTCGAATAAATTAATCGTTTTTACTTCGACGGCTCACATCAGGCCGAGCCGTTCGAAAGCGCGGGCGAGCCCGTCCTCCTCCACATCGCCGGCGACGATGCCGGCCATCGCCTTGATGTCCTCCGACCCGTTGCCCATCGCCACGCCGACCGCGCAGTACTCCAGCATCGGGATGTCGACGGCCGCGTCGCCGAACGCGACGGTGTCCTGCCGATTCGCGCCGAGATGCGCGAGCAGCCGGTCAATCGCATGGGCCTTGGTGATGCCCTTGACTCCGAGATCGCCGAACAGCGCCGTCGCTCCCCTACCGCCCCACGTGCCCGATTCGAGGTCGGGGAAACGCCCGCGGGTGTCGAGGAAGTCCCGGTACGAGCCGAGCACGTAGCTGATCTTGTTCACGTCGTCCCGGTACAGTTCACCGTCGAAGATCATGTCGGGGAACGCCTCGCGCACGGTCAGGCGATTGACGTTCTCCTTGCCCTTGCGGGCGGAATACTCGCGGATGGCGTCGAGCGCGCCCTCCTCGAAGCCCTCGCTGGCGAACAGGCCGTTGTTGCTTTCCAGATAGAATTCAAGGCCGCGCGGATGACCCTCACGGCCGAGTCCGGCAGGTTGTTGTCGTAGTCGACCAGTGTGCCGTCCACGTCCAACAGGATGATCTTGGACATCGTCGTCCGCCTTTCGTCGATGGTCGTGGCGGCCATGCGGCCTTACGAGCGGAGCCGGCTGCCGTGCGTCAGCGCATCGAGGTCATCGTGAAGAACCTCGCGTTGACGTAATGGTATGCGATGAACGAGGAGTTGAACAGACGGCCGTTGGTCAGGAACGAGTCATCCTCCAGGTACAGCGCGGGATCACCCTCGTTCAGACCAAGCACCCGGGCCGCGTCCGCCTCCAGCTTGCCCGCGTACAGCACCTTGTCGACGAAGCCGAAATTCAGACCGAGGTCGTTGCGCGCGTACCCGAACAGCGACCCCTCGGCGATCTGCTCATTGATGAACGGCACGAATTCCTTGAGATACCACGCCGTCTCATATGCCAGCGGATTGCCGTCGACCTGCCGCAGACGCACGACACGCCACACCTGATCACCCTCGGCGCAGTGCATGCGCTTGGCCAGCACGGAGTCGGCCTGCAGCAGCGACAACTCCTGCACCACGGACGTCACCTTGCGATGCGGGTACTCCGCGGAAATGCCGCGCGTGGTGCCGATCGACAGGTAATCGCCCTCACGGTCCTCGCGCACGAACACGCCGCTGCCCCGCACCGGGAACACGTCGCCGGCCTCGGCGAGCACCGCGATGGCATTGCGCACGCGGTACCTCGTGGTCTGGTACTCCTCTATCAGCTGGTCCTCGGTGGGCAGCTTCCCGGTCTGCCGAAACTCACCGGCATCGATACGGCCTCTGAGAGTCGTGGCCAATTCGCGGTAATCCTGAGCCATCATTCCTCCTACCGTCTGATTCCGCCCGATGCAGCGGCCCCCATCACCGCCAGAGACACCGCATCCCATGACATCATGATTTTATCGCACAACACACGGTTATTCGAATAACAACATGTACAATCGTACATGATAATCGTAATATCGTGCGCCTCGGCACCCCTTATACGACAATGGCGCTTGGGCGACATGCCATGCCACCCAAGCGCCATACGAACCGACATGCGATTATTGAATCGAGGCCTCCTGCCGCGCGACCTCCAACGCCTTGTTGAAGGCGTCCGACGTCCAGCTGGCTCCGGCCACCTTGTCGACCTTCAGGTCCTTGAGCGGCTTGCCATCGACCACGCCATTGATTGCCTCGGCGAAGTCATTCTGGTGGTTCTTGGAGATCGTCGTGAACGGATGCCCCACGATCTCGACCTTCTCGACCTTCTGGTCGGCGATGGTCAGGTGCACGTCGATGGAATCCTCTCCGACCGGCCCGTACTGGCCGTTGATCGAATAGGTGCCGTCCTTGTAGTTGCCGGTGTCCTTCTTGTCGGAGGTCGTGGACTTGCGCTTGGAGGAGCTGTCGGAGCCGCTCGATGACTGGGACTCGCTCTCCTGCGACTTCTCGGTCTCGCCGGAATTGCCGGCATACTCGTCGTTCATCGGCGCGGCCTTGGGCTCGCCGCAACCGGCCAGCAACGTGGTCGCCGCGATCAGTCCCGCGGCCGCCACCGTCACGCTCTTCAGCGTGCGGGATTTCGACGGGGAACCGCCGTCCGCAAGCCCGTCATGCTGCAGAGCGCTGCCGTCACTCATGGTCACCACCTGTCTTCGCCGCCTTGGTAGGATCAATGAAATCAATGGAAGAATCGCCATGCTGCGCACCTTCGGCGTCAGAACCGGTGGACGCAGGCTTGCCACCGGCCGCTACGTACGCATCATGTGCATTTTTATCATTCCACTTCTCGCCCACGAGCACGCCGTGGTTGAGCATGATTTCACGCTGGGCGCAACTCGCCACGAGAGCGTCATGGGTGACCACGATGACCGTGGTGCCCTGGTCATGCAGCTGGCGGAACAGGTCGAGGACGATCTTCTCGTTCTTCTCGTCCAGGTTGCCGGTGGGCTCATCGGCGAGAATCAGCTTCGGGTTGTTGATCAGCGCACGCGCGACGCACACGCGCTGCTGCTCGCCGCCGGACAGCTGGCTCGGCAGATGGTGGGCGCGGTCCTTCAGACCGACCTTCTTCAACGCCTCAAGGGCCTGCTTCTCGTCGACGACCGAATGGTAGTACTGCGCGACCATCACGTTCTCGACGGCCGTCAGGTGCGGCACCAGATAGAACTTCTGGAACACCAGGCCGATCAGGTTCTTGCGCACGTCGGCGAGCTGGGCGGCGTTCAGATCCTCCAGCTTGCGGCCCTCCAGCGAAACGGAGCCCTTGCTCGGCGTGTCCATGCAGCCGATCATGTTCATCAGCGTCGTCTTGCCGGAACCCGACGAGCCGACGATGGCCAGCCATTCGCCCTGCGGAACGGTCAGGCTCAGATCATCGACCGCATGCAGGTCGCCGTAGATCTTGGAAATATGATCGAGTTCAAGCAGCATATCCATGATTATTCCTTAACTATTCCAACTATTCCTCGCGCAGCACGACCGCGGGGTCGATGCGCGTGGCGCGATGCACCGGGGGGATGGATGCGACGACGGCGACCAGCGCGCTGAACACCACCGACACGACGGCGAGCCACCAGTTGAAACCGATGGAACGCTCAAACACGGTGGCGCACAGCCAGCGGGCCATGCCATAGCCTGTCGCAGTGCCAAGCAGGCCGCCGAGCAGGCCATACACCGCCGATTCCACATAGAACTCGACGCCGATGGCATGCGAGCTCGCGCCGAGCGCCTTGCGCAGACCGATCTCGTTGCGCCGCTGCGAGACGATGGAGCTGATCGTGGTGCCGACGCCGACCAGCGTGAACACCAGTACAACCAGCGACACGATCCAGAACAGCGTCTGCAGCATCGTGATGACGCGCGTGTCGGAAGCGGTGATCTTGGTGACCTGCTGCGCCTTGACATGCATCGACGTCATATCGTTGATGCTGTTGACCAGCGCGGTGAGGTCCGAGGCGCCCGACGAGTATTCGATGACGTCCACGCCGCGCGTGGAGCCGGTGAGCTTGTCCACGTCGCCGGCCAGCGCGTAGATGATCGAATCCTCGCTGCCGCCGGTGTCAACGATGCCGGCCACACGGAACTCGGTGCCGGACGTGTCCATGATGTCGCTGGAGACGTGGCCGTTCTGGGTCTGCTGGGCGCCGGTGGAGCCGGACGAGGTCTGGCCGTCTGACGTGCCGTCAGTGCCGGACTGCGCGGATTCATCGCCGGATTGCGCCGTGCCACCAGTGCCGGACTGGCTCGCCTGTCCCGAGGACGCGGCGTTGTCTGATGCGCGGTAGCCGATGGTGATGCTGCCGCCGACCTTCAAGCCCATCGCATCGGCGACGTCCCGGCCGACCAGCACCTTGCCCGCGGACGGCCAGGAGCCGTCGACGACCCAATGATGGTTGAGGTTCCTGACCTGCGCGGGGTTGACGCCGGCCATCACGTACGGGGCCGCGTTGACGCGCACGTTCTCGTAACGGTACGTGGCGTGCTTTTCCGAGCCCTTGGCGCTCACCATCTGCGTGGTGTGCTCGACCATCGCGTCATCGATGCCGGACTTGCCGTTCTCCGAATCGGCGAGCGGCGTCACGATCAGGTTGGCGCCATAGGCTCGCATCTCCTGATTCATCTGCTGCGGCACGGCGATGCAGATCATCGCCAGACAGGACAGCGTAGCGGCGCCGACCAGCGACGCCACCACGGCCATGACCGCGCGAGACCGCCTGCGGAACACCGCACTCAACAGCATCCTGAAGAACATACCGGTATTGGTCATCTCAGCACGCCTCCTTCATCATCGTCTTACGATCAGCGTCCATGCAGCACCTCCGCCGGCTTGAGGCTCAGAATCGAGCGAATCGACGACGCCGATGCCAGCAGCACGGTCAGCGCCAGCAGCACGAACACCAGCACGAACACCATCGGGCGCATGGTGATGCCCGAACCGAACACCACCTGCCCGATGATCTGCGCCACGCCCGAGCCCAAAGCGGCGCCGACGATGGCTCCCAGAAGCGAGATCGCCGCGGTCTCCGCCATCATCAGGCGCGACACCGCGCCATCGGTCGCACCGATCGCCTTGAGCAGGGCCAGTTCGCTCGACCGCTCGCCGATCGAGGCGACCATCAAGTTGGCCACTGCCACGGCCGCGGCGAGCAGGCTCAGCACCGTCATCAGGATCATCACGGCCTGGGTCTTCTGCAGCACGTTGCCCTGCAGCGCGGCGACCTGCCGCACCTGCTTGGCGACCGCGCCGGGAATGACCTCCTCGATCTGATAGGCGATTGAGCTGGGGTATGCCGTGCAATACCAGGTCTCCCACTCGTCTTGGCTGAGCGCGGCGGGGTTCTGGGCCGCCTTGCGCGCCAGATCGTTCTCCGGCGTTGTCAGCGCCTTCACCTCGATCTTGTCGACGGAGTCCGGCAGGTCCGACAGCACCTGTGCCACCGACGAGGAGATGTAGATGGCACTGTTGTCGTCGTCGCCGGAATCGTAGACGCCGGTGATGCGAATCTTCTGCTCGTGCGTGTTCCCGGCCGCCGTGGTCTTGCGCAAGGTGACCGTATCGCCGCGTCCCACGCCGAGCTGCTGCGCGAGCGTCGTGCCGATCACGCCCTGATCGGTGTCATCCTTCGGCCAGCTGCCGTCGAGCTTCCACCATGAGCGCATGCCGTCGACGCCCACGACGGTGGTCTCGCCCGACGCGAGCTTCAGCGTCTTGTTGAACCACGTGCCGACTACCGCCGCCGCCGTGCCGTTCACCTGCGCGTGGACGTTGAGTTGCGGCGCGAAATTCGTGATGTTGAACGCCCAAAAAATCGTCTTGATCTTCGCCGCGTCGGACTCCTTCAGGAACGAGGTCGGGTCCGCGTCGGACTGCGGGCCGCCCTCCATGTTGTACAGGTCAGACACCACCGCATCGGACTTCGGCTGCACGGTGATGTTCGAGCCATATGTGCTCAGCTCGGCGTTGAGCTTGTCGCCCACGTCGAACACGACGCCCAGCATCGACACCGACACCGTGGCCGACAGGCACACGGTCAGCGCGATCAGCAGGCGCCTGCGTAACTGGCGGGTGAACGAGCGCCTGATCATTCTCAGAAAGAACATGGTCTAAACCCCTTCCTGCCTTACTGGAAGTGGGCGCTCAGCGCGTCCAGGTCGGTGGTCTGAATGGTGATCTTGCCGCTACCGGTCTTGTACGGGAACGGGATCGGGTTGCACCCGCCCTTGAAGCCGATGGTCGCCAGGTTGATGGCCACCTCACACTTCTTGCAGATGATCTTGCCGTCCTTCTCGTAGTATCCGGCGTCGCCGCAGTTCTCGCAGGCGTCGAGGCCGATGCCGTACGCGCCGCCGTTCTTCTTGATGATGATGAAGCGCATCACGGTGCCGTCCTTGGCCTTGTATTCGAAGCGGTGCAAATGGCCGTCCTCGACCTGGCTGAACGGGATCGTGGCCACGCCGTCCTTGAGCGAATACGCTTCCGGCGGCGAGAGAGTCGGCTGCTGGTTGATTGCGGCCACGCCCAAGGTCAGCGTCGCGGTAACGCCGATCATCGCCACCACGCTCCATGCGGCGGCGGCGATCGCACGGCGCCGGAACGCCTTGTGCTTGCGCACCGTGGCCGCATTGACGTCGGCCGCGAGTCGCTTCGCAGAAACCGGCATACGCAAGCCGGCCACCACCGAGGCGACGGCGGGAATCAGGAATATGAACGCTTGGGCCATAATCAAACCGGACTTGTTGTTGATCAGCCAGGCGAGCATCACGAACGCGATGTGCGGGAACCGCAGCGTGCGGGCCTGCATGATCTGCAGCAGGCCGGTCAGATGCTGCATCAGCTGGATCACCAGCACCACCAGCACCGCGGACAGGAACGCCGGACGGACCGCCGTCGAACGCATCGTGCGGAAGATCGCGGCGATGACCGCGGACGCGATGATGCCCAGCACAAAGCCGAGCGCACGCAGCAGCATATCGGACGTGAAGATCGGGTCTCCCGGCTCGACCCAGATGGTCAGCTGCAGGATCACGTCCGGCAGCGCATAGAACACGGTGAGCGCGACGCCCAACGCCGCCACCAGATTGGCGAGATGCATCACCGCGGCGTGCCGACGCCAATTGCGGGTGATCAGTCGGTTCACGAACACTAACACGATCAGCAGGAGGTCGATTACCACGCAGCACCACAGCACCGGGTAGTTGATGAATGTACGCTGGTTAATCACCGCGGATGCACGCAGTCCGGCGAACACGATCGCCGCCACCAATCCGATGAGGATTCCCCACAGACGCCATCGGGAGCTGATCGGCTTGTCACGCCCCTCGCCGACGGTCAGCATCACACTCATGCACATGACCAGCAACGCGGGCCCCAGCGTGCCCGGCATCACCGCTACGAACTGTTCGAGCATTCGCACCCTTTCCTTGTTCCGTCTATTATGTTCCGTTCATTCCGTCATAAAAACAGCGAAAGCTCCTCTCTGCCCGAGAGGAGCATTTCACTCAGGCAATGTCAATCACCACTGACGCGGGGTGTATTCCCAGTTGTCGAAGGTGACCTCGATCGGCTCGGTCCAGAAGCGACCCTTGACGCCGGTCTCGGGATCGACGTGCAGCATCCAGCCCTTCTTGGCCGGGGATTCGATCGACAGCTTCAGCTGGTAGGTGCCGGCCTTGTCGAGCTTGACGTTGGCGCCGTAGTGCGGGCCGTCGGAGGCGTTCATCTGCATGAAGGTACCGGAGGTGGCCTTGCCGCCTTCGACTTCCTTGCCGGTGGACTTGTCGATGATCGTGTAGTTCACGGTCAACTCGGGGACGAAGTCGCCCTTGCCGTAGCCCAGCTCGGTACCCTTCTGGTTGGCGTGGATGTCGGCTTCGAGGTGGAAGCTCGAATCAGCGGCCTTCAGGCCCATGGAGGCGGGCTCCATGTCAATCGGCTGGAAGTACACGGCGCCGACGGTCAGCGGGCCGGCGTCCTTGTCCTGCTCCTCGGCGGTGCCGGACGGGCCGACCGGGACCTCTTCAAAGCCTGCGCCGGAGCTGGAGTTGTCCTTCTTGTCGCTGGACTGAGAGGAGCTGCCCGAAGACTTGTTGTCGGAAGCATTGTTGGTGGAACCGCACGCGGACAGCGAGAAGGCCATGGAACCGGCCAGCAGCACGCCGAGCAGGGCGGCGATCTTCTTGTTCTTCATCATTTCTCTATTTCCTTTGTTGTGTAGTGAATGGTATTCACAGATTGTTGGGTTGATTGTTCGGGGCAAGTGTTGATTATTCACCACTCTTGGCGTGAGCGGCGGAGTCGGCGTCGAAGGCCGGCGCCTTGGCTGCGGAGCCGTCGGTGACGGCCTCGGCGGATCCGTTCGCGGCACCGGCCGTCACGGCAGCCTTGGCTTTCGCCTTGCGCTGCTTGATGAAGCCGACCACGAACAGGGCGATCACCGCGATGGCCGCAATCACCTGGGCGATGATGCATTCGACGTACGGGTAGAAGCCGATCCAGTCGTTCGTCGGAACGCCTTGCAGATACGTTGCCGGGAGTGCGTCGCCCTCGATCAGCGAGTGCACGCCGCCGCCGGCGAACACGACCACCAGCACCGACATCAGGATCGACGTGACCAGGAAGAACGGTCCGATCGGAATCTTCACCGACGTGAAGCGAATCACGAAGAAGATGATCAGCAGCACCACCGCGGCTGCGACGGCACCAATCACCATGCCATGCGTATCGCGGCTCATCGCGTAAATCGACTGGTAGAAGATCACCGTCTCGGCGCCTTCACGGAACACGGCGAGGAAGCTCAGCATGGCGAGCGAGATCACCGTACGGGACGCGACCTTTTCGCCGGCATCGACCTGTGAGGAGACGGAGGCCACCGCGGCTTCGGTCTTCTCCTTGATGTACCGGTTCCATGCCTCGACGCTGGACTTGTTGAGCATCCAATTGCTGGTCCATAGCAGCATGGCCATGGCAATCAGGGCGCACACGCCTTCCATGATCTCCTGAATCGGGCCAGACCCGCCGAACGCGAGCACGAAGATGACCGCGACCACGCCTGCGCCGGCAAGACCGGCGAGCACGCCCACGTAGATCCACTTGGTGAAACGCTTGTTGCCGGACTTGACGAGGTACGCCACCACGGCCGCGACCACCAGCAGCGCCTCAAGACCCTCACGAATCAGAATCAGGAACGCCTGACCGACCGAGCTGGTGATGAACTTGGTGAAGCTGCCTTCCTTGTCGGCGGCACCGCCGTCGAGCTTGCCGGCGTCCTCGACCAGCATGGCCTTCAAATCGTCGACGAGCTTCTTGGTGTCTTTGAGCGAGGCGCCTGTGTTCATCGACTTGCGGCACATCTTGAACTGGTACTCGACCTGCGAGACACGGTCGCCGCTGATGGCGTTCATCACGTTCTTCTCGAAGCCGAGCTTCTCGTAGTACTGGTAGTAGGCGTCGTTGACGAGGGTAGCGCCCTTCGCGCCGTCGCCGCCTGCGTACGACTTGTAGGCCTTGTCGAGGATCGGCATCATCTCGTTGGCCACATCGGTCCAGCTGCGGTCGCCCTTGCCGGGGTTCTTCTTCTGCTTGGACTGCAGAACCTTGCGCTCCTTGGCGATCTGCTCCTGCAGCGCCTTGTCGTAGCCGCGGGGATTGGCGAGCTTGGTGTTCGCGTCGAGCTGCTTGGCGGTGCTGTCGAGGTCGGAGACGAGCGCGGTCACGCTCTGTTCGATCTTCGCCTCGTTGCCCGTCACATATGACAGGTCCTGAATGTCTTGGAACGCCTGCTGCTGGGAGGCCTGCTTGTCGGAGCCGATGTTGTCGGTCACGACCTGGGTGAAGTTGGACGCCACATAGATCTCGTTGTATGCGGCCATGAAGTCGGACGTGGAACCGGCGGTGTTGCCGTCCTTGTATTCCTTCTGCCCCTGCTGCAGCTGCTTGTCCATCGCGGCGGCGACGTCGGCCCATGTGTCGTAATCCGCGGAACCGTCGGCGGCCATCGCCTGCGGGGCGAACATGACGGCCATCACCGTGAACAGCGCCGCGACGACGGCCAGCGAACGACATCCAACCGCCCGAAGATGCGCTACCGCACGACATCGCATATTGGATTCCTCTCCATATCAACGCTTTCTAAACCATCTATGCAATATAGAGAAAAAAAACCTGAAAGAACAGTCTTGACTTTTGAAATTTTATGCGGTAATAGAGCGGCCCCTGAGGCCGAAATGTCTCATATTGTGGTCATCGTATGGGTGGCCCCTTAGGGGCCGCTCTCAAAACTCGCAGATACAAGACGTTTTTCGGGTCCCGTTGTCTAATTGAAAGTGCAACACTCGTTAGATTGGAGATTGTCCGGATAACCAGTCCGAAGGGATGTTGCACCTATGGGAGAAGTATGTTCGCACCTGTCGGAAGGGGAACGCCGGGTCATCCAGATCGAGATCGGCAACGGCGCCGGCATCCGCGGGATCGGTCTGATGCCCGGCCGCAACGCCTCGACGGCCGGCGGGGAGGCCAAACGCAACACGTGGGTTCCCGTCCGACGAGAACGGGTCCTGCCGGCCGTGCCGGCCGAAACGGCTGAGGACGGGCCCGTGGACGGGCGGATGCTGCATCGCCGACCCCGCGCGGCGCAGGGCCGTCCGCAGGCGCGCCAAGCCGCGCAGGCGCCACCGCCCGTCATGCGGACGCCTGTGGGCGCGGGTGGCCGAATGGCCGGGTCGCGGCTGGTCGCCGCCGCCCGTCGGCGGCAGGCCGCGCGTCCCGTTCCCCGACGACCCCGCCATGCGCGTGTGCCCGGAGACCGTCCACCGTTGGGTCTACGCCGACCGTCATCGCCGTGAGCGCCGGGCGCGCCGCCTTCCACGCGGCAGCAGGAGGCGGCGCGGGCGTGGCGGCGGGAGGACGTCGCGTTTCCCGATTCCCGGACGGGTTCCCATCTCCGGACACCCGCCGGGGCATTCGCCGACGAACTGCTAGAATTGCAGGACCGACAGGGGTGTTGCACCTCTAAATAGACATCGGGAGGCGGCTGCCCCCGCTGGCGAAATGCTACGCTGAGGGGCATGAGCGGATTGCATGGGCGGATGCCGTATACGACTGCGTTTGAACGCGCGATGGGCACCGGAATGATCATTCAGTCGGCGACGGCTCTCGACGACGGCTTCCGCTCGAAACTCGACGCGTTCATCGACGGGTACGAGTCCGTGCTGTCGCGGTTCCGCGCCGATTCGCTGGTGACCGCAATGGGCGAATCCTCGCATGGCGGCTCGTTTGATTTTCCCGATTGGGCCTCCGGGCTGTTCGATCTGGCCGATGCGTTCTGCACCGCGACCGACGGGGCGCTTGACCCGTGTGTGGGCGAGGATCTGATCCGGCTTGGCTATGACGCACGGTATTCGATGACAATGGGACCCGATGCGGAGCATCATCTCGGTGCCGTCCACGGGCGCCCGACATGGCGCAACGATGTGGAGCGTCATGGCACAACGCTGGTGACGCAGCGCGCGGTTCATTTGGATTTCGGGGCTTTCGGCAAGGGATATTGCGCCGATCTGATCGGCGCGATATTGGACGGGCACGCGGGCGATGAAACCGTCCGGCAATCCGCCACCGGCCCCGGCTCTCACGCGCCCTACATCATCGACGCGGGCGGCGATCTGCTGATCCGCACGGGCGAGTCTGCTCAACCGGCCCCACTCGCCGAGGGGTCAGGACACGACACCGGCGACACCGTCACCATCGCCCTGGAGGATCCCGCCAACCCCGGAACCGAGGCGATCGGCATCGCAAGCATCGTTGACGGGGCGTTCTGCGCGAGCGCCCCCAGCCGACGCCATTGGGGTGAGGAGGCAGGCCGTCAGCTGCATCATCTGCTCAACGCGGTCGACGGCCGTCCTGTGCGCGATGTCGCCGCGAGTTGGGTCTATGTGCCATCGGCGGCTGGCCGACCCTACCCCACCGCGCTGGCGGATGGACTCGCCACCGCATGCTTCGTCACCGCACCGGACAAGCTCGCCCGCGCATTCGACTTCGAATGCGCCGCGGTGCACGCCGACCGCACGGCCATCATGAGCCGTCACTTCCCCGGCAACTTCTTCACCGTATAAACAATGCGGGGGGGGGAGCACCTGCGTCATGCCACCGCCAGGTTTTCTTGTGCCTATTCGCCACGCTCGCACATCAGTGGCGCCGACACGTCAATCGCCGCGCCGAGCGGTGCAGCAAGCACCTTATGGATGTCCGGAGCGATATACAGGTTGCCCCTTCCGGCCGGATACGCACGGAGTATACCTGCGGACACCAGATGAGACAGCGCGTGCTGTACGGCCGACGGGCTCTTGCCGAACCTTCTCCTCAACATACTCGCCGTGACGGTGGGCTGCCCGATGAGGTACATCGCCGTCTGCACGGACAGGCCGCTGTATCTGTGCTCATCCAATAGACTGCGATACCTCTGCCGCACATTGACAAGACGCTTCACGCTCAGCAGCGCGTCCTCACAGGATTCCTCGATGTCTTGGCAGAAGAACAGTATCCAGTCGTCCCAATCCCCTTTCGTGGAAACACCGAGCAATCTGTCCTGATATTCGGGTCAACGGCGCTCGAACCACGGGGATACGGACAGCAGCGGCTGGCTCAGCAGGCCTCGGCTCATCATCTGCAACAGCACCAGCAACCGCCCGATTCGCCCGTTGCCGTCCGTGAACGGATGCATCGTCTCGAACTGATAGTGGAACATCGCCATATCCAGTACGGCCAGTCCCGGCTCTTTACGTGACCTCCACCAGTCCACAAGCAACTGGACGGCTATATCCAGGTCTCGACCGGGAGGCATGGGCGCGAAACGCGCATCCTCGATGCGCCGCGTGGGTGAGCCGATGAACACTTGGGTGGATCGTATATCCCAGGCCTGTGGATTGTCGGACTTCGTGCCCTTCACAAGAAGCTTCTGCAATTCGCGCACGAGAGTGCAGGCTTATGGGATGCCCGGACTGAATCTGGCCTATGCCGCATTCCGCCGCATCGAGGTAGTTCAGCACCTCGCGCATGGACTCGCTCAGCCCGCTTTTGTCCTCGCCCACCTCATAATCCTGAGCGAGAACGGTTTCGAGCGGCTCGAACGTGCCTTCCAGGGCGCTGGTGCTCTGCGCTTCGCGACGCATGGTCGGGCGACGCGGCATATCGGGGTTAGGCAGGCCCCCCAGCTCGCCGGGCGCATCTGGCGCGAACATTTCTTTCTCCATAACACTAGCTGTACATTTTTTTTAAATCATTCATACTAAGATTTGCGAAATCTTAGTATGAACAATGATTAATCATGCGCTTTGCCGCACCTCATCACACCGCATATGCAAAAGCGACGCCGTACGCGAGCCGGCAAAACAGCCGAATCTCGTATGGCGTCGCTCTCGTTTGAGGCAGTGGAATCACATTATGGTCTTATAGGCGTGACTCCCTCAGATGTTCCACTCGGACGGGTTGTAGAAGTCGCCGTTGAGGGCCTTGGCGGCCTTCTCCTGCGCTTCCTCAAGCGTGACGCCGGCGAGTTCGGCACGCACGTCGTCGAGCGCGACCGGGGTCATCGACAGGGAGTTGACGCCGATGCCGGTGAGCACGACGGCCAGATCCGGATCGGCGGCGGCCTCGCCGCACACACCCACCGGCATGCCGTTCGCGTTGCCCGCGTCGGCGATCAGCTTGATCGCGCGCAACACCGCCGGGTGCCATGCGGTCTGGTAGTTGGCGACCGAGCCGAGCGTACGGTCGGCGGCCAGCGTGTATTGGGTCAGGTCGTTCGTGCCGATCGACACGAAGTCGGCGACCTTGGCCACCTGATCGGCCATGAGGGCGATGGACGGCACCTCGGCCATCACACCGACCTTCTTCAGACCGAAGGACTTGCCGAGCTTGACGAAGTAGGCGGCCTCATGCGCGTCGGCGACCATCGGCGCCATGACCCACAGGTCGGCGTCGGTCTGGGCATCGGCGGCGGCAAGCGCCTTGAGCTGCCCCTCAAGCACGTTCATGTGGGTGCGCAGCGTGCGCAGGCCACGCAGGCCAAGCGCGGGGTTCGGCTCGTCTTCGGGGGTGAGGAACGGCAGCGGCTTGTCCGCGCCGGCGTCCAGCATGCGGATGACGACCTTCTTGCCGGGGAACTGGGCGAGCAGTTCGGCGTACGCCTTGGTCTGCTCCTCAACACTCGGCGGTTCGGCGTTGCCGATGAACAGGAACTCGGAACGGAACAGGCCGACGCCTTCCGCACCGTACTCCAGCGCGGTCTTGCCGTCGGAGGGCTTGCCGACGTTGGCGAGCAGCGGGATGTGATAACCGTCCTTGGTGGCGCCCGGCTTGCCGCGCAGCTCCTTGGCCTTCGCGGCCTTGGCCTTCGCGGCTTCGGCGGCGGCGACCTGCTCGTCGCTCGGCTCGGTGGTGATGGTGCTTTCCGCAGCGTTGACGATAACCGTCTCGCCGTTCTTCAGGTCGTCGGCGCCGGCGGCGGACACGACGGCCACGATGCCGCGGGCACGGGCCAGAATGGCCGTGTGCGAGGTCGGGCCGCCCTGCGAGGTGACGATGGCGAGGGTCTTGTCCAGGTCGAGGCCGGCGGTGTCGGCCGGGGACAGGTCTTCCGCGACCAGAACGAACGGGGTGTCGGAGACCGGGACGCCCGGCGCGGGAACGCCCATCAGGTCGGCGATGACGCGCTGGCCGACGTCGTGCAGATCCGCCGCACGCTCGCCCTGATAGCCGCCGATGGCCTTGAACATCTCTTCCACGGCGCCGAAGCCTTCCAGCACGGCGCGCTCAGCGGTCTTGCCCTGCTCGATGAGCGTGTTGATGCTCTGCGCGAGCGCCGGGTCGGAGGCGAACATGGCGATGGCCTGCAGGATCGGAGCGGCCTGCTTGGCGCCTTCGTCGCCGTTCGCGGCCTCTTCGGCACGGCGGTTCAGATCCGCGTTGACCAGCGCCAGAGACTTGGTCACGCGCTCGATCTCGGATTCGGCCGAGACGCTGTCGGCGCGAGGCGCATCGGACGGTTCGGGAAGCGCAGCTGCCATACGAATGACCGGGCCGACCGCAACGCCGCGTCCGATGCCAACACCCTTGATAACCATATGTTCTCCTTATGTTATGGCCTCTCGCCGCGAATGACCGGTACTTCCCATCCGCGGACCGCCTTGTTGACCCACCAACTTCATCGCCGGTAAATCATTTTCTGTCCACGCCAGTATACACCCTCAAAAGCGCGACACGACTAGAAGTAAACGTTTTCCAGAAAATTGGAAAATCATGGTACACTGTTGTGTCAGCAGCCAAAAGAACGGCCGCCCAGCAATTGGCATAGAGTAATGTTATTGCTAATCGGTATCGGCGCGGGCCAACACGGCACACGCACGCTGACGAGTGTCGATATCGACGCACGACAAACCGCACCGGAACCACCGGCGCGACGACGCAAAGGAGTGTCTCCATGGTTACCCGCACTACCACCATCACCGATCCCGTCGGCATTCACGCCCGTCCGGCCGCCAAGTTCGCTCAGGCCGCGACCGCGTCCGGCTGCAGCGTGACCATCGCCAAGCAGGGCGGCAACCCCATTCCCGCCGGCTCCATCCTGTCCATCATGGGCCTGGGCATCAAGCAGGGCGACACCGTCGAGGTCACCGTGGACGGCGACAACGCCGAGACCGTCATCGACAGCCTCATCGAGACGCTCACCGCGGCCGAGTAACCTGCGCACGCATTCGACGGCCGCCCGCACGAACCGCGTGGGCGGCCGTCAGCGTATTCCCATCCATCAGATGCGCACCGACGCGCATCGCAAGCATATGGCGGCCGCCCGCCGTCATACCGAACACTGCGAGCCCCATGAAGAGACAGCCATCCGCCGTAATGGACGCCATACCGGCATCCAAGCCAGACGCGACGCCCGTCAACGACGACCCGGCGCCCGGCCCGGAACAACGCCCACAGCCGGCGACCAGTTCCATCACCAACGTGGCCGCCATGGCCCACGTCTCCATCGCCACGGTCTCCCGTGTGCTCTCCGGCAAACGCACCAAGGACGACGACATCGCACGGCGGGTCCGGGCCGCCGCCGAGGAACTCAACTATTCGGTCAACTATGCGGCGAGTTCGCTGCGCGGCGCCGCCACCAACACCATCGGACTGGTCATCCCCTCGGCGACCGACCATTTCAGCGCCGGACTGCTTGATGAGCTGGAACCGGTCATCGACATGGAAAGACAGCAACTGCTGCTCGGCATCGGCAACGAGCAGCATACGCAGGACGAACGCATCGAATCGCTGGTGGCTCGCAAGGTCGACGGCATCATCATCGTTCCTGCCGCGGGCGTCGATCTGGCCCACACGCTTGACCGCACCACCATGACGACGCCCATCGTACAGGTCGGCGGACGGCAGAGATCCTTCCGCACGTCCATGGTCGGCATCGACGAGAATGCGGCGATGGAAAGCATCGTCGCGCACCTCGCCGAGCAGGGCGTGCGTTCCGCCGCCTATCTGGCCGGCAAGGAGGTATCGTTCGAATCGGCCGAGATGTTCGCGATGTTCCATACGCAGATGCGCACGCACCGGCTCGTCACCGACACCTCATGGAACCGATTCGGCGATTCGACCGTGGAGCGCGGTTATCAGTGCGTGTGGCGCATGTTCGCCGACTCGGATGCGCGACCGCCCGAAGCGGTGATATGCGCCGATGACATGATCGCGCTGGGCGCGATGATCGCCTTGCAGACGCTGGGCATCCGCGTGCCCGACGATGTGCGCGTGGTCGGCTACGCCGACTCCCCGCTTGCCTTGACGACGATGCCGACGCTGACCTCGGTCCGCCCGCCGTTCCTCCAGATCGTCACCGAGGCGCTGCGCCTGATCGGGCAGGGGCCCGATCAGGCGGCGCACATCTCGCTGCTGCCCCAATTGATTGTCCGGGGCTCCACCGTCGTGCGTTCCTGACCAGGTGCCGTCATAGCCTCCCCGGAATCAGCGCGCAGAACAGCGCCTCGAACACCAGCATCGGGTTGCCGTTGCCCAGCAACCGCTTCCTGGCCACGGCGATGGCCTCCAACCGATCGACTACTTCCTGACGGCTCAGCCGTGCCGACAGCTCGGCGATGGCCGTGCGGTTCTCCATGTTGATCAGCCCGACTGCGTCCTCGGCGTTGTTCTGCAGCACCGCTATGTCGCGGTAGATGCTGGCGGCCGAGTTGAGCGCGCGGTCAAGCACGTCGCGGCTCCGGCGCGTGGCCTGCCGCTTGATCTCGTCCTTCTTGGCGATGGCGTTGTAGGCGCCGCGCAGCTTCGGCGGGATGCGGTCCTGCTCACCGAGGCCGTTGATGCGGCGGAAATCCGCTTCGGCGGCGGCCGTCTGCCGGTTCACGTCGGCTTCCGCCTGGCTTTTGGCGGTGTCGATGAGATCATCGGCCAGCAGCACCGCATCCGATGCCTTGCGCAGTCCCAGCAGCCCGACGATGAGCTCGTCCCGGTCCGACATGACCTGCGTGTCGGAGGCGTACAGTTTCGCTATGCCGATATGCCCTTCGGCGAGCCGCGCCGCGCGCACCGCCACATGACGGTCGAATTGGCGTTCCGCCGGCAGCGCCGGATTGACGGATGCCATCAGGTAATCCGCGACCGCTTTCATGGACGGCACGGCAAGGTTGACGATGCGGGTACGCGAGCGGATGGTCGGCAGCACATCCTGCGCGCTGGGGGCGCACAGCAGCCATATGGTGTGCGGGCTGGGCTCCTCGATCTCCTTGAGCAGCACGTTCGTGGTGCGTTCCAGCATGCGGTCAACGTCTTCGATGATGATGATCCGCCACGGCGCCGTGCTGGGCATCTGTTCGGAGGTGAGGATCAGCTGGCGCACGTCATCGATGCCGATGGTGACCTTGTTGGTGGCCAACGTGGTCACGTCGGGATGGGTGCCGGACAGCACCTGACGGGTTATATTGGTCGGCTCGTCGGAAAGGCCCCTGTCAGGGCTTTCCAGCGCGGCCGCGAACGCGCGCGCAACATTCGAGCGGCCGGAACCGGGCGGTCCGCAGATCAGCCACGACTGGGCCAGCGTCTTCGGGTCGCCGGAGACGATGGCCTGCAGTTGGCCGACCACTGCCTGCTGGCCGACAATGGAGTCCCATACGCTCATCGCGCACCTCCAGCCGGAGTGTTACCGTCGCTTTCCTTAGTGACGGCAGCCTGAGCGGCAGCTGCCTGCGCCGCGGCCCGCTCATCCGCCGCGGCATCGGTCAGCACCGCGTCAACGTCCGCCTTGATGTGCTCCCATACGGCCTCGATCGGCCATGCGGCGTCAATCACGCGGAAACGGCCCGGCTCGTGGCCTGCCAGATCGAGGAACGCCTGCCTGGTGCGCTGCTGGAATTCGTCGCCCGCGGACTCCATGCGATCCGCGTCATGCTGGAGACGCCGGTGCGCCGCCGTCGGGTCCATGTCGAGCAGGTACGTGCGCACGGGCATCAGCCCGCCGGTCGCCCACATGCTCAGCCCGCGGACGTCGTCGGCGGTCAGTTCACGGCCTCCCGCCTGATAGGCGAGCGACGAATCAAGATACCGGTCGGTGATCACCACGGCTCCGCGTTCCAGCGCCGGACGGACCACTTCAGCCACGTGCTGCGCCCGGTCGGCGGCGAAGATCAGCGCCTCCGCGCGCGGTGCGATATCGGTGCCGTCGGCTTCCGCGGCGTCTCCCGGCTCACGCAGCAGCAGCTGACGCAAGCTGCCGCCCAATGCCGTGCCGCCCGGCTCACGCGTCACCACGACCTCGCGGCCTGCAGCCTCCAAGTAGTCACGCAGGCGCTCGACCTGCGTGGTCTTCCCTACGCCGTCAACGCCTTCGAAAGAAATGAACAATCCAGTCATATCTACCCCCTTGCCCACAGTGTACGCGATGGCGGCATGCGACGCGGCAGGCCGCCATCGCGGCGGCTGCGACGTGACTCTACTCGACGGTCTTCTTCGCTGCGGTCTTCCTGGCCGTGGTCTTCTTGGCGGCCGTCTTTTTCGCGGCGGCCGTCTTCTTGGTGGCAGATGCCGTGGAGCTCTTCTTCGCGGCGGTCTTCTTCGCGGCGGCGCCCGTCGTCTTGCGACGCCCGCGCTTGGACGGGCCGGCGGCACGCTTCTCGGCCAGCAGGCGGAACGCCTCGGCCGGCTCGATGGACTCGGCCGTGTACTGCTTGGGCACGGTCCGGTTCGTTTCGCCGTCGGTGATGTAGGCGCCGTAGAAGCCATCCTTGATGGTCACGTTCTTGCCGGTTTCGGGATCGGGGCCGAGCTCGCGCAGCGGCGGCTTCGCGGTGCCGCGTCCACGGCCGCGTCCGTATTTCGGCTGGGCGAACAGTTCCTTCGCCTTGTCGACGTCCACAGTGAAGATCTCATCCTCCGAGGCGAGAGACCGCGTCTCGGACTTGCCGTCGGCTCCGGTCTTGGTCAGGTAGGGGCCGTACCGGCCGTTGTTCGCCTCGACCGTGACCTCGCCAAGTTCGCCGGTCTCGGTGTTGGCCTCCTCGTAAACGCCCACGGTGCGCGGCAGCGACAACAGTTTCAGCGCATCGTCCAGCGTGATCGATTCGGGGCTCATCGTCTTGAACAGGGACGCCATCTTGGGCTTGGGCACAGTGGTCTTCTTGGACTTCGTCTCGGATGACCCGCCGTCCGTCTCGAGCGGCACCAAGGCCACATACGGGCCGAACCGGCCGTTGCGCACTTCGACCGTGCCGCCGCTTGCCGGGTCGACGCCCAGCTCGCGCGGGCCACCGGCATTGCTGTCGATGAGCTCATGGCCGACCTGCACGGTCAGCTCGTCGGGCGCCATGGTGTCGGGCAGGGAGGCCCGCTTGGGGTTGCCCGCCGCATCCACGTGGTTCATGTCTTCGAGATACGGGCCGTACCGACCAACGCGCACGTGCAGTCCGTCGCCGATGTCGATGGTGTTGATGGCGCGGGCGTCGATCTCCCCCAGCTGCGCGACCTGCTGCTGCAGGCCCGCGTGCGCTTCGTCCGCCGAAGTCGCCGCGTCGCCGCCGGAACCGAAATAGAAATGGGTCAGCCAGTCACGGCCGGTCTCCTGACCGTGCGCGATCTGGTCGAGCCCGTTCTCCATATCCGCGGTGAACTGGTAATCGACGTACTTGGGGAATTTCGTCTCCAGCAGCTTGATGACCGAGAACGCCAGCCACGATGGAATCAGGGCGCGACCGCGCTCGTAGACGTATCCACGGTCGATGATGGTGGAGATGATGCTCGCATAGGTTGAAGGACGGCCGATTTCCTTGGCCTCCAGCGTCTTCACCAGCGACGCTTCGGTGTATCGCGCCGGCGGCTGGGTCTCGTGCCCGTCAGCCTCCACCGAGGACGCGGCGAGACGGTCACCGGTCTGCATCGGCGGCAGCGATCCGTTGTCGTCGGTTTCGCGCGAGGCGCGTTTCGCCGCGGCCTCGCCGTCACCGGCACCCATCGAGGAGGCAGCGGGGGCCGCCGCACGACGGCCCTCCCCGGTGGCCTTCATGAATCCGGGGAACTCGATCACCGTGCCGGACGCCTGGAACATCGCCTCGCCGTCCTCGCCGGCAGGAGCCGACAGACGCACGGTCGCGGTGGAGCCGGTGGCGTCGGCCATCTGGGAAGCGAGCGTGCGCTGCCAGATCAGCGTGTACAGTTTCAGCTGGTCGGCGGGCACCTTGCCGGAGAGCTCCGCCGGGTCATGGAACCGCGCGCCGGCGGGTCGGATGCATTCGTGGGCCTCCTGCGCACTAGCGGTCTTCGTCACATACTGCTTGGGCCCATCGGACAGGAACGACTTTCCGAAATGATATTCGACGGCATCACGGGCGGCGGCGATGGCCTCCTGCGACAAGGTCACCGAATCGGTTCGCATATACGTGATGTAACCGTTCTCGTACAGCCCCTGCGCGGCACGCATGGTCTGACGCGAGCTCATGGACAGGCGGTTGCCGGCCGTCTGCTGCAGCGTGGATGTGGTGAACGGCGGGAACGGGCGGCGACGGTACGGCTTGGTCTCCATCGATGCCACGGTGAAGGTCGCGTCGGCCAGGAGCTTGGCGAGGGCGTTCGCATGGGCCTCATCCAGCTGGCATACGTTGTCAGCGAAACCGGACGGCGCGAGCTTGCCGTCATCCGAAAAATCCTTGGAACCCGCAAGTCGCTTGCCTCCAAGCGACACCATGCGCGATTCGAACGACGCCGGCTCGCCCTCCGCGTCCGTCGCGCCCAGCACCGCGGTCACGTCCCAGTAGGAGGCGCGCACGAACGCCATGCGCTCGCGCTCACGCTCGACGATCAGGCGTGTGGCGACGGACTGGACGCGGCCGGCCGACAATCCGGGGCCCACCTTGCGCCACAGCACGGGCGACAGCTCGTAGCCATAGAGGCGGTCGAGGATGCGGCGGGTCTCCTGCGCGTCCACCATGTCCTCGTCCACGTTGCGGGTGTTGCCCAGCGACGCCTTGATGGCGTCCTTGGTGATCTCGTGGAACACCATGCGCTTGACGGGAACCTTCGGCTTGAGCGTCTGCACCAGGTGCCAGGCGATCGCCTCCCCTTCGCGATCCTCATCAGTGGCGAGGTAGAGCTCGTCGGAGTTCTTCAGCGCTTTTTTCAGTTCGGCGACGGTCTTCTTCTTGTCACCGTCGACGATGTAGTACGGTTTGAAGCCATCGTCGACGTCCACGCCGAACTTGCCGAACCTGGCCTTGTCGTCCGCGGGAATCTGACTGGGCTGTGCAAGGTCACGGATGTGACCGACCGATGCCATGACGGTGTAGCCGCTGCCAAGATACCCACCGATTTTCTTCGCTTTGGTGGGAGACTCCACGATGACAAGCTTGTTGCCGGTGCCCATTGTCTCTCCTTACCTACAATGTCATTGGCCTTCATCATACTCACGCGGCATGGTCAAACGGCAAATCGCGCGGCTCCGCGGCGGTCACCGCTTCTTCTTCGGCGGGGCCGGCGGCGCCCCCACCAGGCCGGCTCGGCTCAACGGGGACGCCGTGATCTGGCGCATCGCCAGCAGCATCCCGAACACCAGCGACGAAACGCCGGCTATCATCGCGAAGGTGGAGACGTGGGCGCCGACGCTCGCCCAGCTCGCGCTCAGGCTCAGACCGGGCTCAATCTGCCACATGATGTATGCGGCATAGCAGCAGCACAGCACACCCGCCGTGATCATCACCGTGCCGACGATCTGCACGCTCGGCGAGGACGCGCGTTTGCCGGGCGCGTCCATGCCGGACGTGCGCGTGAATGCCATCGCCAGCAGCGCGAAGCCGCCCGCCAGCAGCAGGCTCATCACCACGTCGACCGGGCGGTGCCATGCCCCCGCGATCACCGACAGGCCGATGACCAGCGCATAGGCGGCCCCGACCAGCGCCATCCACGCACGGCATCCGCGCGGAACCGCGAACAGCAGCAGCACGCCCGCGACGACGGCCAGCATCGTATGACCGGAAGGCGCGGAATTGGCGGGCTGAGACACGGTGTTGATGATGAACGGCCGCGGCAGCACACCTTTAAGATATGTGGACGCGAAACACAGCGCGGCGAACACCGCGGACTGCCCGACCAGCCACCAACGCTTGCGTACCAGCATCACCACCGCCGCGACAACGATCAGCAGCGCGGAGACGATTACGGTGAAGTTCAACGGATGCCCGGCGATTGACGTGATATTGCGGCTGATGAACGGGGCGACCAGAGCGGACGCCCACGACGGCAGGCTGTCGTGGAAGCCGCTGAACACCATATCCTCGTATGATTGCCCGTCCTCGGTGCGCACGGCGATCCACCATGCGCCGAACGAGATCGCGATCATCAGCACGCCGAACACCGCACACAGCACACGGCTCGACACGCGCGGACGCACGGTCAGCGGGTCGCGACGCGCCAATCCGCGCTCGATGTCCGCCTCGTCGTCAATGTCCGCCGCGTGTTCGTCGGGTGCGGCGGCCTTGCGTTTGCGCGCGGCCGGCGCGGGCGATCCGAGGGCGCGCAGCGGATGATCCGCGATCGTCTCCAAAGCGGACCATGCGCTGGCCGGGGACGCCTGCGGCACCACGGGTTCTGGCTCCTGTTTCGCCGACGAGCGCGCCTGTTCTGGTGCGGGGTCTGATGCCGACGCGCCGGATGACGTCGTATCCGATGCGGCTGCGGTATCCGGCTCATTCGGCGTGTCAGCAGGCGCATCGGTCGTCTCCGTGGACGGCAGGCGTTCCGCCGACGTTGCCGCATCAGCCCGGTCGCCGCTGACCTGCACGGCGTCAGGCGGAATCGCACCGTCACGCGAGATTTCGGCGGGATCATCAACACGCTGTTCTTCACTCATAGTTCAAGACTGTAGAGCCTGTACATGTGTCAGTCGCCTCATCGCGCCCATATTCCGACAGAATAATCGAAAACCTGGCCCCGGCATATCAAAATACGGGTTGAAATCGCCGAAATCTACTATTCCCCGTGTGAAATCGCCGTTTCAAGGTCCAAAAACGGCGATTTCGCACGGGGAATTGCCAAGAACGGCGATTTCAACCTGTAATTTAAGCCTCACGGCGCCGCGACGGTCAGGGTGAGGGGCCAAGAAAAGAAAAAGAAAACCTTCACGTACCCGACAGAGGCCACTTACCCTTGCTGCATTCCTGCCCTGGGGGGGATTGGGTGACATAACGCCACGTGAAGGCTGTACTAGTATACATCACCCCCGGATATCGGGTGCGCAACGACAATAATGCCCCTCCCCGCGCTCGCGGGAAAGGGCATTATCGGCTATGGGAGACTAGCGACGCACCACGTCACGCCGGCGAATGATCACCAGCGTGGCCCCGGCGGCGAGCAGCAGCATGACTACGCCCGAGATGCCAGTGACAGCGGCACCCGTCTTGGCGACGCCGGCATTGCTGCCGTTCTGGCCACTGTTGGCGCCCGACGCACCGGGCTTCGCCGGGGCGCCAGGCTGGCTCGGCTTGCCGGGCTTCGTCGGCGTGCCGGCCTTCTTCACCAAAGCCTCTTCGGCCTTGAACAGAGCGCCGGTCGCGTTGTTGATCTCTTCCTGAGTCGCGTTGTCGTTGGCGAGCACCGCCTTGGCGGCATCAAGCGCCTTGACGAACGCAGCCCACGAATCCGCCGTGTAGTCGGATTCCTTCAGCTTGGCCGCAGCATCCACCGCCGCCTTCAGCTTGTCCTTAGACGGCTTGGCGGTCGCGTTGACGAGCCCGTTGATGGCGGTTCGCAACGCCGTGTAGGCGTCGTTGACCTGCTGCTGCGTGGCCGTGTCGGAGTCGAGCACCTTCTTCGCCGCGTCGAAGGCCTTCTTGAATGCGGCCCACGAATCCGCCGTGTAGTTGGATTCCTGGTACTTGCTAGCGGCAAAGACCAGAGTCTCCAGCAGCGCCTTGTCGATGTTCTTCACGGTGTGCGCGTCGATGACGGGCTCATCGCTCTCGATGTTCGGGAAGAAGCCGTTCTTGTGCAGCGCCAGCACCTTCGGAGTGGTCTCGGACGAATCATCCGCGGTGTGGACGGCGACCTTCGTGCCGTTCTCGTCGGGGAAGCTGACCGTGCCGTTGCCTTCGGTGGCGGAGTCGCCGAACCACAGGGCAGGGTGGTACGCGTCGAACGAGTCGTCCTTGGAACCGCCCGCAGTGTCGACGATGTACTGATCCTTCGCGCCGGCAGCGTAAATCGACTCGATCTGTGCCATGTAGGCGATCGGGGCGACCTTGGTGTCCTTGGTGAATCCAAGGGCGGACAGCTTCACGGAGAGCACGACCTGGTTGGAGTCGGAGACATATGCGGGGTCGATGGGCTCCTCGTCAACGACCTTGCCGGTTGTCGCGGAAGTCGTCGTGGCCCATGCGGTGTCGTACTGCGCGTTGCCTTCGGTGGTGCTCACCGAGATCATGTAGTCGGCCTTCATGTCGCCGTCCACGTCGAAGATCACGTCCGGAATGAAATTGTTGCCCAAGTGGGACCACGTCTTGTCGGTGATGATGCCGAAGCTCAGCAGGCCCTGCGACGGATCGGAGAGCTGAGGTGCGGTGCTGGAATAACCGATCGCGCGGATGTCACCTGCGGCAAGGCTGCGAGCGGCGTCACCGTTGCCGGTGTAGCCGTCGACCGGATCCTCGGCACCGTACACGAACGGGACGAGCTCGGAGTGGTAGCCGGTGGCGGTGTCGCCCTGGTCAAGGCCATGGCCGGACACGGACAGCGTGCCCTTCTTGTTGTTGAAGCCGCTCAGTTCCGTGGTGGTTTCGGAGATTGCCTTCGGCACCGAAGTGACGGGCACACGCAGCGTGGTGGCATCATCCTCCTGGGTGACCGGAGTCGCGGTGATGATGCCGCTGGCGTCGGTCACGTACTGGCGGTCCTTGCCTGCGACCTGCGCGGACTGCGTGGCATCGCGGGTGCGGGTCAGCTTGGACTGGTCGATGCTGATCTTCACGCGGAAGCTGGTGCTGGTCCCGGACTTGGCGACCACGGTGTCCCCACCGTTGTCGCCGCTCACCGAGTACGTGACGCCCGGCACCGGGGTGCGGGCCGAGTATGTGAGCTTGTACGTAATGTCATGATCGGTGTTGTTCACGAGCCGCATGGTCTGCTTGTCGGTGTAGCCGTCCTTGCCGACCGGGATGACGCCGAACTGCGCGGTGATGGCCTCGTTATCCTCTCCGGCAAGCTGCACGTTGTTGTTCACTGCGGCGAGCGCGTCGATACGACCGGAGCCCACACGCAGCGGGCCGTACGCGGTCTTGCGATCCGCGGTGAGCACGTCGTGGTTGGCGGTGTTCATCAGCTGGGCCTTGACCACGTTGGCCAGGTATTCGGGCCGGGCCTGACGGACCAGCGCGGCGACGCCGGAGGTCAACGGGGTGGCCATGGACGTACCGCTCATGATCTCGTCGCTGTTGCCGGTGCCGGCCGAAGCGGACACGATGCCCACGCCGGGGGCGGAGACATCGGGCTTGGCGGTGCCGTCATAGGAGCCGTGGATGCCACGGGAGGTGAAGGACGCGATGGTGTCTTCGCTTTCGCTGGAGTAGTCGGCGTCCTTGCTCATACGCAGCTTGGTGGACAGGGTCACCGTCAGCGTGCCGTCATCGATGGCGCTCTGCAGGTCCTTGTTCTCGGCGGCGTTCTTGACCAGCTGGAAGCCGGGGATGTCGGCGTTGCCGCCGATGCCGGACTCGGGGATGTTCGCCTGCGAGCCGAACAGGATGCCGGTCGCGCCGGCCTTCTCGGCGTTGTCGAAGCGGGTCTTGGAGCCGCAGTTCACAGCGGCGTCGTTCCATTCGACGTAGGCGATGTTGCCCTTGACGGCAGCGGCGTCATCGGCGGAGTATGCCTTGCAGCCTTCCAGGTTGTCCTTGTCCTTGACGCGCACGACCTTGCCGGTCAGGGAGAAGTCGTCGAGCTTCGCGTAGTTCACGGAGTACTGGCCGGCGAGGGTCTGGCCCTTGAGCGAGGCCGGGCCGTCGGTCACTTCGACGGCGTCCTGCAGCGCCTTGCCGGACTGGCTCGCGGCCACGGTCAGCGCGCTCTTGGCGGTGCCGGGGGCACCCATGATGTCGGTGATGTCGCCGTCGTTGCCGGCCGCGATCACGGACAGCACGTTGTCTGCGGTGAGGTTATCCACGGCCACGTTCTCCGGGTCGTCGGAGGCGCCGAAGCTGCCGCCGAGCGACATGGAGACGATGCTGATGCGGCTGGACTCGTCGCCGTTGACTTCCGCCTCGGTGTTGTGCTTGGCGATGCCGTCAAGCGCTTCGAGCACCAGGTCGGTGGTGCCGCCGTTGTCGCCGAACACCTTGTACGAGTAGATGCCGGCCTCGGGAGCGGCGCCGGGGCCAATCTTCCAGCTGGCGATGTCGCCGGCGGTCAGCTTCTGGTAGCCTGCGGTATCGGTCTTGCCCGAGGTGCCGTCGGCCTTGACGCCGTAGCCCAGCGCGGTGCCGGCGACGTGCGTGCCGTGGTGGCCGCCCTGGCCGTCGATCGGGTTGGCGTCCGGGGTGGGATTGTTGTTGCCGGCGTTCGGGTTATACGTGGCGCCGGCGTAATCGTAACCGCCCTTGAACTTCGTCTTGTCGAGCAGCTTGCTGACCTTCGGGTCGGTCAGCGGGTCGGCGGTGGAGTTCAGCGCGGTCTGGTAGGCCTCGGTGGTGCCTGCGCCGCCGAAGTCGGCGTGCGTGTAGTCGAGGCCGGTGTCGACGACTGCGATGTTCACGCCCTTGCCGGTCTTGCCGGTCTGTTCCCAAGTCTTGACGGCGTTGACCAGCTGGTCGTTGTTCTTGTTCGCGGGGGCTTCGCCACTGCCGTTGGTCGTGTCGAGCGCCTTCTTGGGCGTCAGGATCGTGATGTGCGCCACCGAGCCGGACTGCTCGGCGAGCTTGCGCAGCGACGCCGCGTCGGCGCGAACGGCTACGCCGGACAGCGCATACGAGGTGGAGTAGATCTTCTTGGCGCTGGAGTCCAGCGACTGCAGCTGCGAGAACACGTTCACCGAGGTCTTCTCGGCGGTCTTCGCGCTCTGCGTGGCCGCCTGGGCCGACTGCGCGCGCTGCTTCAGCGTGGACAGCGCGGAACGCTGCCTGCTGAAGTTCTTGAGCACACTGTTCTTACGTTCCAGCGCGGAGGGGCTGGTGGTCTGGATGAATGCGGTGACCTCGCCCTTCGCCTGCTGAAGCTGGGATGAGACCTTGCTCTTCAGATTGCCGGTCGACAGAGTCGGCGTCGTGGACGCCGCGTCACCTTGTGCCGGAGCCGCGAGCGCGGTACCGGGCAGGCTGCCTGCCATCGCCAGGGCCGCTACAGCGGCAACCCAGCGAGGCCATTGCTTATTGGCCATTATTGTTTTCCTCTCTTTGCGTGCGTCACTCACGACGACACTGTGAAAGAAACTAGACCTGGCGCTCGTCCGATATCGTTACGTTTTGTCGCATCGCGCAACGTCTCAGAAACATATTGTTAACACTCACCTCACAATGTCATATACGCCGACTCTCACGGTCCGCGCATGACGCACGCCATCGTCAGACAGGCAGACCTCCATCAGACCGCGCTTTTCAGCCCCCTCCCATGCGGCCACAGCGTATTCGACCGGTATCCATTACGGCAGTCGAGCACGTACTTCCGGATCCCGGCGCATCCACAATCCGCTTATGCCCGGCTATAAGAAAAAAATATGAAAATCTTCAGCTGACGGTCAATATATGATACACACGAACCGCCATGCTGCCTTCGGCGGCCCGGACGGCATTCGATTCACCATCAGAGAAGCATTGTCAGCGAACCATCAGCGACCTACACTAAGTTACGGTAGCGTAAGTTAGTGTAGGCCGGGCATTCCGGCCGCAGCGAGGTGATGATGATGAGCGCGTCAATCAGTGCACCATCCATACGCAAGTCCGCGGCGCAGCGAAAAACAGCGCGGCGACAGACCGCGGGCGGCGGGATGCGGGCGGCCTCCACAGCGCAGACCGCAACCGCTGCCGGCATGGCCGCGACGCAGACCGGTGCCTCGGCCACCGCGATGAACCGCGCCCTCGAGCAGTATCGCGCCGCGCGCGCACGCTATCGCCAAGCCAAGGCCACACTGAAAGCCGCCGAACGCCAGGTCACGCCGGTCGATGCATTCGGCAACCGCAAGCCTCGACTGCGCGGATGGCAGCACCTCATCACCCTGCCGTTGTGCATCGCCGCATCCATCGTGCTGATCTGCATCGCGCCGGCCGGACCGGTCAAGGCCGCGTGCGCGATTTACGGCGCGTCGGCGATACTGCTGTTCGGCAACAGCGCCCTGCTGCACGTCGTACCGTGGCGCAGCGCCAAGGTGACGCGCGTGCTGTGCGGCATCGACTACTCCAACATCTTCCTGATCATCGCCGGCACCAATACGCCGGTGCTGTTCGCCCTCAGCCCTTCGATCCGATGGCCGTACCTGACGGTGATATGGGCGGCGGCGCTCGTCGGCACGGTGATGCATATCGTATGGCTGCGAGCGCCGAACTGGGTGTTCACCGTCGTGTACGTGGTGCTGGGGCTGGCACCGGTCACACTGCTTCCGGCGCTGTGGACCGCGCCCGCGGTGGGTCCGGCGGCGACCGTGCTGATTGCGTGCGGCGGGGCCACCTACATTGCGGGCGCCACATGCTTCGCGATCCGCAAACCCAATCCGATTCCGGGCTGGTTCGAGTTTCACGAGGTGTTTCACATGGGCACGGTCATCGGGTACACCTGCCACGTGGTGGCCATATATCTGGTCGTGTGCGCGCTGTAAAAGACGCCGGACATGCCGTCACCGAACGTTCATCAAATCGTTCACAGGGATGGTTGCGCGGTCGATAATGTGCGGTATCCTCGGTTGAGCTGAGAACGAAACGCACATGACGGCCGTTCATATTCGACGCGGGGAACAGCGCGAATCATCAAATGGAAGGGTCGCGGCGCAACCGGCACCGCCGGCGCGGGCCGCAACGGAAGGAAGCTATGAACGCGGATTTGGTGATCGTCGGCGCGGGCCTGTTCGGCCTGACCATCGCACAGCAGGCGGCGGAGCGCGCGGGCGCCCGGGTCGAGATCATCGATGTGCGCAGCCACATCGGCGGCAACGTGTACAGCTATATCGACGAGGAGACCGGTGCCGAAATCCACCAATACGGTGCCCACCTGTTCCATACTTCCACCAAACGCGTCTGGGATTACGTCAACCGCTTCACCGCATTCACCGACTACGTGCATCGCGTGTACGCCACGCACGACGGCGAGGTCTACCCGCTGCCAATCAATCTCGGCACCATCAACCAGTTCTTCCGGGCGGCCTACACGCCCGCCGAGGCGAGGCAGCTCATCGCCGAACAGGCCGGTGAACTGGCCGGCACCGACCCGACAAACCTCAACGACAAGGGCATCCAGCTGATCGGACGGCCGCTGTACGAGGCGTTCATCAAGAACTACACCGCCAAGCAATGGCAGACCGATCCGGCCGAACTGCCGGCGAGCATCATCAAGCGGCTGCCCGTGCGGTTCAACTACGACAACCGCTACTTCAAAGACACATGGGAGGGACTGCCGCGCGACGGCTACACCGCGTGGATGGAGCGCATGATCGATGACCCGCGCATCCATGTGACGCTCGGCACCGACTTCTTCGACGAGAGCCAGCCGCTCAACAAGAAGGCGCTGCGCGCCGCCGGCACGCCCGTGGTCTACACCGGGCCGATTGACCGGTATTTCGGCTATGAACTCGGCGACCTGAAATGGCGCACGGTGGACTTCAAGGAAGTGCGCTACGACGAGGACGACCACTTCGGCTGCCCGGTGATGAACTTCTCCGACGCGGACGTGCCCTACACCCGCGCCATCGAGTTCAAGAACTTCAACCCGGAAAGGCGTGACGCGCAGAACCACAACAGGACAGTGGTGTGGGAGGAATACTCCCGCTTCGCCGAGCGTGGCGACGAACCGTACTACCCGATCAACACGGACGCCGACAAGGCGCTCTATGAGCGGTACGCAGCCAGGGCAGCCGCCGAGCCGAACGTCGTGTTCGGCGGGCGCCTGGGCACCTACAAGTACTACGACATGCACAACGTGATCGACGCCGCCCTCACCGCATATGAGGAGCAGGTCGCGCCGATGCTGCGCGCCCGGTGACACCGACTGGCGGGCACTTCCGCCGCCGCCTTTTCTCATTTCATCCGGATCTCCCGCCCATCTCATCCGGCCACAGTCTCATACGCTCACCGGAAAGTGGGACTATGACCGGATGAGGCAACGCCGCACCGCTTTGGCCGGGCCCAAACCAGCGAAGCATTCATACAATCCCACAATGCAGAATCCGACTCACATTAAGGACGGTCATGACCGTCACCGTGCGAGGGTATCGTCACCGTGTGAGCCCTCGCACAGTGACACATCCGGCTAAAACCCTTATTTTCCAACGTTTCTCACGATACCGTCACGCCGAGAGGCTATGGTTGTGGTTTTGCTAGATATGGACAAGCACCAAGCACGATATCGACGTTTGTAAGGATTCAGAGGAAAACCGGTGAGGAAAGCGCGAAAATACGCGCAAACCGGTTCGCATCATATTGCAAGGACTACGGTAGAATCATGGCTTCACATACGCGCACTGTTAATTCCAGTTCAGGCCGACGCGCGGCAGGAACGTCCGGCCGTCGGGCGGCCGGCGCCTCAGGCCGCACCGCGACCGGCACCCAAGCGGGTGCGGCGACGGGCACGAGAACCGGCGGCACCGCCGCAACCAACGGTTACAGCGCGCAGCGCAACAGCGGCTCAAGGCGTGGCCGCGGCGCTAATCCGCCCGAAGGCACACACCGCGGCGGCGGCATCCACCGCTCCCCCGGCTCGAAAGGCCCGAAAGCCAAAGGGCGCAAGAAGCATCTGATTCTCAAGTGGACGCTCGGCATCATCGGCCTGTTCCTCGCCGTCGGCATCGGCGCGTTCGCCTACCTGTACGCCACCATCGAAATCCCCCAGCCGGAGACCATCGCGCTGGCCGAGAAAACCAGCGTGTACTATGCGGACGGCAAAACGAAAATCGGCACGTTCGCCGAGCAGAACCGTGAGATCATCGACTGCTCCGTACTGCCGAAATACGTGGGCCAGGCCGTGGTCGCCTCCGAAAACCGCACGTTCTACACGGACCGCGGCATCGACCTCAAGGGCATCGCACGGGCGCTGATCAACAACGTCACCAAGGGCACCCGCCAGGGCGGATCCACCATCACCCAGCAGTACGCGGAACGGTATTACCTCGGCGAGACCACCACCTACATGGGCAAGCTCAAGGAAGCCATACTGGCGGTCAAGATCGCGCAGACGCAAGACAAAGACACCGTCCTGTGCAACTATCTCAACACCATCTATCTCGGCCGCAGCGCCTACGGCATCCAGGCCGCCGCCCAGGCGTACTTCGGCAAGGACGCGAAAGACCTGACTGTGCCCGAGGCGGCGATGCTCGCCGGCATCATCCCGTCCCCCAGCAACTGGGATCCGGCCGTCAACGCCAAGCAGGCGAAATCGCGATTCGAGCGCGTCATCAACATCATGAAAGAGGACGGCTACATCACCGCCAAACAGGCCAGTGAAGCCACGATGCCGAAAACCGTCACCAACGCACAGCAGAACATCTACGAGGGCCCCAACGGGTATCTGCTGCAGATGGTCCGCAGCGAACTCATCAACTCAAAGGCGTTCACGCAAGACGACCTCGACACCGGCGGCTACACCATCGTCACTACCATCGACAAATCCAAACAGGATCTGATGTATCAGACCGCGAGCCCCACCAAGGGCAACGCGGGCATGCCGGACGGCGTACAGACCGGCGGCCTGTCGGTCAACGTCAAAGACGGTTCAATCATCTCGCTGTACGCGGGCGAGGATTACCTGAAGAAACAGCTCAACAACGTCACCGACGCGACCTACGAAGTCGGTTCCACGATGAAACCGTTCACGCTGCTTTCGACCGTCCAGACGGGCGTCAGCCTCGATACTGTGTTCAACGGCAACTCGCCGCGCAGCTTCCCCGGGCTGAAACAGCCGATGTCGAACTCGGGCGGCGCTAGCTACGGCTACATCAACCTGTACAAGGCGACGGCGAACTCCGTCAACACGGTGTACATGGATCTGCAGCAGCATCTCGGCGCGGACACGATAATCAAGACCGCGCACACGGCCGGCATCAAAGGCAAGATCACCGATGACGGCTACGTGACGCTCGGCAACTCCGGTCTGAGCATGATCGACATGGCGCGCGGCTTCTCCACCATCGCCAACCAGGGCAAGAAGCCGACGCTGCACATCGTCGCCAGCGTGAAGAGCAGCAAGGGGTCGGAACTGTACAAGGCGCCATCCACCGCGGAGCAGGTGTTCGACGCGAACGACACCGGACTGGTGGTCAAGGCGATGGAAGGCACCATCCAATACGGTACCGGTCGTGCGGCGAGCGCGATCGGCAAGACGATGGCGGGCAAGTCCGGCACGGCAAACGACAACAAGGCCGTGAGCTTCATCGGGTTCACACCCTCGACGCTCACCATGTTCGCCATCTGGAATCCCGGAGCGAACGGCGAGGCGCTGGAACTGCCGACCATCAACGGGTATTACAAGGGCATGGGATATCCGGCCGTGCTGTTCACCAACTACATGTCGAGGGCGCTGGAGAACGTGGCGGACGAGAAGTTCCCCGACGTGACCGACAGCGGCAAGATCGGTGGACCCGACGGCACGTGGGGCACCGGTTCGCAGTACTCGTCTTGGGGCAACAGCGGCCAGTCGCAGAGCGGGAATTCGCAGGGCGGCAGCAAGAGCGACGACCAGTCGTCACAGAGCGGCACGCAGTCTGGCGACGGGTCGGGCTCGCAGTCGACGAAGCCGCAGACCGGCAACGGTTCGAATGGCAGCGGCAATGGATCGGGCGGCAACGGGTCCGATGGCAATGGCGGGAATGGCGGCAACAACGGGAATAACGGCAACGGAGGGAACAACGGCAACAATGGCGGAGGCTCGGATTGCGCGACCGATCCCACCGCCGCCGGCTGCTCCACCGGCAATGAATCCAACACCAACGGCATAGCGTCGCAGTGAGGGACGAGGCCGGATTCGCGGTTATTGGCGTGCGTTGACCATCCCCGCCGGCGGGGGCACGAGAGCTAGGCCCCGTGCGACTGGAGGTGGTTCCGGCCTCTCACGACCATCAAAAAAGGGTGGCTGCAGGACGAATCCTGCAGCCACCCTTTCGTTTACCGCGAAATATCAGCGCTGCGAACGGTTGATCGCGGAGATGATCGCCTTGAGCGCGCTGGTGGTAATCGAGGAGTCGATGCCGACGCCCCAGATGATCTGGGTCTCAGTGTCCTCGCCCACCTGGCATTCCACGTAGGACGCGGCCATGGCGTCGGTACCGACGGACATGGTGTGCTCCACGTAATCCATCACGGACGCCTCAATGCCGAGGTTGGAAACCGCGTTGAGGAACGCCGCAATCGGGCCGTTGCCGATGCCGGAGATCTCACGCTCGTGAGGTTCGTCCACGCCCACATTCACGCCGCGGTCGAGCACACGCGCCTTGAGCACGGTGTCTGAACCATCCTCGCCGGAACTGACGGCCACCTTGAGCAGTTTGAGGCGGCCCCACGGAGCGAGCGTCGCGTCATGCGTATCGCCGACGACCACGCCGGCGGCCGTCATGCCGGACTGCTCCACCGGCAGGTACTCGTCCTTGAAGAGACGCCAGATGTCCTCGTCCTTGACTTCCTTCTTGGTCGTGTCGGCGAAGTTCTGCACGATCTTGTCGAACTCCACCTGCAGACGCTTCGGCAGGTCGAGGTTGTGGTTGGTCTTGAGCAGGTAGGCCATGCCGCCCTTGCCGGACTGCGAGTTGACGCGGATGATCGCCTCGTAGGTGCGGCCGATGTCCTTCGGGTCGATCGGCAGGTACGGCACGAGCCACACGAACTTGTCGAGATCGGCGCCGACTCGGTCCGCAGCGACCTCGCGGGCTTCGAGGCCCTTCTTGATGGCGTCCTGATGGGAGCCGGAGAACGCGGTGAACACGAAGTTGCCCGCGTACGGATGACGCTCGGAGATCTTGATCTGGTTGCAGTACTCGACGGTCTTGCGGATCTCGGGAACGTTCGAATAGTCGATCTGCGGATCAATGCCCTGCGTGAGCATGTTCAGACCCAGCGTGACCAGATCCACGTTGCCGGTGCGCTCGCCGTTGCCCAGCAGGCAGCCCTCCACGCGGTCGGCGCCGGCCAGCACGGCCAGCTCGGTGGCGGCCACGCCCATGCCTTCGTCGTTGTGCGGGTGCAGGGAGAGCACCACGGCGTCACGGTCGTCAAGATGCGTGGACACGTACTCCACCTCATCGGCGAACACGTTCGGCGTGGTCATCTCGACCGTGGCCGGCAGGTTGATGATCATCGGGTGCTCGGGGGTCGGCTTGATGACGCCGATGACCGCATTGCACACCTCGACCGCGTATTCCGGCTCAGTACCGGTGAACGATTCGGGGCTGTACTCGTAATACAGGTCGATGCCCTTGGCCTCGTTTTCAAGGTCCTTGCACAGCTCGGCCGCGTCGGTGGCGAGCTTCTTGATCTCTTCCTTGTTCTTGCGGAACACGACCTCGCGCTGCAGCACGGAGACCGAGTTGTAGAAGTGCACAATCGCACGCTTGGCGCCCTTGAGCGCCTCGTAAGTGCGGCGAATCAGGTGCTCACGACACTGGGTGAGCACGACGATGGTCACGTCGTCGGGGATGAGCTCGCGTTCAATAAGCATGCGGATGAAGTCGAAATCCGTCTCCGAGGCGGACGGGAAGCCCACTTCGATTTCCTTGAATCCCATGGAGACGAGCAGGTTCCAGAAGCGCAGCTTGCGCTCGGAGTCCATCGGGTTGACGAGCGCCTGGTTGCCGTCGCGAAGGTCGACAGAGCACCAGCGCGGGGCACGCTGCAGACGCTTGCCCGGCCACGTGCGCTCGGGATAGTCGAACGGCACCTGCTTGTCGTAGGCGACGTACTTGGTGTAAGGCATATCGCTCGGCTTCTGCGGCTCGCCGATGAATCGTGCGGGAGGCAGCAGCGGGTCGTTGTTCCCCCCATTGGACGCCGCGGCGACCGCCGCAAGATCAAACACTGATGATTGATCCTGACCCATATCTCCTCCTTTACTTGATGATGCCGGCGCCTGTTGCCTGCCGGCCGTATGTTGTCGTCGCACGATAGGTCATGCAATTAATCAGTCTAGCGTGAAGCGCCCCGGTAAACCGCCGAGATATCAAGAATGCGGCCAATCCATGCGGCCTTCGGAGCGTTATCTCGCTTCCGAGGGGGTGATTCCAGGCCCGCCGAACATCTATCTGCGTTTCAAGGGGTTGGCGTTGCTCGATATTCGAGGTATTGCATGATGGACGCCACTGGAATCATGCGGCTCCCATGCCATTGATACTCGGCCACCAACCCCTCGAAATGCAGATAGATGTTCCGGAGCGTCCGAGTCACCCCCTCGAAACGTAGATACCCTGCCGAGATAACGTTTCGGCCCCTCTCCGGACGCCCGTTGACTGCATGGCGGTGCCCGCTCCACGCGTGGTGGCGACTTCGCGAAGAGTATGGCGCCGCACAGGACGACTCGCTACAGTGGAGGGCATGACACTGCGTTTTCACGACGACGGCACGTTCCGCGTGCTGCAAATGGCCGACATTCAGGACGGCCCGGAAGTCAACCGCGACACGATCCGCATGATCGAGGCCGCAATCAACGAGGCGAAGCCGGATTTGGTGGTGTTCACCGGCGATCAAATCCGCGGGTACGATCCCGCGTACATCGACACGTTCCTGCGCCGGCGCGGCGAGAACCCCGGCGCACGCGTACGTCTCGTCACCGAAATCGAGGCGAAGCTACACGGCATCCACAGGCGCATCGCGGCGCGGCGCGATCCGGACCTGCCACCGCAGGACGATGTGGTCACGATGGACGACCTGATGAACGACACCCGGCAGAAAGTGCGCGACACGTTCAGCGCGTTCCTCGGACCGGTCATCAACGCGGGCGTGCCGTTCGCCGCGACCTATGGCAATCACGACTTCCAGTGCGGCATCCTGCCTGACGAGCAGGACGACATCTACCGCGAGTTCCCCGGCTGCCTGAATCCCGAGGCCGATGCGGCCGGCGGCTCGCCGTTGGCCATCGAGCCGGGCACATTCGCGCTGCCCGTGCTGTCCTCCGACGGTTCGAAGCATGTGGCGATGGGCGTGATGCTGGTCAATTCCGGCGATTATGCGGGCAAGCCGGAGGAGAATGACGCCCAGTACCCGCGGTATGTGGCGCATTCGCGCGGACTCGACCTAGCGGATTCGGACGGCTACGGCACACCGAGCGCTGAGGCGATCGCATGGCTGGGCGACGTGCAGCGCACGCTCGCCGAGCGCAACGGCGATGGCGAACCGGTGCCGTCGATCACGTTCCAGCATATTCCGCCGCAGGAATTCTATGACTGCCTGACCGAGGTCCCGGCATGGACGCCGAACGCCGTGGAGGGCGCCCGCAATTACGCCGGGCGCTGCTACGTGCTCAACGACGCCGTATGCCGGCCGGGGTCACGGCTCGGCGAGGCGATCGGCTGCGCTGACGAGAACGTCGGCGAGGTGGACGCATTGCGCGAGGCGGGCGGCTATTTCGCGTTGTACTGCGGGCACGATCACAAGAACTCGTTCGTCGGGCACGTGCATGACCTCGATCTAGGGTATGCGCCGACGTGCGGCTTCGAATGCTACGGTCCGAAGTCTCGCCTGCGCGGCATCCGCCTGTTCGAGTTCCGCGAGGACGACCCGGCCGCGTATGAGACCCGCATGCTCACGTGGGGCGACCTGGTCGGCCGTTACAGCGGCAATGAGTTGCGCGTGTTCTTCGAGGATCATTGCGTGACGGGCGCCGCGACCCTGCGCAACGAACTGCGCCGGCCGCAGGTGTTTGCCACCGTCGCCCTGACCCTATCCGCCGGCTTCGCGGCAATCGTGCGCTCCATCGCACGGCGTCTGCGACGCTAGCGCAGCGGCGGCAAACAGACGACAAAGGGCATGGTTCCGGCGGCGATATCGTCGACACCATGCCTATTCATATCCGCCGTATATCCACCCGGCTCGTCCCCGGGCCGGCCCTACCTCTACTCGGTCAGGTACAGCACGTTCTCGTCAGGGGGGGGAACGACGTTCATGTGGTACCCCTCCATTTTCAGGAACGGCTTGGAGCTGTCAGGCTTGGCGTGGCCTGACACGTCGGCAACTGGTAGCTCGCGCCGGCCAGTCCCTCCAGTTTGTCGCTGCTGATGCCGGCTGGCACATAGACGGAGTCCATCGGCTTGTTGATTTCGGCCTCGCTATACGTCGAGCTCGACCCATAGCAGGATTTGAATCCTTTCTTGCCGCCGCAGCGATAGTCGCTATCCGGCCCCATGAGCTCGATGCCGACGTCCGGCGGCACCTTCCACCAACCGTCACCACCCGTGTCCGTCCGGCGTGCAGCGTGACCGACTGCGGAGCATCGGGGCTCAGCATGGGCTTGCCCGAGCCAACCGAGGTGGCCTTGCCTTTGTCGTCCAACGTCAGGCACCAACTGTCGTCTTTCAGGCAGTATTTGCCTGCTATCGGCTAGAAATCACCTTTGCCGAGTGCGGTGCGAACATCCGTCAGGCTCATGTCCTTGGTGGGCTTGGCCGATGATGCACCGCCGTCCGCGCCGGCGCTGCCGCCCGGCTACTTGACATCGGCGTCGGGCAGCTCACCCCAATCCAGGTCGATGGAGACGGTCAGATAGTACACGGTGTCGTCGCTGGGAGCGGGCTTCATCTTGACGATGTCGCTTTTGCTGCCGACGTAGCCGTTGTACGGCATGAACGGGTTGGCGGAGTTATTGGTCATGTCCGCCGTGGTCTTGTCGTAGAGCTTCGGGTCACGGTAGATCAGGAACGGCTTGGTCGTGTTCACGGCTTTCTGTTTCTTGGCCGCGGCCAGCGCGTCCGCGTCAAAGTACCCGTCGCTTTCGAGCTTGTTCAGGTCCGCGCCGACCGGCACGACCAGATAGAAGTCCTGCATGTGATACGTCGCGCCGGAGATATTGTTGTAATCGCCGTTTTCGACCATCTTGCCGTTGTTGCAGACGATGCCGCCTGCCGTATTCGAGTCTTCCTGGCTGGTGCCGCACCAGTAGTTCGTCATACTGGATCGCGGGAACAGTTCGAACGCGCCGGTGTCACCGGTGAGCAGGTAGTCGGCTTTCGGGCTGGAGCAGTACGGCTGCTGGATGGCATCGCAGGAGCTCAGCGACTCGTATTCGCCGTATTCGGTACCGTCGCGACCTTCCGGATAGGGGATGTACGAGTTGCCTTCGCTGCCATCGCCGCCATCCTTGAACGTGATGCAGTCACCGGAGTTGTTGCACCACGTTCCCGCGGCCACACCGGAAACACCGAGCAGATTGTCGCCGCCGGTCTCCGGGGAATCGTGAACCGTGTAGGCGTCCTTGACGCCGCTGGCGTCGATGCCGTAATACAGCGTGACCGCATCGCCTTCCGCTACCGTGGATCCGGGCATCGGGTCGGAACCGGACACTTTGCCGACGAACTTCTTCGAGGCGAGGCGCGGCACGAGCGTCACGTCATGTCCTTGGCTTTCCAGTTCGGATTTCACCGTGTCGACGTCCCGGCCGACGATGTCGATGCTGATGGCGCCACCGTCGCTCTTCGTGGCGACGCCGATGTAGATGCCGTCGTCCTTGTCGCCGTCCGACAGCGCCTGTCCTTCGGCGGGGTAGGTCGCCACCACGGAACCGATTGGCTTCTTCTTGGTGTCGGACACCGGTACCTGCTTGTAATGTACCGGCACACCCATCGTCTTGAACGTGGATACGACCTTCGTGGCCTGCTTGCCCATCGTGTTCTTGGGCACACCGGGGCCACCCGACTCCTGGACGATTACCGCGGCGTCCTTCTGGACGCGGTCGCCGGGCTTCATGCCCTCGTATCCGAGGAACACGCCCTTCTTCTTGCCGGAGAAGATGATCGCCTTCGATGCCTTCACACCCTTGGCCTTCAGCTGGGTGACCACGCCATCGGCGGTGGCTTCGCCGCCGGACGCACCGGAGATCTCTTCGGCGGTAGGCAGCGGGGTTCCGCCCCAGATGCCCGCGCGATACGTGAAGAACAGGGCAAGACCGACACCCAACGCGAGGGCGATCACCACGGCCACGATGAGGCCGATGAACTTGCCCCTGGATTTGGGCTTCGGCGTTTTCCCTGGCACGGCCGGCGTCGCCGCTGACGGCTGGGTTGCGGGCGCGGCCGGAGTCGAGACTCCGGCACCTGACGGCTGGGCGAACTGCTGGGCTTGCGGCCACGCCGGTTGGGCAACAGGCTGCTGCGGCTGAGGTTGGGACTGCGGCTGAGGTTGGGACTGAGCCGGCTGCAAAGGCTGTGTTGGCTGGAGCGGCTCCTGAGGTGCAGCAGGAGCCGGCGCGAATCCGCCGCCTGGCAGTGGTACAGCTGGAGTCGCCGGCTGTTGCGCCGCAGAGGGCTGGGGCATCTGCGATACTGCGGGCTGCGACGCCGGCGCGGCCTGTGATACCTGTTGTTGCAGCGGCTGCCCGCAGTTCCCACAGAATTTGCTGTCCGGGCTTTCGTCATTCCCGCAATATGGGCACTTCATGCGTGTCCGCCTTTCTCCCCCGCCCAATGGCGTCTCTCATCATTGCCCGCCGGCGCGAAAGCGCTCGCGAACACATCAAGAACATCATAAAACCGGGCGTCGTACAACACAGTGTCACATATCAGGAAACACCAAGCATCCATCGGTCACGCCCAGATGCGTCACTGTGCGGCGGCCCAGCGAAGGCGACAGACAAGCACTCCAGCGAAATTCAGTGGAACAGACTCACGCCGCGCCGGGCCATGCAGTAGGCGTTACCCAGCCACGTGTGCCGCGAGTTCGGCCACACGGCCCCCAGACGCGGCGCGTTCTGGCTCATCCAGATGCTGGGCACGCGCCCGTCGGCGCTGCGAGAGCCGAGCAGGTTGAACCCGTTCTTGATCTCAAGCCAATCGGGGTGCTGCGTGGCAATGGCAAGACCCTCTTCAAGGGTCAGTGGCGTGCGCTCGTCGGAATCGATGAGCTTGCGCGCCACGTCCGGCTCGCGATTGATGTAGCAGGTGCCGGTATGCGGCTCGACAACCAGATAGAACGGCCCTTCCGGCGGCTCGAACCCGTCCTGCGGCAGGAAGCTTGCGATGTCGCGCGGAGGCATTGTCGTGAAACCGGCCATGCGGTTGATGCTGGTTCGGGCGATCAGCGACTCAGGCGACACCAGCTCGCGCGTGGGGATCAGCAGGATGTTCGAGCCCAGATCGGTATGCTCCAACGCATGGATCAACGGCCGTGCGAGCGCGCGGAACGCGGCGGCGCTCATGTCCGCCACGTCCGGGTAGCCCAGCGCCACGATACGATCCAGCTGCTTCTGCGCTTCCTGCGATGCTATTGACATGCTTCCAGAGTACCGCGAATCCCGGCCGCAGCACCCACCCATCGGCGAACACGGCCATCATTCGGGAAAGCGGCCCGTCTTGTTCCGCGCATTCCGTACCATTGGATAGGTGCGGCCATGTCACTGCGGCCGCTTGTATAGGAAACCGAATCAAACCCAGAGGTTGTTATGTCCGAAAAGTTGAAGGTCGGCATTCTTGGCGCCACAGGTATGGTCGGCCAGCGTTTTGTGACACTGCTGGAGAACCACCCGTGGTTTGAGGTGGTCAAACTCGCCGCGTCCGCGCACAGTGCGGGAAAGACCTATGAAGAGGCCGTCGGCCCCCGCTGGAAGATGGAAACGCCGATGCCCGAGTACGTCAAGGGCATGACGGTGCATGACGTCGCCGATGTGGCCGGCATGGCCGATGGCGTCGATTTCGTCTTCTCCGCGGTGAACATGTCGAAGGACGAGATTCGCGCAATCGAAGAGGAGTACGCGAAGACCGAGACCCCGGTCGTCTCCAACAACAGCGCCCACCGTTGGACGCCGGATGTGCCGATGGTCGTGCCGGAGATCAACCCGGAGCATTTCGCGGTGATTGAGCACCAGCGCAAGCGGCTCGGCACCACGCGCGGCTTCATCGCCGTCAAGCCGAACTGCTCGATCCAGGCGTACACGCCGGCGCTGGCCGCGTGGAAGGAATTCGAGCCGCGCGAAGTCGTCGTCAGCACGTATCAGGCGATTTCCGGCGCGGGCAAGACCTTCAAGGACTGGCCTGAGATGGTGGGCAACATCATCCCGTTCATCTCCGGCGAGGAGGCGAAGAGCGAGAAGGAACCGCTCAAGGTGTTCGGTCACGTGGATGCCGACAAGGGCGAGATCGTGCCGTTCGACGGCGGTCTCAAGATCACTTCGCAGTGCATCCGCGTGCCCGTGCTCAACGGCCACACCGCCACGGTATTCCTGAACTTCGGCAAGAAGGCCACCAAGGAAGAGCTCGTCGACCGCTTGGTGAACTACACGTCCAAGGCGTCCGAGCTGGGGCTGCCGCACGCGCCGAAGCACTTCATCCAATACCTCACCGAGGATGACCGCCCGCAGGTCAAGTTCGATGTGGACTACGAGGGCGGCATGGGCGTGTCAATCGGCCGTCTGCGCGAGGATTCGATCTTTGACTGGAAGTTCGTGGGGCTGGCTCACAACACGTTGCGCGGTGCCGCCGGCGGCGCGCTCGAATGCGCCGAAATGCTCAAGGCGCTCGGTTATATCAGCGCGAAGTGACGGCAGCCTGCCGCTGAGACTGAAATTGCGGCTGGAGACCATCGAACGGCCGGGTTGACCACGGATTGATTCCGCAGTCAACCCGGCCGTTCGGCATATCGGGTGTCGTCACCGACGCAGGTGACGTGCATTGCCGCGCGGATTACGGCGGAATCGTACCGTAACGATCACGGCGACTATGACCATGGCGAGCAGCAGCAGTGTGGCGGCGACCGTCGCTGCCACAAGGAGCCGCATAATTCCGTTGGAACGTTCCATGTGCTCCTCCTTCGGCTCAGGAGCGCGAATGAATACGGAAGGAGGAGGTAAGAACGCTCAAACCAGATAAATTGACCACCCAGCCGGCTCCTGCTGTCGGAGATATTCCGCGTAGCGGGCGGGGTGGTCAATTACGCGATTGCGTCAAAAATCAGCGACCGGTGCCGCCGTAGACCACGGCTTCGACCTGATCGGCGTCGAGGCCGTAGGCGGTGTGCAGCGCGCGCACGGCGTCGTCAAGCTGGTCGAGCGGGACGAGCGCCGCGATGCGGATCTCGGATGTGGAGATCATCAGCACGTTGATGCCCTTGTCGCTCAGAGCGGTGAAGAACTTGGCCGCCAGGCCGGAATGGGTCTTCATGCCAACGCCCACGACCGCGACCTTGCCGACGCTCCTGTTGATGTCGAACGACTTGTAGCCCAGCTCGTCATGCTTGTCGATCAGCACGTTCTCGACTTCCTTGACGGTGGATTCCGGCACGGTGAAGGAGATCTCCGCGGTGCCCACGGACGCGCCGGCCTGCACGATCATGTCCACATTCACACCGGCCGTCGCCAGCTCGGTGAACACTTTCGCCGCCATGCCGGGCTCGTTCGGAACGCCGCGCACGGTGGCCAGCGCTTCGCTGCGGTCGTGCGCCACACCGGAGATGACCGGGGCTTCCGGGCCGAGGTCGGGGAACAGGTCACCCATGGATTTGCTGTTGTTGTCGCTCATGTTTTTTCGCCTTTATATTTGTGTGAACGGTAAATCAGGTCTCGAATATGTCGTATGTCAGTGGACGACATCAGTCGATGTTGGGCAGGCTGCGCGGGTCGACTCCGTCGGGCACGATCAGCGTGCCGGGACGATGCGAGAAGGAGCTGCGCACGTGAAGCGGCATGTTGAACCGCTGCGCGTACTCCACGCAGCGCAGTGCCAGCACCTTCGAACCGCAACTGGACATCTCCAGAATCTCGTCGTAGCCGATGACCGGAATGCGACTGGCCTTTGGCACGATGCGCGGATCGGCGGTGAACACGCCATCCACGTCGGTGTAGATCTCGCAGATGTCGGCGCCGAGCGCCACGGCAAGCGCCACGGCCGACGTGTCGGAGCCGCCGCGGCCGAGCGTGGTGGCGTCTCCCTTGGCGTTGATGCCCTGGAAGCCTGCGACGATGGCCACGTCTCCGAGCGACAGCGCGTTCTGCACGCGGTCGGGCTTCACGGCCTTGATGTGCGCGGCACCGTAACGGGTGTCGGTGAAGAATCCGGCCTGCTGACCGGTGAACGAATGCGCACGGTCCCCGGCGGCGTGAATGGCCATGGCAAGAAGGCTCATGGAGATGCGCTCACCGGCGGTCATCAGCATGTCCATCTCGCGCTCGGGCGGGTTGGAGTCGATGCTCAGCGCTTGGTCGATCAGGTCGTCGGTCGTGTCTCCCATGGCGGAGACGACCACGGCCACCCTGTTGCCCTTTTTCTTGGTCTCGACGACGCGCTTGGCCACGCGCTTGATCGATTCGGTATCGGCGACCGACGAGCCGCCGTACTTCTGCACGATGAGAGCCACTGCTGTCCTATCTTCTCGCGGAATGCATCTGCGTCAATACTACGCAAGCGGCACGATTATAGGAATTTCGGCACTGCCGCGCACGCGTGCGCCGCCATGCGGACAGGAACGGCCGCGCTGCGGGCGCAGGTATCCGGGCGATGATTCGCGTCGGCGGCGCCGGGACGGGCCGACGCTGGCAGCCTCGTTTATGCTTCGCGGCGACCTGTGAGGGCCCGACCGAGCGTGACCTCGTCGGCGTATTCGAGGTCGCTGCCGACGGGCAGACCGCTGGCGAGCCGGGTGACCTTGATGCCGAGCGGGCTGAGCAGACGACTCAGGTATGTCGTCGTCGCCTCGCCTTCGATGTTGGGGTCGAGTGCGAGGATGACTTCCTTGACCTCGTCAGTCTTGAGGCGGTCGAGAAGCTTGGGGATGTTGAGGTCGGCCGGTCCGACGTTGGCCATCGGATTGATGGCGCCGCCGAGCACATGGTATTGGCCGCGGTATTCACGGGTGCGCTCGATGCTCATCACGTCCTTCGGCTCTTCGACCACGCAGATCACCCCGTGGTCGCGTCTCGGGTCGGCGCATACCGGGCACGGACTGACCTCGCACACGTTTCCGCAGATGTCGCAGAACCGCACTTTTTCCTTGACTTCCGTGATGGCGTCGACCAGCTTGCCCGTCTCCTCGTCGGAGGCCGACAGCAGATAGAAAGCGATGCGCTGCGCCCCTTTCGGGCCGATGCCGGGCAGTCCGGCAAATGCGTCGATGAGTCGCTGTATCGCGCCGTCATATGCCAAAGCCATTGGTGTGCTCACTCCGAATCATGTTTGTTGACGTGCTGGATGTTCCTGGGGTTCTTGGGGTCGTCGGGGCCGTATTCCTCCACCGGCTTGACGACTTCGAAGAACTGCTTGACGTCGTCGAGACTCATCGTCTCGGGCGAGCCAAGTGAAACGTCATTCATCGAATATTCGTCGTCTTCCGGTGCCACGGTCGGCATGGGAATGTCCTCCTGCGCATACGGGTCGGCTCCGGCGAACGGATCGGTGTCGTCATACGCAGGGCGGGATGCTCTCTGACCGGCTGCGGCACCGGGAGTCTGCTGCAGATGCGTCGTTCCCGGTTCGACTCCGGGGTTTTCCGGGCGCCCGGGCGCAGCCAAGTCGTCGGAAGGCCCTTGGAGAGCTGCCGGGAAGCCTGCGCTTGGTGCGGCGATGCTCGACGAAGCGGAAGCGACTGATGACGGCATGCCAGCCCAGGGGTCTTCCGCGGACATGGACTCCGGCACGGCGGTGGGGCCAGGGTTGGTGCGCTCGGAGTCCTCTCGCGACTGTGACTGCGCATGGGCAACGTTCTGAGGTGTGCCGGGCGCGTCGCCACCGCGTACACCGTCAACGGGCATACTGTTACCGCCGTCGTTGGCCCACGGGTCGGTGTCGTCGCTCAAATCCGGCACGGCGATGTGTTTCGCGTGATGACCCTCATCTTGCGGAGCATTCCGTGAAACATCCCGTGAAACATTGTGAGACGCATCGTCAGTCGGTGACCAAGCATCGCCAGCCCCCGCTTCCGGGAGCGCCCACGGATCCACTGCCGACTGCGCGTCCGCACGCGAGGTATCCTGTGCGACCGCCCGGTTATTGTCGCGGTCATGAGCCACTGTCGCGTCCGGCGCGTCGGGTACGGCTCGATGGACTTCGTCCGTATCGGCCGATGCGGTGTCGCCGCTTTCGGGAGGAGTCTGCGGCTCCTTGGCATTGTTGCCGACGCTCATCGCCCCCAATGATGCGCTAAGACTCGCTTTGACGATCTGGGCACTGATGCGCTGCTGCTCGTCTGCCGGCAGCTGGCCGAACGGCGGCGCGACCTGCCCGTCGGCCATCTTCTTGGTGGGCGCGAGCTGCACTTGGTCGCCGAACGCCTTGCGGGTCTCAGCGCGCATGATCTGCACCACGTTGCGGGTTCCGCCGACTTCCTCACCAGCGACGGCCTTCGCGAAGGCATACTTGCTCAGCGCCTTGTCGAACTTGATCCACAACGTGCCTTTTCCGCCTGGCTCGTGCTGTTCCAAGTGGATGCGCGGCACCTTGCTGCGGTTCACGTACGCGGCGACGTCCGCCGGCAATCCGGCGACCAGTGCATCCCAGCGTTCGTCCGGCGTGCGGTCGTCGTCCTGCGGAGAGGATTGCGCGGCTGTCGGCTCACCGGCCGGCGGTACTTGAGCGGCGGACGGTGCTTGAGCGGCGGGAGACGGGGCACCGGCTTGCGCATCCGCTGTTGCAGGCGCTTCCGTCATAGTGGGCGTTTCCGTCTGGAGTGCGCGATCAGGTTGGGTGCCGGTGGTTCGGCTCGGTGACGTATTCGTCTGGCTTGTCGCCGATTGGCGAGCGTCCGTCTGCTGGTTGCGAGCGGATCCGATGAATCCTCCCCTGCGCGGAGTCGTCCCGCCTGACCGGCTCTCGGCGATGCCGCCTGTTCGCACATTCACTCCTGCAGCTCCGCGGCCAGTACCTGCAGAGTCCGCCCCGGGCGCAGTGCCGCCCGCGGCCGGCGCGACATCCAGTCCCTCTCGCCCGGCAAGTAAGCGCGCGGCGAGCAATTCGAGCCGCATGCGCGGAGAAATCGCCCCGGTCATAGACCCCAGGGTGGTATTGATGGTTTCTGCCATCGACGTCAACGCGCCCAAGCCAAGCGACGACGCCTGCCTACGCAGGTCGTCCATGTCCTCGGCCTCGGCAGCATCGGAAAGCACGCTTTCTGCCTGAGCGCCGCCCAATGTCAGCACCAGCAGATCACGCACCCGCGCCAGCAGATCCTCGACGAACCGACGCGGGTCGAATCCTCCCACCACGACTTTCTGCACCACGCCATACAGCGCTTCGCCGTTACGCGCGATGACGGCGTCCACGGCCTCGCCGATCAGCGCCTCCGGCGTGAAGCCGAGCAGCGCCACGGCGGCGTCGTGGGCGATCACGCCGTCAACCGCGCCGACCATCAACTGATCGAGCACCGACAGGGTGTCACGCACCGAACCGCCGCCGGCGCGCATCGCCAGCTTGAGCACGCCGGGTTCCGGCTTGATGCTTTCCTTGGCGCAAATCTCCTCCAGATACGGTCCCATGACCTCCTGGGGAACCAGCCGGAACGGGTAATGATGGGTACGCGAACGGATGGTGCCGATCACCTTGTCGGGTTCGGTGGTCGCAAAGATGAACATCACATGGTCCGGCGGTTCCTCGACAATCTTCAGCAACGCGTTGAAACCCTGCTGGGTGACCATGTGCGCCTCGTCAAGAATGAAAATCTTATAGCGATCCCGAGCGGGGGCGAATCCGGCGCGCTCTCGCAGTTCACGGGCGTCGTCGACGCCATTGTGACTGGCCGCGTCGATTTCCACCACGTCGATGGAACCTGGACCGCCAGTGGCGAGGTCCTTGCAACTGGCGCATTCCCCGCATGGATGCGAGGTCGGCCCCTTGGCGCAGTTGATGCACCGCGCGAGGATACGCGCGGAACTGGTCTTACCGCAGCCACGCGGCCCGGAAAACAGGTACGCATGCGTGAGCTTGCCGCTGTCGAGGGCCCGCATCAGCGGAACAGTGACCTGATCCTGACCGATGACCCCCTCAAACGTGTCCGGTCGATAACGTCGATACAGTGCAAGTGCCATAAGCTCCAACCTATCGCAACCCGGCTATTTCCGGGTGTCTTTCCCTATTGTCCCCATTACTTGCGCACGCATCGGGGGCTTGCCCAGATGGTGCCGCCGCAGCGACGTTTGCGGACTCGTCAACGTCAATCGTTGGCCTGTCGACCGAAAGCCGCCGGACAGGCAGGCTCCGCTCAGGCGGGCTCGCCGGTCAGATGAATTCGCCGGTCACCGGGTCACGCCCGTCGCGCTCGATCGCCGCCATGATATGCTCCTCGCTCCGGCTGTCATGCCAGTGGGCGACCGCAGGCGGGACCAATACGCGCAACGCCTTGGCCTGCGCGGTGACGGTCACCGGAAGATGCCCGACGTACTCCCCATCGGCCATCAGCACCGGAGGCTCGTCTCCCTCGTGGGCGCGGGTTATCTCCACCTGGCGCACACGCTTCCAGTTGAATATCTGGCTGGCGAGCAACCTCCCGTTATAGGCGTTGGACAGCGCTTTGGCGCATTGGCCGACATTCGGCTTGCAGTTCAGCCACACCAGATCCAGCATTCCGTCATCAAGCAAGGAGTACGGAGACACCTCCAGTCCGCCTCCGATGTACCGTGCATTGGCGACTGTGAGCAGAGGAGCGATGATGTCGTGTTCCTCCACCGTGCCGTCCGACAGCGTGGCCTTGACGTGATAGCCGTACTGTTTCATGCGTGCAATCTCCACCAGCACCGCCGCAGCGTATCGCGCTGACCCTCCGGGAAGGCGCGAATGGTTGGCCCGATCGTTGATGCTTGCGTCAAGTCCACAATTAAGCATCCCCGCATAGTATCGGTCGATCAGCCCGTTCACCGGGCGGCCTTCCTCATCTACCACGGGCTCACCGGACTCGCCATGCACCATGCAGGCGATCTCCGTCGAGCGCACGCGTCCCATATCGACATCCAGATAGGTGCCGCATGCGATGGCGCCGACGATGCCTTCCACCGCGGTTTTGACCCGGTTGACGGGCAGTTTCAGACCTCGCGCGAAATCATTGCCCGAACCGACCGCCACAATGCCGAGCGGGATGCCGCTGCCGCAGACGGCGTTGGCCCCCAAGGCGATCATGCCGTCGCCGCCTACGACCACCAAGTAGTCGTATAGGGCGCGGTTCTCGCGAGCGGCCGTCAGTGAATCATCAAAGCTGGTGCCGGTCAGATCCATTACGTCGAATCCATGCCGCTGTCCGGCTTCGGCCAGCATCGTGAATACCTGTTCGCCCACGACGGCACCCCACCCCTTGTTTGAAACGGGATTGCCGATCAACGCCACCATTGTCTTCGCTTCGCCCATACGTCAAACATAATGCATCAACGGCATTCCCCGCCAGTACAGGCTCCGCAATCGGTCTCGGCATCGGCATCAATGCTGTCTGCCCACACCCGCCGCGAGTGGCCCCATCGACTATTCACAGCTGATGGGCCCGGCGCGGGAACGCTGGCTGACACGTGACATGAATGGCAGGCGCAGCGGCACGGACACCGTCACGACGATGTCATCTCCCTCGACGGCGCACGACTCCAGTTGCGCGTCATTCTCTGCCGCGGCACGCCGCCCTACGGCACACGGATCGGATGCGCCACCAGACCAGTACGCCGACGCCGCCGACAATGCCGTGGCATCGGCAGCGCTCCGCGCACGCGACCGGCAGAGCAGCGCACCTCCGACCGACGCGACGGTCGCTATCAGTGCGGCCGCGAGCGCGATCAGCATCACGCAGGCCATCGTTCCCGACCCTTCATCGGATTGCATCAGCCGCGAGCAATAGGCTCGCACGGGCGATGGTCTTCTAGGTTGAATTCGTTGCGCCATCGTGTTTTTCTTTCGTCGCTATTCCACCGCATCAGAGGCAAGCTGCGCAGAGGAGCTTGACCACCCCAGTAGCTGCGCGACAGCCTCCGCCAGCGGGAGGGCAAGACGGCACAGTCGCTCCGTGACAGCCCTCCGGGCCCTGCAATTACAGACATGCTACGCATGCCGCCCATTGGGTTCACTGACGTTCACCCCTCGCCTACAAACAGCTCTGCTGTTTGCTCACGGCTCGGCCCGCCAGCGAGGGCAAGACGGACTGAGGCATCACCGCCATCCTGTGGCCGAGCCGGTTACTTTGACGGGTAGAACGCCGAATGGATCCGGCAGCACGGGGCATTGCGCCGTCACGCGTATCGAATGGCCATCATCAGCGACCGACACCACTGCGCCTTCGCCCACGATACCACTCGCCACGGCGTTGACGGACATCCCCGCTCCCGATAGGCCGCCTTCCCTCGTCACCAGTTCGCGAACTACGGCCGACGCGGCATCCTGGCATCGCATGGACACCGTGACCGTTCTCGTCAGGCAGAGCAACACCATCGCCACCATGGCCACAGCGGGAAGCACCACCGCGAACTCCGCAGTGGCGGCTCCCCTGTCAGCATGTGACATCGTCGCCATCGTGAATGCCCGTCATCCCACACTCAACGACTTCTTGACGATGTTGGTCAGCAACGTCTTGATGGTGTCCGATTTGAGCAACGCGACCAGCACGGCCGCGAAGCCCGTGGCTGCGACCAGCACCACCGCGTACTCCGCGGTGGTGGCCCCTTCCTCTGGCTCCGCGCTCAACGTGCGCAGCCGTGCATCCAACAGGCAAATGCCCCGCCGCGCCGACGCCCCCATGTTGCCCACCGTACGTGTCATCGCCGCAATAGGCCCGGTACGTCCGTCAATGGCAATCATCGTCTCCTCGATATTCATGACAATCCTTTCTCGACTGGCCTTGCCCAGCTACAAGGCACTTTCCACTGTGCCTCATCAGGCCCGCCCACCATCGGGTTTTCGGGCAATGTGGTCGAAGGCTGCCGAGTTATCCACAATGCGGCGTGTCATCCACACATTATGTGGATGACAGACGGCCGTGCAACATTCTTCACCGACCATCGGGCGGCGTCGCCACCAAGTTCATCCCACGAACGCCATCACCGAGGGGAGTATGCCTAGAAACACGAACGCCGGCAGCATGCACAATCCCGTGGGCAGCAGCAGTTTCACCGACAGAGACGCCGACTCCTGCTCGATCGCGGTTCGCTCGCCTTCCATCCACTGCTCCGAAGCCGTCGTCAGAGGGCCGATCGGCGAAACACCACGAGTCCACGATGGCTCCAACACGCCCCGAAGGATTGCCGAAGTCTCCGCATAATCACCGAAATCGGCGGCATTCCAAGCATCCTTCCATGACGATCCGCGGTGCAGAGCGTCCGCAACCGCACACAGCCCGCCGCCAAGAGCCCCTCCGACAGCCTCACCCACACCCTCCAGAGAACGCGTGACGGACATACCTGACCGCAGCGACACCGACAACAGTCCAATCAGCAACGGCAACGACACAGCAGCACCCCCTTCTCCCGCAACATCGGACGGCACGCCAGTCAAGCGGCCCGACCGTGCCGAGTCCGGCCATATCATCAATGCCATCAACACCATGACGGCGCACGCCATCGCGTTCCACATCACCCCACCCCTTAATGTTCATGACGGCAATCAGACGGCATCAACGTTCGTACCGGTGTTCCGCATCATCGATGACATCCACAGCAGTCCCAGCGCGTAGCCTGCGCCGCCCACCGCCAGGCACGCATTGCCCTGCGCGGAGCCGAACAGTACCTGCACCGGGCGAGCGCCCAGCAGCTCTCCCAAACCTATGGTGACCAACGGCAACGCGCCCAACAGCGCCGCCGTCGCGCGCGGAACCGCGAAAGCACTGCGTCGGGAATCATGCAACAGCCTGGAAATCCGATGGTTCTCGCCGACCACATCCAGACAATCGGCAAGGGAGCATCCTGACCGCTCGCACATCGCACAGGCCACGGCGAGTTCGAAGGCGACATGTTCGGCCTGGGCGGCGCTCTCCCCCGGCATTCGCTGTCGCATCAGCAGCCGTTTCAACCGGCTTGCGGTCAACGGCGCCCCTGCGAATCCGCTCCCGTCGACATCGGCAAGAACACCTGAGATCATGCCGCCGGCCCGAACAGACGAACTCATATGCGCGATCACGCCGGACAGCCCCATCACACGGCCATTACGGACGGCATCACCGGCACCGGTCTTTCGCCCTGCTCGCGGCACCCTCGAAGAGACCGGCAACAGGGCACGGCCGCGAGGGGCATACGGCCACAGCATCCATGCCAGCACGACCATCAGCGCGACGCATCGCGGCAACCCACCCACGCTCATATGTCTCACCTCACATGTCTCATTCACATGATCCATCTCACATGCCCCATCGCCCGGTGAAATCATGCCAGCGCGGGCATGGCATCATGGCGCCCTCACCGTCCCACAACGCCACCACGTCGCCGGACAACACTCCGTCGCGCATGCCGAGGCACCCGATCTGGGCGATTCTCCGGCGACCATGATGCCGCTCAAGATGCAGCATCACGTCGAACGCCCCCTCCGCCAGCATCGTCAACGTATGCGCGTCAAGGCCGGCCAGCATGCCCAGCGCGATCAATCGCGCCGGCACCCGGTCAATGCCATCTGCGTGCAATGTGGTCATACCGCCAAGGTGGCCCGAATTGAACGCGCGCAGCAGATCGGCGATTTCCTCGCCACGGCATTCGCCCAGTACCACCCGATCCGGTCTCATGCGCAGGGTCGCCTTGACCAGCTCCGGCAGTCCTACGGCTCCGGCGCCTTCCACATTCGCCCCTCTCACCACCATCGACACATGGTTGTCGCGTCCGAGATCCCCCAATTCCCGAACCTCCTCAACGGTGACGATACGGTCCAATGAATCGCATTCCGCAAGCAGCGCTTTCAGCAGCGTGGTTTTGCCGCTGCCCGTGCCGCCGCTAATCAGCACTCGAGCCCGGTTCTTCACCAGATTCCGCAGCAACGTCAGCCAGTCCGGCGGGAACATCCCAGCATCACGCAATCCGGTCAATCCGAGCAACCGCCGATCCGGAAAACGAATCGTCACCGCCGCGCCCTGCGCGACCAGTGGCGCGATCACCGCGTGCACGCGAATCCCGTCCTCGCTCGACGCGTCCGCAATCGGGCAGGCGTCGTCAAGACGCCGTCCCAATTGCGCACACAGCCGCACCGCATATTCACGCACTATTCGCGGCGTGCGCAACGGCATAGGCAACCGGCACTCCGTCATTCCTCCGCCTCGGTCCGCCCACACCCTTCCCTCGCAGGTGATCGCGACATCGGTGACCGTTGGATCGCGTGCCAGCGCATCCAACGGCCCAAATTCAATCATGGGACATCACCTCCCAACCCCGTCTCGATGGCACCGACGACTGCATCCACCGCCTTGCGGCTGCTCTTGCCGATAGCCCGGATGCCCAGCCCCTCCAGCACATCGCCATGCAGCCCGCGGTCCGGAGCCACCACTCCGGCCAGCTCCTCATGCAGATACTCCGATGCCTCGTGCGCGTCGACCATGCCGCCGCGGCGCGACAGTCCGCGGGGCACGACACCGACCATAATCGGGCGCGACTCCCCTTGCCGTATCATCATCGCCCTCGCCGCCCGAGCACGCGCCAGACCGAGCACCGTCAGCTCGGCCAATACCACCTGACGGCACTGTCGCAGCATCGGCAGCGAATGCAACGCGCTCGGAGCCCCGATATCGACGACCACCACATCATTGGCCTGCGCCAGCGCCTCAAGTACGGCAGAGACCGTCCATGGCTCAGGATCCGAACCGTTCCAAGGTTGACTGGCGAGCACCCCCACGCGCTCCCATTGCGGCAACTCGCCATTCAGCGCCGCACCTTCCGTTTTCCCGAGTGGTATATCGACTGTTTGAAATCGCAGGCCCGGCTCGTTTTCGATGCCCAGCAGCACGTCGATGCCTCCGGCCGCGAAATCGCAGTCGACCAGTGCGCACTGCAACTTGCGCTGGGCCAAGCGCCATGCAACCATCGCCGCGAACACGCTGGTTCCCGCTCCCCCGGACGCGGAAGAGAACACCACTGTATTACGGCATCCTGCATGCGTCAGCGTGCCGATCGACTGATTGCCGTCCACGGATGAGACTGGGCTCGGGCATACGACTCGCGGCATGGTCATGGGCTTGCGCGCACGCATCCGATGGCTTGCAGCATCCGAGTCAAGCCGGGAAACCTGCGCAGCCGGCCTTCGCCAAGCGTCCGGGGAGGCCCGGCGAGGCGGCATGGGAACCTGCCGCGACGCCGCTGCACCCGGCGGAGCGGCGGCGCCAATCTTCTGAACTGTAACGTTGTGTGTCATATTCCGATTGAAACGAATAGCGCCACAGCGGCGCAACGTGAGGCGACAATGTGGTCGAAGGCCCGCGACTTATCCACATCACGGCGTGTTATCCACAGTTTTTGTGGACAGACGACGCCTAGATGGGCATATTCGCGTGATATGGAACCGTCTCCACTTAGCATCCAGTCGAAAACACCCGGCAGCGGAGTCGGGAAGAATCCGAGCCAACCTCTCTGCAACCTTCGCCCGTGCGCATCTCGCCGAACGTCGCATACCCCGCGCTCACGAACGCCCATCGCGCCTCCGATCATCTCTGCCGGTCAGTCGGTCACGGCAAACATTGACCAGAACCCACCCGCCCGTCATAACCACCGGCGTGCCACACCAGAGGAAAAACACACAGAAAATGCATTGTGTGGCTTTTCCGCAGGCCTCACAATGAAATGTGAACCCTCACATCGCATGGTGTGGTACAGCACAGATCATGAGAACCGCCATTTTCCAACAATCCCAGAAGCACCCCAATATCCTCCCCGGCCACACCAGCCTCAAAACCGCATAAAATCACGTGGTGTGGTACAGCCCGCCGCCAACTGCCGTCCGCCACCACCATCGCCACCGCAACACGGGCCGAAATCGCCGCAATCCGCGATTCGGCGAAAAATATCGTTTCGAAGGCCAAAGCCCGGTGATTGCGAGTTCGGCGCCAGAAAAGGCCGGGCCGAACGATCACGCTGCCCCATCAACACACCGGCAATGCACCCGGGTAAGACACACTTTTGACCACTTAACCCAATGATTGCACACAGGAAGTCACGCGGAACAGCAGGAGCCAACAGTCCGAACCCCAACCCGAGCCAAGCCCACCCTCGCCATTAGACCGCCGCACATGGAAAAACCCGCCGGAGCGGGTTTTTCCTGCAAGTCCATCTTGAGCAGATCGCTGCACAACCTCATCGTCGTAACGGTAAGTCTTTCCATTGCCCGTTCAACGTAACAGTCCTTCGTGACCATACACTATTGTGGGCCTGCTCTTAAGTTGTCCTTGCACTTCATAATCTAGGCGCAACACCGCGATACCGCAACTCACCCAACTACGTTGTGCGATTTTTTGCGCAAGTGTTCGATACCGCTCAATTATGACGGAAAACTGTCACCTCATGTTCCTATCGGACGGGTTCGTTGTTCACTTGTGTGCGGAACCGACGACCCATCGGCGTGTCGCCGTACCATCACCCGACACCCCATCCGTACGAAAATGGTAAACAACCGCTGAATTTCTCACACGCCGCATAGGAAACTGCCATATTCTCGCATAAAGTTATATACATGGCACAAACATTTGACGCACCTTCAAAGGCTATCCTGCGCAGCCAAATCGCCGAGCACATAGCCGAGACAGACAAACCCGACAAGCGCGAGCCGCAAGCCGGCGAAGAGCCGCTGCCCGCGGATCGCTATTTCGACCGAGAACTCAGCTGGCTGAAGTTCAACCAGCGAGTCCTCGAACTCGCCGAGGACGAAGACCAGCCGCTGCTGGAACGCTGCAATTTCGCCGCGATCTTCGCCTCCAACCTCGATGAATTCTTCATGGTCCGCGTCGCCGGCCTCAAGCGCCGTATCGACACCGGCATCGCCGTCACCGCGGCCAGCGGCCTGAGCCCCCGCCAGCAGCTGCGTGCCATCAGCGAGCAGGCGCACCGCTTGCAGAACGAGCACTCGCACTACGTCACCGAGAAGCTGCTCCCCGCCCTCGCTGACGAGCACATCGTGCTGCTCAGCTGGGACCGGCTCACTACCACCGAGCAGGAACGTCTCTCGCGCTACTACCGCCAGCAGGTCTTCCCCGTGCTCACGCCGCTCGCCGTCGACCCCGCGCACCCGTTCCCCTACATTTCCGGCAACTCGCTGAACCTCGCGGTGCTGGTGGAGAACCCGAACTCCGGCAAATCCCACTTCGCCCGCGTGAAAATCCCCGGCAACATGCCCCGCCTCGTCCCCGTCGACGACCTGACCGACGAGGAGAGCCGCGAGGAGCGCTTCGGGTTCATCACGATGGAGAACCTCATCATCGCGCACCTCGAATCCCTGTTCCCCGGCATGATCATCAAGGAGGCGCGCTCGTTCCGCGTCACCCGCAACGAGGACATCGACGTCGAAGAGGATGACGCCGAGAACCTGCTCAACGCGATGGAGAAGGAGCTGCTGCGCCGCCGCTTCGGACCGCCGATCCGTCTGGAGATCTCCGACGCGACCAGCCCGTTCCTCTCCCAGCTGCTCGCCGACCAGCTCGGCGTCAACCCGGAAGAGGTCTACCGCCTGCCCGCGCCGCTCGACTTCACCGTACTGTTCGAACTGCAGTCGCTCGACCGCCCGGACCTCAAGAACCGCCCGTTCATCCCGACCACGAACCGTCAGATCGCCGAAGTCGAATCGAGTCGCGCACAGGACATCTTCGCCGCGATCCGCGAGCGCGACATCCTGCTGCACCACCCCTACGATTCGTTCTCCACGTCGGTGCAGGCGTTCCTCGCCCAAGCGGCCGCCGACCCGCGCGTGCTGGCCATCAAGCAGACGCTGTACCGCACCAGCTCCAACTCGCCGATCATCGACGCGCTGATCGACGCGGCCCACGCCGGCAAGCAGGTGCTGGCGCTGGTCGAGATCAAGGCGCGCTTCGACGAGGACGCCAACATCGCCTGGGCCCGCAAGCTCGAACGCGCCGGCGTGCACGTCGTCTACGGCATCGTCGGCCTCAAGACCCACTGCAAGCTCATCGAAGTCGTCCGCCAGGAGCAGGACGGCCTCAAGCGCTACTGCCACGTGGGCACCGGCAACTACAACCCGAAGACCGCCCGCCTGTACACGGACCTCGGCCTGCTCACCTGCGACCCGGTGGTCGGTCAGGACCTGACCCGCCTGTTCAACCAGCTGAGCGGCTACGCGCCGAAGTCCAGCTTCCACCGCCTGCTGGTCGCCCCGCGCACCGTGCGTACCGGCCTGATTCAGCGCATCCGCCGCGAGGAGGACGCCGCCAAGGCCGGCAAGGAAGCCTGGATCAAAATCAAGGTCAACTCGCTCGTCGACGAGAAGACCATCGACGCGCTGTACCGCGCCAGCCAGGCCGGCGTCAAGATCGACATCGTCGAGCGCGGCATCTGCGCACTCAAGCCCGGTGTGCCCGGCATGTCCGACAACATCCGCGTGCGTTCGATCCTCGGCCGGTTCCTGGAGCACAGCCGCATCTACGCCTTCTGCAACTCCGACGGCCCGCAGATCGGCGAAGGCCCCATCTCCGGCCCGGAAGTGTGGATCGGCTCGGCCGACCTGATGCACCGCAACCTCGACCGCCGCGTCGAGGCACTGGTCCGCGTCACCGCGCCCGAGCAGATCGACGAGCTGATTCGCTATGTGGACCTGCAGATGTCCGACTCCACGGCCTCCTGGCACATGCAGCCCGACGGCACGTACATCCATCATTCGCGCGACGACGAAGGCCGCCCGCTGGTGGACAGCCAGGAATATCTCATCCGCAAGCACCAGCGCCGCCCGCGCACCAACAACTGACATGGCACCCGGCCGGGCGCCCGATAAGGCATCCGGCACGAGCCTCGTGCACCGCATCTTCCTCAAGACAAGCGGCGCACGAGGTACAGTAGGTGCATAAGCCGATGGCCGACCCGCAAGGGCCGGCCATCGTCATTACAGACGAGAAACAACGTAGTCATGCAGCCGGTGAGGCATAATGGAAGGGTGAGTGGTGAGGTGAAAATCGTAGAAGCTGCAGGCGCGGTGCTGTATCGCCGCAATACTGATTTTCAAGGATGGATGAAGTTCTCGGACGACGGGCGGCAGACGTCCGCGGCGTCCCGACTGGCCGACTTCGATACGCTTGAAGTGTGCATCGTGCACCGGCCAAAATACGACGATTGGAGCTGGCCGAAAGGCAAGCTGGAGCTCAACGAGACCCACCGCCATGCGGCGGTACGCGAGGTCAGCGAAGAGACCGGAGTGCCGGTCGCGCTCGGACCGTTCCTCGGCGAAATCGAATACCCACTTGCCGAGGAAGGCAAGAAAACCCGCCGTTCCAAGGATCGAACCGTCGACACGAAGCACATTCTCTTCTGGATGGCAAGGCCGATCGACCCCGAGGACGCCGTGCGGCGGGCCGACGCGTTCGGCCCCGTGCATCGCGCTGACGTGGGCGAGATCGACAGCGTCGAATGGGTGAGCGTGCAGCGCGCGCGGCGTATGCTCACCCATTCGACCGACCGCGATATTCTCGCGTTGTTCGTCGACCGTGTGGAGGAAGGCGCGCTGGACGGCGACATGCTGCTGCTGGTGCGTCACGGCAAGGCCGAGCCCCGCAAGCAGTGGACGGGTACCGACGACAAGCGTCCCATCACGCCGCGCGGAGCGTCGATGGCGTATGCGCTCGACCGTGAGCTCGCCTGCTACAATCCCACGCGGCTGGTCACCTCGCCGTGGCTGCGCTGCCAGCAGACCATACAGATGCTGTCATGGCAGACCGGATTGCCGCTGCATACGGCCGAACCGCTCACCGAGGACGCGTTCGCCGCCGATCCGGAAGCGGCGTGGCAGTGCTTCCACAAGGAGCTGAAAAATACGTTGCAGCGTCACAGTGCGACCGCGGTCTGCATGCATCGTCCGGTCATCGGCGGTATTTTCGGGCATCTGCGCGAACTGTGCGCGACGAAATCGCTGATGAAACGGCTGATTCCGTCCTCGCCGTACATGCCGACCGGCACCGCCATCGCGCTGTTCGTGGTACCCTGCGGTGACACCGTTTCCATCATCGACATTCAGAAGGTCACGCCACTTGTCTACTAGCATGCATTTTGGTTCAGGCTCCGTCGTTCCCAGCCGCACGGGGTTCACGCCGACCGGCTCGCCGCGGCCATCGCGCCCCGGGCAGATCGACCCCGGTCTCATCGAGGGCATCGCCGGAGGCGCCGATCCCAGCGTGGTCAGCGAAATGAGTCACGCATCGGCGGCCGCTCTGCTCGACCGCGTGCATCACTCCGCTGATCCGCAGGTTGTGGAACGGGTGCTGACGCTGGTCGACCGCGAAGGCGTGGACATGATCGCCGAACTGTGGAGCCGGTCGGAACCCGACTCGCTGCCGGGCATCATGTGGCGGCTGTACACGTTGCGCTCATGGATGCGGCGCGACCGCGATCTGATCTCGCGGCTGTGGCGGCTCGGCGAACCGGTGGCGACCGCCGCGTCGGCCATCGCAGGCGTCGACCAGGCACCCACCGAAGCGGACATCACACATACGGCAGATTCGATTCTCGCAGGCGCGTTCACCGGCGATTTCGCCGTGGCTCTGGAGAGGGCGAGCGCGTTCGTCGACGTGGTGGCGCAGGGATTGCGCGTCGAAGCGCGGCACATGGTGCGGCAGGCCGAGGCCAAGGCCGGCTCCGAAACCGCGACCGCCGCAGACCTGGCCGAAGTCCATGTCATGCGCTCCCGCAGCGCCAAGCTGATGCACACCGCCGGCAATCTCATCGCCACGTCCAAGGATTTCCGCCACGGAGCGCAGCTGTGGCGTCGCGGCAAACTGGACTGAGCCGGCGCAACACGCGGACAGCGTAACAGGGCAAACCCGGATATACTGATATCCGCGTCGGGCCATGCATAGCCCCGGGCTCCATTTTTTGCCGCTGCGAGCGGCCTTTGCGCCGACAGGCGCTTTCGTGGTTCGGCGCATTCTCTTTTTCTTTCTCACCCCGTTGAATCCGCAACACGCTGCTGCTGATGGGACGAGACGTACAGCAGACAGCGGAAACCGTAGGCGATGTACTGCGGCACATAATTCAGCCCCGTCGCGCTCATGGAGTCCTCGGCACCCCATTCACCCCACGCATCGCCGGTGGCCAGCAGACCGATCGGTGACAGCTCGACTATACGGAACTGGGCATGTGGCGGAATTACACCCACTGCGGCGTGCTGTACGCGCATGTGCCGGAGGTCGATCCGCTCGCGTCGCCGCCTGCGCCACGGGATGCCGCAGGCCCCACGGCGGAGCCAGCAACGGCGGCTGATCCCGACATATCGGCCGAAAAGCGGTGCGCGCCCGCATCGAGGCCGCCCGCATCAAGGCGGAAAACGAACTCATCGACCACATCCGATCCCACGCGGACGTCATAGGCTTCCCCGGCGAGCTGGGAGTCAGCCGCGCCGTCAACGGCATCTGTCTGCGAGTGCTCACCACACGCGGTGATGACGCCTTCGACCTGATCAAAGACGTGTCGGATTTCGTCGTTGCGTAAAATCGCGCTCTCAAAACTCGCAGATACAGCATGAATATACGCAAAAAGTGCTTGTATCCGCGAGTTTTGAGAGCGCCCCTGACGCTATTGCCGCACCAACGGCGGCATCGGCTGCCACTTCGGGTCGTGCATCAGCTTGTGCGAGTCCCGCCATCCCTTGGCGATCTGCACCAGCCCGGTGCGCACGTGCTCGCGATCGACCGCGACCAGGCGAATAACCTCTTTCGCCACCGTGGCGGCCGTTCCCAGGGCGAACAGCACTGGCCGGTAGTCGCCGTGCACCATGAAGTACCGGGCCATGTACCCGCGGTTGCGCAGGATGTGGTACCGGTTCATGTCCGAGGTGGAGTTCAGCTGCCGCAATCCGGCGATGTCCCAGTTGCTGATGTCGCGCATGCGCCGCATCACCACGTCGGGCACCACAATCGAGTTGGTGACCTTGCTGGCCAGATACCCGTACATCGTGTCGTCCCAGTAGATGAAGAACCGCGGGTCGGGGAGCCCGATCTTCTCCACGATGCGCCTGCGGAACAGCCCGCCCTCGAAGCACAGCGTGTTCATCACGCGGTACCCGGCGGAGCCGAATGCGGCCGGCGCGATCGGGTTCGGGATGCCCAGCGGCACGATGAAGTTGTACTGCCAGTAGAACGGCCCGCCGTCGAAATCGAGCTTGCCGCCCTGGATCACGTCATGGTCGCGACCCCATTTCGCGAGCTTCTCGATGCCGTCAGGCAGTACGGCGACGTCGTCGTCCATCACCCAGAACCATTCCGCCCCGAGATCGTACGCGACTTTTACTCCGACGGAAAACCCACCGGCACCGCCAAGATTGTCGGTTTGCGGAGCGTACACCACACGGCTCGTGCCACCTTTGCGGTCGGCGTCCGTCGTCCCCCACAGACCGTCGGCCTTCTCCCGGAATTCGTCGACCATGTCCTGCGTCTCGTCGGAGTGTTCGTTGTCGACGATGACGATGCGCCATGGCGCGACCGTCAGCTGCGCGAATGAGGCCAGGAGTTCCTCCAGCAACTGCTGGCGCTTATATGTCACCACGATGATGGCGAGCTTGTCGAACACCGCACGGGCATCACAGGTGTGCTCGACCGTGGCTTCCCCAGTTTTGTCGTTCCTGTAAGTCATACCTTTCATTGTGACACCGTTTATGTGAAGGAAAGTGATAGTCACAGGATTGCCACCAGACAACGCCATAATGTCATGCCGACGTTTCCGGCCGTGCAGCTACCGTTCAGAGAGTATGGAGGTGGGTCATGAGGGCGGCACCGCCCGGCGCGTGGTCAGTCGCCGGAGCTGCTGTCACCGGCGCTGCCGTCGCCGCTGCTCGACCCGCTGCCGTCGGACGAGTCCGGGGCCGGCTCGCCGGGCGCCTGCCCGCGCGTGACCGTCACCGTGTTCTCGGAGCCATCCCTCCACATAATCCAGTCCACGGCCGTATGGTCGTAGTCGTCCGCGTCATCGTCCGACGGGGTCAACGTGTAGCTGCCGACCGTCTCGCCCTTCTCGTCGACGATGATGTTCTCGTCCGTGGTTTTGACGTAGAACTGCTTCAGCAGATAGTTGGCTCCTTCGAACTCACCGGAGTTCAGCATCAGGCGGGCCCACCGCCCGCCGTCCAGCACCTCGGTGACCTTCAGGTCGCGTGAGAGGATAAACACACGCTTGCTGTCGCTCGACTCATCCCACTGGAAATACAGGGAACCGTCCGAGAACTGGCCGAAGTCCGTGAAGTTCACGTACTGGTCATCCTTCGTGTTGATGTTCAGCAGGTCGGTGACTTTTTTGGTCTTGCTCGTGCCTGCATCCAGAATCAGCAGCTTGTTGCCGTTATAGCTTTCGGAGGGATTGAGCACGTACTGATTCGCGCCGAACCGATACAGGCCCTGCAAGTCGCATCGGTAGGTGTCGCCGGGCGAGCAGTAGTCCGAAGGAATCTTCACGATTTCCTTGTTGCTGTCGATGGAATACAGGTGGTATGCGCTGTCCTTGACCACATATGTGTCGAACACGTGGTAATCGTCCACATCGACTTCAGTAGTGTTCAACGACTGGTATCCGCCGCTGTCCTTGCTGATGCTCACGCTGTCCTTGAACGTCTGCAAGGTCTCGGCCTGCTTCGCGCCGCCGCTCAATCCCATGATCTGCTTGTGGCCGATTTCGACCTCACGCTGATCGTCGTTGACAGTCCTCTTCTCCGTCGTCTTCCAGCTTTTCTCGATGGCGACGCGATTGTTGGATTGCGCGAGCACATCGAATTTGTAATCCTGCTGCAGGTTGATCAGGTTGTCTTCCTCGGTGCGCAGATCGATGCGATCGGACAATTCGCCGGATTTCAAATCGACCTGATGGGCGAACAGGTGCACGGTTTCCGGCGTGGTGCCGACCGCCTTGGTCTTGACCGCGTAGATCACGAACACGGCCGGGTTGGGACCGTATGTGGCGGCGACGACCGGATCGGAGTACATCTTCTCCCCGGATTTCAGAGCCGAGAAGTAGATCACCTTCGATTCGTCCATTGCCGGCGTCCAGACGCCGAACGCATATTGCCCGTCATCGGCGGATTGGCTGGAACTGCCATAGTCGGAATCGCTGCTGGAGCTCGCATCGCCGTTGGCGCAGGGCATTACGTCGGAAACCACTGCGCCGCCGTCCCACCCCCAGTCGGAGGTGTCGTAGTTGCAGACGAAGTTGGTCATGGTGACTTCGCTGACCGTTTTTTTGCCTTCGATCTGCGTCGGGGATTGCTTTTGCGTTTTCTTCGGCGTTGCATCAGTCGTGTCGCTGGTCTGCGCGGGGCCCGCGGCCGCGTTCTTCCTGCCGTGAAGGATGAGGAATGCGGCAACTCCGCCGACGACGATCGCCACGACGACGATGGCCGCGGTGATGGCGATGATGATCTTGCGCTTCTTGCGTTGCGCGGGCGTAAGTGGTGGCTTCTTGCCGGGTTGGGATTGCGACCCGGGCTGACCTTGGGGTGCGCTGCCGCCGTTATCCGCGGGACCCGCTGGCTGCGGGACAGGCGGCAACGTCCCCGTACCGGGTACTGTGTTCGGAGCGAAGCCGGACGCGGCTGTACCGGGTTGAGGCATCTGCGCCCCGCTACCGGGCGCTGCGGCGGCACCGCTTGCGACCGGAATGCCGCAGTATGTGCAGAACGCCGATCCCGCTGGAATTTCATTACCACATCGAGCGCATCTGGCCATCATCATCCCCTGTCTCTTCGTTACGACAATCATAACCAATTCGAGGGATTTTGAAAGGCCGCGAAGCCCTGCGGCCGGGCGCGATGTCACGCGGTCTGGGCTATGATGAAGGCGCAACCGAACGGGAGCCGCAAGGCTGAGAGGAAGCGACGCTTCGACCGTCAACTTGATGCGGGTAATGCCGCCGTAGGGACGAGTTGTCCAGTCGCAGCGCAGCAACAATCGGCATCCGCCAACCGATGGCGGACGGTTCCCAGCCAAACGCACCGGGCATCCCGGCATATAACAGAACAGGCATAACGAAAAAACGCATGATTCGGGTCATGGAGGGGCGCACCACCTCACAGGGTACGGCTTGCTCCAGCGACCCGTTTTTCATATCGGCGGACGCCGGCGCACCCGATCGGAGATCGACCGGCAACGGCCGGCAGTGCAATGTCGCCGATATGGGAATCACGCCAGCGACCGAGGAGGGACACATGATCATCAACGGGCAGCAGGAGGACATCGCCACGCCGCTCAGCGTCGACGAGCTCATCGCGCGCAAGGGCCTTAACGCGGGACGCGTGGCGGTCGAGGTGAACGGTGCCATCGTGCCGCGCGACAAGCGCGCACAGACCATGCTGAGCGGCACCGACACCGTCGAAATCGTCACGTTCGTGCAGGGCGGCTGAGAGCCCGGCAAACACGCGGCAAGGCATCGGCACGGGCTCATGCCGATGCCGGCCAGCGAACCGCACTCCGACCCGAATACCGCACGCATCAAGCGTCATATACCTCAAAGAAAGGTACCATCATGACCATCGCATCAACCACACCGGCCGCCCAATCGGACGACCCGGTGCTCGACGAACTCATCGGCACGGCGACGAACACCGCGCTGCTCCCCGAACCGGACGCGCACGCCTACGACGACATCGCGACCGGCGACGCCGACCCGCTGGTGCTCGGCGGGCACAAGTTCACCAGCCGCTTCATCCTCGGCTCGGGGCGCTACGACCTGAACCTCATCAAGGCGACCATAGAGAACGCCGGCACGCAGATCGTGACGATGGCGTTGCGTCGCTGCCGCACGACCGAGAACAACCTGCTCGACTACATCCCCAAGGGCATCACGATGCTGCCGAACACGTCCGGCGCGCGTAACGCGGAGGAGGCCGTGCGCATTGCGCGTCTCGCCCGCGAGGTCTGCCAGACGGACTTCGTCAAGGTCGAGATCGAGCACGAGACGAAGTACCTGCTGCCCGACAACGAGGAGACGATTCGCGCCACCGAGATGCTCGCCAAGGAGGGCTTCGTGGTGATGCCGTACATGTTCCCCGATCCGATCGCGGCCAAGCGGCTTGAGGAGGCCGGCGCCGCCTGCGTGATGCCGCTCGGCTCGCTTATCGGCTCCAACAAGGGACTGCGCATGCGCGACTTCATCGAGGTTATCATCGCGAACACGCACGTGCCGGTGATCATCGACGCGGGCATCGGGCGTCCCAGCCAGGCCGCCGAGGCCATGGAGATGGGCGCGGACGCGGTGATGGCGTACACGGCCATCGCGAGCGCCGGCAACATCCCGCTGATGGCCCGCGCGTTCAAGCACGCCATCGAATCCGGCCGCGAGGCATACCTGTCCGGTCTGGGCACGGTGACGGAGGGCCACGCCGTGCCGTCCAGCCCGACGAACGCCGCCGACTACCTGCACTGAGCCACCCGTACTGAGTCGCCTACTCACGTCGCCGCCCGGCAGCGTGCACCCATACGTGGGGCACGATGCCGGGTGTACCTTAATCTCACGATGACGCCCAGCCCGCGGCCCGAGACCCCGCGATCACAGGTCAACGGCCATCGCCAGCTCCAGGTCGTCGTCCAGTTCCTCGACATCGAAGTCGAGCCTCCTGAGCACGTCGTCATTGGGAACATCGCCAAGGGGCGCATCATCACCGTCGCCGGGGCCCATGTCACCGGGATCGTCATCAGGGCGCATCAGCATCGATTCCACGACCTCATCATATTGGTCCGGATTGCCGCGGAACAACGCCAAAGCGCACCCCCGCGCCAGGCGCTCATCCGGGAACCGTGCCAATACGATGTTCGCCAAGGACTCGCCCAAATGTGCCTTCGCGTTCATTTCCTCCTCGCTCAGCTTGTCGAGACGCTTCTGCATGCGGCGTGTGAGACGCTGTATGTCCGCCTCGGACGTACTGTAAAGCGTGCCGTCCGTCGCGTAGTCGTCATCAAGTCCCCGTGAGAATTCATCGAATCCGTTCATGAACGCGATTATCGGCAATGACAGCAGACCGAACCGGACGAGCGTCTCCGTAAGCAGTTCCAGCTGCTCGACACCTCGATCGAACCGCTTGCGGTCTCGCCGCTCGAATCCGAGGATAAGGTCATGGGCCATCACGTCGCCCATCAGCGAGTATGCCAGATCGTTCAGGAACGCCACATCCTGCCATAGTGGTTCTCCCGGCACATCCCGATTGTGTTCCAGCGCGAGCATGCGGTCATCGACATCTATTGGTTCATCGTCCCACATCTTCTCGTATGCATCAATCAGCCGGACGACATCGTACATGTATCGCCGCTCGCATTTCAGCAGATCCAGCCTATCCTCCATGTCGATGCGGGCGCAGCTCTCGCAGTCGCACAGCGACTCGTCGCCCACCTCGGCATATCCGCGAACGCCATCTCGCTTCGACGAGCATCCGCCCGCGTCGCGATCTGCCGTCGCAATCTCTCCGACAGCCGGTTCCTCATCGTCATGACGACCCATATACTCACTCATCCACTGATTGCCATGCAGCTCGTATTCCGCATCGGCCTGCGCCCGCCGCTCGTGCAGATAGTCGACCACGCGCCGATACCGCATGTCCGGCGCCGCACCGAAGCGCAACACGTCTCCGTCCTCGCGCAGCATGCACATGCCGATGCCGGGGTACAGCAGCAGCATCCGAGCGATGTCGAGGCTGCGCCGCTCATCGGCACCCCAATTGAGCAGGGTGTATGCCGCCAGCCGGTGCATCTGCGTCGAATGCTCCTCCATGGCGAGCCCGCGCTGCTTGCGGTTGCCGAACCGCTTCCTGCCGCGAGGCCGTCGCATCAGTTCCTCGACGGTCGTCATACGAATCAGCGACGGCATGTAATCGGACGGGTCGTCGCGAAACAGAGCCAGCGTGGAATCGTTCAGCAGCTCGTACAGCCACACCGAGATGCCGTACTTGCGCACCGTTTCGGAGCAGCCGTGAAGAAACCTCCGGCACTCGCCCACCAGCCGCCCGTTGAATGACATCGCCGCCGTGCACAGGTTCGTCGTCCAACTGCCGCACGCGAACACGTCGCGCGCCAGCGCGTACAGCCGGTGATCCCATGGCGTGGGCGTGCCGTCCCTGTCATAGTCTTCGCACACCTTGCGCATAGTCTCCGGAGAGACGAGTTCCTCGAATCGCCGCTCCAACTTGTTGATAGCCTGCAGAAATCCGATGGTATCCATCGAGAATGATGTCGCCATGATCGCTCCTTTTCGTATGCGCCATTGCCGTCACGGTCCCTCCGCGTCCTCGCGCATAGGCACACCATGGCACACCCAAGGCTCCCGGCGCCACCCACCCTCGAAAATCTGTGGATAAGTGGATAACTCACCCCTTATCCACAGTTGTCCACATTGACGGCGGAACCGGCCAGCCCGGCCATCAAGACCGGTGAAACCATACGAAAATGCCAGAATGGAACACCACGCGCATAAACAACATCCACTATCATGGCTAGCGGAAGTCGATCACATGCCGCAGGCCGTCGCACCAGCTCAGGCATCAAAGGGAAGAGACAATGAACGAAAACAAACGCACCGTGACGATTCTCATACCCTGTTACAACGAGGAGGAGTCGCTGCCGATGCTGTTCGCCCGGCTCACCACGCTCTCTGAGAACGCCCAGCTGGCACCGGACGATGACGATCGCATCGACTATCGCTTCCTGTTCGTGGACGACGGGTCGAAGGATTCGACCCGCGACGAAATCCGCGAGTTCGCCAGCAACCGTTTCGACACGGGCTTCATCTTCCTCTCCCGCAACTTCGGCAAGGAGCATGCCATGCTCGCCGGCATCGATGCGGTCGACACCGACGCATTGGTCATCATCGACGCCGACCTGCAGGATCCGCCCGAGCTGATCGGCGACATGGTCAAGCTGTGGCGGCAAGGATACGAGGACGTGTACGCCCGACGCCGCTCGCGCAAGGGCGAAAGCTGGTTCAAGAAGGCCACCTCGCACCTGTATTACACGCTGTTGCAGAAGGTTTCCAGCGTGCAGATCCAGCGCGACACCGGCGATTTCCGACTGCTTGACCGCAAATGCGTCACCGCGCTGCAGCACTTGCGCGAGTCCGAGCGCAATTCGAAGGCGTTGTTCAGCTGGATCGGCTTCAAGAAGATCGAGTTCCTGTACGATCGCGACCCACGCTGCGCCGGTAAGACGAAATGGAACTACTGGAAGCTGATGAAGCTAGCGATCGACGGGTTCACCTCGTTCACGGTGGCGCCGCTGCGTGCGGTCACGATCTGCGGCGGCATCGTGTCGCTGTCGGCGATCATCTACGCTCTGGTCGTGTTCGTGCATACGATCGTCAACGGCGTGGACGTGCCCGGCTATGCGTCGCTGATGATCGTCGTGCTGGTGCTCGGCGGCATCCAGCTGCTTGCGCTGGGCGTCATCGGCGAATATCTCGGCCGCACGTTCATTCAGACCAAGAACCGGCCGAACTATCTGATCGAAGAGGAGCAGCGGCCGAAGGAGCGCTGACGGTCAGCCTATGTAAGGTGCCCGCGCGGACACGCACAGCTGTGCCCGCGCGGCCGTCCGTGGCTACATGAATTTCTTCAGATCCACCGGACAGCTCAGGCCATCCTTGATGCTGCTGAGCTTGTCCAGCACACCTCCATTGGAGGAGTCGGTGGAGTTCTTGTTCTCGTCGGCAGGCTTCGATGAGGTCTTGCCGGAGGATTTGCCACCGTCGGAACCGTCGCTGCCAGTTCCCGCCCACTGGTCCTCCACCGCATCCGGCACATCAGCGCCGCACGTGTCGGTGACCTTGCCGTTGGTGCCCGTGTAGATGCCCTTCTCGTTGATAATCGGCGTGGTGACGACGTCCAGCGTCGACTTCGCCTTCTCCGCCGCCCGCACGGTGAACGCGATGGTCACCGTCTCACCCGGCTTGATGCCCTGGGTCAGACGCAGGTTGATGAACTGGCGGTCCTCCACGGTGCCATTCGACACCATTTCGCCGGATTCGTAGGCGAGCGACGTGATCGCGCCGCCTTCGGGCGCCATCAGGAACAGTCGCGGCTGCATCGTGCCCTTCTCCGTATTGCCGGTAATGAACGCCGGCAATGACTTCGCCTGCTCCTCGGTCATCGTGTTCTTCAACCGTACCGTCACCGTGTATTCGTCGCCGAGGCCGGCGTTCGCGATGGTCATGGGGTTGGTGGCTCGGGCGGGCGCATCCACTTCGTCGCTGATGCGGTACGAGTTCGCGGCGAAATCGCTGCCGCACGTCTTCTTGACGGTGATGCTCGGCTCAAGATACCAGCTGAGCTTGCTGGGCTTCGCCTCGGTCACGTAGACGCCGGCCTTCGGCTGTTCCACACTGCCGGGAATCATGCCCGCGACGTTCGCGTCGAAGACCTTGGTCTGTACGAGCGCCGCCAGCTCCTCCTCCTGCGCCATCCACAGCTTGAAATGGCCGTTCGCGGACGTCTGCCGCAGCGCCTTGAGCATCGGCGACAGCGTCGACGCGCCCGCGCCCGAGAACACGTGGGTCATGATCGTCTTCGACGCCTTGTTGGTGTAGGCGTTCTGCTCCTTGTAGATCGGGTGGTCCACGTACAGCTCGTTGAGGAAGAACTTGACCGTGTTCGTGCCGTCCAGTACCTTGCCGTCGCTGAGCTTGACCGATCCCGTCACACCGATCAGCGACTGCAAGAACACGGGGTCAAGCGCGAACACACCGGCGATCTCCTGGTTCTCATTGCCCGGCTGCGCGAGCCACATGTTCTTCAATGTGACCGCAGCCCGCTGGAAGTTCGGGTTGACGGTGGTCGTCTGTGGGTATTTCCACACCTGGTCGCCGAACACCGCAGCTTCCTTGACGTTCTCGGCATCGTACGGCTGCGTGCCGTAGGTGATGTCGGTGGTGGCGATGAAGTCGCCGATCGTGACCTTGCCGTGGTCGGCGGTCACCGGCGCGATGTTGCCGACCATGCCGCCGCCGGACCGTAGCTCGGCCGGATTGTAGATCGCGACCAGATACGTGCGCTCACCGTTCTCGCCCAGCAGCTGTGGCAGCAGGTTGATCAGCTCGTCGTATTCGTTGAGCATCTTGTCCACGGATTTCAGGCCGGAGACGCCGGTCTTCACCATGGAGACGATGCTCAAGCTCTTCGGAGGCGCCAGCTTCTCCAGCCGCTGCGTCTCGACTTTGATGTCGGCTCGGGCCTGCTTGACGATGCCCGGCATGGCCGTCACCGCGCTCAGGTCGACGGATTTGTCTTTCATGGAGAAGCCGGACAGCTGCTTGCTCAGGTCCATCAAATCGGTGAACGGCCCGTCCACCAGGTTTCCCATGGCGTCCAGCATCGTGCGCGCGGCGGTGATGTCGTTCCCGTACGCCGTATGGTCGCGCAGGAACGTCCACTGCGGCTTGTCCAGTTCGTCGCGCAGCGCCCGCGTGGACGTCACCATCTCACGTGCGGACGTGCCGATGTTACCTCCGCCACCGCAGCCGAGCGCGGTGTTGGCGAGGTTTTCGGAAGCGGAGATGAAGCGGTTCGCCTCCGTGTACAGTTTGAGCGCGGAGATTCCGTAGATACCGACGACCGACAACACGGCTCCCAGTAGCACGAACACCACATACAGCACGATGCGCCGCGGACGCAGCGCTTGAGACAGGAATTGATGTCCTTTTCGTCCGATGTGCTGGGGGGATCGGCGCATGGGTTAACCTCGTTTGCTTCGTGTTACATTCCGTTTTGTCGCGTCCGTCGTTCCACGCGACGACCGTTATCGTTCCGTCGGGTTCGATGGTCTGCCGTCACACCGTCTTTTCGGGCGGACCGGCTCTCGACGCTACGTAATACAACCTCAGATGATACCGTGCGATGCTTACCGCACGCTAAGTCTTCTTTCTGAACCGTTGTATTTCGACGTTTTTTTCACCATTGCCCGGGACAGGCGGAAGGATGGCCCGGCACAACACCCGCGACCTTGTCAGACTGCTTTCAGACTTCATTGAGGGGTATAACAGTATGGAGCAAGATAACATACACATAGCGCGACCATAGTGTTGCCTACGGGATGCCGTGCTTTACGGGGCCTTTCGGGGTTCTTCGGGTGGCGTCCCGGCCACTGTCACGAAAACGCGGGCGCACGGTTGCCATGATCGCAGCCCCCGCTGGGAAGAACTGGAGAAGTACACGCATGTTCGTTCTCAAGAACGCATGGTCATCCATAGTCCGCCGCAAATGGCGCACGCTGTTGACCATGTTCATCGCCATCATCGTCACATTCGGGACATTGTTCGGTTTCTCCGTCCTGCACGCCGATGAATCGGCCACCGATGGCTACAACCCCCAGCTGGTCAGCGCCGTCATCCGCCCGGATGCGAAGACCAAGGCAACCTACAACGGCGCCGATTCTTCCTATACGAAGAACTACCTGGCGTTCGACGCATACGACAACTACGCGTCTGCGCTGCAGACCGCCGGCCTGACGTACAGCTATGCGCTCACCATCACCGTGCCGGTGCGGCAGAGCGGCAACGTCAAGGCCATCGCCGGCACCGACGACCAGAGCGCCGACAAGACCGGCGGCGAGATGCTGTACCGCAGCTTCTCTTCGCTGGAGGCCGCGCATGAGAACGAGCTCGGCCGGTACAAGATCGTCAAGGGCAAGCAACTGGACTACTCGAGCCAGTCGAAGACAGGCGTGCTGATTTCACAGGCGTTCGCGAAGAAGAACGGCCTGGACGTGGGCGACAAGTTCACCGTCGCGTTCCCGAACGACGCGAAGAAGACCATCGAGCAGACCGTCCGCGGCATTTACGAGTACACGGAGCCGGCCGCCGCGGGGCAGAGTTCGGACGCCAAGCTCGCCAAGGACAACCGTGACAACGTCATCTACACCGCGTACTACACCTTCGCGATGGACGGCCTGTATGCGGCCGACGGCAAAGGCTGGCTGATTCCCGACCTGAACATCTCGTTCCTGCTCGACAGCATGTCGACCTATCGGAAGTTCGAGAAAGTCATCAAGAAGGCAAAGCTGCCCGCGAACCATGAGCTCACCTCGCCGACGCTAATCGAGCACGAGAAGCAGATCGCGCCGCTGCGCTCCCTGGCGAGCTCGATGAAGCCTATGCTCGCCGCCCTCTGGATTGTGGGCGCGGTGCTGTTGCTGCTTTCGTGGGGATCGAGCCTGCTGGTCGGCCGTCGGCGTGAAATCGGCAACCAGATCGTCATCGGCGTCTCGCGTGGGCGTATCGCCTGGCAGTTCATGCTGGAGACGCTGTTGCTGAACCTTGTCGGATTCGCCGTAGGCATGGTCGTCGGCGCGTTCGCGGTCAAGCCGCTGGCCACGAAGCTCGCCGACGGCAATGCGGTCAGTGTGCCGGGCAACCTGATCTGGACTGTCATCTGGAGCGGTCTCGGCACGATTGTGGTTCTGATGGTGATCGCCATGATCCGCGTGCTGCTGTTCCGTGTCAGGACGCTGTTTGCGGCCCGTTCCTCGAATGAGGTCGAGGTCGTGGATGACGGCGGGACGGACGACACCGTAACAAGCGACAACGCAGCGAACGACAGTGATACGGCAGACGCCGACGATACGGCGGAATCGGCACAGGAGCAGGCATGAACGACACGAACACGAATAAGGCGGACGACATGAACGAGGACGACGTCACACTGACCGGTTCCGAAGGCGAGAACACGGCGGTCGAATCAGACGCGGCAGCCGACGCCACGGCCGACACGGCAACCGAATCCCCGGATGCCGCCGGAGCGAGCGATTCGACGACGGTACCGGACAGCGTGCAGTTCTCCATCGTCTTCGACGACGACGGTGACGACTCCGACGCCATCGTGATCGACGCTGCCGACGCGGAAATCGACACTACCGCGGAAGCCGATACGACGGTCGCGACGGATGGCTCCGCCGAGGAGGCACCGGCCGACGACGAGAAGCCCGGAGATGATGCGCAGGATGCCGCCGCGCAGGAGCCGGCCAGCGCCGACAACACCGCCGATAACACCAGTGCCGATACCGGCGATGCTGATACCGGCACCACGGCGGCGGACACCGCCGACGAGAACTTGGACGTGGCAGCGGCCAACGCCAGCAAGGTCAACGAAACGCTCAAGCTGAGCACCGGGGGCAAGACGGCCGGTGATGGCCAGAAGAAGACCAGGGCCGGCAGGGTCACCCTGGCATCGGCCAGCGTCGACCCTGCAATGCGCCTGTCATCGCGCATCGACAAGGAGCTCAAGCGCAGCAAGGCGGACAGCATCCGTCTCAAGTCCTACCCGACGTTCTCGATGAACAAGGTCACAGTGACCGACAAGAAGTCCGGCCGTCACGTGCTCGACCGCATGACCCAGGCGTTCTATGCCGGGCATGTGTACTCGGTGCTGCTGCCCGACAACGACCGCATGCTGCACGAGACCCTGATGGGCGTGATGAGCGGCATCATCCGGCCGCATGACGGCAATGTGATGAACAAAAGCGCGAACCTGCTGGAGCTTGAGCCCGGCGAAGTCCGTGGACATCGACTGGGACTGGTGCCGCAGCAGTATGCGGTACGAGACGACATGAGCGCCGAACGCAACCTGGTGTATGCGATGGATGCCTCCGGGCGCACGTTCCTCAAGCCGAAGCCGGTGATCGCACGCGAGCTGCTGCACAAGGTCCATTTCGATGTGGATACCCCGAACGCTCCGGTTGGCAAGCTGGACGTGGTGGAGCAGCGTCGCGTGGCGATCGCGCGCGCCATCGCCTGCGAGGCCGAGGTGCTGATCGCCGACGAGCCCACGGGCGGGTTGAACGATGACGACAGCGTGGAGATCCTGCAGCTGCTCACGTCGCTCACCCACGGCGACCCCAAGCGCTGCGTGATCATCCTCACCGAATCAGAAGCCGTTGCCAACATAGCCGAAACCATCATCAAGCTATAAACGGCCTCATCTGATGCGCCCTCGCTGGGTGGGCAGTCCACCGGGCTGTCCACCCAGCGGGGGCGCATTGATTCCACCTAGATCATGCGCATGTGGAACCTCGCGGCCAGGGCCGGCACGTCGGGGACGCCGTACTGGTCGACCAGATCCAGCCAGCGCCGCTTGTTCGCCTCCCCATAGCGCTCCGCACGCTTGGCGTAGGCTTGCGCGGTCAGGAACTTCGGCGGTATCGACTTGCTGTTGTATTTGTCGGCGACCATCACGATTTCCTGTTCCAGATTGACCGGCATGTAATCGACCGGAGGCAGCGGCAGGTTCTGCGCGATGACCATCTGCTGGGTCAGGCCGACCCCAGTATGATTGCGCGCGAACTGGGCGATGGACTCGTCCACGCCCTGCTCCAGCAAGTACTCGTAGCCGAGCAGGCCATGCAGGATGTAACGTTTCCCGTCGAATTGCAGCGGTTCGCCATCACTGCCGTCATGCTTGAGCACGCGATACGTGCCGATGTCGTGCAGCAGGCCGCCGATCGTCGCCAGATGCTCGTCGATCAGGCGTTTCGGCACACGGCCACCGGTGATGCCGTCTGACGGCAGGTCGGCTTGTTCAGCTGCCCCGGCGGAATCGTCAAGCGCGTTGCCGCTGCCCTGGCCCAGCTTGTTGGTGAACAGCGCGTTCTGATGGCGGGCGAGCTGGCGGGCGATGGTCGCCACGACAACGCAATGCGTGTGCACCAGGTCATAGGCGGCCTGGGAGGAGGCGATTTTCTTGTGCAGCTCGTCAATCTGGTCGAGTGTGGGGATATAACCGGTCATACGGCTTATTGTAGCCATCGCGACACGCTGATAACATCACACAATCGCAAGGTGCATTTCCACAGATCAGCCATTTTCCGGCCTTCATCATAAACAGCGACGTCGATTGTGCTGCGCAATCCGGGCGTGTCGCGCCGGCGAGGAGGAAAAGAGGAGAGCGTTGCGAGCATGTTACAGATGCCGGGTGCCATCAATCGCCCGGTAGACGCCTCTCAGATGGAGCGCACGTGGTATTCGCCGGTACGGTTGGACGCCACGATCATCTGATCGTTCTCCAGCACCTTCCAGCCATCGGACTCGTTCTGCTCGAAGCCGGAACTCGCCACGACCACACCGGACGGCTTGCCGTCACAGTCCTGCACGTCACGGTACCTCATCACACGGTAATCGTGAGCCTTCTCGCCCTTGCCGTACTCGTCGTAAATCTCGACGATGCGCGGCGACGTCTTCTCGCGGCCGGCGGCGCACAAAGCCACGAGCTGGTCCTGGCTTTGGATCATGCAGTTGTAGCTGGACTTGGGGTACGCCTGACGCAGCTGGCGTACCGCCTGCGCCACGGCCTCGTCCAGCGCGAAGCCGAACGCGATGTATTCGAGGATGACCGAGAAGAAGATCGCGGAGTCGGAACGGCCGCCGGTCGACAGGAACGCACCCTGATTGATCGGGTACGCGCGGTTGAGCACGATGTTGATGCCGCGGTCGTCGGAGATGTCGCCGTTGTGGATGAAGCTCAGCCCGTTCGCGAAGAACGGCTGCTGGTTCTCCAGAATCAGCGGCAGGTTGGAGCTGGCGAGACGCAGGTGCCACAGGCCACCGCGTGCGGGGTCGTCCGCAAAGTCACGGAAAATCGGGTCATGGCGGGCGGCCAGTGTGCTCTTGTACAGTTTCGTGCCGGTCTCGGGCTTGCGTACCTCGCCGGCGGCAAACGGCAGCTCAGTGGGATTCGACAGCAACGCGACACCCCAACCGTCATTGTGAATCTCGCTGAGATCCCGGAAATCCGTCACCTCGTGCATGCCCAGGACGTCGTTGAGGCTCAGGTTGAATCCCGATGTCGCGTATCCCAGTAATCTGCACATGCTTGGTACTGTATCGTGCCGCGGCGGCTGACAAGCGGGCGTGGCTATAGGAGTTCCTTATAGCGTGCGCACGGCCGCGATGCGCACGCGGTCCGGCACCCGGCAGACACATGCCGATATGACCAATACGGCCACACAAACGGCCGATTGACGGGCAAGCGTCGTCATCAGGGGAAACTGCCAGAAGAACAAGCGTCCACCTGCCCGCTCGCCAATCGCACAACAGACGAACAGGTATAAAGCAGGTGCCGCCGCGCCAACTCTCAGTCCGCACAGGCGGCCACATATCACCCCGAAGCAGCCAAGTCCGCCCACAGATAGCGCCTGCGCGACCCCGGCCGTGCCATATACCGGTATCATCACCGCACCCAGTGCCATCATTCCCGCGATCAACACCAGCAACGCCGCACGATCCATCAGCCACGTATTCCTGACGGCAGCCACATCAGCCGCAGACATGCCAGGCAGCGACCACGCAATCATCGTCGCAGGCACAAGCGCCGCCAACGTCGCAAGAGGCAGACTCACGCCGGAACCGACCAGCGCAGGCAATCCAACCGTCATGGACGCCAATGGCAGCGTGCCAAGCTGCGCGGCCAAACACAGCATCGTCAGCAGTGCCAGCCGCCGGGATTTCATCCACAACCGCATTCCGCCCCTTTCTCGTTTCGGCATGCACAGGCATGTCGTTTTCTTTACAACCTTTCGGCGGATGATTTCAGCTTAGCGGAACCGAACATCACTCCATTCCGCATGAACCGCGAAGCCTGTGCATGGTGTCGGCAACCCATCGGGCCTGCTCGTTCCGGGATTTCGCGGCGAGCCGCGTAAGCTGCTTGGCGACGTCCGACGGCACAGTATCGGCAGCTGGGCCATCCTCGCCGTCTTCATGCAAGCCGGCAGCGTTCGTCATCCATAATTCAGCGACCTGATAATCACGTGCCTGCGTGTCCAATATCTCGCATCCGTTCTGTGTGGTGTCATACGTCAGCAGACCGGACAGCAGGTACGAGGCAATCTCATCGCCGGACAACTGTTCACTGTCTTCAGCGCTGAACAGCCATGCAGTATGATCCGCCGGGGATTCGGACAACTTGGCAGGCGTCACATATCCATTTCGACCAAGTTTCCCGGACAAGTCGGCAGCCGGCTGAAAGAATCTCGACATGGCATTACGATGTTCCGGCCAAACGCAGACCGTGATGCCATCTCGCCGGTCACAGACAGTAGAGGTCGTCCTTGCGATAACCGGATATGCGCCGAACGGCAGTACCAGCGGGACGGCTACCGCGACGGTGGCGCATAGAGCGACTATTGCGCAGACGGAACAGCCGGCAACGGTCCTGTCATGGCTGCGCCATCCGACGACCATCGCCCGTACTGAGGCGGTGGCCAATAACGCACACATCAGGTTCATGCCAATCGCAATGATGAGAGGAGCGAACGAAGCGCTCAGCGACAATGCCGTGTCGGGCAGGCAGCAACCATCCTCAAACCCGTTGAGGTGACGCAGCCACAGCGGTTCCACGGCGGAAGGCAGCACCATCCAGCAATACGCGAGGAACAGCGCTGCGGGAACCGAAAACATTCCGGGAATCAGCAGGCCCAGCATCAGGCCGAACATGACATATGTGAGCACGATGACCGGCCCGGAGCACAACGTCACGATATCAGCCGCGGTCGGCGCACCCGATGCCGATGGGAGCATGAACAGCCATGCGCCGAGCAGACACAGCCATCCAGATGCCAGTGAGGGCATCGCCGCACGGCTCAGAACGACAGTACGTGAAATCGCAGATGGGTATGCCAACACCCGTCCCTGTCGCAGCGAGCCCACATCCCAAGCCGCGCAGCCGGCAGCTATCGGGCAAATCGCCAAGATGAACGAATTCGCCGAAGTGATCAGTGATGCCCAATAATGGCTGGCGAGTGCCGTGCCGATGTAATCGCGGAACATGGCTATGCACACGCACAACGCAATCATGGCGGGGAGCCCCAGCACGGCAGCGCTATGGAGTTCCGGACCGCCAAAGTTCCACGGGAAGGCTGCGACATCTCGGCGACGACTACCGGCAGCATCATTGCGGATTCCCGCATGCTCAGCCGGCGTTCGCCCGGCATGCGGGCTGAATGCGCTCTCCATCACTCCTCCGCCGTCTTGTTTGCGTTCGGGCTTTGCGATGCAAAACCGGCGACTGTCCGCGCCGGCATCCTGGTGGGCACGGCGTCCGGGGCATCGCTTTCTGCCGCATCAGCCGAACTTCTCTCGGTCACCGTTTCCAATAGATTCACAAAAGCAGCGTCACCAGCAGAACTGCCCCATGCGTCACCAGCTGAGCCCGTCGCCGTGTCGCGTCGTCGTGCGAAAGCGGAGAACTCACCGACGCTACCGTTCCATATGTTCCGTCCGGAATCCAAAACGGAGACGCGGTCCGTCACAGTCTCGAACCCGTCGATGTCATGCGTGGAGACAATGCAGTTCACCGTGCCGCGCAACGACCGCAGCAGCTCGAACAGCGAATGCCGCTGCACCGGATCCAGCCCCGCCGTCGGCTCGTCAAGAATCAGCCATTCGGCATCGTGCACAAGCGCCTGAGCCACGCCGAGTCTGCGCAACTGGCCTCCGGATAGAGTCGAGACCCGTTCGCGCGCTTTCGCCTGCAGGTCCACGGAACGCAGCGCGGAACGCACGCAGCCCGCGAGCTCTTGCCTGGGCACGCCGGCCAGCCAGCCGTAATACTCCACACTCTCGCGCACGGTAAAACGAGGCAGTACGGGAATGTTCTGAGGCATCCAGCCTATCCGAGAACGATACGCGCGAATATCTTGACGCCGTACCGGCACCCCGTCAATGGCCACCGAACCACTGCCCGGAGTCACCACCGTCGCCAGCAAATTCAGCACCGTGGACTTGCCGGCACCGTTCTTCCCCAGCAATGCGGTGAATCCGGGACGGAATTCCAGCGAAAGACCGTCCAATACCGGCTTCGCACGCCGAGCATACGCATACGTCACATCCCGCAATGCGAGGGATCGATGCGGTTCTCCGACAAGCGGCACGCCGTTTTCCGTTACCACGTAACTCGCACCTTGCTAACCGACATACGATCGTTGCCCGGAGTCCAAGCAACTTCAAAATAGTATGTGCCAGAAGACTGCCTGCCCCATGATTTGGCGCCTCCATTACTGCCCGTTTTACGAGCACATGGGTAGCTCTTCGTCCCCAAGTTTTTAGCAGGTAGGATACCCCGCGTTTGTTTTAATGTCACTCCGGTAGAGAAGAAGTTCTCCAAGTTACCGGTCTGGATACGACAATTTGTATACGCGACAGTAGTTGCATTCGCGGTGCGATTCAAATCTTTCCATTTACGTGATTGAAAGCCGCCAACTACACCGCCAAGATAACTGTTGAATGTACCCTCATACGCATATGCATTTACTGCAACACCGAATAGCATCGCCACGACAACCAATACACCGCATAACCTGCGATACTTCATATCAATCAATCTCCTTCGCTCAAAGTCGAATCATACAATATGCAAATGTAGCTGGACTCTTCTGTGAGCCCAACCCCATGTCACGTGTTGTGTGACACAATGCCGCAAAGTCTGACCGTTCGTATGACCTTGAGGGGCGTTCCGCCGGCCGCATCATGATTGACTCGATTTCGCCGTACCAATCACAGGAGCAGGAGGCGATTCATGGCCGCGCAATCAACGACGGGCACCCTTACCATCGCGATACTGGACAGTGACGCACTCGCGATCCAGGCCATATGTCATAACCTGAACCGTATCGTGCCGCAATCGAGCATCCTATGGCACACGCCGGTCTCAGACCTCGCGCTGCAACGCTGTCTGTCCGCCGAGGCGGCTCCCGACGTATTCATCGTCGATATGGTGCTCGTTGACGCCTCGGTGATAGCGGTATGCCACGATATACGCCGGGCGACGGATTCCATAGGCATCATCGGTTTGACTTCGTATGATCCGCACGTACATCAGGCCGACCTCGCGCATATGGGCATTCAGGCGCTGATACCCAAGGCCCGGTCCAATGGTGCGATAGGTGCGGCTCTGCGGCGGCTGGCGCAAGGCCGAGCCTATGACCCGGACGGGACGGGTCTATCGGACGCCGCGACGGCCCACGCGCGATTGACGGATGCAACCCGCCCATGGCAGCCGCTTTCCGAGCGCGAGGATGAGGTCCTTCAACTGTTCTTCCAGGGAAAGTCCACGACGCAAATCGCCGAGGAGCTTACGGTGTCGCGCAATACGATATATACCCACGCCAACCGCGCGATGCGGGAGCTCCACGCACGCACCCGCGCGGAGGCATTGGCCGTCTGGCGCAAATACGCGGCACCCAGACCGTAACGCATGGGCGGTTGCCTCCGCAGTCCATCAGTCCATCAGGAGCGCACGCGAGCCGGCAGTGCGGCCCGTGTGCGTCTACTGCTTAGCGCGTTTCGCCGAATCGTCGACCTTCACGGCATCATTTTTCGTCGCGTCGACCTTCGCGCCTCCCTTGGCATCTGCGGCTGCAGGCTTCGCAGAGGCCTTCGCAGCGCCGTCCTTCGCAGCGGTGGCCTTCTGCGCCGAGCCCGCAGGCTTCGTCTTGCTTCCGTCCCTCGCCGCGGACGCAGCCTTCGTGCTGCCCGAGCCACCGTTCTTCGCAGTCGGTTTCGCAGCCGGCCGTTCTTCCGGTTTGCTGACGGTCACGATCTCGTTGACGCGCGGCGTGCGCGAACGCAACGCGACGCGCTTCAGACGCGGCGGTCGGCGAGTGGAGATGAACAGCGGCTGAACCTCGACCAACGGGTTGAACGGCGCCAGGCCGAACCATTTGATCGGGGAGCCGGCGACGTGACGAATCGCGTACTTGGCCTGCAACGACATCGCGCCTCGCGTGGAGATCTTGGATTCCGGCATCAGGTCCTTGTGAATCAGCACGTAACGGATGGTGCCGATCTCCGGGTCGGCGTCCACCTTCGGGTAGACGGACTTCTGCTGCGGCAGGTCACCGGAATCCGACAGGTCGTGCATGATCTGGTGCAGGTACACCGGAATAGACTGCGACACCTTGAATCCCAGACGGATACGCACTCGGAACAGGTAGCTCGTGCCGAAATTCTGCACGGAGTACTCGCGCGTGAACGGTTCGTCGGTGGTCTGCACCGACACCGCCCACCACGCACGGGCGCGCTTGGGATGATCCGCGAAGATCGAGAAGAAGATGTCCGTATCCAGTCGTCGCATATCCGAATCGCTGGTCAGATACACGATGTTGTCGGCGAAATACGGGATGCGGAAGTCGCCGTGCAGGCGGTCAAGCGCCGGCAGGAAGTCCTTCGGCATCATGTGGCGGCGCTGCGCGCGTTCCAGACGCGTGCCCTCGTTCCACGTGTACATGATGAACAGGATCGCCAACGTCAGCAGCATCGTGAACCAGCCGCCGTGCAGGAACTTCGCCATCGACGCGATGAAGAACATCAGCTGGATGGCGAGGAACACGATGGTGAACACGACCGCCAGCACCCGCTTGCGGTCGTACCACATGTACACCGCCAGCAGGATCGTGGTGGTGATCATCGTGATCGTCAGCGCAAGGCCGTAAGCCGCCGAAATATGCTCGGAATCCCGGAATATGCCCAGCACGATGAGCGTGGCCGCGCACAGTACCCAGTTGATGACGGGAATGTACAGCTGGCCGCGGGTGCGCGCCGGATACCGCACCTGAAGATGGGGCATCCAGTTGAGGCCGGTCGCCTCTGACACCATCGTGAACGCGCCGGTGATCAGCGCCTGCGAGGCGATGATGCCGGCCGTGACCGACAGGATGACGGCCACATAGCGCACGTTCGGATCCATCATCTGGAAGAACGGGTTCAGTCCCTCCATGTGCTGGTACTCGGGATTGTTCTGGTTCTTGAGGATCCACGCGCCCTGACCGAAGTAGTTGAACACCAGGGCGACCTTGATGAACGGCCACGTGAAGTAGATGTTGCCGCGTCCCACGTGTCCCATGTCGGAGTACAGCGCCTCGGCGCCGGTGGTCGACAGGAACACGGTGCCCATGACGGCGATGCCGGCCGCATTGTGCGGGCTGAACAGGAATTTCACGCCGTACACGGGGTTGAGCGCCGCGAGCACGGACCAATCGCCGGAGAGGTTCACCGCGCCGACCACGGCGAGGAACGTGAACCACACCAGCACCACGGAGCCGAACACGCGGCCGATGCTTTCGGTGCCGCGCGATTGCACGGAGAACAGCACGACGATGATGACCACGGTGATCATCAGCGTCAGGTTGCCGTTTTCCTTGAACAGCGCCTCCAATGGCGGCAGCGTCTTCAGGCCTTCGACCGCGGAGCTGATCGACACGGCCGGGGTGAGCACGGAATCGGCGAGGAACGCCGCGCCGCCGAGCATGGCGGGGATGGCGAGCCATGCGCCATGCCTGCGAATCAGCGAATACAGGGCGAAGATGCCGCCTTCGCCCTTGTTGTCGATACGCATGGCGATGAGCACGTATTTGACGGTGGTGATCAGCGTTATCGACCAGAACACCAGCGACAGCATGCCGAGCACGGCCTCACGGTCGGTGTTGGCGATGCCGCCCTGGCCGGAAAGGAACGTCTGCGCGGTGTACAGGGGCGATGTTCCGATGTCGCCGTAGACCACGCCGAGCGCGACGATGGCCATGCCGAGCGAGATCTTGTTGGGGCCGGACTGCAATCTGCGCCACCAGCGGCCGATCGCTCCCTTGCTTGCGGTCTTGGCGAGTTTTTCCGCTTCCTTGGTTTCTGCCGCCTGCTGCTTTGCAAGCTCTTCGCGCTCCTCTTTCGTCAGTGTGCGACGGGAGACTTTCGGGACGTTGGTGAACGTGTCGGCACGTAACAACGTTTCATCGGGCTTTTGAGCCATGATGCTTCCTCCATCGACGGGGATAATCCGCACATGATATCCGCATATTCTAGGTACAGCTACTAACGGAAACCTTGGTATTTCAAATTCAAGCGGTCAGTATATGCCCCTTTTCGGTTTTTTCCAACTTGGGGAGGACGCCGGCCGCCCTTGCCGCCCCTCGTCACACCCCGTATACCGTGCGTGTCGTGCGCCGCGTCGCACGCGCGACTTCGGCGACGGGCAGGTCGAACACGTCGGCGAGCGCCGTCAGCGTGTACGGGATCATGTACGGCGCGTTGGTGCGCCCGCGGTATGGCATCGGCGTAAGATACGGCGCGTCCGTCTCGACCATGATGTGGTCCAGTCCGACCAGCCGGGCTGATTCGCGGATACCGTCGTTGCCCTTGTAGCTGACCGTGCCGGAGAAGCTCAGATACCAGCCGTTGTCGCGCGCGATCTCGCCCATTTCGGCGTCGCCGGAGTAGCTGTGGAACACGGTTCGCTCTGGGCTGCCGTCTGCGAGCAGCGTCTCGATGACCTCCCGGTGCGAGTCGCGGTCGTGGATCTGCATGGGCAGGTTCAGCTCCTTGGCGAGCGCGATATGCTCGCGGAAGGCGTCTCGCTGCAGTTCCTTCGCGCCTTCCCCGGTGCGAAACAGGTCCATGCCGGTCTCGCCGATGGCGACCACCTGATGCGGGTATGCGAGGGCCAGGCGATGCACTTCGGCGAGCGCGTCGTCGAAGCTCACGTCATGGTGGGGCTTGTATTTCAGCGACAGACCGTCCGGCCCGGGGACGCCGCGGTGACCGTGGAGCACGGCTTCATTGGGGTGGATTGCGATGGCGGCATGAACGGAGTCGGGATGGTCGACGGCCATCTGGATGGCGGTCATGAGGTTCGGCAGCTCGCACCCGCAGTCGATGATGCCGGTGACGCCGACTGCCGCGGCTTGGGCGAGCAGCTGCTCCACGTCGTACACCGGTACTTCCGGCTGTCCTTTTTCGACGGCTTCGTGGCTCATGGCCCGCGCAAACGGAATGACGGATGCCACATGCGTATGGTTGTCGATGACGTGCGCGTCGTCGGGCAGCGGCGACGGCGCGGGCGCCCAGCTGCGGTCACGATGATGATGCTTGCTCATGTCTCACCAGTGTAGCGAGCGGCACGGCATTGCTGCGCGGCCGTTCATGGGTCTCGCCTCGCCGGCTACCGCCAGCAGTTCTCGTAGGGCAGACCGGTCAGTCGTTCCACCACATGACGGGTTTCGGGCGTGACGTCGGCCTTGTCGCCGCCGTTGCGCAGGCGGGTGATCTCTGTCAATACGATGCCGTCCGCACGCTTGTTGATGGCGAGATGGGCGGACACAATCCAGCAGATGACCATCGCGACGGCAAGACGGTAAACCAGCCCAGCAGCACGGCTCCCAATCCAATGCCCGCCACCGTCGTCTGCCATGCGCGCGTCGCGTCGAAGCCGACCGCGCCCAGCACCAGGCCGGCGGCAATCGTCGCTATTCCCGAGCCCAGCTGACGGAACGATGCCTGAATGCCGGAGAACGTGACGGAACGGTACCGGCGAGTCACGATCTGGTCGATGTCCGCGATATACGGGAACACCGTCCACCACGGTTCCGGCAGCGTGCCGACCAGCATCCACGCCGCGAACAGCCAGGCCGTACCAAGCCAGCCGATGAAATTGATCGCGTACAGTCGTTTCGGGCCTATCTTGGTCATCGCCCAGCCGAACACCGGCATCAGCGGCAGCGAGACGGCGGCGCATCCCGGCATCAGCGACGCGAACGCCGCCGTATGGTTCCAGTCGTACACCACGAAGAACACGAACGTCTGGCCGAACACGTCCATCGTCACCTGCACCAGAAGGTAGATGGCCAGATGCTTGCGGAACTCCTTGACGCGCAGCGTGCTCGCATACTCGCGCAACACCAGCCGTGCACGCCGCAGCCAGCCCGCCATGCCGACGTGCCCGTCACGCTTCTCGCCCCGCGCGTGCGCGCCGAATCCGGCAGTCTCAGGCGTCATCTCCCAGGTACACCGCCAGCAGGCGAACACGTATATGCCGAACGGCATCCCCGGCCCCCCCCAGCAGGATCATCGGCGATATCATCATCAGCAGCAGACGGTGTACGGCCACCTGCCCCAGCTGGGCGCGCGGAATGCGGATCGAGGTGATCGGCGGCATGACCACCGGGGCGATCAGCGTGTTGTCGAATCCGATCACCGACACGTCACCGGGCACGTTCACGCCGTCGGCGGTGAACCGCAGCACGATGCCCACCGCGATCAGATCGTTGTAGGTGATGATGGCGGTGGTGTCCCCGCCCTCCAATGCGAGCGCGGCCTGATAGCCGCCCTCGACTGTGGGGTGCACCGGGCCTATCTGATTGACCTTGAATCCCATGCGGTTCCCGATGTCATGCACCGCGGCCACCTCGACTGATTGGCCCATGACGCGGCCGGGCCGGCGACGTACGTGACCGCGGTGTGATGGTAGCGTTTCAGCAGGCTCAGTGCGCACGGTGCCGATGCGCGGATCGGGCACAACGCTGGCCACGCCTTCGAGAGGACGGTTCAGCACGACCAGCGGCACGCGCTTCGCATAGTCGCGGATGAAACTGATGCCGGGCGCGTCGGTGGACAGGATGACGCCGTTCACCTTGTCGGCGAGATGGTCGAGCATCTGCTGTGTGCGCTGCCTGGACGACCCCGTTTCGATGACGCTCACCGCGCTGTCCGATTCCATGGCCGTGACCTGCGCCCCTTTGAGGATCTGCGACAAGACGCCGTCGGCACCACCAGCGCGATGATGCTGCCGGGGAGGCCCCGAACGGGGAGAACGGAGGCGGTGCGCTCGCACTGCCGACCGGCACAGACGACCGCGAGGCCAAGGCCGCCTACACGTTCGCGCACAGCGACGGCGTGAAGGGGAATCTTGCGCAGGAGGGCATTCCTCCGCTGAAATCGACGCTCGGCGACCCGCGGCCCAGACCGATGATTTCTTCGGAGGGCAGAAGCCCCACGCCGTCATCGCCCAGGCGTCCAAGGACGTGCGCACCGACTTCACGTATCTGTCGTACACGGCGTACGCGAACTCGATCGCCGTGGATTCCATCGGCCAGTCATACCACGGCAAACTCACCTTGCACGAGGCCCTGCAGCAGTGGGGCGAATCGCTCAAGAAATATGGAGAAGAGTAAGGCTTCACCGTACGGTAGGCCGGGTGCCGACCCGAACAATGAAAGGAACATCATGCAACTGTTGTGGTCGTGCCGCCCGCACGATCGAAATCCCTTCATAATCCGCCGTGCGCGGCAGTCCGACATCCAACCCCTGATGCGACACGCCCGGATTGCTTCGCACAATTGAAGCACGGCATTCCGGAGAATGGCGGAATGCCGCGACCCTGTGAACGCAGATAGACGATTGTGCTACGCAATCCGGGCGTGTCGCGTCAGGGGTTGGATGAAAGGCCCTCACGCTCCTATCCGATAGGCGCAACCACACACCGGAAAAGAAGAACCCGGCGGGGAAGCCGCCGGGTGAGAGAAGAGAGAGAAGAAGGGGTTCAATTATGGGGTTTCAACAACCTCGCCAACGTTGTAACAACCGCTGACATGTTCTATATAACCGCATCATGCTTGGAGGAATGATGCACGTTCCTCGGAATTATCTGTGAGATGTGTGCCCGACTTGTGAGCATGTAGTCACATCCCGACACAATGTACGGAAAACCGGCCAATAGGCAAGGAACATGGCCGTTCTTCACCGGTAACAACCCTCCGTCACTTTGCGGCGGGCTGAGCAAACGGCAGAGCTGTTTGTAGACGAAGGCGATCCGACAGGCGAGCAAGTGGGCTGCGGCCGAAGGCCGTCCCCAATTGCAGGGCCCGAATGGCTGTCGCGTAGCGACGGTACCGTTTTGCCCCCGCTGGCGGGGGGCTGTCGCGTAGCGACTGGGGTGGTCACCGGTCGTCGCAATCATCCTCTGCGGACCCACCCGCATCCACATCCTCCCCAACTACCGCAGCCGGGTTCGATGGCAGCAGCGACCACGCATACGACACCTGATACTCATAATCGCTGCCGCGCCGATGCTCGCTCAGCCGCAGGTATTCGTTCAGCAGGCCATTGATACGCTGCTGCACGTCCATGAGCTCGTCACGGGTCAGCAGCAGCGTCCCGGTGGTCATCGGCGTGAAGGGGAATTGCCGACGTCTCTCAGTGAGGGGTATGGCCGCGCCAGCTTCCATGACACCGTTGATGCGCATGCGCAGCGCCTTGAGCACCCCGTCCATGACCCTCATGCGCATGGCTTGCTCGCTAACGGCCATGCTGAAGGATTCCGCGGCGGGCGCGAACGACTGTTTGGCACCAGAGGGTGCCACATCGGTCAGGTCGACTTGTTCGCCGGCCGTGACACCGGTACTGGTGGCGGCCGACGCCGCCGGTACTTGCATGATGCCGGTCATCGCAACACATGCGATAGCCGCCAAAGCGCGACGTCACTTCCTTGTATGGCCGTCAGTTGAGCATAATATACGAAAAATATTTCCTATTTTCTACCATTGCTCACGTATCGGACGAAAAATCCCCCTGACATTCATATGTCAGGGGGATTACAACAAAGCCTCAACAGTCAACGGCCCTTGTCAGCGCCTAGATTTCACTGCTTGAGTTCGGCTTGGGCCGCGGCGAACCGCTCAGCCTCGGCCTTCTTGCGGGCGGCGAGCTCGGTGTCGAAGCGGGTGAGCTCCTCGGCCACAGCCTCAGGCGGAATTTTCGCGAAAATCGGATGCGGCTTCGGCACCGGAGTGCCGGCCACCAGACGCTCGCTCTCCCACGGGTGCACGGTCTCACCGAGCTTGTAGTCGCCGGTGATGATCGGGTACGTGAAGCCCGGCTTGTCGAGGTCTTCGACCTCTTCAAGGCGCGGCAGCGGCGAGAATACGCCTGAGCCGCCCAGCGCCTCGTAGACCTTCTGCGACGCGTGCGGCAGGAACGGCGCCAGAAGGTGGTTCGCGTCGTACACCGCCTGCGCTGCCACATGCAGCACCGTGCCCAGACGAGCCTCGTCGTCCTTGATCTTCCACGGCTCCTCGGCGGAGATGTACTTGTTGATGTCGCCGACCACGCGCATCGCGGCGACCAGCGCGTTCTTCTGGTGATGCTTCTCGATCAGCGCGCCGATCTCGTCGAACGCGTCCGAGGTCTCCTTGAGCAGCGCACGGTCCTCGTTGGTCATCGAGTCCTCGTCGAGCGCCGGGATCTCGCCGAAGTTCTTGTTGATCAGGTTGGCGACGCGATTGACCAGATTGCCCCAGCTCGCGGCCAGCTCCTCGTTGTTGTGGCGTACGAACTCGGCCCACGTGAAGTCGGCGTCGGAGGTCTCCGGTCCGGCGATCGAGATGTAGTAGCGCACAGCGTCCACGGGGTAGCGAGCGAGGATGTCCTTGACGTAGATGACGATGCCGCGCGACGAGCTGAACTTCTTGCCCTCCATCGTCATGAACTCGCTGGCCACCACCTGCTCGGGCAGGTTCAGCGGGCCGAGTTCACCGGTCTCTCCGCCCTTGGAACCCTTGCCGTTGTAGGCAAGCATCTCGGAGGGCCAGATCTGGGAGTGGAAGGTGATGTTGTCCTTGCCCATGAAGTAGTAGGCCGGGCAGCTCGGGTCGTTCCACCACTCGCGCCACTTCTCCGGGTCGCCTTGGCGGCGGGCCCATTCGATGGAGGCCGACAGGTAGCCGATCACCGCGTCGAACCACACGTACAACTTCTTGTTCGGATTGTCGATCCATCCCGCCACCGGTACGGGGATGCCCCAGTCGATGTCGCGCGTGATGGCGCGGGGCTTGACTTCCTTGAACAGGCCGATGGAGAAGTTGATGACGTTGGTGCGCCAGCCCTTGCGGGTCTTGAGCCACGCGAGGTTCGCCTCGGCGAGCGCCGGCAGGTCGAGGAAGAAGTGTTCGGTCTCCTCGAAGCGCGGGGTTTCGCCGTTGATCTTGGAGACGGGGTTGATCAGCTCGTCGGGGTCGAGCTCGTTGCCGCAGGCGTCGCACTGGTCGCCGCGGGCGCCGTCGGCGTGGCAGATCGGGCATTCGCCCTCGATGTAGCGGTCCGGCAGCGTGCGTCCGGTGGACGGCGAGATCGCGACCTTCTGCGTGCCCTTATAGATGTATCCGTTCTGCAGGCACTGCTTGAACAGCTCCTGCACCACATGCTCATGGTTGCCGGTGGTGGTGCGGGTGAACAGGTCGTAGCTCAGGCCGAGGTCGCACAGGTCCTTGGCGATCACGCGGTTGTAGCGGTTCGCGAGCTCCTGGGCGGTCAGCCCCTCCTTCTCCGCCTCGACGAGAATCGGGGTGCCGTGCTCGTCGGTGCCGGACACCATCAGCACGTCGTTGCCCTTCATACGCTCATATCGGGCGTAGACGTCCGAGGGCACGCCGAAACCGGCGACATGCCCGATGTGACGGGGGCCGTTCGCGTACGGCCAAGCGACATTTACCAAAACATGACTCATAAATCCCGATTATCCGGCTCAGCGGGGACACCGCGGCGTATCCACAGCATTATCCACAATGCGGCGTCGCGGAATGTGAGTTATGCACATATCCACAGATTTCGCCGGGTCGGTGGCGGACCGCCGCATCGTATGGTTATGGTCGGCGTATGAACAGAATACTGCCTTCGGATATCAGATATGGAGCCGCGCCGGCGCCCGACCAGACGGATGTCGCTGAAGCGGCAAAAGTCGGCAAGCCGCAGCCCAACGCGACACAGCCCAACACAGGGCCGCCCAGCGCAACGCGACCCACTGCGGCGGCGCCAAGCAAGACTCAGCCCGGCGCAACGCGGCCCGGCACGGAGTCAGCCGGCACAATCAGCCGCAGCGACAACGCCGCCGCAATCGTTTCCGACCTCATCGCGCGCGGCACCATGCCGCGTATCGACACCACGCCACTGCTCACCCACAAGGACCTTCCCGGTCCGCTCAGCATGGCTCGGCTGACGCATTTCGGCACCCTGCACTCGCTCGACCAAACCAACGCATACAGCGCCGAGCACGCCGACACCCTGTACGGCCGCGCGATGATCGCGCTGAAACTCATCCCGTTCGGGACGATCGCATGCGCGCTCACCGCCGCGTGGGTATGGCTCGGCGGCACGTTCCCGCGCACGGTCGATGTCATATCCAGCTCCCATTACCGGGCGGATTCGCACGGACGGAAGATTCGCGTCTTCAACCGCAAGACGGCTCCCGAGCACGTCATACAGGTCGGGAACCTGCGCATCACCACGCCGATGCGCACAGCCTGCGACATCGCGCTGCTGACGCCGGGAGAGCTGAACGAGCACGACGCGTGCGACGTGCTGTGCGCCTTGTTCGAGGAGTATCAGGTCAGTCTTGCGCAGTGCATGCAGACGCTCGATGACAACCATTTCTGGCCGAACACCCAACCGGCCAGGGAACTGTTCACATCAATGAAGCATTTCTTCTGATTGCAAGCGGTCGCGGGGCCGCATCGGCCTCCCGTCCGACTCAACCATCGACACGGCTCACCGCCACGACACATCAGCACGACGCATCAGCACGACGAAAGGAGAGCCACATGCGAATGCCATCACAGGAGAAGACATTGCAGCGACTGCAGAATCCCGCGGAGACGCTGTGCGAGCGTCCCCGCGCGGGGACGGCCAGGCGACGGCTTCGGCACAGTCAAGCCAGACGAGCCAAACGCAAGAGCATTCCCGGCAGACGGATGCATGCTCTGCAACGACGTGAACAGGCGACGGCGTCACGGCGGTCAACGCGGGCGGCTCCTCCCCCTCCGCCGCTCAGACTCTCCCCGCTGCTGGCGTGCGATCCCGCGACCGCGCCGGAAGTGCTCTGGTTCATCGCCGAGCATGAGCCGGAACTGCGGCGCTGGCTGGTCGCCAATCCCAGCGCGGACGCCGCACTTCTGGAATACGTCGCGCAGGCGGGCGGCCCCGGCGTCAACCGCGCCCTGACCATCCTGCTCGACGGTCTGCCGGCGGCATAAGTCAGGATTTCATTGCCAGAACGGCCGTATACACCTGCTTGCGGTTCGGCAACGAGCCATCCGGCAGCGGATGTTCGGCGACCACCTGCGCGATCGCGTCTTTGATGCGCACGCCATCCTCCAGGGCACGGTCGATGGCCAGCACGGCCAGATCGTCGATGCTCAACGTCGCCGGCGCGGCCGCCTCCGCCTCCTCATCCGACGCGCCACCAATCACCAGCACCATCTCGCCGCGCGGCGGATTGTCAACGACGCCTTGGCGTATCGTGCCGACCATGCCGCGACGAATCTCCTCATAATCCTTCGTCAGCTCGCGGCACAACGCCATCGCGCGGTTCGGGCCGAACGCATCGAGCAGGTCATCCATCGAATCCGCGATGCGATGGGGCGTCTCGTAGAACACGATCGTGCGGCGCTCGGACTGCAGCATGCGCAGATGCTGCACGCGTTCGGAGTGCTTGCGCGGCAGGAACCCCTCATAACAGAACCGGTCGGTCGGCAGGCCGGAGAGCGCGAGCGCGTCGAGCACGGCGCTCGGTCCGGGCGCGCACGTGACCGGCAGCCCACGCTCGATGGCCCGGCGCACGATCGCCAGTCCGGGATCGTTGATGGTCGGCATGCCCGCGTCGGATACCACCAGCACGGTGGCGCCGGTCTCCACACGGTCGAGCAGCCCGTCGGCCTTGGCTCGCTCGTTGTGGTCGTGATAGGCGATGACCGTGCCGTTCACGTGCACGCCGAGTCGGTTCGCGAGGTCATACAGTCGCCGCGTGTCCTCGGCTGCGACGATGTCGGCGTCCGCCAGCAGCGCCTTCAATCGGTCGGAGGCGTCGCCCACATTGCCGATCGGCGTGGCGGCGAGCACAACAGTGCCGCTCGGCACCATGACCGTCCGCGGGGCGGCCTTCGGCTCGGTGGCGTCCGGTACAGTGGCGTCCGGTACAGTGGCGTCCGGCGAGGCGCCCTCCAGCACGACTTGCGAATCATCTTGCACAGTATCCATGGTTCCCAGTATCCCGCACGCCAAGTACCTGACGGCCACCCGTTGCGTACCTAAGTGCGCGCCGAAACGACAAGTGCGCGAACATAAGAACGCAAATGATCCTGTTTGCGTACCTAAGTGCGCACGGTCGTCGTTTCAGCGCGCACTTAAGAACGCAAAACCGCCTATCCGCATCGCTACATGCCGCATCTCCCCTGCTACACCCCCGCTGGTATGGTTCTTAGAGTTTTCTTAATGGAACTACACCATTGATAGTGACGGGAATTTTCATGGGTTTCGTTCATTTCATCGTCAATTTGCTGAAGGACCCTCGCGGCGCAATCGCCAGCTGGATTGCCATGGGCACCGCGCCTGCGCTCGGCTTCATCTTTCTCATCGTATTCATTGAGACGGGCGTGGTGTTCTTCCCGTTCCTCCCCGGCGACTCGCTGCTGTTCGCAGCCGGCTTCTTCGCCGCGCAGGGCGACAGCGGGCTGCCGTTGATGGCACTGCTGCCCATAGTGTGGATTGCGCCGATCCTGGGCGATCAGAGCAACTACTTCATCGGACACTTCTTCGGACGCCGAATCATCGCGTCAGGCAAGGTGAAGGCCATGACGCCGGAACGGCTGGCGAAAACCGAGAAGATGATCGAGAAATGGGGGCCACTGGCGGTGTTCCTCGGGCGTTTCTTCCCATTCATCCGCACGTTCATGCCGTTCATCTCCGGTATTTCCGGCATGCGCTGGAGCCGGTTCACCCCGTTCTCGGTGCTGGGCGGCCTGTGCTGGTCCACGCTGTTCACACTGCTGGGATTCTTCTTCGGCAACATCCCCGTCGTGCAGAAGCATTTCGAATTGGTCATCGTGCTGATTCTGCTGGTGTCGCTGCTGCCGACAATCATCGGACTGCTCAAGGCGAAATTCGGCAAGAAGCCCGGTACCGCGGCGGACTCATCGAGTGTGGCGGCCGGCACGCAGAACAACTAACGCGACCGGCCACTCCTGTTGGCCGCCCGGCCTGCCTGATTACGTTCCGTTGCGTCACTGGGTGAGGGCTCACCCAGTGACGCACCCCACGCACAGTGACGCATATCAGCCCATAACCGGCACCCAATTTTCACACACGCCGGCTTGCATTTGGACATGGGTCGTATTAATGTGTATTGAGTTGTCCTGCGAAGCAAGGCAACATCCAAGGGGCTGTAGCTCAGTTGGTAGAGCGCTTCGTTCGCATCGAAGAGGTCGTGGTTTCGATTACCATCAGCTCCACGAAGGCCGATTCCATTCCACCGGGATCGGCCTTTTTCATTTTTCGCCCCCGATGACCATACGCCCCCGCTGGCGGGGGCTGTCGAGCACAACGAGACTGGGGGGGGTCTAGAGCCGATACGGTAAAGACCGCCCCCATGGTAAAGACCACCCCAGTCGGCTTTCAGTCGACAGCCCCGCCAGCGGGAGGAAGATTCAGCGACCGCTGGTGGTTCAGGAGCTGAGGCGCTGGCGGATGAAGGCATTCAGCGCTTCGGCGGTGATGCCGGCGAAGCCGTCGATAGAGGCGCATTGCGGACCGTCGGCTTTGGCGTTGCGGTTGAAGCCGAGCTGGGCAATGGTCGTGGCTCCGGACGCGACAGCCGAGGCGATGCCCGTGGCCGAGTCCTCCAAAGCGACGCACCTCGCGATGCCGGGGAGTGCCGCGGCGCCATCGGCTCCGGCCACGCCCGTTTCGATGCCGAGCATCTTCGCCGCCGCCAGATATGGAGCCGGATCGGGCTTATGCGGCAGGTCATCGTCACCGCAGACGAATCCAGCGAACGCGCCGGCCGGCGCATGATCAATCACGTTCTGAGCGAGCCTGCGCGGCGATGTCGTGACCAGCACGGAGGGAATCCCGGCATCGACCAGCGACCCCAGCACGTCCAGTACGCCATTCGTCCAAGGCACCCTCTCGAACTCCTTCTTGGCGACGTAATCGACCATCGCCTTGGCAATCTGCTCGGGCGGCAGATTCGTCCCGTGCTCGATCATCGTTTTCGCGCAATGGTCAAGCGGAGTGCCAGAACAGGACCACGCTAGATCCTCATCCCAATACCCGCCATGCGCCGCGGCGATCTCCATCTCGCCCTCGTGCCAGTAGGGTTCCGAATCGATCAACGTACCGTCCAGATCCCAGAACACGGCCTTCAACAACATGTCGCTCATGCACAACCCCACCTTGTATTGACGCCAACTGTATGCCTGCATGCCCGGCAACCGGGCTTTCGTTTTCATTATCCCAGATGACCTCGAAGAGGCCGCCTGATTCTTGACGTCCATTACACGCTCATGACTCAGCAACGACCATACTTCGACCGAGGCAACCCGCAATCAGCGCAAACGAAAGCGGGCCGCTGGCAGGATTTCCGCCAACGGCCCTCAAGACCAGTCAACCGATTCGGTACGGGCTGCGGCAATCAGTCGAAATCGAAACGAACCGTTGACTGCCGCCGCCCAGTCGAGAGACTTACCGATTCGCGCGACGGCGCAGCGACAGCGTCACACCGCCTGCCGCGAGCAGCACCGCCACTGCGGCAAGAAGACCGAACACATCCGCACCGGTTTTCGCCACAGCGTCCGGGGTCGGCTTCTGCACGTCGCCGGTACCGGCACCAGTGCCGTCACCGGTACCGGCACCAGTGCCGTCACCGGTACCGTCACCGTCCGGCTTTTCGCTCGGGTCTGGAGTGGGATCGGGATCCGGCCCGGGCTCCGGCTCCTCGACAGCCGCCAGCGTCGCCGTATATGTCACGGTCACGGCGTCCGCGCCCTCCGGCACGTTCGCCGAACCGACCACTTCATACCGGTGCGCCGCCGTATCGTTTACGGTCACGTCGATGCCATCCGCAAGCACATCCGCGGGCTTGAGGCCGTCCGCGACCAGGGTCCGCCCGCCGTCCTCGCCGATCTCGTAGACGGCGTAGCTGTCGGCGACCACCAGCGAAGCCGCCGCACCGATCTGCATGGTGTCGATGTGCGCCCTGTCGGTGCCCTCGACGCGCCCGACCGGCAGCTCGCCACCGTTTTCACTCGCTCCGACCAAAGTAACATTGGCGGTGTCGTACGGCAGCGACGCGATGCGGCTGCCTGACACGTTGCTCGGGTACAGGTCGAGCGAGCGCATCATGAATCGCGCGTAACCGAGATGCCCGGCGTAGTTGAGCTGGCCGGCCTTGTTGAACCACGCGGTCTTGACGCTCGCGTCAGCGGCGACGACCTTGCCGATCCACGCCTGCGCGTCGATGAGCGGCAAATCGTCTTCCTTGGCCACCGTGCGCATAGCGCCGGCATACTCGTCTTCCCCGCCGCGCACGGTGACCGGCGTCACCAGCACGACCTTGGCGCCCGCCTCCTTCGCCTTGGCGGCCACGGAGCGAATATGCCCGGCGAACGCGGCGGCGTCGCTTTCCGCAAGATTCCCGTCAGCGTCATACAGGTCCGGAGCCAAGAAGAGGATGTCCGGCGAATACTCGTCCACCATCGCAGCGTAGTCCTCGTCCATCTGCTTGGCAGTTAGACCGCCCTGCCCGGCCGCCACGAAGAACTTGGCACGCTGCAGTTCGCGGTCCGTGGCGCTCAGCCCGGTGACGTATTCCCAGCGCACGCGCTCGTCGAGCAGCTGCACGATGTTCTTGGCAATCAGATGATCCGTATACCCACCTTCGATGGTCTCGCCACCCACGAACACGATATTTTTGCGAGCACCAGTATCGGAGATGATCGGCTGCAACGCGTTCACCGCCGCATCGACCTTCGTCACCGCCACGGCACTGGTTTCGGCGCTGATTCGCTTGGCTTCCGCATCGGTCAGCGTGCGGCTCCATGCGGCGACGTAATCGACAATGCCGGTGAGCTGCTGCGCGCCGCCGGCGCTGTCGGTCCCGCGGATCGCGCCGGCCGTGGCCGTGTTCACCGTGATCGCGCCCGGCACGTTCAGCTGAGTGCCCGCGCCGCCGCTGATCGCGCGCATCGCGGCTCCGTCAACATAGATCGTGAAGCCGTTCGCCACGAAGTTCACGGACACCGTATGCCATGCGCCATCCGCGAGGTCGTTCGTGCCGACCGTGTAGAAGTCGCCGGTGTTGCCGGAGTTGAGGAACTGCACCAGACCGGTCGCGCTCAGGCGCACGGTCGCGCGGGTCGCGGAGTCGGAGTCGCCCAGCGAGAACAGCGTCTGCGGCTGTCCGGTCGCCGACGCACGGAACCTGATGGTCACGTTGGACTCCCGCTTGCCGGCCACAGCGCTCACCACATCGCCGCCCAGGTCAACGTACTGTGCGCCGGAGAGGAACTTGCCCACGGACTTGGCCGCGGCCGGGGCGGGTTCAAGCCCGTCCGAGCCCTTCAGCCCGTTGCCGTCGGCGTCCACCGTCACGGTCGGCTTGTCCAGTGTCATGTCGGAGCTGCTCCACCGGGCGAGCGGGTCGTCGTTGGCGATCATATTGAGCGCTCCCAGCGTGAACTTGACCCATTCGATGTGCCCGTTCTCGCCGGGGTGGATGTCGTTGCCGGCACCCATATACGTGCCGGATTCGCGGTTGCCGCCGCCGAGTTCCAGCCACTGCTTGTTGAAGTCCACCAACAGCACGTTCTTGTCGAGCGCGAGTCGACGTTCCGCGTCAAAGTACGTGTCGAGGTTGGCGTTGAACGTCGTGTTGGTCGTGTAGTTCTGCGTCTGCAGCACCGGGATGGCGCCGAGGTCGCGGATCTTGTCAATCAGTGTGGACAGGTTGGCGGTGTACTGGTCGACGGTGAACGCCTGGCCTGTACGCCCGTCGTTCATGCCGAACGTGAGGAACACGACGTCGGGGTGCTTGTCGGACACCCATTTCTCGAATGCGCCGTCCTTGAGCGGCCAACTGGCGTCCGCGCTGGAGATGCCGGTGTTCATGACCACATCGTTGGCGCGGGATACACCACGCACCGACGCGGTGTCCAGATGGTTCGCGAACAGTTCCGAATAGGTGCGGTAGCCACGCGTGAACTGCACGCCGTGCGTGATGGAGTCGCCGGTGAACAGCCAGTTGATGCGGTCGGTCTTTGCGAGCTTTTCGGAGAGCGTCTGCCAGTCGGCGAGCGCCTCGTTGCGGGTCTTCCATGCGGCGATGTCCGCCGGCAGTTCGACCGGCTGGCTCACGGTGACGGGGTCACCGGTGATGGACACCGATTCGAGCACCGTCTCGCCGCTCGTGTCGGCGGTGGCGTCGATGGTCGCACTCGGCGTGAACGAGCCGGCTGTCGCGTCCGCTTCCGTCACCGTGTGGTAGGCGAGCCGCTTGCCGTTGCCACTGACGCATGCACCGGTCGTTCCCGGATCCAACCTGCTCCACCGGCATACGGGTGCGGGGTTGCTCGCCGACTGCGGGGTCGTCACGCCGTCCAGATTGGATTTGCGCGGATAGACCGCGAATGACTGCGTGCCGACGTTCTCATAGGTGATCCGGTAGGTCAGCGTGTCACCGACCTTGACCGGGGCTCCGTTGTCATCGGTACGTTCGATGGTGAGTTTGAGCCGCTTGGCTGCGGGATCCGGTTCGGTGACGGTCACCGCCAACTCGCCTTCGGCGAAGCTGTGCAGCGTGTCTTCGGACTGCGCGTACTTGCCGGTGATCTTCATCGTCGCTTTCGCGACGGTACCACTGACAGCCGCCGCAGGCACAGTCACCGGAACGTTCACGGTCGCGCTCTGACCGGCGGCAAGATTGCCGACGTTCACGGCTTCGGCGCTCCAATCAGACGGCAGACCTGTGGGGGTCACGGTGACGTTCGTGTAGTCGGTCAGACCGTCGTTGGTGACGGTGACCGGCGCGGTCAGCGTCCCCTCGCCTTCCTTGACGGTCGCGGTGCCGCTCGCCGTGGCGGTGAGATATCCCAGCCATTCCATCGACGCGCGCGTGTAGGTGATGCTTTCGCCTTCGTACAGCAGACCGTAACCACCGCCGGCGGCGTCGTTCAGTGCGGTGATGACCGAGTAGGCCATCGAGCCTTCCTTGAACAGCTTGCCGGCCGACCATGTGGTGCCGTCATCGAATGAAACACGCACGACACCGTTCGCACGGCCCTCGTTGCTCGCCCGCGGCGCCGAATACAGCAGCACCTTCGCCTTCGCCGAACCTTCCGGAGCGTTCGGGAACGCGCGCGTGATCTGCGCGTTGTTGTTCGGATCCGGCAGCTGGGTCTCCGATTTGATCGGACCATAGTTCACGCCGCCGTCCTCCGAGATCGCAACGCGACGGTATCCCGCCGCGCCCGGACGGGAATTGAGCATCACGCGACCGTCGGACAGCTCCACGACCTTGTTCTCGTCCATGTTCGCTTCGGTCACGGGGTTGCCGGCCTTCCAAGTCTTGCCATGGTCGTCGGAATACACGGACACCGCGATGTTCGTGTTGCTCGTGGTGCGCACAGCGTATTGCTGTATCAAACGGCCCTTGTACTGCCCGTACTTGAGCTGGATGCCATGGCCGGAGGATGCGAAACGGGACTTCCACTCGTCTTCGTGACCCTTGGTGATGTCTTTGGTGATGTTGCGCGGCTCGCTCCATGTTGAGCCGTTGTCGTCGGATTCCATGACGACGGCCTGCAGCACGTTGCGTGCATCTTCCACACCCAATACGGAGCCAAAGTAGCCCTGATCGTACGATTTCACGCAGAACAGGAAGATCTTGCCGGCTTCCTCGTCGACCACATAGGACGGGTCGGAGTAGCCGTATTTGTTGGTGGCGCTGCGTCCCTGCGCCACGTATGCCAGCGTCTCCCATGACTTGCCTCCGTCCTTGGAGATGCGCTGCACGATCGAGTTCGGGTTGGGCGCGTCCGCCGCCGATTTCGGACGCAAATCCCATGCGGCGAGAATCCAGCCGTTGGGTGCCTGCGCGATGGCGGGGATGCGGTAGTAATCGGTGTTGCCGATCTGCTTGTTGGTCGCCAGCAGGAGCGGTTCGCCGTCTTTGCGCTCCGTCGGCGTGGACGCGGCGTCGTCGGCCGGCCCCGCGACGGTCACCGTGCCGGTGGTGAACGTCATGTCATCTTGCAGCACCTGCGTGCCGTCGCGATCCGATGTGGCGCGGAATGTGGCTGTCGGCGTGTATCTGCGGGCCACGACGTCCTCAGCGGTGATGACGTGATAGGCGAACCCACATGATGCGGTCCGGTTGGCCTCCACTCCGGATCGGCAGCTGTTTCTCGGATAGGACACCACGTCCACGCGTTCGATGTTCGACTCGCTCGGGTAGGCATAAATCTTCTGCGCGGTTTTGTTGGTGTAGGTGAAGTTGAAGGTCAGCCGGTCGCCGATCTTCACGTTATCGCCGAGCGTATCGGTACGCTGCATGGCGACGCGCAGTGCGGAGGTCGCAGGGACGGCCGGCACCGTCTCGCCGGTGATGTCGACGCTTTGCAGAACGCCATTGGTGCCGTCCTGAGTGGTCGCCGACACGGTCGCGGTGGGCGTGAAGCCGTTTGCGACATCGTCTTCGGTCACCACATGGTAGGCGAACTCCTTGCTCGCGCTCCAAGTGCATGCAGCCGAAGCACCCGCCGCGAGATTCCCCCACCGGCACATGGGATTGGGGTTGCGCGCCGACTGCGGCGTGGCGACATTGTTGAGGTTCGACGCCGTGGGATACACAATGAAACCGGTATCGGAAACGTTTTTGTAGCCGAGACTGTAGGTGAGCTTGTCGCCGACTTCGGCCGGGGTGCCGTTGCTGTCGGTGCGGGTCAGGGTGAGTTGCAGATATTCTTGGGGTGTTTCGTCCGCCGCATTTGCGCTGATGGTGCCAGCCGGCAGCACTGCCAGCATGGCGATGGCCACCAGCAGCCCGCTGAGCTTGCGCATCAGCGTTTTTGCCGTGGCACGTCGGAATATTGTGGTCATATCGAGTCTTTCTTCTCTGCGGCAGGTCAGCTTCCGAACCGATACGGGGGTAGCAGCGTCTTCTTCGGCGCAGTCGGCTTCTTTACCGCATGATTTTTATGAACTATCGGTTATATGAGAATCACAGCGATACGCTGAAATTTCCCTCATTGTAGTCTACAGAGTGAACGAATTACAACATGAAAAAGCCCCCGTGTTTCGGGGGCTTTTCCTGTATGCCGTCACTCATCGGCCGGACGGTTTACCGCCGCGGCAGTGAGGTCTCGGTCAGATCAGTGAGCGGAGCGGCGGCACAGCGACAACGCCGCGACACCGGACAGCGCCAACAAGACGAACACGATGGACATGCCTGCCGTGGAAGCGCCGGTCTTGGACAGGCCGGGCTGCTCGGTGGGCACGTCGACCTTCGGGCCGGCCGGCTTCTCCGGTTCGGGCTTGGGTTCGGGCTTGGGCTCAGGGTCGACGCTCTTCTCGGCCACGTCAATCGTGAACGATGCCGTCAACGGATTCGCACCCTCCACAGGCACACTCACCGTGACCGTCACCACACCAGCCGCCGCGAACGGCTCAGCCAAATCGACCGCCTTGCCGTCAGCATCCACAGCCGACAGCGAATACTCGCCGGCAGCCAGCGCCTTCGACGAACCATCACTCATCGCCGCGGTCACCGACACCTTCGACGCATCAAACACGTCACCGACCTTCACACCAGCCTGCGACGTCACCGCCGAAACACCGGTGATGGTCGGCTCCGGCTCAGGATCGGGCTCGCTCTTTTCGGTGACGTTCACCGTGATGGAGCCGTCAAAGCCGGTCGTGGCGTCGGCATTCGCAGCGGACGTGCCGGTCACGCGCAGGACGATCTTGGCGACATCGTCCTTCTTGGCAGTTGCGGGAACATTCACCGTGACGGTCACGTCCTTGGACGCGCCGCTGGCAAGAGCGCCCACGTTCACCGGAGAGGCAGACCATCCGGTCGGCAGATCGGCCGGAGTCACCGTCACGCCGGTGTAATCCACAGAACCGATGTTGCTCACCGGAACGGTCACGTCCACCGTGCTGGCACCCTCTTCAACCGAAGCGGTCACGTCGTCTGCGGTGGCGGACAGGTAGCCGAGCCAATCCATGGAAATGTGCGTGTACATGATGTCGTGGCTGTCAATGCCGCCGCCGGTGACCCAAGCGCCTTCGTACAGCAGACCATAACCACCGCCAGCGGCACCGCTCAGCGCGGTGATGACCGAGTAGGCCATCGAGCCTGCCTTGTACAGCTTTCCGGATGACCACGTGGTACCGTCATCGAGCGAGATGCGGACCACGCCGTTCGCACGGCCCTCGTTGTTCGCGCGCGGCGACGAGTACAGCAGCACCTTCGCCTTCGCCGAACCCTCGGGAGCGTTCGGGAACGCGCGCGTAATATGCGCGTTGTTGTTCGGATCCGGCAGCTGCGTCTCGTTTTTGACCGTACCGTAGTTCACGCCGCCGTCCTTCGAAATCGCCACGCGACGGTAACCGGAACCGTTACCCGGGCGGGAGTTGAGCATCACACGGCCATCAGACAGCTCCACGACCTTGTTCTCATCCATCAGCATGCCCGTCACCGGGTTGCCGGCCTGCCAGGTCTTGCCATGGTCATCGGAGTACACGGATACCGCGGCGTTCGAACCGGTCGTACGGCCCACGGCATACTGCTGAATCAGACGACCCTTGTACTTGCCGTACTTGAGCTGGATGCCGGCACCGGAGGTGGCGAAACGGGACTTCCACTCGTTCTCGTAACCCTTGGTGATGTCAGCGGTGATGTCACGCGGCTTGCTCCACGTCTCGCCGTTGTCCTTTGAGCTGACGACGACCGCATGCAGCACATTGCGGTTGCTCTCATCGACGCCAAGCTGAGAGTCGGCGAAGCCCTTGTTGTACGAGTGAACGAAGAACAGGAAGACCTCGCCGGTCTCCTCATCGACCACATAGGATGGGTCGGAATAGCCGTAGCGTTCCGGGGCGTTCTTGCCCTGCGCGACATATTGGATCGGCGTCCACGACTTGCCGCCATCCTTGGAAATGCGCTGCACGATGGAGTTCGGCTGCGGGGCATCCCAGCACTTGACGCCGCTGCCGTTGGCCATCGCCGTATTGGGACGCTGGTCGAATGCGGCGAGGATCCAGCCGTTGGGCGCCTCGGCGAGCGCCGGAATACGGTAGCATTCGGTACCGAGATTCTGGCGGGCGGTGGCCAGGCGCACGGCCTCGCCATCGGCACGGTCTGTGGGGATGGTGGCCGGATCGGGGCGCTTGCCTTCCTTCACGGTGACGGTATCGCCGGTGGAGACGATGTTGTCTTGCAGCACCTGAGTGCCCCCTCGGTCAGAGGTGGCCTTCCACACGGTACGCGGGGTGAAGCTGCCGGCCGTGAGATCATCCGCAGTGATGGTGTGGCTGGCCGTGGAGCAAGGGTAGGAAGCGCCTCCCGCAAGGTTCTCATAACGGCAGTTCGGCGTTCCTGTGGTCAGCACACCGCTCAGATTCGACTCGGCGGGGAATGCGGTGAATGCCGAACTCGTGTTGTTGGTGTTGGTGAAACTGTAGGTGAGCGTGTCACCGACATATACCTCGTCGCCGAGGGCGTCGGTACGCGTCATCGTGACGGTGAGCATGTCAGCATCATCGCTGGCCGCACTCGCGGTGGATACCCCTGCGGGCAGTACCACCAGCATGGCAGCAGCCGCCACCAGCGCGCCAAGACGGCGCAGCAGCGATGGCTTGGTCGAACGAACCATGTGTGTTCCTCTCCTGTGCAACGCCGGGTCACGACTTTGGGCCCCGACCGCCGTTCCACCTATGGGACGGCATGGCTTCCTCACCATCAAGCGTTATTTGTATAGTATCTTGCTATTCAATCTTCATTGGCATAGCAAAATCGCTGTCGGGTACAGTATTATAGCCTACATTGTGAACAAAATGACATACAATTGTCTGCAATTCCGTATCATTCCCCCACTTCCCATCCAGCACCCGCCCAAAGTCCCATCCGACAGGAATAAAACGGGACGATGGCGGGATACAAGACGTCCCCATACGACAAAAGTCCCATCCAGCGGATGCCAGATGGGACTATGACGGGATGATGGCCGCCTATTCGCGACCGGATGTGATCTGCAACGGTGCGATATATGCGCGCCCGCGCCGACGCACATGATAGAACGGCGACTGCCGCACCTCGACGACTTCACCATCCATACCGGCCTCGAACACGCTATCGCCGTCCAGTCGACGGCGAAGATGCCGAATCTGCCGGCGCAGCTGCCTGTTCTCCTCCTGCAACGAAAGAATATGCGTGATGCCTGCGAGATTGATACCCTCGTCCTGGCTCAACTGCTGCGCCTGCGCAAGACGCGCCACGTCACGAAGCGTGTAGCGCCGCGCACCGCCCTCCGTGCGCTGAGGCACCACCAGACCAAGGCGGTCGTACTGGCGCAACGTCTGTGGATGCACGCCCGCAATCTGAGCCGCCTGGCTCACCGTGAACACCGGCATCTCCACGTTCAGGCCGAGCGCGTCGATTGCATCGAGATCAACGCCGCCGGAGACCAACGCCGCGGCGCAAGCAGCATACGCACGCCTGACTTCCTGTGCGATTCGCGCCATGATCATCATCTCCTTAACGTTGATTATCGGCTGCGGGGTGATGGTGAACCGCCCCCAGTCGCTCCGCGACGATGCGAGATGCCGCCGGGAGGATTACCGCTCGGCGGCAACCGCTTCGGCGTAGCCTTCGACGGACTTGTCGAATTCCTTCGCGGCGTGCTTCGCGCCCAGACCCGGCTTCGCGGGCACGCGAATCTGCACGCAACCAATCAGGTCGCCGGCAGTGGCGGACTGAACGCCCTTGCCGCTGACACGGATCTCCGCGCCACTGGACGAGCCCGCCGGCACCTTGAACGTGACGGTCTCGCCATCGATGTCATGCGCTTCCACGCGGGCACCGGCCACAGCCTCGCCTACGGTCACCGGCACATCCATGACGATGTCATGGCCGCGCATCGTGAACCGCGGATCCGGCTTCACCTGCACGGTCAGATACATGTCGCCGTTCGCGCCGCCGTTGCTGCCCGGCCTGCCCTTGCCTGCGATACGAATCTTCTGCCCGTCCTTGACCCCGGCGGGAATATGCGTCTTGAACTGCTTGCCGTCCACGCGCAGCGACACGGTAGCGCCCTTGACCGCCTGACGGAACGTCAACGTGATCTTGGACTTGCGGTCATCGCCGCGCTGCGGAGTCGGCGGCTCCTCATACGGGTTACCGTAACGCGAACCGCCATAGCTCGCACCGCCACGGCCACCGGCAGCCCCGCCGAACATCGAGAAGATGTCGTTGAGATTGCTCGGACCGCCGCCGGACGTGCTGAAGCGCACATTGCCGCCGTTGCCGCCGAACATCGAACCGAAGATATCCGAGAATCCGGAAGCGTCGAACCCACCCTGACCGGAGCCGCCAGAGAAACGCGCCCCGCCCATGCCGAACTGGCGGATCGCGTCGTACTTCTGCCGCTGCTCCTTGTTGCTGAGCACGTCGTACGCCTCGGAGATGTCCTTGAACCTCTCCTCGGCCTCCTTCGTCTTGTTCAGGTCGGGATGGTATTTGCGCGCCAGCTTGCGGTACGCTTTGGTGATGTCATCCTCGGTGGCGTCCTTGGAGACACCGAGGACTTTGTAGAAATCCTTGCTCAGCCATTCATTCTCAGCCATTCAGGTCTCCTTTCGTGTATGCGTGTATGTGTGTCGTATGTTGTTTTTCTGTTGTTGCGTATTGGCGTTCGTCACCGCGGAGGTCGACATGTTTGCTGTGACCGGAGCGGAGACGACGGTGATGTGATCGTGTCTGCGGTCAACGCGCGACCGTGCGGAGTTTTGTCGCTTGGGGTAGCGGACACTTGGGGCGGTGCGGAGACCGTAGACCGTGCGGAGCTGGCGGGCATGTTGTCCGACTTCGCTCCAGGCCGCTCGGGCCGAGGTTTACAGTCGGACAACATGCCCGCCCGCTCCGCACTCGTTAGGTGCAGTGACTTGCGTCGCATCTCCGAGTCGGGTGCATGTTTTGCGCGAGTGTGGTATCGCACGCTTGCTGCGATGACAGCGAGATGAGACAGGTGGTTTGCGGAAATCTGAGGGTAGTCGGATTTCCGCAAACTCCTCTTGGGGGGGGGTTAGTTTTGCGGGGAGGCTACTACGACGCGGGCGGCGCGGATCACGCGGTCACCGATGCGGTAGCCGGCTTCCACGACCGTGTCGACGGTCTCCTTCTCGGCCTCGGCGTCCGGCTTGTGCAGGATCGCCTCATGCTTGGTTGGGTCGAATTCCTCGCCTTTTTCGCCGAACTTCTCCACGCCGAACTTCTCGAACGCCTTGTCGATCTTCGCGGCCACGGCCTTGAAGGAGTCGTCCATCTCGCTGTGTTCGCGGATGCGATCAATGTCGTCGAGCGCCGGCAGCAACGCGGTCAGCACGTCGATGATGCCATGCTGGCGGAAACGCTCCTGCTCGCGCTGCGCACGATTGCGGTAGTTGACGAACTCGGCGCGTTCACGCTGCAACGCTTCGAGATAGTCGGCGGCTTCCTTCTTGGCCTTGCCCAGCGGGGTCAGCGAGTCGTCGGCGGCCGCTCCGTCATCCGCACCCGCGGCAGCGGAGTCACCGGTCTTATCGGAAGGGCCCGCTTCGGCGGACGCCTTGTCCCCAGCCGAGCCGGCAGCGCCCTTATCAGCAGACGCATCCGCAGACTTGGCCGAGTCCGACGCCTTGCCAGCAGAACCGGCGGCAGCGCCGTCGGAAGGACCGGCCTGCCCGGTGGCGGACAGGTTGTCCGCGTCAGGCAGGTCGTTCAGGTAATCGTCCTTGTTGAACTCGGACATGATTACTTGTTGTCCTTCTTGTCGTCATCGTCCACGACCTCGGCGTCCACCACGTCGTCATCGCCACCGTTGGAGGCGGCACCCGACGCACCGGCAGCCGCACCGGCAGCATCAGCAGCGCCCGCAGCACCCTGCTGCGCGTACAGTGCCTCGCCGATCTTCTGCGCGGAAGTCATGAGCTCGCTCTGCGCGCTCTTGATCTTCTCGATGTCCTCGCCCTTCAGGGCTTCCTTCAGGGCGTTCACCTTGTCGGTGACTTCCTTGGCGATCTCGTCGGAGATCTTATCCTTGTTGTCGTTGACCAGCTTCTCGGTCTGGTAGGCGAATGCCTCGGCCTGGTTGCGGGTCTCGGCGTCCTCCTTGCGCTTCTTGTCCTCGGCCTCGTGGGCTTCGGCCTCCTTGACCATGCGGTCGATCTCGTCCTTCGGCAGGCCCGAGCCACCGGTGATGGTCATCGACTGCTCCTTGCCGGTGCCCTTGTCCTTGGCGGACACGTGCACGATGCCGTTGGCGTCGATGTCGAAGGTGACTTCGATCTGCGGGACGCCACGCGGAGCCGGAGCGATGCCGGTCAGCTCGAAGGTGCCCAGCGGCTTGTTGTCGCGAGCGAACTCACGCTCGCCCTGGTAGACCTGAATCAGCACGGACGGCTGGTTGTCTTCCGCGGTGGAGAACACCTCGGAGCGCTTGGTCGGAATGGCGGTGTTGCGGTCGATGAGCTTGGTCATGATGCCGCCCTTGGTCTCGATGCCGAGGCTCAGCGGGGTCACGTCGATCAGCAGGACGTCCTTGCGGTCGCCCTTGATGACGCCGGACTGCACAGCGGCGCCGACGGCCACGACCTCATCCGGGTTCACGGACTGGTTCGCTTCCTTGCCGCCGGTAAGCTCCTTGACGAGCTCCTTGACGGCCGGCATACGGGTGGAGCCACCGACCAGCACCACGTGGTCGATGTCGCTCACGGAGATGTTGGCATCGCGCAGCACGTTGTTGAACGGCGTGCGGCAGCGGCCCAGCAGGTCGGAGGTCATTTCCTCGAAGTGCGCACGGGTCAGAGTCTCATCCAGGTGCACCGGGGTGCCGTCAGGGGTCATGGCCAGGTACTGCATGGAGATGCTGGTGGAGGTGGAGGAGGAGAGCTCCTTCTTCGCCTGCTCAGCGGCTTCCTTCAGACGCTGCAGCGCGATCTTGTCCTTGGACAGGTCGACGCCGTACTTGTTCTTGACCTCGCCGACGAGCCAGTCGATGACCTTCTGATCCCAGTCGTCGCCGCCCAGGTGGTTGTCGCCGTTGGTGGCCTTCACCTGAATGGTGGAGAAGCCGTCGTCGTCCTTGCCGATCTCCAGCAGGGACACATCGAAGGTGCCGCCGCCGAGGTCGAAGACCAGGATGCGCTCGTCTTCCTTGCCCTTCTCAAGACCGTAGGCCAGCGCGGCCGCGGTCGGCTCGTTGATGATGCGCAGGACGTTCAGGCCTGCGATCTTGCCGGCGTCCTTGGTGGCCTGACGCTGGGCGTCGTTGAAGTATGCCGGGCAGGTGATGACGGCATCGGTGACGGGCTCGCCGAGGTACGCCTCGGCGTCCCTCTTCAGCTTCATCAGGATCTGCGCGGAAATCTCCTGAGGCGTCCACTTCTTGCCGTCGATCTCGACGGCCCAGTCGGTGCCCATGTGACGCTTCACGGAGCTGATGGTGCGATCGACGTTGGTCACGGCCTGACGCTTGGCGACCTCGCCGACCAGGATCTCGCCGGACTTACTGAACGCCACCACGGACGGCGTGGTGCGCGCGCCTTCGGCGTTCACGATGACGGTGGGCTCGCCACCTTCAAGGGTCGCGATGCAGGAATTCGTAGTACCCAGATCAATACCAACTGCACGTGCCATAATGTGTGCTCCTTAAATATCTTGTTCGTTTACGTTTGCTTGCTCAAGTCTTGGCCCCGCGGCCATCGGTGCTCGATCGACGCCCACGGGTCTTCGCCTCAAGGTTGCCCTCGTTTTGCCTTCCAAAACTTGAGCCTACACCACTCAACTTTCGAGCACCAGCTTTTATTCCCACTTCTTCACAAAAACTTGAGTCGATATCACTCAAGTCCGCTCTCAAAACTCGCAGATACACCGATTTCTTAGCGAAAAAGCCGCCGTATCTGCGAGTTTTGAGAGCACCCAAATGCAAAGAGCCAGCCGCAACCATCACAGGTTGCAGCCGGCTGGCGTATCAGTCGCCCTAGGCGACGTCACGAATCGCGGCGAGCGTCAGCTCAGCGGCGACCCGCTTTGACGGAGCGCACGACCATCGCACCGGCGCCCAGAGCGAGCACCATCAGCGCCAGGCCGAGCACGGTCGCGCCGGTCTTGCCCAGAGGAGCGGTCGGCTCCTTGACGGTGCCCTGAGCGACAGTGCCGCTGCCGTTGCCGCCGTTCGGCGTCTTGTCGGCGGAGCCTGAGGCGGACGGGAAGCTCACGGAGGCGGACTTGCCGGACTGGCGGCCGTTCACCGTCAGCGTGTAGGACGCGCCCTCGGCCGGAGTGAAGTCGGCGAACGAGATCGAGGTGGTGGCCGCGGTGGCGACGCGCACGCCGGAGAGCGGGGTGGACGTGTTGGACTCGGCGACGACCTTCTTGGAGACGTTGTCGACCAGCTGGTACGACAGCACCGCGTCACCGTTGAAGCCGGTGACGGCCGCGCTGTACTTGCCGTCCTTGTCCTTGTTCACGGTGACCTTGCCGCCGTTGGACAGGTTGTTCTGCGACGTGGTGTCGGTCGCCAGGCCAAGGGCGCCGGCGATCGTGTAGAAGTTATCGGTCTGGTCGGTCAGGCCATCCACGCGGGACGCACCGGGACCCGATGCGGCGATGCGCAGCTGGGTGCCGGTGTGGCTCATGTTGCCCTGGGCCTTGCTGGAATCGGCCGCACCTTCGGTGTCTTGGCCGTCGGAGTACAGGTTCTTCTCGGAGGTGCCGTAGGAGATGGTGGTCTTGGAGCCGTCGGCGTTCTTCAGCACGGTGCTCAGCGCGTAGTACGGCTGGGATTCGACGATCTGCGAGGTGTGGGCGTGGTCGGCGGTCACGATGATGAGGGTGTCGCTCAGGTCGACCTTCTTGAGGGCGGCGGAGATGGCCTTGTCAAGGTCGTCGGTCTCGCCGATCTGGCCGCAGGCGTTGGCGTTGTGGTCCTGCTTGTCGATGGAAGCGCCTTCGACCTGCAGGAAGAAGCCCTTCTCGGACTTCGGGTTGGCCTGCAGCAGGTCGAGCGCCTTGTCGGTGAAGTCGGCGAGGGACGCGCCCTGATTGCCGAGCCACTTGGCGTTGGTGGTGCACACGGTCGGGTTCTCGTCCTTGGCGGCGTCCTGCTTGGTGGCCACAGACGGGTTGAACTGGGTCGGCAGGTTGCCGTCGCCGAGCAGGGCGAGCACCGGCTGGCCATCCTTGTAGGTCAGGTTCTTGAAGCCGTCGACGTCACCGCTCTTGACGGTCTGGAAACCGCGGTCAGCGGCCTGCTGCCACAGGGTGTTGCCGTTCTCGTCGAGCTGGTTGAAGTACTTGGCGCCGCCGCCGATGGTCACGTCGGCGCGCGTGTCGAGCAGCTGCTCGGAGATGGAGCCGATGCCACCGTTGGCCTTGAGCTGGTCGGCAAGGCACCTGCCGATGCCGGCGAGCTCGGCGTCTTTGATATCGACCTTGCCGTCGCCGTTCTTGTCGGTGCCGTCCCACTTGCCCTGCGGGCCGTAGCAGGCGCGCTCGGAGGAGTGGGATTCCTGGACCGCCGGAGTGGCATCCTGGATCTCGGAGGTGGTCACGTTGCCGGTGGCGAGGCCGTTGGCCTTGGCGAGCTCAATGAGGTTGAGCTGCGGGTTGCCCTTGACGTCCACGGACACGGCGTTGTTGTAGGTCTTGGTGCCGGTCGCCCAGCCGGAGCCGGAGGCGGAGGAGTCGGTGACCGGGGTGATCACGCCGGCGGTCTTGGAACCGGTGAGCTGGCCCTTGGAATCCTTGGCCATCAGCGAATCGTTGGAGCTGCCGCCCAGCGAGAACGTGGTGTACTGGCCGACGCCGCTTTCGGCGGCCTTGCCGGTCGAGGTCTGGAGTGCGCCCGGCTGGCCGATCTTGTCGAGGCCCTGGAACGTGCCGTTGACGCCGTGCAGGTAGTTGCGTGCGACGGTGATCTCGGAATCTCCCATGCCGTCGCCGATGAACAGGATGACGTTCTTCGCCTTCGCGTTGCCGATCGTGGCGATGCGCTGGGCCCCGCCGTGCACCGACAGGGCGTCCACGCCCTTGCCGTTCAGATCGTAGGTGCCGCTCGCGGCGAACGCCGGAGCGGTCAGCGCGCCCAGGGCCGCAGCTGAGGTCAACGCCGCGACGGCGCCTTTGAGCATTTTGTTGATGTTCATGGATCTCTTCTTCCAATCACGAAGCCGGGCATGCCCCGGCGGTCAATCACCGGCGCCGTCGGGCACAGCAAGCCTCTCTCGGCAGCGCCGGAAGGCCTCGCGGCCCTCACCGAGCAAACTATGTCGGCCATTCAACCGTCACGCGACGAGTATCCGAACGTAACGTGAACTTCCGCGGTCATTTTCCGTAACCGAGAGAACGGTTTTCATTTTCAAAGAGCCTTACACACGCCCCTTTCTCTTTGAGAACGTTTGCAGTATAATGAAACGAATATGATGTCTGCAGTCACGGCACGATGGGGAATTCAACACACAGCAAAGGAGTTGTCTACATGGATAAAGCAGGAATACGCGAAGTGGCAAAAGCGGCAGGGGTCTCCATATCCACCGTATCCCGCGCATTCGCCCACCCCGAAGTCGTGTCGGAGAAGACACGGCACAAGGTGCTGCAGGCCGCGGACCAGCTCGACTTCAACATCTCCCGCTCGGCCGCGGCCCTGAAATCCGGGCAGACGTTCCGTGTGGCGCTGCTCATGAACGAGGAGATCACCAGCTGGTTCAACACCCAGATCTTCGCCGGCATCAACTCGATCATGCACGACGCCGGCTATGACATCTCCGTCTTCCAGCACATCGACACCGCCGATATGCGCCGCAAGTTCTTCACCGACCTGCCAGTGCGACGCAACGTCGACGCGGTGTTCGTGGCGTCCTTCGCCATCGACGAGAAAGAGGTCGAACAGCTCAAGCGCATCCGCGTGCCGATCATCGGCATCAACACGCCGTCCATCGACGGATTCGACGCCTCCATCAGTATCGACGACGAAAACGGCATGTACACGGCCACCCAGCATCTGCTCAACCTCGGCCACAAGCACATCGTGTACGCCTGCTCGGCGGCGTCCGAGTCCATGGACTCCTCGATCGACGCCCGCGGCCGCGGATTCATCCGCGCCTGCGAAAACGTCGAGAAGACGCGCGAACTCAACTGGCAGGTGGTCACCGTGCCGCGCGGACGCGCGTTCGCCGATTCGGCGCTGTCGGCGCTGCTCGCGCTGGACGAGTTCCCCGACGCCATCTGCTGCCAGATAGACATGATGGCGATTCCGCTGATGCTCAAGCTCGAACGCTACGGACACCGCACGCCACGCGACTACTCGATCATCGGCTTCGACGACAGCCCCTATGCCGACACCGTCAACCTCACCACCATGAAACAGGACCCGTTCAAGATGGGACGTTCGGCCGCCCAGAAGGCAATCAAGCTCATCAACGGAGAGGAACCCGAGAGGCCGCATGAAAACGTGCAGCCGACCCTGGTGCTGCGCGAGTCAGACGCCCTGTACACGGACTGAACCCGTTTCAGACCGCCGCCCGTTTCAGACCGCCAGGGCGCAGACCACCAGCGCGATCAGAAGTCCGAATATGGGATTCATCACGCTCCAATCCCACCATCGGCCGGTCACGATCTTGTCATACGGGGCCTCTGCGACCACCGCCGCGACCAACAGCCGCAACCCGTACCGCCACACGTCACCGGTGTGCCGCCAGTTCTTGCCCGCATTGTTGTACTTGTGACGCCAGTTTGCCGTTGATGACGGTGAGGCCTTCGGCGTCGACGCCGGCGGAGGGTTTCTTACCGACGTACATGGACGTCAGCAGTTCCAGCGCTCGATGACACGGTCCCCCTTGTATACGGACAGAATCGAATAATGAGCGGTATCCAGACGCAGCAGACGCGCGAAATGCGGGTCGACCCCCAGCCAACGTGCCGTAAGGATGCGCAGCACATGCGCGTGCGCGACGAACAGCACGGAATGGCCGCTCTCCATCAGCGGCACCGCCTGATCGATGGCCTGCTGCACACGGTCATAGACGTCGCTCAGCGACTCGCCCGGCCCGTTATGCACGGGAACCTGCTCGCCGTCCGGCAGCGTCTCCGTCCAGTCGCCTTCCATTGTGGGGCTCAGCGCATCGGGGCCATCATTCCATAGCTCCCAAGAGCCGCCGTGCAATTGCGCGATGGTCTGACGGGTACGGCCCTCCGCCCGGCCGTAATCCCATTCCGCGAGCGCCGGCAGCGTACGCGGAGCGAACCCGGCGAGGCTTGCCGTCTGCTGGGCCCTCTTCAGCGGGCTGGCGTACACGCAGTTCTCGCCGAATCCCTGCGGAAACGCCGTCTGAATCCGGGTGCCGGCATCGCGGGCCTGTCGCTCACCTTCGGCGGTAAGAGGAATATCGGTGCGCCCGGTATGCTGCCCGGACTCACTCCACACAGTCTGCCCGTGTCGGAGCAGAACCAGTCGCCCTGCCGTAGCCGCGTTGCCACCTGTCGTTTGAGTCATATGCAGTACTGTACTCAACCTGCAGCATATTCACATGCCGAGGCCTATACGCGATGCGTCTCCACCTCGCAAAATAATGGTGACATGACAGAATTTCAGGATGGACCGGGCAACGACGGATCGGGCCTCGACGGTTCAAGCACCGATCGGATCATCGAAGGCTTCGCCCGAATCAACGAGAAAGTGGATGCCATGCGTAATCAGCGTCTGAACGACCCCGACTCCCTCGGCGATAAGGCCGTCAAATTCGCGCTGCCGTCCATCGCGGGGTTCGTGGCCGGCAAGCTGTTCACTCTGGTGTGGAACAAGTTCGTCGCCCGCAAGCGTCCATCCGATGGCACGGGCGAGCTGGGGGACGGAGTCGTGGACCAGCAGGAGAGCCTGTTCATGAGCATCCTGTTCGCCGCATTGTCCGCCGCCGTGGGAGCCGCGGTCTCGCAGCTCTCCGATCGCGGCTCCAAAGCCCTCGTCGCTCGCCGTCACCGTCGCCAATCCGACTGATAATCACTTGGCGTCGTCCAGCGCATTGTCGCCGTGCATCTTCTATGCGCATCAGCCCGTTTTGCGTCTTTAAGTGCGCGCCGAAACGACAAGTGCGCGAACATAGGGACGCAAATGGCCCTGTTTGCGTCCTTAAGTGCGCACGGTCGTCGTTTCGGCGCGCACTTAAAGACGTTTTGGGGCGCCAGCATTACCGACGTGTTCCCCGTCAGCGCAAATGGGTGGCTCTTGGGGCGTCTCTTTGCGACAATGACAGCATGGTTACCAACAGCACTATCGAGACGCTGCTCAATCGCAGGTCCATCCGCAAATTCGTTGCCGAGCCTTTCGACGATGATACCGTCGCCACGCTGGAGACCGTGGCCCAGCACGCCGCTTCCAGCCAGTATCTGAACGACTGGTCGGCTGTCCGTGTCAAGGATCCGGCGCTTAAGAAGCGCATGTCCGAGATCGGCAGGCAGCCGTATATCGCCGAAGCACCGCTGCTGTATGTGTTCGTCGCGGACGAGCACCGCAATGCGATTATCGCCGAGTCGAAGGGCGTGTCCACGGATTCGGACACCTACGGTCTCGCCGGTAGCTACCGGTTCTCTCAGGCCCAGAACGATGCGGTTCTGGCTTTGCATGCGATGGAGACCGCCGCCTATTCGCTCGGCCTGGGATGCGTCATCCTCGGTTCCCTGCTCAATGATGTTCCCGGTCTGATCGAAGCGCTGCACCTGCCCCAGTACACGTATCCTGTGCTGGGATTGGCGATCGGCAAGCCCGATCAGGCTCCCGCGCTCAAGCCTCGCATGCCTCGCGAGCTGCAGTTCTTCGATGACGTGTATCCGTCGGATGATGACGCCACTGAATCCATCAAGGAGCGTATCGGCGCCTTTGACGTTTCAGTGCATGAGTACTACGATCTGCGCAACACCGATCGTCCCGTTGACGCATTCAGCGATCAGATCGCCTCGATTGCAGCCCAGCGCATGGACGCCACGCATCAGGTGATACCGAACGCCACATCGCAGGGATTCCGTCTCGACCGGTAAATGACCCCCCCCAACGATAATGGGCGGTGGTCGGAACCCGATATCAGGTTCCGACCACCGCCCATTGTGTTATCTGACTCGTGTTGTTCGGTCCTCGCGGATTCGCCTATTCGGCGAATGATGGGAGAAGAGCATCAACGCCACCGCGGCTTGTAGCCCTTCTTGCGACTGTGCGGTTTTATCTGCTGGTTCAGGGGGACATACGTGTGCTCATGAGCGGGATCACGATGCGTCAGATGCCAGGTGCCGCAATATTCGCACCGATACACCCACAGCTCCGCTCCGCGTTCGATAAGGCTCTGGTCGGCGGCATGCTGCGCCTGGGCCTTGTCATGGTACATGATCTTGTTCGAGGTGGAACAGCGTTTCGGAGTGAAGTAATGCATAGCAACACCACAGTCTAGGACAGGGATTCTTCTGTTGCAACGGCTGTTGTTGTGTTTGGGTATGGGTGGGCCCCCGGGGGTTGTTGGCCTCGTCCGGGGGTCCTTGTCGTGTGGTGCGGCGGCGTGCTACTCTCCCACACCCTGTCGGGTGCAGTACCATCGCCGTGCCAGGCCTTAGCTTCCGGGTTCGGAATGGGACCGGGCGTCTCTCCTGGGCCATGGCCGCCGCAAATCTTGGGTTATCGGCCGGGAAACGGGGTTTCCCGCCGGCGTGTGGCGGTTCGGGGACCGGACAATGGACGCGGTTGCTGTTGACTGATCGTGCGCGTGTGAGGACCGTGCTCCCTGTGCGCCTTCGCGGGGCCCTGCCGGGTCCTGCGCCACACGCCTCCCGGGCGTGTGGATGTGGGTTGCCTCTCGACCATTAGTACCGGTCGGCTCCACCCCTCGCGGGGCTTCCACGTCCGGCCTATCGACCA